>Ga0068872_10000117_pt1 | contig 64503 bp, 56 predicted proteins | sample NOAtaG_7_FD_66441 | JGI IMG/M metagenome (GOLD analysis project Ga0068872, IMG submission 66441) | Freshwater lake microbial communities from Lake Erie, under a cyanobacterial bloom - NOAA_Erie_Diel1S_2200h metaG | ecosystem: Environmental > Aquatic > Freshwater > Lake | place: USA: Ohio, Lake...
GCAAACAAAACGTCCAGCAGACCCTTTTTCCCGTGCTTGAACCTGAAGAACAAAAAATTGTAGATTTGTTGCGATCCCGCAGGGAAACCGGGATTGATGAACTCGCAGCTTCTCTTGATATCGGTCAGGGTGGAATTGCCTCAATTTTACTGGAACTGGAGCTAAAAGGTATAGTTAAATCCCTGCCGGGAAAACGTTTTGCCTTGCTTTAGCACTTCATCATCAGAAGCGGTGTGCATACGGATTGCGGCAGGAAAAAAGGGGTAATCCGATATACTTACTGCGATGGTACGGCACGGTAAGGAAAATGTGTTATTTTTCGTCCGTGCTTAAAGCTATGACCTGGCTACGCAGCTAAGCAGGGGTAATACGGATGTAAAAAGGCCATTTTTGCCCCTGTGCCCCGCGGCAACAAGCCCGATGTACTGCGGATTTATTTATGCAGACACATTCTTAAGAAATGGTGCGATCTGTTTTTTTTCAGGTACTTATACTTTGCCTTGCCCCTGCGATCGCGCGGGGGCAACAGGACGGGGCTTTTTCCAGGCGGACGGCCAATGCTTCGGTGCCAAAAAACATCATTCTTGTCCTGGCTGAAGGCCTCGGGCTAACCCAGATCTCTGCCGGTATTTATGACAATGGCAATTCACATAATTTAGAACGTTTCCCCTACACCGGTTTACAAAAAGCAAAGGCTTCTGATGCGCTGGTCGCCGATGCGGGTGCTGCCGCTACGGCTATTTCCTGTGGGGTGGCAACAAGCCAGAACCTGATTGGGCTCAACCAGCAGAAAAAGAGCGTTCAAAATATTTTTGAAATTGGCAAAGCCAGGGGATTTTCCACTGGTATTATTTCCACAGGTCTTTTATCCGATCCTGCCCCTGCGGCATTTGTGGCGCACAGGGCATTGAAAGCCGGGGACGAAGCAATTGCAGAAGCCTACCTTCAGGGTCATGTGGACTTCTTCGTCGGTGGTGGGCGGCAATCTTTTTCCATTCGCACAAGCGACCAGCGGGACCTGGCCGAAGAACTTAAGGCCAGGGGGTTTGTCACCACTCAGTACCATCCCGATTCGATTTCGGTCACCACCTTCGATTTCAAGAGGAATTTTGCGGCCTTCTTTGATTCGGTGGGTCCTTTGGACGGAGGTGCGACTTATATTTTACCTGCTATCCGCCTCGGGATGGTATATTTAAAAAATCACAGTAAAAAGAACGGTTTTGTCCTGGTAATCCATTATCACCGGATTCTGGAAAGCAGCCGGTTAACCCAGCCGGAGAATTTACTTTCCGATATGAAAGCATTTGGGCAGGTGATTGGAGCGGTGCTGGACTTTGCAGCAGGTGACGGGGAGACCCTGGTGGTTGCGACCGGTACGCCGGAGAATGGGGGGATAGCCATACAGCCAGGCTCTCAGATGGGGGAAATGACCTTTAAATACGGCAGTACAGGGCCTACGGGCGCATTGGTACCGGTATTTGCCTACGGTCCGGGCGCCCCGCTTTTCATGGGGGTTTATGAGAACACCGCGGTGCATAAAAAGGTATTACAGGCGCTGGGCTGGCGTTAGGGGTTCCTACAAGTGTCGCTCCGCGTGATAAGAGGAGCGCACCAGGGGGCCACTTTCCACAAATTTGAACCCTTTTTCCAGGCCTACTGCTTTGTATTCTGCGAATTGATCGGGATGAACAAACTCCACCACTTCCAGGTGCATTTTAGTCGGCTGCAGGTACTGGCCGATGGTCAATACATCACAGCCATGGGACAGCAAGTCGTCCATGGTCTGGAATACCTCATCCCTGGTCTCTCCGAGTCCTACCATAACACCTGATTTCGTGCGCATACCAACGTCTTTAGTCCGGCGGATTTGTTCGAGGCTGCGCTGATATTTGGCCTGTGGGCGTACCTTTCGGTAGAGGCGTTCTACGGTCTCCATATTATGGGATACCACTTCCTGCCCGGCGCTGATCATACGTTCGAGCGCCCACCATGCGGCCTTCACATCTGGGATTAAGGTCTCTATTGTAGTTTGCGGAGACGATGTTTTGACGGCGCGGACAGTCTGGTACCAGATTTCGGCACCGCGGTCGGCGAGTTCGTCGCGATTCACAGAAGTGATGACTGCATGTCTGACCTGCATCAGGAACACTGCTTCTGCAACGCGGCGAGGCTCATCTTCGTCATATTCGTTGGGGCGTCCTGTCTTGACCGCACAGAAAGAGCAAGACCGGGTGCAGGTATTTCCCAGGATCATAAAGGTCGCCGTACCTGCGCCCCAACATTCCCCCATATTGGGGCAGTTGCCGCTTTGGCAGATTGTGTGCAGGTTGAATTCATCCACCAAAGAACGCACCCTGCGGTAGTTTTCGCCAATTGGGAGCTTCACCCTTAGCCACTCGGGTTTGCGCTGCGCGGAAGGTTGTGCCGGTGAAATCGGTAGTTCGTGCATTTCGAGAAGTTGATTAGTTCAGGAACGCTTCCCAAGCTGCAAAGTTAAGAAAAGATTGATGAAGACATTTTGGTTTTTAAAATTGGGCACGAGGGTACTTTCTGCCATAATGGGCACTTGCTGGAAAAAGAAATCCACCATAACCCCTGCTTCCAGTGCTTTGATAAACTCATCGAGGATTCCCCAGTCTGCGTGGGCAGAGAATTTGGCATGGACCCCTGGCCGAAAGCCCAACGCTCCGATACCTTGAAAAAAATTATCTGCTCCGAAGATTTTATCCACACTCAGAAAACGGGTTTCATTTTCTGCTGAGAAGCGCTCGCTACGAAAATTGGGCTGATTGAAATTTGCGGGTTCTGTGCGCAGCATCAGGTAATAAGGTTTGAGCACGCCGATTGTTGGGCCTGCTTCATAGGAAACTGCGATTGCGACCCCTTTCCTACGTGCCTTTTCAGAAAGGTAGCGTTTTTCCCCGATCCCTCCCCGAAGGGCAAATAAGTTATTCTGTTTGCCAAAAATATAGCCCCTGAGACCTGTTCCTGCGCCAAAGGGGAGGTTTTGGTTTTGCTTAACTTCCTGGGGATGCTTCAACTCCCCGATCCCAAAATACCTCAGGGAGGTTTTGTTATAGCTCCGGATTTTTCCGAGGTTTATACCCACGGCAGCCCCGCCGGTATGTACCCGGAAATCTGTGGTGAACTCTTTTTCATAGATAATCTCCCGCCGTTGGTCATAGTTGTTCTGGCCGAGGATCAGCGTGCGTTGGGAAAGCCCGGTGAAGGAAATTCCTAAACAAAGAAAGGGAATCAGGACGGTACATTTTCCCATACAGCATTGATTTTCTTTTAATTTAATTTCAACGCAATTTTTACCCGCTTTGTTTAAGGGTAATTTATGCCCTGCCCCCTGGTTTTATATGGCCCGTATTGTATCGGAAAGACCGTCTCAAAAGTATTTTACTGCGCAAGCCGCCTTTTGCGGCAGTAGCACCCCCCGAATCTTTTGAGATGCACTTATTCGGCATATTACTGCGTGCTGCATGCCAGATAATGCCCTTAACGCTGCCGCTAATGCCCCTCCACCTTAGCTGGCCTTTCACCCGGAAGGAGATCCCCATTAATACCAAAAACCACAGGCCTGGCATCCAGCAGTTTGAAGGCAAACTCCAGAAGCAGGTTCTTGACCTGGCCGTAATCTTCGCCAGAGATACGCACGTCGGTTAGGGAAGGTAAATGCTGTGCGTAATGCACGTGGTTCTTGGCCATATCGAGCAGCGTACTCGCCAGGGATTTAGGATAAGCAAAATCTGGGTTGACCTCACGGATAATTTCTGCTATTCTCAGGCTGAGCGCTTTATAGGTTAGAAAAAAACCCTGCTTATTTTCTTCGTCCACCTGCTTGGTATAATAGGATTTAGTGGACTCCGCCACCACAATACGGTGCAGGATATCCTCGTCAACGAAGTCTATGGCTTCCTGGCGCATCGCCGAGTCCACAATCGTCATGATGGCCACCTGGAGTTTTTTCCGGGGATCCTCGATATTGGTCGTGTTGATCTCGAGCAGGTATTTCATCCACTCCCAGTACCAACACAGCAGATACACCAGCAAAAGGTGCTTATTTTCGAAATACCGATATATAGATGCTTCTGCAGAACCGATTTTCTCCGCCAGCTTCTTGAAGGTGAAATTTTCGATACCGATTTCATCAATCAGATAAATACTGTGCTGGATAATCGTACGGCCGAGTTTAGTGTCCTGCGGGTCCCGAAGAAAAAGGTTTTTGTTGAGCTGAATGTGGATATTGATACCCATTGCTGCCCTTTTTAAGTAAATAGTTATTTAATAGTTGGTGCCTTGTTGCCAATTTTCCTCACCACATTATACTAACGAACGGATTGCCGGAGCTTTAGCCCTTAAACCTTGACTGCTATGAATGCGGTGAGCGGGCATTCCCCGGAATGAGGCCGTTCATCGAAATTGGTTTATCACAAGATACAAAAAAGTTTTTTAGGTATCCTGTCCTCATCTGATCGAAAATGATAGCGTTACTATCAATAATTTTTTAAACTCAATGGAAACAAAAAAGTTCTCCATAATGAATCATGGCAAGGTCGAATTTTGGCAGATTTTTTCAAGTACGCTTATTCGCCGAACGTTATCCCGCAACAAATCTGTCAAATTACCGGTATTTTAAAGATTAATCGCAGTAGCCAACTTAATTCGCCTTAATTTTGCACCCTGAAAAAAACGTACATGCTTACAGAATTGGCAAAAAGGAGGACTTTTGGCATCATCAGCCATCCTGATGCGGGAAAAACTACCCTTACGGAGAAACTACTACTTTTTGGCGGAGCCATCCAGACCGCAGGGGCGGTGAAGTCGAATAAAATAAAAAAAAGCGCCACTTCGGATTTTATGGAAATCGAAAGGCAACGGGGGATTTCCGTAGCCACCTCGGTGATGGCGTTTGATTACCGCAACCTGAAAATCAATATCCTCGACACCCCCGGCCACGAGGATTTTGCAGAAGACACTTATCGCACCCTGACTGCTGTGGACAGCGTCATCGTTGTCATTGATGTGGCAAAAGGGGTAGAAACGCAGACGGAAAAGCTGGTCCGCGTCTGTCGGATGCGCAATACCCCGGTCATTGTTTTTATCAATAAACTCGACCGGGAAGGTAAGGATGCTGTTGATTTGCTCGACGAGGTAGAGCAAAAACTTGGGCTCCGTGTAACCCCGCTGAGTTGGCCCATCGGGATTGGCCAGCGCTTTAAAGGGGTGTACAGCCTCTACGAGAAAAAACTGGTACTTTTCAAGCCACACGGAAAACAGGAAGAAGAAGAAAAAATTGAAATCACAGAAATAGACAGCCCGTTGCTCGACCAGCAGGTAGGAAGGGAGGACGCCCAGACCCTCCGCGAGGAGCTGGAAATCGTTCAGACCGTTTATCCCCCTTTCAACCGTCCAGATTATCTTTCCGGGGCCCTTTCCCCGGTTTTTTTCGGAAGTGCGGTAAACAACTTCGGCGTCCGGGAACTCCTCGATTGTTTTGTTGAAATCGCCCCGCCGCCGCTGCCCCGCAATACCGAAGAGCGCCTCGTCCTCCCGGAAGAAACACATTTTTCCGGGTTTATATTCAAAATACATGCCAATATGGACCCCAACCACCGCGACCGGATCGCTTTTCTGCGGGTATGCTCGGGGAAGTTCCAACGCAATACGAACTACCTGCACGTACGTCAGGGCCGAAAGTTGAAATTTTCCAATCCGACTTCTTTTATGGCAGATAAGAAAACGGTGATTGACGAGGCTTTCCCGGGAGATGTCATCGGCCTTTACGACTCGGGGAATTTCAAAATCGGCGATAGTGTCACGGACGGGGAAGCCCTTCATTTCAAAGGTATCCCAAGTTTCTCCCCGGAATTATTCCGCTATGTGAACAATGCGGACCCGCTCAAGTCCAAGCAGTTGGCCAAAGGCCTCGAACAGCTCATGGATGAAGGGGTTGCACAACTTTTCACCCGCGAGGTGGACGGCAGGCGCATCATCGGCACTGTCGGCAACCTTCAATTTGACGTGATCCAATACCGTTTGCAGCACGAATACGGTGCTTCCGTAACCTACGAGCCGGTCGCGCTCCACAAAGCCTGCTGGATCGGCGCAAAAAACGAGGCCGACCTCAAAGAGTTCATCGCCCGGCGAAGGAAAGATATAGCGCACGATAAAGATGGGAAAACGGTATTCCTGGCCGAATCCGCATGGGCGCTGAAAATGGCCCAGGAAAATTTTCCAAAAATCAGCTTTCACTTTACCAGCGAAGCCTGATCTCCCGCTTAACGCACTTTTCTGCCTTTCCACTCGTACGATAAAAAAAGATTGGAAGCAAGGCCGATGCCTGCAATGTACAGGATATGTAAAGCCTGCGCAGGCCAAAAAACCCTCATCAGGGCAGCCTGTCCGAAATATACCGCTGCCGTTTTGAGCATACGGTAGTCGGAAAATGACTTCAAAGTCAATTGTATCAGAAACAAAGGCACAAAAAGGTAAGGGGCAGCCAGCATAGCCGGAATACTCAGCAGAATACCCCAGGAATGAAAAAAAACAATAGCCAACGCAAAGGTGATCCTCCAGTCCCGATATGCCCTGGACTTTGTCCCCCATCGCAAACGCTGCCATATAAATGCCCTTAGCGTTGCATGTGCACGGGTAATTACGGCTTGCGGCGTCTTGAGGAAACCCACTGGAAATTTCTCCATTATCTTGTGCAACAAAAAAAGATCGTCCCCGGAGGCCCTGTGCAGGTTATCCGTGTAACCACCAACGGCTTCAAAGGCTTTTTTGGAAAAACCAAACGATGCTCCGTTCGCCAGATGGGTAAGGTGCGCATGAAAACCCGCACCGGTGATGAGCATCATACCCAGGAAATCGAGTGCCTGGAAACACTGGAACAATCTTTTTTCTCCTTTAAAAACGACCGGGCCTGCAACGCAATGCCATCCTTTCACTTCAAAAGCATAGGCCATATCGCGCATCCAACTGACAGGAACGGCACAATCCGCATCTGTTGTTAGGATATAATCGCCCAGGGCATGTCCGATCCCCCAATCCAGGGCCATTTTCTTTGAAGTACGCAACGTACCATTTGCCCTTCGCGGCGCATCCTTCAGCTCAAGGACGCGAACCCCCCTACCCTCAAACTCCTTCGCTACTGCCGGCGTACCATCTTCCGAATGGTCGTCCACGATAATCACCTCTGATAACCCCTGCGGATACCCCTGCCTGGATAGGTGCTCCAGGCATTCCGCCAGGCCACGGGATTCATTTCGGGCAGCGACGATCACCGACAGGCGCACGCCCGGCACATAATCGCCGGGGACTTCAAATTCAGGCATCGCAAGCCAGTGCCGGCGGTAACCGGCAAGTAGCCACGCATAAAGTAAGGTAAAAAGAACCAGCGCGGCTATTCCCCCAGTCAACATCGCCTGCTTTTAAGGTTATTACACGAAATTGCCGGAATCCCTATCGGAAAGTTGCTTGCCGGGCGGGATAGGCCGGCTCTCTAATTCCTCATAATCAGCAAGCTCCCCCTCTTCTCCACGGCGCATCTCCCGCTCATAAGTACTCAACCGCCTCCTGATCAAAATCTGGCCAAGCAAAAAAACAGCTACCAAAGGGTATGCAAGGAGGTTCAACCCAAGGACTAAAATACCTTCAACAGGACGCTGCTTTATCCGACGGCCTAAAGTGCCGAGATACCCCATCACCGCTTTATAATCTAAAACCACCGCGACCAGTAACAATACCGGGCCGATAAAGTATAACAAGCGTAGCATCAACCCAAAAAACAGAAAAATCCCGACGATGAATAATGCCAGGAACAGTAGGACAAGTATTGTCCCAAAAGGGGATAACCCCCTGCCGCTCATCCGAACAATCATTTTTAATGCTTTTGTTTATGGGATTTTACAAAGCCCCTTTTCGAAAAATACAACAATAAATATCGGTGTAATCAAGGACATAAAGCCAACGCCATATACTAACACAACCCCCCGCAATGGTAAATAGTTGAAAAATCTCATCAAATGACCGTAGATATCACTATTTTTGCAAAAAAATAAAGATGAAACAACTAAATAAACTGGGGTTGACGACGGGGTTGGCACTTATTCTGCTTCCTCTGTGGATGCAAGGCCAGGCCACGGTATCTCTGCGCTGCGAAATGAGCGGATGCCCGGGCGGCCTTTCACTATATACTTTTGATGGGTTCTCCTTCCGCCAGATTGAGCGGATCGCCCCATTACCGGAAGGCCAGGTGTATGAGTTCAAAGTGCCGGCAGGTGAGGCACGGTTCTATTATGTCGGGCAAATGGCAGAACAAGCCCGGCCAGTTATCCTGGGCGGGGAAAAAGCTGTCGTACTCAAAGGGAATTGTGCCCAGATGCGGAACGCTGAAATCAGCGGATCCGCGATCAATCTGGACTATTTGACCTTACAGCAAAAAATCGAAGTCCTCTCCAACCGTTCCGGACAACTCATGCGCTCCTTTGCCTACTCCCAGGATGAATCTCAACGTACTGGTTTTCAAGAACAAATGAAAACGCTGGATACCGAAAAACTCGCCCTGCTCGACTCGTTAAAAAAGGCAAACCCATTCCTGGCCCGTATCGCCGCCCTTAGCACCTATCTGTCTTTCCCCAACAACAATAAAGACAAATATCCTTCCGAAGTAGAATATTTCGCCAATGAATTTTTCAACTTCGCCGATTTTTCCGATAAAGGATACAATAACCTGCCATGGCTGTACGAAGCTTTCAATAGCTATACCCAGACGCTGTCCAGTGTCAACCTGAGCAAGGAAGCAATGAACAACCTGCTCACCACCGTGCTGTCCAGGTTCCCGGATGGGAGCTCGGCACAGGAAATAGCTTACGCAGGGGTCATCAATGGCTTACAGGAGCGGAAACACGAGTCTTATGCCGATATCGCGCAAGCGTATATCCAAAAATTCAGCACCAAAAACCCCGAAGCAGTGGCCGCAATAAAGTCGGGCCTGGACAAAGCGATGCGCCTTATGGTGGGGTCTGTAGCCCCGGATTTCGGCCAGGAAACACCAGATGGCAAAATCCTCAAACTTAGCGACCTGCGCGGGAAGTATGTCCTGATTGATTTTTGGGCAAGCTGGTGCGGCCCTTGCCGGCGCGAAAACCCAAATGTGGTGCGGATGTACGAGCGATTCAAAGAAAAAGGCTTCGAAATACTGGGCGTTAGCCTGGACCAAAACAGGGATTCCTGGCTAAATGCTATTGCCGGCGATGGGCTGAAATGGCCACAAGTCAGCGACCTGAAGGGGTGGGCAAATGCCGTTGCCAAAAACTATGAAGTAAATTCTATTCCGAAAACAATCCTCATAGACCCTAAAGGAGTTATCATAGCAAAAGATTTACGTGGCTCATCCCTCGAGAATATGCTCTCGCAAATCTTTAAATAGATAATCCTTCGCCCCTGGCAGGCGCTTTCTTGAATGGGGTGTTTATAAAGCCTCCGGCATATCCTTTGGCGGCTTGTGCCGCCAAAGGATATTTTTTTAAGCGGCTGTCTCACAAGTCCTGTAAGAAAATTTTATGGGGTTGTGTGAAAAGTATTCCGCCGCCTACGCCGCCAAATGACGGCCTCCGGCCTTTTTATACACCCCCCATACGCACAACCCCATACTTAATATGACAGCGTCATTAAAAAACAGCTGGCAAAACGATACTTTCCATGAAATACTGCTTTCTGCTGGCCCTCCTCCTGCCCGCAAAGGCCTTCGCCCAAATAAATCCAACACCTTTTCCGGTACGCATCCTGGATGCTTCTCAAATCTTTGCCAGTTACCGCTGGCAACTCGATATCCGCTCCCGCGATGCCGTCATCGAAACACTTGGGGACTCCCTCTGGTCGGTGATTGCCGAAAAAACACAGGAAAACGAATGGCCGGAAGGATTCCGAAGACTTGAAGACCGGGAAGAAAACCGGGCTTATTTCTGTGACCTGAAAGCGGAGTACCTGCTCGCGCTCTCTTTGGAAAAAGTCCTGCTCCGCATCCCTGCATCGGAGAACCGCGACCTCCCCCCCTCAATGCAAAGCCGCTGGGACTGGTATATGGTCATCCGGGAGAAAGCTGTGGAGCCAATTGAAAAATCCCCTCAGTTCCCACTCACCCTCGAAACCCAGATCCCCTTTCTGGTCGAAGATTTTCTGAGTGGGTATGCCAAAAGTATGGAACCTGAAGATCCAAGCCCTACAATCTCTCTGGATGGGCAGATGGTCAAAGCCCGGTTTTTACTTGAAGGGGCACGCTCATCGGTTTTCATCCGCTCCCCGGAAGGAAAGCGGGTGTCTTTCACCTCAAATTTTCAGCCATTCCTATCCAGGGAAGAGGCAGCATTTCAGTATCAGGATATCCTGCAGCGCATGGGCAGAATCTTTTTCAAATCTTGCACAATGGCAAGACAGAAAGAACGGGTTCAAAATGATGGCAGCCGGATTACGGTATTCACTACATTTGACTACTCCGGTGATATGGACCCCCGGTGCAGGGGCCTGAGCATTGAAATCCGTTTATCCCCTTCGTATTCCCAGACAGGTAAGGGGCCAATATGGTCGGTACAGTTATCTGTCAGCAACTGATCAGGAGGGGATTATGATATTACTACCTATGGCAGAGCATATTACGTTGAGGCTGTCCAATAGATGTAAGACGATGTGAAACGTATTCTGGCTCCTGCTGTGGCGAAAGGGCGTTCATTCCAAATATTACTTTGGCTATGCCCGTTCCCTTTGGTGCAAAAGTGCCTTATTGCACGACCCCGGGGGCGGGAAACAGGCGGCAGGCGGAGTCTTCGCACAGGTACTTATTCTGCCCGAAATACCTCATCACTGAGTTGCTGGTTGAGTTTATAGGCGCTGAAGAAGAGTTCGATGGTGCCTGTTCCTTTAGGCGGTGATTTCTGCACGTTCGTTTTGGAATTGATATCTACAGCCACTGCCTTCGGAATCTTGAACCGGGCAACGTCAATCGAAAAAATCATCTTATCGGGCAGGGCGAAATTCTGGGCGGTGCCGTAAACGTATTCCACGCCGATCGTACCATTCGATTTTGTAGTCAACTGCGACTTCAGGATCAGCTTTTTGGAAGCGTCAATCCAAAGCCGGGCAAGGATAAGCTCACCACCGGCATCATAGGGGATTACATTCACGACAGCAGCCCTGGCCCCCGCAATTACTTCCTCTCCGGCAAAAATAGCCGTATAAGCATTCGTATCCCGGATACTTTGCAAGGTGAAATAAGGATTCTGGCGCGGCATGAACAAGATACCTTCCGCCCGGATACGGAATTTATCGGGCTGTTTATAGAATACTTTTCCCTGTACGGGCTCCATCCGCACCGAGGGGATATCAAAACGCATATTCAACACAGCGGAATAATCCTTTACTGCCGCGAATTTTCGGTTCACCTCCTGGATCAGACGCTTGGGGGAGGCTTGCCCGGAAAGTGTATGCAGGCATAACGTACACATCACAATCAATATACAGCGTATCATCAGTTATAGATATCTTTTCGTTTAAAATAGTAGAAAGCCACCGACAAAAAAACGGCGATGTGCAGGAGCAGGATAGCCGAAGAATTTCGGATCAGCGGCCAGTCCAGCGGATGCTCGAATACGTTTCTCCAGACAATCATGTGTGTAGTGAAGAGGAAGGGTTTGATAAGGTCGAACAGCGGTACTTCGAGTGTACCGATAATCGTAAACAAAATGATGACCGCCATTGCGGTAATGATTGGCCCGATAGAATTATCCGTAAAACAGGACAACATCAGGGAAAAAGCGGATACGACCGAAAGTGAAAGAAACGCAATGCCAAAAGCGGCAAAAAAGCGCCAGAGGGTATCCCCCGCGCGTACGATGATCAACTCGTCGCTCTTGAGCACAGTTAAATCCCCCGGGCCAAAAACCAGCAGCCCGATACCCAGGGCCAGGAGACCTAGCCAGAGGATAAGCAGGAATACATATATTGAAGCTGCGAAGAACTTGGCCCAGAGGATCTCGCCCCTTGTAAAAGGTTTTGTGAGCAATAGCCGGATAGTACCCATCGCCGCTTCCCCACTGACGAGGTCACCGGAAATCAGGGCGACCAGTAAAGGCATTTGCACAATCAGTGTCTGAAGGATGATGAAAGCCACCAGGTTTCCATTCAGGATATTCCCTTGTACGTCAAAGGATTGTTCCAGGGTTTGCAGGATGAACTGCAGGTAACTCTGCCCGTCCAGCCATAAAGCAAACTCGATCAGCAGGACGATTACCGTAATTGCCGCGAAGCCGATATAGCTTCGTGGCTTGACCACTATTTTAAGTAACTCAGCATGAAGTAGTTTCAGCATGGGACGGGCTGGTTAATGGATGTTTCGAACACTGTTTTCTGAAGCGGCGGTAATACGCAGGAAAAAGTCCTCCAGACTCCGGGTTGCCTGAACGCCAAAAATGTTCACTCCTGCCACACTTAGGGTATGGACGACTTTAGGAACGTCTTCTCTTGTACATTCCAGCGAAATCCACCCGCCATCGCGATCCCCGCCCGCACCCTGAAAAGATATCGTCCGAAGGACGGCCAGGGCACGCGGGATGTCATCGGTTTGTATCCGCATATTGAGCGACTCCTCCGTCAATAATTCGCGTACCCGGCCCTGGACTACAGCCTTCCCGTTATTGATAATCGCCATCCGGTCGGCAATCATTTCGATCTCGCTCAGGATATGGGAAGACAGGATGACTGTTTTGCCTAAATCGTTTTTAAGGTGTAGGATTAGGTTGCGCAGTTCGATAATCCCCTGGGGGTCCAGGCCCGTCGTAGGCTCGTCCAGAATGATCAGCCCGGGGTCATGCAGCAGGGCCTGTGCAAGCCCAAGGCGCTGCTTCATGCCGTGGGAATAAGTTTTCACCAGGTCCTTTTCCCTGCCTTTTAAACCAACCAGTTCAAGCATTTCGTCAATTCTCTGACGGAGCTGTGGGGTATGGCTGAGGGCACCAAAAACCCTGAGGTTATCCAGCCCGCTCATATACAGATAAAAATCCGGCTTTTCAATAATGCAGCCGATTTGCTGCAAAACCTTGCGACGCTCGGTAGAGAGATCCAGCCCAAACACCTTTATTGACCCCTCATCAGGACGGATAAGGGAGAGCAGCATACGAAGGGTCGTACTCTTTCCCGCACCGTTCGGACCAAGCAGGCCAAATACTTCCCTGGGGGCAACCTGCAGGTCGAGACAATCCACCGCTTTGAGGTTGCCAAAAGATTTACTCAACTGTTTTATTTCTACGATCATTTCCATCATCCTCCTTGTATTGGCTTAAACAGCCGTCCCGATTGGTCATAACGAAAAACGTAACGGAAACAGGCTTGCCGCAGCGGGCAGGCACGGTGAGAAAATGCGCTGTCGTTGATCCAAACGAGGGCTTTTTCAGAGAACATCGCCTGGCTGGGCATCCGAAAAAAAGTATCGCGTGGGCGAAGAATCATCTTGAGCCCGCAAAAATCCCGTTACAACAAGTCTAATGCAATCCCTGGGAAAAAGTTCATCCGGTATAGACACATTAGTGCCTTTGGGCCCTGGTTTCAGCTATTTGCAATCGCAATTGTGGCGAAGGAAAGCTGTACGCCCGGCACTTTCAGGAGCAGGTTACCACATGCTTCCAGGGTAGCACCAGTGGTGAGCACATCGTCCACGAGCAATATTTGTTTGCCTGCAAGGTGGCCGGTATGCTGAAGGCTGAATGCACCGTCCACATTAGAAAAGCGTTCGATCCTGGATTTTTGTGTCTGGGTAAGGGTATAAGCATCTCTGAGCAGGTACTTTTCCGACCATGGCACACCCATCGCAACAGAAAGCCCCTGTGCAAAAAATGCACTTTGGTTGTAGCCACGTTCGCGCAAACGCCGGGGATGTAATGGCACGGGTAGGATAAGGTCTGTTTTTTGATAAACAGTGGCCTGCAGCAGGGACTGTCCATAGGAACGCCCAAGGTACAGCGCCAGGTCTTTGCGGTTTTTATATTTTATGGCATGTAGCAAGCGCTGCACACGCCCACCCTTGGTGAAGGTCATCATAGCAGCGCCATGTACGATCGGCAATCGCCCCCAGAAGCGCACCGTAAATGGATTTTCGTCCAGCAGGTGGTAATTGGTATAAGGCAGGTGTACCTGGCACTGCAGACAGAATTCCAGGCTATCCGGAAGACCCGCCGCACCACATGCAGGGCAAAGTCTGGGAAAAAAAAGATTGAGCAAGTCTTTGCCCAGCGTGTTGAGGTTTAGTGGCATGATATCAGGGTTTAAATGAAGTTTGAAAGGAGCTTCAAAAGTGTACTTTATAACGCCCCCGGAAGCCTGTTAATACCAGGCTTTTGTAAAAAGCCTCCGGCGCCTCATTTTGCAGCTTACGCGGCCAAATAATATATTGAACGAACACTATTTTCATTGATTTTGCTTCGCAAAATCAATGAAAATAGTGTTCGTTCAATATTTATGCGACACCCAAAAGAATTATTTCTTTTTCAACTTTATCCTTGCATCAGGCTCAGGAATTCCCTTTTCTAAGCCGAACCGGCAGCTCCATTCTCTTTCCTTTCCGGAACAGGGTGAGATTCAGGATATCGTTCACCCTGGCCCGTCCGACCACTTCCTGGAGCTCTGCGACGGATTTGATTGTTTTTCCGTCCACTTCAGTAATAACATCTTTTGGTAAGATACCTGCATACTGAGCCGAGCCCCCGTCGAGTAATTCTTCGACCACTACCCCTTGGGAGAGGTGGTCAACGCCGAGTTCCTGGGCGTACTTGCCATCGAGGTCTGAAATAGATATCCCGAGGAAAGCGCGTTGGTAGCTACCGTGTGCGATAATGTCATCGGCGATACGCCGGGCCAGATTAATCGGGATAGCGAAGCTATAACCTGCGAAGCTACCGGTACGCGTGGCAATTGCGGAATTGATCCCGACGAGCAGGCCTGTGGCATCCACGAGCGCACCACCACTATTGCCGGGGTTAACAGCGGCATCTGTCTGGATGAAAGACTCGATTGCACCCTTCCCGAGCAAATCAATATTGCGCCCTTTAGCACTGATAATTCCTGCCGTGACGGTCGAGGCAAGGTCAAAGGGGTTGCCAACAGCGAGAACCCACTGCCCCACTTTTGCCGCATCTGAATCCCCCATACCGATGACCGGGAGGTCATTGGATTCGATTTTAATCACGGCGAGGTCTGTCTTGGGGTCTGTGCCGATGATAGTCGCATTGAACTTGCGTTTGTCGAAAAGCACGACTTCGATCTGATCGGCAGATTCGACCACGTGGTTGTTGGTAAGGATATAGCCATCCGCCGAATAAATTACCCCAGATCCGGCCCCTTCACGCGGCATTGACCTGCCAAAAAATTCTTCGAAAGGACTCCAGAACTGCAGGTCTCCTCTACCCCTTGAGACCTCCGGCTTAGCTGTGACCTTAATCGAAACGACAGAGGGTACCGTGCGATCTGCTGCTTCCGAGAAATCGAAAGTCGGTACAGCCGCAGCAGGCGGCGACCAGTTGACTGCACGGGCGACCATAGAGGATTGGTCATTTTCCAATTTTTCGGGGGCTAACCATTGCGTACCGGCAAAAGTAACAAGCCCTCCGAGCATGCCAGCGAAAACTAAACTAATCCACTGCTTCATAGAGCTTTTTATTGATTAAATGGTTAAAAAATTCAGCCTGTTGTGCGTATCCCCGCCTGAGGGGCCAACGGAACGCGTGCCTAAAACAGCCCAGCCCCTCCTCAGGATATTCCCGATTGAAGGGCATTCCTTTGGAAAGACAGCGGATCCAGCACGCTGAATGTAAGTTATTGAACAAAATACAAACCCAGAAACCTCGTTCATTGTTATAATTTCATTTTTAATTTAACACGAAATTAACAGGGAATTTTAGGCGAAGGGTTGAGTTGGGGGGGATATTGTCATATCTTCAATCAGGGGAAAATCCCGATGTTGCATATTGTACCAAATATCGGCGGTCCGGTCAATTACCTGGAAGTATTGCAGCCGGAAACGGAGCTGGAAAACATACTGCTCCATGATCCTGAATTCACCGAGGGGCTGAGTTGGGGCCTGCCGCGTTATGGCCATCCCGAAGGGGAAATCTATAAGCACATTCTGGAAGTGCTGGATAATATCAATCAGATCGGGGTACAGGGCACTGAGCGCGAACAGCTCCGGCTGGCTGCTTTTGTACATGATTCATTCAAGCACAAAGAATCGAGGGGGACCCCCCGGGATTGGTCGCGGCATCACAGCGTCCTCGCGCGGCAGTTCATCGAGCGTTATACCAGCGACCCTACTGTACTGGAGATCATAGAACTCCACGATGAGGCATATTATGCATGGCGTATGGAATTCCTTTACCGGGAGGCTGTTCCAGGACGGATCAGGCTAAATGCCCTGTTGGAACGGGTGGAAAATTTCCTCCAGCTCTACTACCTGTTTTTCAAATGCGATACCCGTACCGGGGACAAAACCCAGGCCCCCCTGCAATGGTTTGAACGCGAACTCCCGCAGCTCGCGGTGGTGAATTTCCCCGATACGCCCCGCCCGACACCCGATATCATCCACCCGCCCCGGCAGTTTTTACTTTGATTGCAGGCACGATACCCAGGAGCGGAAAATATTTTTGCCAGCATGGAACTTTTTTAAATTCCAGGTGGTTGGCTTGAAATACATCTATCGGTATTGGCAAATCCAATGTTGTTGCCACTGCCGGTACCGAACCCTAATTTTATGTCCAACATCATGAACATGACAGGCCAGCTATCCAGTCAAAGTAAAATTGAATTGGATCGCATTTTCGAAATGGAATTGCTCCCCTTACTGGACAACGTGTATAACTTTGCGTTGTACCTTTGCCGCGACCGGGAAGATGCAGCTGATCTCGCCCAGGAGACCTATCTGAAGGCATACCAGGCCATAGATCAGTACCACAAAGGCACCAATGCCAAGGCATGGTTGTTCAGGATATTGAAAAACACCTTCATCAACGTTTACCGAAAGCGTACACGACAGCCCGATCTGGTGAGCGTTGACGATGTATTTTCATTGCAGGACAAGGCAGAGTCGGCATCGGGAAGTTATTTTGACCCCCAGGAAAGCCGTGTCCATCAAAGCCTGGGAGATGAGGTCACCCGTGCTGTGAATTCCCTCAACACTGCTCATCGCGTTGTGATTATTCTGAGCGATATCGAGGATTTCTCCTATGAGGAAATCGCAGCTATCCTCAACGTGCCGGTGGGTACTGTACGTTCCCGCCTGCACCGCGCAAGGCACATGCTCAAAGAAGAGCTTCAGACCTACGCTGCCTGTATGGGCTACGGTGACAACGACCGATAATATTTTGTTCACCAACGGCTGTCCTGACGGATACGAGCCGACAGTTGTTATTTACATAAGGTATCATGTGGTACAAACGTTCGCACACACTCTTACCGGCCATCGTTCCCTGGGATACAGTATCCACTGGGAGCAATGGCCGGTATGTGTATGGGCAAACGCATTTAATCCCCATGATCGGATTTAAATTTTACGGCCTTCAAAACATTTAGTTATGTCTGTATCATTTGCTCAAGAAACGAACGGTGCAAACCCGAATTCCGATCCTAAATTTGTGGAGCTCCTGCGAAAAGTCGAGATGTATTTAGACCGGGACTTCGAAGAAGCATCCGAACAACACTTGCTCCTGGAAATACAAAATGACCCCACTTCCATAAAACTTCTCAAAGAGGAACATTCCTTCCGAACATTTTTCAAAAAAAGCTTCAAGCGCGATACGCCTCCTGCGAACCTGCAGCATTCCATCCTGGAAAAAATCCGACATATTTCTGCCTGAACGGCCATGGGGCGCCTGACTGCCTTTTTCGTCCTTGTATGCTTATCGTTGGCTACCGCCCGCCTGGGTGCCCAATCTGGCCAGGGGGAATTGCCTTCAACGATCTGGCCGCTGCTCGAATCCCTGCAAGCAGAGCTCCTTTTTCCGCTCGACGGTGGCTACCTTCCGGTATCCGAGGTTAATCATCAGGCTTTTTTCCCTTGTCATTACCGCTTGTCGTCCAGGGCAGAGGGTATAGAAATCCGCTTTTTCCTTCAACCTGATGATTCGGAAAAAATACCGCCTCAATTGGAAAGCAGGAGGCTGGCGCTCCACTTATGCAGTAACGACGAAAATGCGGCCATCACTGCAAGGCCCCTCGACGAAGTGGAGCTAACGTCGCTTTTCGGAGCTGATTGGGGTCAAATCCACCTTTTTGCCCCAAAACAAGCGTTTGGAAATGGGATGCCCTACTGCCAGATGGTCAGTATTTATAAAAAGGGGCGCGGTATGATTCATATTTTTTTATTGTTCGCCGAACCCTCGGTAATTGTGGAAAACCGCCTTTATTTAGCACGTTTTCAATAGCTTTGCAGGAAAAGCCGCAAAATGCCGCCGTCCGCCCTCCAACAAGACGATCAAAAGACTATCCACGCCTGGGCTATGTACGACTGGGCCAACTCCGCATACGCGTTGGTCATCAGCTCTGCAATTTTTCCTGCTTATTATAATGAAGTGACCCGCGCCCAGGGGGATGGACAGCTCGAAATCGCAGGCCTGAGCATACAGAATACAGGGCTCTATGCGATTGTGCTGGGACTCTCGTTTGGATTGGTCGCAGTACTCTCCCCGCTCCTCTCCTCTATTTCAGATTATGCCGGTAACCACAAATCGTTTATGCGGTTTTTCTGCTGGCTGGGTGCGCTGTCGTGTATGGGGCTGTTTTTCTTTAAAGGTCCGAATCTTTTCCTTGGCCTCTCCTGCCTGATGCTCGCGACCGTTGGGTACTCGGGGAGCATCGTTTTCTACAATGCGTTCCTCCCAGCGATTGCCTCCACCCCCATGCAGGATAAAGTGAGCGCCAGGGGTTATGCGTATGGCTATATCGGGGCTTCCACCCTGCTCCTCATTAACCTGGCCGCCATCCTAAACCGGGAAGCCCTTGGAATAACGGATGAAACCCTGCTGCCCAGACTATCGTTTTTCCTCACCGGTGTCTGGTGGCTGGGCTTTGCACAAATCCCGTTTTCCCGGCTGCCCCACGGCTTATATCGCCCCAGGCCCGATGGGCACTACCTCGCCCATGGCTATCGGGAGCTCGGTAAAGTATGGCGCAGCCTACGCACAGAACCACTGCTCAGGCGTTTCCTCCCCGGCTTCTTTTTTTACATCATGGGCGTCCAAACCGTCATGTTTATGGCCGCTTCCTTTGGCGAAAAGGAAATCGGGCTGCCTGTCGCTGCACTTATCGCTACTGTGTTGATCCTCGAATATGTAGGTATTGCAGGCGCTTTCCTTTTTGCCTGGATTTCCCGCAAAACCGGTAATATCCCTGCCCTTCGTATCGCCGTATCTGTCTGGATCGGAATATGCGCCGGGGCCTACTTCATCAAAGGACCAGCGGGTTTTTATATTTGTGCAGGCTTTATCGGCCTGGTAATGGGCGGTGTACAGTCGCTCTCCCGTTCTACTTACGCCAAGCTCATCCCTCCAATGGAGCATAACGCCGCCTTTTTCAGCTTTTATGATGTATGCGAAAAAATCGCTATCATGTGTGGCCTGATCATGTTCGGCTATCTGGACAACCTGACAGGCAGTATGCGCGGTTCGATTCTTGCACTGATCATCTGGTTTGTGATTGGATTGGTGATGCTGCTGAGAATGCCAGGAAAAAAAACCGCATGAGACAGTGGTCGTACCTTAAAAATATTTCAGCTGTTTACCCTTATCAGGCAGCGAAACCGGATTTTAATGCCTCTGTTTATATGGCGGGGCATTCTATCAAGCTTAAACAGGCGTGACTGAACAGGAACTCGTCAAGGGATGCCTTAGCGGAAGGCAAAAGTGCCAGGAGGAACTCTTCCGCCGGTACTCCGGCAAGATGTTCGGGGTGTGCCTGCGCTACGCCCGCCACCGTATGGAAGCCGAGGATGTGTTGCAGGATGCCTTCGTCAAGGTTTTTGAGCACCTGCCGCAGTTCGCTTTCAAGGGATCCCTCGAAGGATGGATCCGAAAAATCGTGGTAAATACAGCGATCAAAACGTTTGACCGCAAGCATTTTACCCACGAACAAATCGGGATAGATCCTGGCTGGGATGCGATAGCTCCGGATACGCCCGGGGATGCGTCTCTGCTGGAAAAAGACTTACTGCTAATAATCAATCGGCTCCCCGATGGATACCGTCTGGTGTTCAACCTCTTCGCTATCGAAGGATATGGCCACCAGGAAATTTCAGAAATGCTGGGTATTCAGGAAAGTACCTCGCGCTCTCAATTGGTCAAAGCGCGTAAATACCTGCAAGAACAGCTTGCGCTGCTGGAAAAAGAAGAAACGATAGGAAAAGAAAAATTTCAGGCGGGAGCCTGAAAAGGAAATCGCGTTTATGAAAGCGGACGGAAAAATAGACGACTTGTTCCGGAAAGCGTTAGGCGACAAAGATTACAGCCCGCCCATGCATTTGTGGCCGGGGGTTGCACAACGGCTCCCCAAACCTTTCCTTTCGCCCCGGCGGATCAGCAGGTGGGCAGTGCTTGCTTTTGGCCTTGGCATCCTGCTCTGTAGCGACGGCCGTATGGACAACCAACGGCAAGTACGCAAAGACCCGGCAGGGCCCACGGCACAAATCGCCACACCAGCCAGTTCCCTAAGCCGCTCAATCCCCCCTTCCGATCAGGCCTCCATTGATGAAAATCCCTCCCTGCATACCGCACAACGCGCGGAGGCCAGCGCTCCAGGTAAAATACCCCGGCGCGCCGTAAGCGCGGCACGGATAACCTTCGATGCAAGCCAACCCGCCCCCCTGCCAGCAGCAGATCAAGGGCAAAAGTTGTTCCCAAACCAGCCTGCTACCCAAAGGCAACCAGAAAATCCTGCCACATCGGAAGGAAGTGTTGATAAGCGGCGAGGCGGTATGGCATTGCCTTTTGTCGCAAAACGCAATACCCCATTTCCCCTTATGCCTTTGGAAGACGCTGTACCATCGGTAAAGTTCCTGGGTGAACGTTGGTTTGCGGGTGTTGATTTCAGTTTCTCGAATGACTGGATGCAGCGGAGCCTGTATGCAAAAAATCCTGGCGATGAAGCCTACGTGCTCCTGCGCAACACCAGCGAAGCCCTGCGCAGCGCCAATACTGCTTCCCTGCGCCTTTCGCTCGTCGCTGCATCCGGTATTACCCTGCGGGGGGGTATCCAGGTCGCAAGGTTCAACGAAATGTTCAGCTATAGTACCGAAAAACAGGAAATACAGTATATCCCGCGCAGGGATGCCGGCGGTTCTGTTATTGGTACAGATACAGTTTTTCAGCTGGTGCGCACCATCAACGGGCAGATGAACCGCTTCCAGACCATAGACATCCCCTTGACCCTTGGCTTTGAATTCCCCCTGGGCAAGACCAATTTCGGTATCCATGCCGGGCCCGTATTCAATATGGCGTTTTATCAACGTGGAAAATTCCTGGCGGAAGACGGGGAACGGATTGTTGATTTTTCCTCTTCGACCCCGGATGCGTACCCTGCTTTCCGCAACCGCCTGGGCATGGGTTTCTACGGGAGTATCAATATTTCCTATCCATTGACCCCCGCTTTGCACCTCTTTGCAGAGCCCTACCTCCGGGTATTCCCGGGCTCCGTTACAAATACCGACTACCCCCTCGAGCAAAGATACCGCACACAAGGCGTCTTCGTCGGGATACGCAAAATGATGGGCCCTTACTGGATGAACCTCAGACCCTGATTGATACAATCGTACCCGGCCGGGGCTGTTCCGTTATCGGCCCCAGCCCAACTCCAGGCGGCTATTCCTCTTCTTCCGAAAACCTTATTCCCACCCAGGAAAGGTCAATTTGCCTGCGGCTAAGGTCGGTAGCCGTAACACGGACGACCACTTCGTCGCCGATCCTCAATTCCTGGCCGGTATATAGGCCGCGAATCCGCAGACGGGAGCCCGTCATCTCAAAGGGTTCCCGCATCGTATCAAAGGCAGCCATCCCCTCGCAGTGATTATCGCGTAGCTCCACGAAAATTCCGCGGTCGCTAAACCCGGAGATATAGCCCTCGAAGACTTCCCCGATATGGCGCTCCATAAACTCGGCCTGCTTATATTTGATTGACTGGCGTTCGGCTTCCATCGCGTTGCGTTCCTGCCTGGAAATATATTTGCACTGGGTCTCCAGCCAGGTCTTATTCACCCTTAAAGTATCTCCCGTCAGGTTTTTTTCGAGAATGCGATGGGCCAATACGTCCGAATATCGCCGGATCGGAGAGGTAAAGTGGCTGTAATATTGAAATGCCAGGCCATAGTGGCCAATATTATCAGAAGAATAGGCCGCTTTGGCCATTGTCCGGATGGCAATTGGCTCGAGCACCCGCAGGGCAGGGTCCGATTCGGCGACCTCTGCAAGGCGATTGTAAGAACGGGCGATTTTTTCAGGGGTGGAAATATCCATTTCGATACCCATTTCGCGGGCAAAACGGGCCAACTCTTCTACTTTTTCAAGGTCAGGCTCATCGTGGATGCGGTAAACAAAGGGGATTTCACTACCTTCGGCAGCCCCCTTCCGGGCAATAAACGTAGCGACTTCCTGGTTTGCCAGGAGCATGAACTCCTCGATCAGTAAATGTGCGGCTTTCCTGTCTTTGACATAGACCTCCAGCGGCGCACCTGACTCGTCCAGTTTGAAGCGCACCTCCTCGGTTTCAAATGCGATAGCACCTTGGTGGAAACGCTTCTTGCGCAATTTCACAGCCAGTGTATTTAACTGCGTCAATTCGGCTACGAATTCCCCCTCCCTGCTGTCGAGTACTTCCTGAGCCTCTTCATAGGAAAAGCGGCGATCGGAATGAATAATTGTCTTGCCAAACCAGCGTTCCGCTATATGGTCTTTTTCATCGAATATAAAAACTGCCGAAAACGTCAGTTTATCTTCATGAGGTCGCAGCGAGCAAAGCTCGTTGGACAGTTGTTCGGGCAGCATCGGCAGTACGCGATCCACCAGATATACGGAAGTCGAACGGAGATAAGCCTCTTTATCCAGCGCGGAATTTTCCTGTACATAGTGGGTAACATCGGCAATATGTACGCCAATCTCGGTACGCCCGTCGTCGAGGGTGCGTATGGAGAGTGCATCGTCAAAATCGCGGGCATTTTCAGGATCAATTGTAAAGGTTGTAACCGACCTGAAATCGCGTCTACGGGCGATTTCTTCTGCTGTGATCCCGACCGGCAGGCTCGCAGCTTCTTCCATTACCTGTCCGGGGAAAAGTAAGTTGAACCCATTGCTGATCAGGATGGATTTCATCTCGATATCGTGGCTGCCGGCCTCGCCCAGTACATAAACAATCCGGCCACTGGGGTTCTGGAACTGCCCGCCTGCCCAGTTTTCGATACGAATGACTACCTTATCCCCATCCTTTGCCCCGAGGGTATCCGTATTATCTACCAGGATATCCAGCGGCATAGCCACATCTGGTGCGACGATCGCATATTTTGGATATTGCCAGAAAGTGCCGATGAATTGTTCGCGGGCACGCTGCAGCACTTCCAGTACTTCCCCTTCCCGGCGTCGCCGGCCCGGAGGCTGCCAGACATGGATGCGCACCTTGTCGCCGTGCAATGCAGAATTCATATATTTTGCGGCAACATAAATATCTTCCGCCTGACCCTCGCAAACGACGTACGCAGCACCGGAACGCGTCATATCAACAATACCTTCCAGCATGGAGGCATCCCCTTTTTTCGGAGCCATAACGGCAGGGGACTTTCGCAGGCGGAATTTATAATCCTCCAGTGCTTCCAGAAAACCATCTTCCTGAAGGCGTTGGAGGGCATAGTTTACGGCATCCTTGTTGTTTTCCAGCCGAAGGCGTTGGATGATCTGCCGGGGGTTGAGCCGCTTTTTGGGTTCCTGCCGGAAGAGCCGCAGGATTGCCTGCTGGAGTTCTTTAGAGGTGAGCTTATTCCCCGGCGATTTGCTATTTTTTCTTTTCATGCGTGGTAAATCATCAATTTCCCGTCAGGGAGCAGTTCCATCGTCGTCATCTTGCTGGAAGTGGCATCATATTCCGCTTCGACAGAAGCTTTTCCAGACATGACCACAATATCCCAGTCCTCCTCGATGGTCGCTACAGACTGTACTAAGGCATTTTTATCCGCAAAAGTTCCTGAAAGCACAGCGCGATCAATCAAGGCGCCATTTTTATCCAGGGTGAGCAGGATATAGCTATAGTGCATCAGGGAAGCTTTCCAGTAAACTACTGCGTGGAAACCCTCGGTATCCGGTAGTGAGAAACAAGGGACAAATTCGGTAAATTCATCCGCTTCTTCGCCCAGGGGCAGTAAAAAATTTTCGGCGAGCGACTGCGGCAGCGGATCGTTGTTTTGGCTGAACACGTGGATCAGGTCGGGGGTAAGGGTGACTGGCAGCTGGATTTTCGGAAAAGCAGCCAGAAATTGCTTCAACATGACAAGATCTTATTTTGGTAATAGGTTTCGTAAAAAATTTTTAAAAGGTACACTTTTTCAAGAGAAAACCTCTTTGAAGTGCTTTCACCATTCGGAAAAGAAATTGGGAACGGATTCAAGGTTATGGATTCAGCACAAGGCCCGTTAAGGTCGGTGTAACTGATACTTCGGCGCGTGGCAAGGGGATTTATGCGCGAGGAACATGAATTCTCCTTCCATTTTTCTCTTTTCTGAATTTCAAAGAACTTCTTCCGATTACCGCATCGGAAAATGTGTACCTTTTATAACGGACTTGTTGCAAAGCGTCAGCGAGGAAGGTAAAGGCATCTTTTTTTTCAAACGAAGTCTCTTTGAGGGCATATAGCCTTGCTTCATGACCGAAAAAAGGCGCGGTACGGGCGAAAAAGGCCTTTTTGACCCCCGATGATTTCCTTTGCGACAAGTCTAATATGCAATAACAAATTTTTGTGCGATTTAGCTCATTTTCGGCCTGTATCGCATAAAAATAACTGGCAGGGCGGTCCAGTGCCGAAGATGGACGGCTAATCTTTCGGGGTATTGGCAAAAGATCATTATATCAAACGAAGGGCTTTAATTTATTTAAATTCATTCTAAATAAAAATGAATTGCCGGGATAAGCGGAAACAACGGTTGGGGTTGTGCGTCTAAACATATAGTTTTGCATGCGAACACTGAGGCATACAGGAGTTAGGGGAGCGGGTGTTTCTTTGTGTCGCCCTGCAAGTTATCATAAATTCAAACGCAAATATCAAACGCTATGAGTTGGTTGGCGAGTGTATTAAATCCGGTTGGGTTAAAGTGGTTTGACCATTTTTTGACCTCTTCGTTGGGCAAAAAGATCATCATGAGCCTGACAGGACTCTTTCTCATTGTATTCCTGGTTGTCCATCTGATAGGGAACCTGCAGTTACTCCAGCAGGATGGTGGAACGGCATTCAATGTTTACGCAAAATTCATGACCACCAACCCTTTAATCAAGACGGTTTCCTATTTGCTGTACCTTTTCATTCTGATTCATGCCGTACAAGGATGGGCTTTGTGGCGGCAGAACCGCAGGGCGAGGGGTACGACTGGCTATGCCGTCAAAGTTACCCGCGCTGTGAACACCAATGCTAAAGCTGCATCCAATATGGGTTGGCTGGGTACGATTATTTTTGTGTTCATCATCCTGCACCTCTGGCAGTTCTGGTTGCAGATGAAGCTGGGCAAAGTGCCTAAAGTGGTCATCAACGGAGCGGAAATGAAGGATTTGTTCACCCCTGTCCAGGTGGCTTTTGCGGATCCGCTATACGTAGTGGTCTATATTGCATCTATGATTGTCATTGCGATGCACCTGAATCATGGTTTCCAGAGTGCCTTCCAGACCCTGGGCTGGAACCACCCCAAGTACTTTCCGTTGGTACAATGGGTAGGAAGAGCGTATGCGCTGCTTATCCCACTGGGCTTTGCAGTCATTCCTGTGGTTATGTTTGGCCGGTCGCAGGGCTGGTGGTAAAAATATAAAATTCTCTCACAACCCATAAACAGCGTATCCATGCACGAGCTCAATGGCAAAGTACCTCAAGGGCCGCTCAGTGAAAAGTGGGCCCAATACCGGTCAACCATCCCGCTGGTGGCGCCGAACAACAAGCGCCGCCTCGACGTAATCGTAGTAGGTACCGGTCTTGCCGGTGCTTCTGCTGCCGCAACGCTTGGGGAACTCGGCTACAACGTCAAATGCTTCACATTTCACGATAGCCCGCGGCGCGCCCACAGCATTGCGGCGCAAGGTGGCATCAATGCGGCCAAAAACTACCGCAACGATGGCGACAGCATCTATCGGCTCTTCTACGATACGATTAAAGGGGGCGACTATCGTTCCAGGGAGGCCAACGTATATCGGCTTGCGGAAGTCAGCACCTCTATCATTGACCAGGCAGTAGCGCAGGGGGTACCCTTCGCCAGAGAATACGGGGGCTTGCTCGACAACCGCTCCTTCGGTGGTGTACAGGTAAGCCGGACGTTCTACGCACGCGGCCAGACAGGGCAACAGTTGCTCCTGGGCGCCTATCAGTCCCTTTCCCGCCAGATTTCCCTGGGTGCGGTGGAGATGTACAACCGGCATGAAATGCTCGACGTGGTGCTGGTGGACGGTAAGGCACGCGGGATTATTGCCCGCAATCTAATCAACGGCAAACTGGAGCGCCACGCCGCGCATGCGGTTGTCCTGGCCACCGGTGGTTATGGCAATGTATTTTATCTTTCGACCAACGCCATGAACTCCAATGTCACTGCGGCATGGCGTGCAGTACGCCGGGGAGCGCTCATGGCCAACCCTTGCTTTACCCAAATCCATCCGACCTGCATCCCTGTCAGCGGTGACTACCAATCAAAGCTGACCCTGATGTCGGAGTCGCTGCGCAACGACGGCCGCGTGTGGGTACCCCGCAAAAAAGAAGATGCACAGGCTATCCGGGAAAAAAGGAAAACCGCACTCGACATATCAGAGGAAGACCGCGATTACTTCCTCGAGCGCCGCTACCCGGCCTTCGGCAACCTGGTGCCCAGGGACGTCGCTTCCAGGGCCGCTAAAGTAGCCTGCGACGAAGGGCTGGGGGTTGCCCCTACCGGCCTGGCAGTATATCTCGATTTTGCTGCTGCCATCGAACGCTACGGACGCTCAAAAGCCAATGCCACCGGCCTGCATAACCCGGACCACGCAACTATCCTGCGTTTAGGGGAAGAAGTCGTCGCAGAGAAATACGGCAACCTCTTCGAGATGTACGAGAAAATCACCGGCGAAAATCCCTATAAAATGCCGATGAAAATCTACCCCGCCGTCCATTATACGATGGGCGGCCTCTGGGTAGATTACAACCTGGAGACCAACGTACCGGGATTGTTTGCGATAGGCGAATGCAATTTCTCCGATCACGGGGCAAACCGCCTCGGCGCTTCTGCCCTCATGCAAGGCCTGGCCGACGGATATTTCGTTCTGCCCTATACCATCGGCGCTTTCCTCTCCAAAGAAATCCGCACCCCAAGGTTCGATCCAAATGGGGAAGCCTTTGCCAACGCGGAAAATGCTACCCGGCAGCGCATTCAGCAATTGATGGCAATTAGCGGAAAACAATCGGTGGAAAGTTTCCATCGCCGGCTCGGCCGGATCATCTGGGATTATTGCGGTATGTCCCGCAGCGAGGAAGGCCTCACCACCGCTCGTCAAATGGTCCTGGACCTGCGCAACGAGTTTTATTCAGATGTTTTCGTGCCCGGCAGCGCTGATGCGTACAATCCCGAACTGGAAAAAGCCCTGCGGGTTGCCGATTATTTCGAACTCGGCGAGCTCATGATCGTTGATGCCCTCAACCGCAACGAATCCTGTGGCGGCCATTTCAGGGAAGAGTACCAGGACGAAAGCGGCGAGGCTATGCGCAACGATGAAGAATATACTTACGTTGCTGCCTGGGAATACCACGGCTGGGACCAGGAGCCTACGCTCCACCGCGAAACACTCGAATTCGAAAATGTCAAACTCATCACCAGAAGCTACACGTAATCCTTCATATCATGGAAATGAAACTCACCTTGAAAGTTTGGCGCCAGGGAGGCGAATACCAAAATGGCCGGTTCGTAACGTACCAACTCAACCACGTCAACGACCACATGTCCTTCCTCGAGATGCTCGACGTGCTCAATGAACAGCTTATCGCCGAGCGCAAAGAACCAGTCGCTTTCGAACACGATTGCCGTGAGGGTATTTGCGGAACGTGTAGTATGGTAATCAACGGGCACCCGCATGGGCCCCTGGGGGGAACGACCGCCTGCCAACTCCACATGCGGCACTTTAAAGATGGGGACACCATCACCATCGAACCATTCCGCGCCCTCGCCTTCCCGGTAATCAAAGACCTGGTGGTGAACCGCTCCGCATTCGACCGCATTATCCAGGCAGGGGGGTACATCTCCGTAGCCACAGGCCAGGCACAGGATGCAAATGCCATCCCGGTAGAAAAAGAACAGGCGTCCAAGGCTTTCGACGCCGCGGCTTGTATCGGCTGTGGTGCATGCGTGGCCGCATGCCCCAATGCCTCCGCCATGCTCTTCGTGAGCGCCAAGGTTTCCCACCTTACGCTCCTCCCGCAAGGCCAGGTGGAAGCATCGCGCCGTGTCAATAATATGGTCAGGCAAATGGATCTCGAAGGGTTCGGCAACTGCTCCAATGTGACCGCTTGCGAAGCAGAATGTCCTAAAGAGATCTCTGTCGAAAATATTGCCCGCATGAACCGCCAGTACTTTTCTTCTGTTTTCACTTCCGGTGAGGCTTGAAAAGATCATCCTTCGCTTTTTACAGCTTGCCCCTAAAAAGAATATTTTTTACGCGGTTGTGTTATAAAAATGAAGGGGAAGTATAAAGCATAAAGGCCGAGCAAATAATATTCAAAATGAGGATGCCTCATAAATATGGGACTGTCCCATAAGTCCTTTGGCGGCTTGCGCCGCCAAAGGACTTATGGGACAGCCTCTGAAATTGAGGTTGTGTAAAAAGACCGGAGGCCGTCATTTGGCGCCGTAGGCGGCGGAACACTTTTCAAACACCCCCTGTGAAACTCTGGAAAGTTTCGATTCATAATAGGTTAACCGCAACAGCTCATCGCGATGACCCCAATAAAACAGGCGTGCTGCCCGTTAAATAAAGAAAGCTGTACAATGAGAATATTGATTTTGGCTACCATCTTCCTTTTGCTCGTGGCCGAAGGGCTACAGGCTCAGGGCACAAAAGAAGAAAACGACCCAAAAGCGAAAGCTATCCTGGACAAAGTCCGCAAAAAATACGAATCGTACCCCTCGCTGGAAATGGAATTCTCGCTCACGGTAGAAATCCCCGAGCAGCCCAAGGATATCCAGCGGGGAAAAATGATGCAGAAAGGCAGCAAGTACCGCCTGGAGATGAGCGGTCAGACCGTAATCTGCGACGGGAAATCCCTGTGGATGGTGATGCCTCAAAATAAAGAAGTACAAATCAACCATCTGCCGGATGCCGAAGAAGACGACGCCATCTTGTCCCCACAATCGTTCTTTCGCATCCATGAAAAAGGGAACCTCGCCTACATCCTCTCGAATGAGTACAGTGCCAACGGAAAAATTTTCCAGGAAATCGAATTCAAACCGCTGGACAAATTCTCTGACTATGCCAAACTCCGGCTCACGGTCAACAAAGCCAGTGCCGAATTTGTCGAACTCAAAGGCTTTGGCAAGGATGGTTCCCGCTATACGCTTGCGCCTACGCGTTTTACACCCAATAAGGTATTTGCAGAAAGTGTCTTTTTATTCAACAAAGCGGCCTATCCAGGCTACCACATAGAGGATTTGCGGAATTAATCCGGCGAAAAATTTAACTTTACCCGTGAAACCAATGTATCATGGGAATCAAATCATTTTTTGCCCGGCCATTTGCCTATTTCATCGCCCGCTCTATTCGTAGGGATGCCCGCTGCGCTGTCCGGGATCAGGAAAAAATTTTCCGGCAAATCGTCCGGGATGCCCAAAATACGGCTTTTGGCAAAGATCATCGGTTCGATGAGATACACCGCTACGAGGATTTCAGGGAACGGGTGCCTATACGCGACTACGAGGGCATCAAACCCTATATCGAAAGAATCAAAAGCGGCGAGCTGGACGTGCTCTGGAAGGGCCGTCCGAAGTATTTTGCCAAAACCTCCGGAACCACCTCCGGCGTCAAATATATCCCCATCACCCGGGAAAGCCTTCCCAATCACTTTGGAACAGCCAGAAACGCGCTCTTTAACTATATCGCCGAAACCGGGAACACTGCCTGGCTGGATGGAAAACTGATTTTCCTCTCCGGTAGCCCCGAGCTCGAGGACCTCAACGGGATTCCCACGGGCAGGCTCTCCGGCATCTCAAACCACCTTATACCTAAATGGCTGAAGACCAGTCAAATGCCCAGTTATAAGACCAACTGTATCGAAGATTGGGAAGAAAAACTCGACCGGATCGTCGAAGAGACCTGTCATAAAAATATGACCTTTATCACCGGGATCCCCCCCTGGGTACAGATGTATTATGAACGCCTCATCGCGCATACCGGCAAATCCACCGTTAAAGAAGTCTTCCCCAATTATTCGGTTTTCGCGTATGGCGGGGTCAATTACGATCCCTATCGCGCAAAACTCGAAGCGCTCGTAGGTGCGCCGGTGGATAGCGTCGAGACGTACCCGGCTTCCGAAGGGTTCATTGCTTTCCAGGACCAACAGTCGGATCCGGGGCTGTTATTGAATTCCAACTCGGGGATTTTCTTCGAGTTTGTGCCGGTGGATGAGATCGCCCGGGAAAACCCTACCCGGCTCACCCTGGGTGAGGTCGAAACGGGTAAAAACTACGCCCTCATAATCAATAGCAACGCAGGGCTTTGGGGGTACAGCATCGGCGATACCGTAAGTTTTGTCTCTACCAAACCTTACCGCCTCATCGTTACCGGAAGGGTGAAGCACTTTATCTCCGCTTTCGGAGAGCACGTCATCGGCAAGGAAGTCGAGGAGGCTATGCACCACGCCTGTGCAGAACTCGGGGTAACAGTGGTAGAATTTACCGTTGCGCCACAAGTCAACCCGCCCGAGGGAGGACTGCCTTATCACGAATGGCTGGTAGAATTTGATACACTGCCGGGCGACCTGACCAATTTTGCCGCCCGTCTTGATTTTTTTATGACCCAACAAAACATTTATTATCAGGACCTGATCGAAGGACATATCCTCCAGCCCCTCAAGATCGTGCCGCTTGGCCGCGATGCGTTCCGCAACTATATGAAATCCCTCGGCAAACTGGGTGGGCAGAATAAGGTACCGCGTCTTTCCAACGACCGCAAAATTGCCGGAGCGATCCTATCCTTGCAATAGACTTGTTGTGACGGGGTCATCCCTGGAAAAATCGCTCTTTTATACCTACACTTTGCCTTTTTTCGGTCATATAGCCCCGCTATTTTCCCATAAAAAGCCTTCGTGTGGATGAAAAATGGCTCATTTTTCCTACTGCGATGACCTACCGCAATAAGTTTGATGAAAATTCAGGATGACCGGACTTCTGACAAACTTAAACAGTGGTTTTCCCCCTGTATCCGCCTAACGCAATAAGTCCGATAAAATATTTCCGGGACTAAGCATGTGTTCTATGCCGAAGTGTTAAATTTGCTACTTAAAATATATCAACCATGGGTAAAGGAGACAAAAGAAGTAAGAAAGGTAAAATTTGGCGTGGCTCCAACGGTAAATCCAGGCCAAAACAACGGGTAAAAAAAGCTGAGGCACCAAAAACGGAAGCATAAGAGAATTTTCTGCCCGTTTTAGGGTATTTTCATGAAAAACTGCTACTTTTAAAGCAAACCTGAAGCAGTACTTTCATGAAGACCCTTCATATCAGCGCTGAATGTTTTCCTGCAGCAAAAGCAGGAGGCCTGGGGGACGTAGTGGGCGCCCTGCCCAAGTACCTGATTCGTGCAGGTATGCCCGCTGCTGTCGTCTTGCCAAAATATGATATCCCCTGGATACGATCCCGGCGCACAGAAGTCGTTTTTTCCGGTGCTTTCAAAATGGCGAATGGGTATGACTACCCTTTTTCCGTCGAACAAATCGGGATGCACGAAATTGAGTTCCCGCTCTATGTCGTACACATCCCCGGGCAATTTGACCGCGAGGGCATCTATGGAGATGCAGGCGGTTGGTTTGGGGATAATGCTGAACGTTTCATCTTTTTCCAGCAGGCTGTCCTATACTGGATCCTCCATGTTGATGACAAGCCCGACATCCTGCACTGCCACGATCATCACTCCGGCCTGATTCCTTTCATGGTCAGGCATTGCCCGGAATATTATGCCTTGCGCAACATCCCCACGGTATTTACCATCCACAACGGAGCGTATCACGGCGGGATGAGCTGGGACAAGCACCACCTGCTTCCAGCTTTTCATCCTGAATCCGGTGGTTTGCTGGAGTGGGACCATTCCATCAACCCGCTGGCAAGTGCGATCAAATGTGCCTGGAAGGTCACGACTGTTTCCAACGCCTATCTCGAAGAATTGGCCACTTTCTCCAATGGCCTGGAAAGCCTTGTCCGCAGCGAATGGACTAAATGTTCGGGGATTATCAACGGGATTGATGCCCAGGTATGGGATCCTGCCACAGACCCCTACCTCCATACCCATTTTCATGGGGACGTTCCCGCGTTTAAAATAGCCAGTAAGCAGGCCCTTCTGCAGCGCTTTCATTTTGACCCATCGCTACCCACCATTACTTTTATCGGGAGGCTGGTCAGGGAAAAAGGGGCCGACCTCCTGCCCGGCTTAATCCAGCAGGTGCTGTCCAGTGGGCTTGAGGTCAATTTTCTGGTACTCGGTACCGGGGAGCCGGAATTGCACTATGCCCTCGGCATGTTGAAACCCGCTTTTCCCGGACGACTGGATGTACAGTTGGCTTATGATGAAGGGTTGGCCCACCAGCTTTATGCAGGTGCCGATTTTTTGCTGATGCCTTCCCGCGTAGAACCTTGCGGGCTCAATCAAATGTATGCCATGCGTTACGGCAATATCCCCATCGTACGCAGCACCGGCGGATTGAAGGACACCGTTTCCGATATTGCTACCTCTCCGGCAACCGGAAGGGGCATTCGTTTTGACCAGCTCGATGTGCACGATGCCCATCATGCCATTTGGCGTGCCTGCGAAGTTTACCGTCAATCTGATCTGATCGGACAGATGCGCGAACGGCTCATGCAGATAGACTTCTCCTGGGAAAACGCAGCACATAATTATATCTGCCTCTATCTCGAAATCATCTAATCCAAGTGCCATGATCAAAATAATCGCCCTTATCCTGGGCGGAGGCGCCGGAAGCCGCCTCTTCCCCCTCACCAGCCAGCGCTCCAAGCCTGCGGTACCGATTGCCGGAAAGTACCGGCTCATTGATATCCCGATTTCCAACTGTCTGAATTCCGGGCTCAGGCGCATGTTTGTTGTCACACAATACAATTCTGCCTCCCTGAACCAACATATCAAAAATACCTATCATTTCGATATGTTCGGTCATGGGTTTGTAGATATCCTCGCTGCAGAACAAACCCCCAGCAGTGACCAATGGTACCAGGGTACCGCCGACGCGGTACGGCAGTCTATGCACCACATGGCCAATCACGACTACGACTACCTGCTGATCCTCTCCGGTGACCAGCTCTATCAAATGGACTTCAAACAACTGGCCGAATACCATATTGATAAAAAAGCGGACCTCACCATTGCAACCATCCCGGTAAACGAACGCGATGCCCCTGGCTTTGGGATCATGAAGGTGGACGAAGAAGGGTATATCGGCAGCTTCGTGGAAAAACCCAAAAAGGAAATCCTCCCGGAGTGGGAATCGGCAGTCCCGCAGTCGCTCCGCGACGAAGGCCGCGTATTTCTTGCCTCCATGGGTATCTACGTGTTCAGCAGACCGGTTATTGAAAAGCTGTTCGATGAAAATGCGCGGGCAGTAGATTTCGGTAAGGAAATCATCCCTAACGCCATCAACAACCATTATAAAGTAGCCAGTTATTCCTATGACGGGTACTGGACGGATATCGGAACGATCCGTTCGTTTTTTGAAGCTAACATCGCGCTTACCGATCAGCTCCCCCACTTCAACCTTTTCGACAGGAACCGACCAGTCTTTACCCGCCCCCGTTTGCTTGCACCGACCAAAATTTATGGCACTTTCCTCAACAAGGCACTGGTGGCTGAAGGCTCTATTATCCATGCCAAGAAAATTGACCGTGCCGTCATCGGCATCCGTTCGAGGATTGGCGAGGGCACGGAGATCAGCAATACCATCGTCATGGGGGCAGATTTCTATGAAACGGTCGAGGATATCAACCGCCGCAAATATGGGGCTCCTATCGGGATTGGTAAAGATTGTTATATCGAAAATGCCATTATTGATAAAAATTGCAGGGTCGGCAACAATGTCGTCATCAAAGGTAGCCCGCTGCTCCCGGATCAGGACGGCGACAACTACTGTATCCGGGATGGGATTATCGTACTCAAGAAAATGGCATTTATACCGGACGGTACAAAAATAGGCTTGATGTAGCCTGGAATGATGATCGTTTAATGTTGGGATTGTGTAAAAAGCCTCCGGCATATTGTGGCTGTCCCACAAGTCCTTTAGAATATTTTTTTGAAACGCCGATGCGGTTGATTTTGCGAAGTAAAATCAACCGCATCGGCGTTTCAAAAATTATATCCTGTTGCTGAAGGCGGCAAAATTCTTTTTACACAACCCCAAAAATATTTGCCGAAGCCGGCTGCTTTTACTGGAAAAGCACCTGCTTACGCAGCCCCATAGTTATGCGACAGCCTCATTCGAAATATTTTCAACAGGCCAGGCGCAACAAACCAAACGGCATATTAAGGCATTCCGGCTGCACCCTCCACTGCCCGCCACACCCGGAAGACGTTTTTGTAGCAGATTTTTGCGATTGCCGCTTCGGAATATCCTCTTGCGAGCAGTTCGCGGATCAGGTTTGGATATTGGGAAACATCCTTCAACCCGGTAGGCAGGGAATCGCCAACACCGTCGAAATCTGAGCCTAAGCCCACATGGTCAATTCCTGCAAGGGCGACCACGTGGTCAATATGATCGGCGACTGTTTTTACGTCGGCAAAGAGGTTGGGGTTGGATTTCTGAAACTCGGAGATAAATTCCCTACCTTCCGGCGTATTGGGTTTCAGGCCCTTTTCCTGCATCATGCTTCGCATCTCTTCCCGCTTTTTATTATTATATTCAGCAACTTTGCCATCGAGGAAGGTGGAGCCAAAATTGATCTGGATCACGCCGCCGTTGGACTTCAGGGCACGGATCATGTCATCGTCCATATTGCGTTCGAAACCCGGGGTGAATTTCCGGCAGGAAGAGTGGGAAGCGATAACGGGCAGTTTGCTCAGGCGCAAGACCTGATAAAAGGTACTATCGGATACGTGCGAGATATCCACCATTATCCCTACCCGGTTCATTTCTGCGATGACCTGCCGTCCAAAAGGGCTGAGGCCGTTCCAGGTGCGGGTAGTATCGTAGGAAGAGTCGCAAATCTGATTATCCTTTCCGTGTGTCAGGGTAATATACCGGATTCCCCTTTGATGGAAATAGGCCACATTGGCCAGGTCATTGCCGATTGGGGCGCCATTTTCCATACCCATAGCCAGGGAGATGATACCCTTTCCAAAATTCGCCTCCGCTTGTTCCGGGGAGCCGACCATTGCAAAACGGTCGGGATAGGCGGCTGCAATCCCGCTCACCATATCTATCAGCGAATCGGCAAGGCTCTTACCCATATCCGCTTTTTTCTGGTATTCCGAGGGGATATAGATAGACATAAAAGGTACGTCCAGCCCGCCTTTTTTTGCACGCACATAATCGAAATCCCCGTCTTCCGTCTCTATGGGAATACCAATATACTCCTTTGTCAACTGGAAATTGCGTATCTTGAGGCGATAGGGTAAGTCCACATGGCCATCAGTGATGATATACTTATGTGCCAGCTTGTCGGCCCGTATAGCAAGTTTGTCCTTTTTTTGAGCACGTACGGGCAGGACAAGTATAAGGCAGGTAAGGGCCATCGCCCAATGCATCAGATGTTTTTTATTTGTTTTCAGCATAAATATCCTTTTTTTGTAAAGCTAATATAGCGTATTATTTGCATATTGGGCATCAGGAGAGCTAAAGGTGGAAAACAAAATTGGGTTGATCACGCGAAATACCGGAAAATATGGAAAATAAGACCGTTTTGATTACGGGAGGGAGTTCTGGGATTGGGTTGCATACTGCCATTGGGCTGGCCAGATCCGGCGCTGCGGTCGTCCTTGCCGTAAGGGACCTGGAAAAAGGTACGGCTGCGGCACGGGAAATACGGGAAAAAGCGGGGGATAAGGCTATGGTGGAAGTCCTGGGCCTGGAACTTTCCGATTTGCGTTCAATCCAGGGCGCTGCACGCGAATTTTATGCCCGTTGGCCAAAACTCGATGTCCTGATCAACAACGCCGGGCTCTTCACCACTTCCTATACCCAGACGGCGCAAGGTTTTGAGCTACAGTTTGGTGTTAACCACCTGGGGCACTTTCTCCTTACCCATCTGCTTGCCCCTGCCCTTCGGAAATCGCCGGAGCCGCGGGTGGTGAACGTTTCGTCGCTGGCTTATTTACAAGGGCGGCTGGACCCCGGGCGGCTGCGGGAATGGCCGGGCAACTACAACGGCCTGGCGGCTTATACCCAATCCAAGCTATGTAATGTGCTCTTTACATTGGAATGGGCCAAACGCTTCCCTGAAATACCTGTGAATGCCCTTCACCCCGGGGTGATCGGCACCCGATTTGGGGCAAAGCACAGCCGCTTCCTGGAACGGGCATTGTGGTTGCTCTACCGACCTTTCATGGTAGGGCCGGAGGAAGGTGCCCGAACGAGTATTTATCTGGCCAGTGCACCTGAAGTCCAGGGTATCAGCGGCGGGTTTTTCGATGAAAAACAGCGTAGGCGCAGCATTGCCGCAAAGGCGCTTCAGAATGAAGGGGCACAAATCCTCTGGGAAAAAAGCGAAGCCTGGACGAGAGAATTTTTTTGAACAACCGGACAAAAGTGAGCTATACTTTTGAACTATAGACTTTGATGAACCTTATGCACTTTTTGGAAGAACTGGAAGCACTGGAAGTAGAAGCGCGAAAACTCGAAGCGCCTCCTGCGGAAAGACGTACGATGACCCGGGACGTGGGCACCTATGCAGATACCTTTATCTCCTCGCTATCTGAAAAAAAAACCTATTCCCCCGACACCTTACCAGCTTTGAAAGCACTGGATGCCCTGCCTTTCCAGGAAGGTCCCAGGGATCTCGGATCCCTTCTTAATGCGATGGATACCGGTATCAATTCTACAGGTATCAACCCCGCCTCGGGAGGACATTTTGGCTATGTGCCCGGCGGAGGCATCTTCCACGCCGCCCTTGGAGATTACCTCGCAGCAGCAACCAACCGATACGCGGGGATTTTCTTCGCCAACCCAGGAGCAGTGCGCATAGAAAACACCCTCATCCGTTGGATGTGCAACATGGTCGGCTATCCGGAAAGTGCCCTTGGCAACCTGGCTTCCGGTGGGTCTATTGCCAATCTGATCGCCATTACCACGGCCCGTGAGTACCACGGGATTAAAGCGGCAGAAATCCCCAATAATGTCATCTACCTCACCGCGCAGGTACACCATTGCGTACAAAAAGCCCTGCGTATTGCCGGTATGGGCGAAGCTGTTTTGCGCTATATCCCGATGGACGGAAATTACCGGATGGATACCCGGGCACTTCAAACATCGGTAAGCGCCGACCGGGCAGCAGGGTTGCGCCCTTTCATGGTCGCTGCCTCCGCAGGCACTACGGATACCGGTGCCATTGACCCCCTGGATACCATTGCGGATATTGCCCAGGCCGAAGGTCTCTGGTACCATATAGATGCTGCATACGGCGGCTTTTTTATGCTGTCCGAAACCCTCAGGCCAAAATTTAAAGGGATTGAACGGTCGGACTCTATTGCAATAGACCCTCACAAGGGCCTTTTCCTGCCCTATGGACTGGGAGCGATCCTCGTCCGTAATCTCGAAGCCCAGTTCAACGCCCATTTCTATACAGCAAATTACCTGCAGGATACCCTGAATGCCGGTGCAGAACCTTCTCCCGCCGATTTGTCCCCCGAACTCACCAAGCACTTCCGGGGCTTGCGTATGTGGCTGCCCTTGCAATTGATTGGGCTGGCGCCTTTTCGTGCCGCAATCATGGAAAAAGTCCTGCTTTGCAGGTATGCTTATGGCCGTCTCCGCGAAATGGGCTTTGAAACAGGTCCATTCCCAGAGCTTTCAATCGCGATTTTTCGCTATTTACCGCCCGGACAAGAAGACGCCGATGCCTTTAACGAGCAATTGGTTCGTTACGTACAGGATGACGGGCGGGTATTCCTCTCTTCGACCAGGATCGAAGGCAGCTATTGGATACGGTTGGCGGTGTTGAGCTTCCGCAGCCACCGGCAGGAAGTGGACCTATGCCTTTCTATCCTGGAAAATGGCCTCCGGCATTTACTGGCCACCTCCGCTTTGGCATAATCAGACTTGTTGGGGCGGGATTATCGCGGACACCAGAGAGGTGCTTTTCCGTCTGCAGTGATCCGCCGCAACAAGTCTGAACTTTAAACCCGCTTTTTCAACACCAGGTTTCTCCACTTCGGGCGATATTGAATCCGCAGGCAGTTTATTTCATTTCCCCGCTGTGGACGTCCTTTACGAAGTCAATTACCCCGTTCATAAAAGTTTCCTGGTCGTCCCACATTGCGAGGTGGCTGCCATTAGGGCAATAGAGGTACCTCCCCTTTTGCACCAGTTTCGACATTTCCTCCATTTCTTCGGGGTTCATCGTATCGTATTTTGCCCCCACGGTAAGCGTCGGCACACGGATTTCTTTGAGCCTGTCCCAAACAGACCAGCCTTTGAGGATCCCCCCCGGAACGAATTCGCTGGGCCCCTGCATATAGACATAAACGTCCTGGTTGATATTCGCGAAGCTGCGCGTGACCGGTTCGGGCCACTCTTCAAGGGTACAGATATGCCGGGTATAATATTCGCGGAACACCATATCTGCATAAGCGGGGTTGAAATAATCCCCTTTATCTTCGAAAGCTTTCAGGGAGTCGAGCAGGGTAGGGCGCAACTGGGCACGAAGTTTTGCATTATAGGCCTCGTATTTTCCGAAATCGGCGGTCATGTTACAGACGATCAAACCTTTCAGATTATCCTGGTACTTCAGGGCATATTCCATGGCCAGCAGCCCGCCCCAGGAATTGCCCAGAAGGTAGAAATTATCTTTATTCAGGCCAAGTGCCTGACGCACCTGCTCCACCTCTTCTACAAAGCGTTCGATCGTCCAGAGCGAGGTATCCTGGGGGCGATCCGAATATTTAGACCCCAACTGGTCGTATTCATAGAATTCGATGTTCGCTTTTGGGAAAAAACTCTGAAAACACTCCATGTATTCATGGGTCAGGGCCGGGCCACCATGCAGGAGCAGTACCTTCATCGGACTGTTGCCGAAGCGTTTCGTCCATACTTTATACCCTTCTTTTAGCTGGATCATCTGAATCCCTGCCTGCTGATAAGCGCCAGGCGTAGTGAAGTTTACATACGTACAGGACTGGCCTTCCGGGCTGGATTTAGGTTGGCAGGAAAACAAGGCCGTACCGAGTACCGCCATACTGATGGCATACATAAATTTTTTCATAATCTTCTTTTTTTGGTTAAAATTAGGCAATTACCTGCTGAATGGCGACATAATCCCTCAAAAATCCGCGTGTGAAGGCTGTACAGTCCATAAAAGGCTTTTTTTCGAGGGCTGTCCCATACGCCTTTGGATAAAGCCCTTTCGCTGGCTTTGATACCCGGTTTTGTAAAAAGCATTTCACTGTCGAACAAGTCTAATACGCCAACAAGCTTTTTATTGCTGCTGCAACTTTTTCCGCAGAGGGGAGTACGGCCTGTTCCAGGGTTTCGTTCAACGGGATTGCGGGCAGGTTGGCTGCGCCAATGGTGCGCACGGGGGCATCCAGATACTCAAAGCAATGCTCCTGTACCCTTGCTGCGATGCTTTGGGCAAAGGTATTATTGACGGGCTCTTCGGTGACGACAAGAATCCGGCCATGGAATTTTGCCCGCTCGTACAGCAGAGATTCGTCCAGGGGAAAAAGGGTGCGCAAGTCCAGGATCTCGACCTGACCCGGGAATGATTTGGCGGCGCCGAGTGTCCAATGTACCCCCATACCATACGTCACGACCAGTAAGCTAATGCCTGTAGAGGTAGAAGACAGGGCGATCCGGGCCTTACCCAGGGGGACCACATATTCCTCATCCGGCTCAACGACCTTTGCCGTTTCTGTTCCGTTTACCTTCGACCAGTACAGCCCCTTGTGTTCGAAAACAACTACGGGATTAGGGTCGTAATAGGCCGCTTTGATCAATCCTTTCAGATCGGCCCCATTGCTGGGATAGGCAACCTTGACCCCCCGGATATTCGTCACCACAGATTCGACGCTGGAACTATGATAGGGCCCTCCATGTCCATAAGCCCCGATCGGGACACGAAGAATCATACTCACCGGCCACTTTCCATTGGAGAGATAGCAGGAGCGGGCCACTTCCGTAAACAGTTGGTTTAAGCCCGGCCAGATATAGTCGGCAAACTGCACCTCGACAATCGGGCGCAGACCTGCTGCGGACATCCCGACCGTGCTGCCTACGATAAAGGCTTCCTGAATTGCTGTATTAAAGACCCTTCCTGCCCCAAATTTACTGGCAAGGGTCGCGGCTTCGCGAAATACCCCACCCAATCTGCCCCCTACATCCTGGCCATAAAGCAGGCATTCGGGATGCCTGTGCATAAGTTCTTCGATAGCATGCAGGGCACAATCTACCATCACGACTTCGGCACCCCCTTCCCGGTGACGCTGCCCCCGCTCTTCGACGATTGGCGTAGGTGCGAAATCATGGGCAAATACCTCTTCTGCCCGGGGGTCTTCCGCATGTTTAGCCCGTTCAAAATCCGCCTGCACCTGGTCTAAAACCTCCTGTTCGATCCCCTGCAAGACTTTTTCTTCAACACCTTCCCGTTCAGACAATATGCGACGCAGTATCGGGTAGGGGTCGCGCCGGGAATGTTCTTCCATATCATCGCGGTACCATTCGCTGCGTACCCCGGAAGTATGATGGTTCAACAGGGGTACTTTGGCATGCAGTAGAAACGGGCGGCGCTCCTTGCGGATGATAGCGGTTACTTTTTCAACTGTTTCGTAAGCCAGGGCGAAATTACTGCCATCAATACGCACAGCTTCAAGTCCATGAAACCCCCTGGCATATTCGGCAGCATCCTGGGCGCGTGTTTCTGCTGCCGTTGCCGAAATATCCCAGCCATTATCCTGGACTACGAAGAGGATGGGCAGTTGCATCAGGGCGGCGGCCTGAAAAGCCTCGGCCACCTCCCCTTCTGTAACGGCACCGTCTCCCAGGGAGCAAACCACGACTGGTTTATTTTCGCTGGCAGGATCCGCGCTGTCTGGCACAAGGCCCTGTTGCTCCTTATAGCGGATACCCATAGCAAGCCCGGTAGCCGGGATGGCCTGCATACCTGTCGCAGAAGACTGATGGGGGATACGCGGCTTATCCGGGTCTTTAAGGCTGGGGTGGGCGTAGTAGGTACGTCCACCGGAGAAAGGGTCCTCCCGTTTTGCCATCAGTTGAAGCATCAGGTCATATGGGCGCATGCCTATACCCAGGAGCATGGCGTCGTCGCGATAGTAGGGGGTAAGAAAGTCCTGTGGGAGGAGCTGCATCGCTACTGCAAGCTGTATGGCCTCATGCCCTCTTGAAGTGGCATGGACATACCGGGAGCTGAATTTGGCATTTCCCTCAAAAACCTCTGCCATGGCTTTTGCTGTTGCCATCAGGCGGAAAGCCTTCAGCAGGGTAGTTGCTGAAAGGTCTGTTTTTGGTGTTGTAGCGGTCATTTTCGTTGGATATGGTCGTATGCGATTAGTATTTTTGGCCGCTTTTAAATGCGGCGATAGCAGCCTTTGTAAAGGGTGAAAGTGCCAGGCGGGCGCTGATTACTGCCCGTGCTGCAAGCAGCGCATCCCAATCCTCCGTCCCTTGCCAGCATACACTTTTCAGTGCCTGCATTGCTTCGGGGTTGGAGGTGGAGAGCTGCCTTGCGAGGGTCCCTACGGCAGCATCCAGTTCGGGAATAGTATCGTAAACATCGGCATAGAGCCCTTTTTCCATTGCCCACCGGGCGCTTTTCCAGGTACTTGCGGCGATAGCGAGCTGGCTCATCGCCGAAGTGCCAATTTTTCGTTCAATAGCCGGGCCGACCACGAAAGGGCCAAAACCCACCGCCAGTTCACTCAGTTTTATCGCAGCATCAGCGGAGGCGAGGCAATAATCTGTTGCTGCTGCCAGGCCTACCCCACCGCCAACAGCTTTTCCATGTACCCGTCCGATGATAAACTTCGGGCACTTGCGCATCGCATTGATTACCCTGGCAAAACCGCTGAAGAATTCCAGGCTTTGCCCAAAATCTTCCAGGGCGCTGAGCTCACCGAAGCTCGCACCTGCACAAAACGCCCGTGCTCCTTCGCTTTTCAAAATAATTACCTGCACAGCAGTATCCCTGCCCAACGCTTCCACCGCATCAGAAAGGGCGGATAGCAAGCGCCCTGGGAGGGCGTTCTGTGCCGGATGAGCAAAAGATAACGTTGCTATTCCCTGATCCAGGGCAATATGCACACTGCCATTTTGGATTTCGTCGTGCATCCTCTGATTTTATAGATTTACCCCTGGTTTACCGATTCCGTTGCCAGTCCGGTGTCGGCAGCCTGTTTCCGTACCATTGTCAGGATAGTGGCGATGGCCACGGTTTCCCCGTGGTTGTCATAGATATCCACCAGCCACTTTACGATACCCTTCGGCACATCCTGTTCATCGCGCTGCTCCTGTGGGGATTTTTCTTTTACCGTAAGCCTGACGCCGATAGTCATCCCTGGATAAACTGGTTTTACGAAACGGCACTCTTCGAGGCCATAATTGAGCAGGACAGGTCCTTTTCTGGGCTCCACGAACATTCCGGCGGCTTTTGACAAGACCCAGTACCCATGAGCTACCCGTTGTTCGAAAGGAGTACCTTCCAGAGCCGTGATGTCTGTATGAGCATAAAAATGATCCCCTGTGAGGTTGGCAAAATTCACGATATCGGTTTCCGTGACGGTATGCCGGTGGGTGAAATGCGTATCCCCTACTTCCAGCTCTTCGAAGTACCTGCGAAACGGATGTACCGGGGACTCCCGATATGCCGCACCTTGCTGGAATACCCCGGTAACTGCCGAGAGCATTGTCGGATGGCCTTGTATGGCCGTGCGCTGCATGAAGTGTCGGAGGCCGCGCATACCGCCCATTTCTTCTCCCCCGCCTGCACGGCCGGGGCCGCCATGTACCAGTAAAGGCATTGGGGATCCATGGCCGGTACTTTCCGGAGCACTCTGCTCGTTCAGAATGAGTATCCTGCCATGATACGGGGCTGACCCCTCCACGTAATCCCTTGCAAAACGCGGATCGGCCGTAGCGATTGTACTGACCAGGGAGCCTTTACCCATATTCGCCAGCGCGATAGCCGATTCCAGTACGTCGTAGGGCAGAAGGGTGGCCACCGGGCCAAATGCTTCCAGATCGTGGGTATCGAGCGCTTCAAAGGGTCGTTCGTTGAGCAGCAGGACAGGTGGGAAGAAGGCCCCTTTTTCCTTTTCTGCTCCAATCAGTTCGTAATGATCCGGATCGCCGTATAAGACAGTAGAGGATGCGGCCAGTTGGGCCACTTTCTTTCGCACCTCCTGCTGTTGTGTTTTGCTGGCAAGTGCACCCATACGCACCCCTGCTACCCGGGGATCCCCCAGGGTGGTCTTTGAGAGTGCTCCGGCAAGTGCCGAGGCCACGGCATCGAGTAGTTGTGCAGGAACGATAACCCTGCGGATGGCGGTACATTTCTGGCCTGCCTTGGCCGTCAGCTCCCGGCGGATTTCTTTGACGAACAAATCGAAAGTGGGGGTACCTGGCACGGCATCTGGTGCCAGAATTGCGGCATTGAGGCTATCTGCTTCCATATTGAACGGGACAGCATGATCAACAACAGCAGGCAGTGAGCGCAGCATGCGCCCTGTTTCGGCAGAACCCGTGAACGTCACCACATCTTGCCCGGTCAACGGCTCCAGGATACCGATACCGGTACCGCAATCCAGTTGAAGTGCCCCCTCCGGTAAAATCCCTGAACGGATGATATCGCGCACGACAGCTGCTGTGAGATAGGAAGTTACCTCGGACGGTTTTACGATCGAGGGCATCCCCGCCAGCAGGCTCACGGAAAGTTTTTCCAACATCCCCCAGATCGGGAAGTTAAACGCATTGATATGAATTGCCACTCCAAGCCTTGGCGTCATCACGTGCTGGCCAACGAAGGTGCCTCCCTTCGAGAGTCTGGCCGTTTCACCCTCTACCATCAGATTGGAGTCCGGAAGTTTCCGGCGCAGGCTGGCATAGGCAAACAGGGTGCCGATACCGCCGTCAATATCAATCCAGCTATCCTGGCGGGTAGCGCCCGTTCGATAACTCAGGTCATAGTAGTTTTCCCGGGCCCCGGTGAGGAACAATGCGAGCCGTTTGAGCATGCGCCCCCTTTCCTGGAACCCCATACGGCGCAGGGCCGGGCCACCTGATCCACGCGCATAGGAGGCCATTGCCCGATAATCCAGTCCCTCGCTCCCACAAGTAGCGATTAGCTCCCCGGTAACGGCATCGAACTGTGGTATGCCGCTGCCTTCGTGGGCCTGCCATCGGCCCAAGGCATAATTGTGCAGTTTCATCATGCGCTATCGTTGGAAAAAATGGTTAAAGCCTACCAAAGATAACGTTTTCAACAAGCAAACGTTCGTTTTATTTGAATGCCTGGCTTTTTGCATCGCGTTGGCCATCACGGGGGAAAAATGCATGGTATCGTATTTTTTTCTATTTTCGCAAAAAAGAAAAGCACCATTGGAACGCCTCGAACAACATATTGAGAGTTTGATTTTTGCGTCTGATAATCCATTGTCTGTGCAGGAAATCCAGGCCTGTTTGCAGGAGACCTTCGGTATGGAATTTCATCAGGAGATCATTGAAAAAGCCATTGAACAACTCAAGGTCCAATACGCCGGAGATGATTTTGCCTTTGAGATCGTCGAAATTGCCGAGGGATATCAATTTATGACGAAAGGGGCATATCACCCGACCGTAGCGAACCTGCTCAAACAGCGCAACCGGCGGCGCCTATCGCAGGCGGCGCTCGAAACCCTTTCCATCATTGCCTATAAGCAGCCGGTTTCAAAATCGGCGCTGGAAAAAATCCGTGGGGTAAACTGCGATTATGCCCTGCAGAAACTATTGGAAAAGGAGCTTGTTACTATTACAGGTCGCAGCGAAGGGCCGGGCCGTCCTTTATTATATGGTACGAGCGAAAAGTTCATGAACTATTTCGGGCTGCGCAGCCTGCGGGACCTGCCCCAACCCAAAGAGTTTCAACCATCAGACCAGGTCATCGGGCAGGAGAGCCCCATTGAAGAGCCTTTATAACCTCTACAGTGTTATTGCCAAAATTTCATATAATGACAGAAACAAAACCTTTAGTAAACCGCGTTATGGAGAGCGGGCTCATCACCCTCAACCTCGAGGATTTTTTCCCAGCCGGGGAAATGGCCGTTTTCGACTTGAAAGACTATCTTTTCATGGAGCTGATACTTAAGGAAAAGGACTTTCGCGCGGCATTAAAGGCGCACGACTGGCAGGAATACCAGGATAAGATCCTCCTCGTCTATTGTTCTACCGATGCGATTATCCCGGTCTGGGCATATATGCTGGTTGCTGCCTATGCCCAGCCATACGCGAGGGACATATTCCATGGCCACCAGCAGGCCTACTATGAAGCTGCTTTCCTGAAGGCTTTGACGAAGTTCGATGCTGCACAATACGAAGGGAAGCGCATCGTGGTCAAGGGGTGCAGCCACCACCCTGTTCCTGCTGCTGCATATTTGGAGCTCACCCGCCTGCTCCGTCCTTTCGCCCAAAGTATTATGTATGGAGAGCCCTGCTCGACCGTACCCATTTATAAAAAAACGGCTACGCTATGATCCTGAAAAAAGTCGTTTACTATTATATCCTGGCTGCCGGAGCAGTTTTCACGATTGGTCTTTTAGCCGGGGGCACGGGAGGCGTCAATGACGAGAAGCTCCCACAGACCATACGGGCCGTAAGTCTCAACCAGGATTTTTCCTTTGCCGGTGAAAAAGTCCCGATGGACAACTTTGACGTCAGGGAGCGGCTGGAGCGGGAACTGCTGGTTTCTACCTACCAGCATGCCTCGACTTTGCTCAGCCTGAAGAAAGCGGCACGCTATTTCCCCTATTTTGAAAAAGTATTCAAGGAAAAAGGGATACCTCTGGATTTCAAGTATATGGCCGTAGCCGAGAGCAACCTCAACAACGTCGTTTCCAGTGCAGGTGCAAAGGGCATCTGGCAGTTTATGGAAAGCGCGGCATCGTACTACGGACTGGAAGTCAACGCCGAAGTAGATGAGCGCTATCACCCTGAAAAAGCGACCGGGGCAGCGGCGCAATTCATCCTCGACCACCACCGGCGCTTCTCGAGCTGGACGCTTGCGGCCGCTGCGTACAATATGGGGGGTACCCGTATTGGAAAAGAACTGACCACGCAGGGGTCCAACAATTACTACGACCTTCAAATCAATGAAGAAACCTCCAGGTATGTATTCCGCTTACTGGCCTATAAAGCAATTTTCGAAAACCCGGAAACCTTTGGTTATTACCTTGAAAAGGAAGAGCATTACCCCCCTCTCGACCGGTTCAAACTGGTCGAGGTCAACACCGCTATCCCGGATCTGGCAAAATTTGCCCGGGAACAGGGTACGACTTACCGCATGCTCAAGCTTTACAACCCCTGGCTTATCAGTACGCGCCTGAGCAATCCGGAAAAAAAGACCTATTCCATCAAAATCCCGGCTTAACAACGATTAAATATTTTTTAAAGCTATGAAGAACATTGCCGTGTTCACGTCCGGCGGGGATGCCCCGGGCATGAACGCATGTATCCGGGCAGTAGTGCGCAGCGCCCTGCATTTTGACCTCGACGTGTACGGGATTATGCGTGGCTACCAGGGGATGATCGAAGACGACTTTATACCGCTAAGGCGGGAATCCGTCAGTAACATTATCCAAATGGGGGGTACGATACTCCGTTCTGCCCGTTCGGCGCTATTTCGTACAGCAGAGGGCCGGCGCAGGGCTTACGAAAATCTTTCCCGCAGAAATATTGACTGCATCGTGGCGATTGGTGGCGATGGCACCTTTACCGGTGCTAAGGTCTTTATGGAAGAATATCCCGATATCCGGATCGTTGGATGCCCGGGTACCATAGACAACGACCTCTACGGCACCGACTATACGATTGGCTTCGATACCGCGATTAACACAGCTATGGAGGCTATTGACAAGATCAAGGACACTGCAAATGCACATGACCGGCTCTTTTTCATCGAAGTCATGGGGCGCGATGCTGGTTTTATCGCCATGGCAACGGCGATTGCGACCGGGGCCGAGGCCGTATTGGTGCCGGAGATGCCGACCGACATCAACAAGCTCATCGAGACCCTGGAAAAGGGCTGGCAGAAGAAGAAGACTTCGAGTATTGTCATTGTAGCGGAAGGCGAAGAAGCAGGCGGTGCGTTCCAGGTTGCTGAGCTCGTCAAGGAAAAACTAAATGCGTACGAAATAAAGGTGAGTATCCTGGGCCATATCCAGCGGGGCGGCCATCCCAGTTGTATGGATCGGCTCCGTGCCAGCCGCATCGGGGTAGCTGCCGTACAGGCCCTCATAGATGGGGAAAAGGGGGTGATGGCCGGCATAATACACGATAAAATCCGTTTTACGCCATTCGAACAGGCGATCAAGCATAATCAGGAGATTAACCCCCGTATCTTACAGATGGTGGATATTTTAGGTTGAAACCGGACATATTGCGACGGGATCATCGCGGGCTAAGAAAGGCTCGTTTCCCCCATGCTGCCCCACTGCAACAAGTCTGTTATCCACGCCATCGAATCAAATAAATGTACTATGGCCGCATTGTTATCCAAGCGCCTGCTCACGCGTCTAAGGCTACCTTTCGCGATATTGGCCCTGCTCTGGGGGATCCAGTTATTTCAGTGGTCAACAGGGATTGACCTCGGGTTCCTCGGCATTTTTCCCCGGGAAATCCCAGGGCTGAAAGGGGTGATTTTTGCTCCGTTGGTCCATGGCGGCTTCGGGCATTTACTTGCAAACTCTGCCCCTTTCCTGGTACTGGGCGGGATGGTCATGTTTTTTTACCCCCGGATCGCAAAAACGGTATTTTTGTTGATTTACATCCTCACCGGCCTCGCAGTTTGGACTTTCGGGCGGTCGGTATTTCACATTGGCATGAGTGGTGTCGTTTATGGCCTTGTCGCCTTTATTTTCTGGAACGGCATTTTCCGGCGCAACCTCAAATCCATCGCTTTGGCGGCCATTGTACTTTTCTACTACGGCTCCATGCTGATGGGAATATTGCCGGTAGAGGAAGATATTTCCTGGGAAAGCCATCTTTTGGGAGGCCTGTCGGGTATTTTTGTTTCTTTTTTGTATAAAAACAGGCTGGAGACGGACGAAGCCCCGAAAAAGGTCGTAGAAGAAGAGCCGGAAAGCCAATATTTTCTGGACAGGGACACCTTTGAGCAGACCCGAGAGGCGCGGAAAAATGATGGAAGGTGGGGATAAAAGATAATGGCTTTATCCCAGCGGTTCGTTCAAAATATTATGCAGTTATGTAAAAGTGAGGCTATCTCGAGGTTGTGTAAAGAGTATTCCGCTATTCCGCCGCCTACAGCGGCGAAAGAAAGTTTTGAAATAACACTGTTTTCACTGATTTTGCTTCGCAAAATCAGTGAAAACAGTGTTATTTCAAAATATTATTTGGTGGCGTTAGCTGCCGTTAAATCATTAAATTTTCAGCGATCCTTCTATTTTTTCAGGTAGGGTCCCGGGGTCTGGTGGCGATCCTGGCCGTGCCCTACGCCAGGTCTGCAAAATTTTTGACGGACCCGTTCAGGCCATTAGCCTGTAACTGAGCCTGCATGGCCGCTGCCTGTTGTACCGTAGCGAAATTCCCCAGGATCACCACGAACAGGACTTGTCCGCTCGCGCGTGATTCGAAAACGAACACTGGCTGGGCGAACTGGCTTTTAAGGCGGCTTACCAGGGGGAGGGCGTTATCGCGTGTAAAAAAGGCCCCCATCTGTATTCCCCAGCCCTGGGGGGCTGTTGGGTTAGTTGCGGTATTCGGGATGGGTATCTGCGGCCTGGTAGCGACGGGTGCTACAGGGCTGGAGCTGCCCTTTCTGCGCAGTGCTTCCGCGACGGCATTTTCTGCATTGACCCGGCCGTAGCCATATTTTCGGGAATGGCCGGCCACATATTCCCAGGGATTACCGATTTTATCGGCGGTTTGGATCAGGATATCTTTTACTTCTCTGGCCGTCAGGTTCGGATTGGCAGAAAGGATAAGGGCGCAGACCCCTGCAACAATAGGCGCGGCGGCGGAGGTGCCGCCAAAATGTTTATAGGCATTACCCCTGGAGCGCCCATCTACCCAATACCGGTAATCCCCCATGCCATCCTTGCTGCCGGGATCCCAATAGGCCCGGGCAGCTGTCAGCGGCCAGCTCCCGTTGGAGGGTGCGCAAACGGTCACTTCCAGGCCCTGATTGGAATACGAGGCGTGCTCGTTATCGCTCGTACAAGCGGCAACGGCGATGACTTCCGGCATTACCGCATAATAATTTATATAGGACAGGTTATCATTTCCGACTGCAAAGACGACCACGCAGCCTTTTCCACCCCTTCCCTCGCGTGCAACGCGCGCGATCGCCTCCTTTTTGCGGGTGCCCACGGGCATTTTTTCATCCGTAGTGCCCCAGCTACAGGAGATTACATCCGCACCGTTTGCCGCACAATAGTTGAACATGAACTCGGTATCCACATCGCTGAAGGAAGTGCCGTTGAACGGGAGGAACTTTGCGTTTGGCGCTACCCCGACGATACCCGTGCCATTTGCCCCTGCAATTGCAAGGCTGGCACATGGGGTGCCGTGCGTCGTTCTGGGATCTCCCTGGGGGACCATTGCAGAACGCGAATATAAATCGAAAGGACGGACGATTTTACCCTGAAAATCGGGATGTGACATGTCGAAACCCGTATCTATCACTGCGACGGTAACATTTTGCGCCCCCAATCCACCGAGTCGTCGCCAGGCATTGATTACCCGTGCGTCGGCACCTCTGGCGAGGGGCACATTGGTATCCGGCAGAAAGCCATTGTTCTGGAGGTGCCATTGGTGGGGAAAAAGCGGATCGGAAGGTACGACAGTATATTCGTCGAGGAACGTGTCCCAGTCCGGTTGCGCTGTTTTGACCAGGCAGGATGCCTGGGCAAGTTCTGCTGTTTTTATCGGGTTAGGGCTTTGGGCCGTCACCTTTGCGAGAATGGAGCCGGGCTGCCGGCGTTCGGTTAGTTCGAGCGCGAATTCATCCAGGACGATTTGTTCCTCTTCTTCGCTCACCCCTTCCTCGAACGTCAGGAAGATATAGCCATTTGGGACCAGCGGACGGTTGCTGCCTTCCGGATAATACACGTGTGTGCCTAATTCGACCTCGTCGAGCTGGCGCACTGCGTCCAGTTTATCCTCCAGGGGCATATCGGAGGTATCGAGTTCTACCAGGGTGAAGCCGCCGATTTGGGGATAGACTTCCTGGCGCACATAATCCGGAGGTGCTAAACTACGGGAGGAGGAGATTCGGAGGCCTGCGAGCCGCTTGCTTTTGCGCAACCGGACCTCGCCGTTTTCGCCTTTGATCGTCGTTACGCCCATAAATCAGGATTTAGGTTAAGCTCTTTCGAGGTAGTATTCGTGGTAAAGTTTTTGCAATTTTTTGCGGGCAAAAAAGATGCGGCTTTTGATCGTACCCAGGGGCGAGCCAAGTTCTTCAGCGATTTCCTCGTACTTGAAGCCCTCGAAAGCCATCATGAAAGGCTTGCGGAAGTCTTCCGGAAGCGTATCCACCATCCCCATAAGCTCGGTGAACTCTACGGAAGTTTCCCCGTCGTTAGGGATGACTTCCGTCCCGGAGTCCAGGTAATAATTATTGGGGGTCTGATCAATGATCAGGTTGCGGCGCAGCTTTTTTCGGTAATTATTGATAAAAATATTGCGCATAATCGTGACTGCCCATGCCTTGAAATTTGTGCCCGGATGGTATTTATCGGCATTAGTGATGATGCGCAGGGCGGTATCCTGGTAGAGGTCTTCCGCATCTGCGGGGTTTCCGGTCAATTTCAGGGCAAAAGCCCTCAGGGAAGCGCTGATTCTATCGAGTTGGATTTGGATTTGATCCTGTATTTCCACGTACATTTCAGACGGTTTGGTCAGGGATTTTGTAATCTATTTTTACACAAAGTTATGCCTTCCACCTGTTAAGTGCAAAAAATTTATGCACTTTAACCCCTCTTTCGATAAAATAAGACAAAAAAACGACAATTCAAGCATTTTTGGCGACAATTGTTAATTTTTTTAACAACAATAAACCATGTTGCCGATGTATTGTATATAATTAAGGTTACATACCGGCACAGTTCAAAAAATGCTTTTGGCCTGGAGGCTGCTATTGGCCGCCCCTTTTCTCCGGTGCCCTGCTGCAGTTAAGGGGGCGTCAGCCGGCATAGTAACGGGGTATGAAGATAATTTCAGGTAAAGGACTTCAAAGCCTTGACAACCGTTGGTTGATTTGGCAAAAAAATTTGGGGCAACAGCCTATGGACGTTAGAGATTTTTTTTCAGCTCAAACCTATTTACAACGGAATATCCGTTTCCTGCGCAAGGCTATGGGATGGAGCCAGGAAGAACTTGCAGCCCGGATCGGGCTGAACAGGGGCAACATCGCATCTTACGAGAACGGGACAGCCGAGCCGAAAATCGGCAACCTCCTGAAAATGTCCCTTCTTTTCGGGATAGGTATCCACGATCTGGCGCATAAAGACCTGGAACGGGAGCCAGTAGCCGAAAATACCAACCTACCAGCTCCTTTTCCATCGGTATTCGATCCTGGCGCATTACTCGAGTATGCACAGCGGGCGCAGGAATTACAGGATGTCATGAATGGATTGCGTACCTGCTGTAAGTTCAAGCTAAAGACGATCGAAGAGGCATCTGTCAACGACCTTCAAATCGTCGCCATGCACTTTGAAGAGTTGTTTAATACTGCACAATCGTTGATGCAGGAGCACCTTGCGCTGCTCCAATTATTAGGCGGCCTCCCTTCGACCCAGGATTCCCTGCCCGGACAGGGCCCCCTTTCGGGAAGTGCAGAATAGGCAATCAACATCACATCTGGGTGACGTGCGCAAAGACTACAAACTTTCGGGAAGTGCAGAATAGGCAATCAACCAATAAATAAATTGCCGATGCCGCTTACTCAAGAATCCAACACAAATCAATTCAAAAAAAACATGGCATTAAATTTATATATATATTTGTATTGATGGAATCGAATGATCGCATTCCACGCAGTAATAATCCCTAAATACCAATGATCTCATGAACTTGAACATCATCTTAGCCGTCATCACCCTGCCGATATGTGTGTTTGCAGGGCCCGCCTCCCAGCCGCAGTTGCCTTTCCGCCCTTTAAACCTTCAGGAAGCACTGGGTATTGCCAAAAAGGAGAATAAACCCGTACTCGTTTACTTCTCTGCATCCTGGTGTATGCCCTGCCAGTGGATGGAAAAAAATACCTTTACCGACCCTAAGCTCGCCGCCTATCTTCAGGAACGCTTTATCGGTGTAAAGGTAGATTTCGATGATGCGCAGGGCCAGGCAATAGCAGCTAAATACCTGGTAAACAAGCTACCGACAATCCTTATTTTCAATTCCCTGCGTCAGTTAATCGGGACACACCAGGAAATGATGGAGCCAGAAAGGCTGCTCGACATACTAAAGCGGTATTCGCCCAACAGCACGCCCGTAGGTGGCGGGCTCAGTGCCCCCAGGGCCCAGACAGGCCACCTGAACCGTCCTGCATTAGTGACCAGCGAGCCCAACAGCACACCAGAAGAAAACACCATTAACGGTGGGGCTTCGCGGAATGCTGCCAATCCCGTCAATAGCCGGACGAATACCCCCGGTGCTTATACACCAGGTGTCGCCCCCAAAAAATACGGGATACAAATAGGGGCTTTCGGGGCAATCGAAAATGCAGATGCTGTAAAAACGGATCTTGAGACACGATACCGGCTACCGGTAGTCATTATCCAGGATAGCGCCCCGGGAAGGGCCTCTTTTTTCAAAGTTGTCATCGGTGCATTCAAGATGGAGGAGGAGGCCCTGCAACTCCTCGACCGGCTACAGCGGGATGGACGCCAGGGCTATATCCGGGAATACTGACGCATGGAACGCAAATTGTTCAGGAATATCGGCAGCTTGTTCCAGGTCAGCGGGCCTGCTCTTGTGCAGAATTTCCAGAGCGGTAATATTTTACGGGGTGTATGCGGTAAAGACATGGATGTACTACCGCAGATCGAAAACGCCTTCCTGCTCGTTGAAGGGGAATATATCGCCGACTTTGGCCCCGACGCCGAATGCCCCTACCCCGATACGGGAATAGACCTGAGCGGGCGATATGTCCTCCCATGCTGGTGCGACTCCCATACGCACCTGGTCTTTGCCGCGAGCAGGGAACAGGAGTTCCTGGCACGCATTAAAGGTGCCACGTACCAGGAAATCGCCCGTGCGGGCGGTGGCATCCTCAATTCTGCCCGTCGTCTGCAGGACACCCCGGAAGAAGCCCTGCTGGAATCGGCGCTCCAACGCCTGGACGAAATACAGCAATCAGGTACTGGTGCCGTGGAAATCAAAAGTGGTTATGGCCTGACGCTGGACGCGGAGCTGAAGATGCTGCGCGTAATCCGGGAGCTCAAAAGCAGGTCGGCAATGACTATCAAAGCGACCTTTCTTTGTGCACATGCCCTTCCTGAAGCATTTGCCGGGCGGCGCGAGGCGTATGTTGAAATAGTCGCCCGGGAGTGGATCCCGAGGGTAGCCGGCGAGGGTCTCGCAGATTATATAGATGTATTTTGTGAAAGCCAGTTTTTCAGTGCAGCCGATATGGGGCAGCTCCTCGAGGCAGGCCTCCGTCACGGCCTTCGGGGAAAAGTCCATACCAACCAATTCAACAGCATTGGTGGAATATCAACGGCCATACAGTATGGCGCCGTTAGTGCCGACCATTTAGAAGTTATGCAAGCAGATGAAATACAGGCGCTTGCACAAAGCACCGTCATCCCTGTACTGCTCCCTTCCGCGCCATTTTTCCTGGGCGACCATTATCCGCCTGCCCGTCGCATGATTGACGCGGGACTCGGCCCTGCCCTTGCGAGCGATTTCAACCCGGGTTCTTCGCCTTCGGGAAAGATGCCGCTTGTGCTTACCCTTGCCTGCACCCAGATGCACATGACGCCTGCCGAAGCAGTCAATGCCGCTACCATTAACGGGGCACTTGCCATGGAGTCGGCGGAATCAGTTGGCAGTATCGGCAGGGGTAAACTTGCCAACCTTATCATCACGACCCCTGTCCCTTCCCTGGAGTACCTCCCATACGCATTTGGCAGCGACTGGATTTCCGGGGTGCTGATCAAAGGAAAAGCCATACGCGGCAATTTTTAGCCCACGATGCTCCCACTGCAACAAGTCTATCCAACCTTTTCGTATTTTGCGGCCATGTTCGCATGAACTGGGGGGCAATGGCAATATTTACCGAGGACCGGCGTTTTTCCCTTCGAAAACCATCACCGCAAAGCATAATGCACGAGCGCATGATCAGATTTATATCCGCCCTGACGGGCTTGCTTTTTGTCCTGGCTGCCCAGGCACAGCAACTGCCTGCTAATATTCAAGTGAAGGGGAATCTCGAAGGGGCTTTGATCCGTTCGAGGGCTTCCTGCGCAAACGATGCGGGCACGCTGCGCTTTGGCCCGTTTACGGGGCAAAGCAATTCCGTTACCAACAAGCGGGTATTCCTTTGCTTCAACGATTCGCTGAACGTCCTGCACAATAACGATTTCAACCTCAGCGGGGATCCTGATGGATTTACCCCTCCGGGTATCCGATACGCCCTTTACGACTGCCCGCCTACCATTAGCGGGCCAAAGCTTTCGGATATTCTGAACGATCGTTGCCTGAACAAAACCAGCCCGATCATTGTAAACGGACAGCCCGTACCCCAGTCCAGGGGGATATGGATTACCACCGACGGCAGCCCATCGGGCAATATTTCTCTGTTCAACAGGGGCCTGTACCAATCGGCCTATGCTGGCGGGAAGCCTGTATCATTCTGGTTTGCCCCCATCACCATTGATGATTTCGGCAGGCTTGCGTATGAGGCGGACCCTGCGACCGGTGAAGCCGGGCCTTGTGTAAATGTTGGCCGGGACGCAGCATTTGAGATCATCTATCTCAATGCCATTCAGGCCGGCAATATCCTTACCAGCCTCAACGGGCAGCCCTGCCAGGGCTCGTTTGTGGTACGCGGCGGGCTCCCGGAGTATGACTCCCTCACCAATTATACAATTTCCCTCCGCCTGGTCTCAAACCCATCCATAACCGGTAAAGTTATCAGCCCTTCCAGGCCCGGACATCTCGATACCGTGCGCTACTTCGTCCCCCAACCGGGCACCTATGAAGTATTGGTGGAAGACGGGAAAAGCTGCGAGGCGCGTTTTACCCTGAACATGGCTGGCTGCGAAGCAGTCACATTTTCTCTACCCTTGCTCAATGCCCTCCCGGGAGATACGATCTGCTTACCGCTACGGGTGAAAGACTTCGACAAAGTAGGGGCATTGGAAATGAGTTTTTCATGGGATACGACCGTACTAGGCTTTATACAGGCGCGTAATTTCAATCCGGATATGAAAGGTCTGGGCACAGGCAGCATCAGCACCAGCGGAGGAAAACTCGTCCTTTCCTGGCTGGATGCCAACCTCTCCGGGGGTATTTCCCTTCCGGATAATGCCGAGTTGTTTTCGTTCTGTTTCCGGGTAAAAGGCAGTTTTGGCAGCAGTAGCCCCGTAAGGATACTCCCTTCTATTATTCCGGAGGAAACTGTCGGCACCACAGATCCCAGGCCGCTGGGTTATATTCTCAACAGTGGCCAGGTGAATATTTCCGCAAATACCCTTTTTCTGGACCTGCAGCAGGACAGTGTCGGATGCCAGGGTGGGGCCAGCGGAGCATTTACGATACGCGTTGCCAGTGGAGTGCCCCCTTACAACATTTCCTGGCAGAGTTTGCCCCCGCTCATCACCGACAGCGGAACCGGAACGATCGCCTCTTCCGGGGGCAGCCTGACGATCTCCGGGAAACTGGCCGGACAGTACCGGGTACAGGTACGCGATGCCCAGACCCCTAATTTCAATACGATATCAGATACGATAGAAATCCTGGAGCCGCCGATTATCGCCGTACAGCTTGAAGAAAAGAATCCAAGTTGTTATAACGCTACAGATGGTTCTATTAAGGCCCTTCTCTTGATAGATGCTGTACCTGTGAGCAATCCAGGGCCGCAATTCACCTTTAAATGGAACGTTCCCGGGGTTTCTACGGCACAGTTATCTAATATCCCTGCCGGGCCTTATTCGGTAACCGTGACCAATGCCGCGGGCTGTAGCTCCCAGGCCAGTACCAATCTATCCCAACCTGCGGCTATTGTGCTCAACCCCGTCATTACCAGCGCTACCTGTTCCGGAGTATCGAACGGCCGTATTGCACTCAGCGCGTCGGGTGGTTTCGTAAGTAATTCAGGTCGGTACAGCTTTACCTGGGCCGGACGGGCTCAGGAGCGTGGCCTCGTATCTACCCTCAACAACCTGTTGCCAGGCACCTACTGCGTCACCGTCAGCGACGACAACGGCTGCTCCATAGAGCGTTGCTTTACAGTCGGCGCTACGAAAGTACTGAGTATTGATGCAGTAATTACCGATGCCTCCTGCAATGGAACCTGCGACGGTGTCATCACGGTGACTGGCAGGAGTACCTTGCCTGCCTTGCCCAATACCTTCACCTGGTCTGGGAGCCTGGGTGGAAACCCTGCCAATACCAGCAACAGTAGTACAATACGGAATCTTTGTGCGGGGGTTTTTGTAGTGACGATGCGCGACAGCGACCCTGCCGGATGCCAGGTAACTGATACGCTGATCCTCGAAGAACCAGCTCCGCTCGATGTAGCCTTAGTAGAGCGCATCAATGAGACTTGCGTGATTGGGCAGGATGGACGTTTAGCGGTCGGTGTCAGTGGCGGGACGGGGCCTTACCGTTATTTCTGGAGTAACGGGCAGCGCGATTCTGTTGCCTCCAATTTATCTGCCGGGGTTTACACCCTGCGTGTCATTGATGCCAACGAATGCGAGAACGCCCAATTTGAAGGTACGATTACTGCTCCGGCCCCGCCTGTGATCATCAGTTTAATCAATGATACCCTGAACTGTTCCACTGATGTCAACGGCTCCCTCAGCATTGTTGCTAATCAGGGAGGCGCCCCTATTGTTTCTATCAATTGGAGTAATGGGGGTAGCGGCGCCAGGATTGACAAGCTCAGTCCCGGGGCTTATGAAGTGGTTGTCCTCGCTGCGGATGGCTGCCAGGCTGTGGATACGGCATTTGTAGTCGCCCCTGAACCCATCCGCCTGAATGCGGTCACCGTACAATCACCCCGATGTCCTGGGGAAGCCAATGGGCAGGCAACTATAAATGCGGGAGGGGGCACACGTCCATACCGCTATATCTGGGCGACACCTACTAAAAACGATACGACCCTATTCCCCTTACGCCCCGGACTATCTGCAGGGGTTTATGCCTTTACCGTTACTGATGCCAACAACTGCCCAGGCATCAGGGACACTGTCCAGGTCAATGATCCGCCGCGTATCCAGGTAAGCTACAGGGATACCCTCCCGGTAAGCTGCTACGAAGGCGTCTGTAACGGAGCAATCACGGCCATCGGCGGTTATGCCAACGGTGCCGGTGGAAGGTTTACGTTTACCTGGAGCAACGGGGAGATGGCAAGCAGGATCTCCTCCTTCCGGCCGGTACAACTCTGCCGTGGGCCCAATGCCCTTATCGTGGTGGACTCCAACGCCTGCACATTCCTGGATACTGTGAATATCCCCAGTCCCCCTGAAATTTCTATTGCCTTCACCGGGGAGCCGGTAAGCTGCAACCGCGGCAGGGACGGTAAGATCAGCGCACGGGTCAGCGGTGGGACACCCGGATATAATTATCTTTGGCTTCAGAACAGCCTCGGGCTGCCCTCTGTAAGCGGGCTTGCCGCCGGAAATTATACCCTCCGCGTCACCGATGCCAGGGGATGCCCTAAAGAAAGCTCCTTTACGGTCACACAACCCGATGAGCTCAAAATCGCTATTGACCCGGCCGGTACCAACAACGCCCGCTGCAATGGTGGGCAGGACGGGCGTATCAGTGTAAAAGTCAATACCAACGATAAAATCAACCTTCTTGGCGCCAGTCCTTTCACCTGGTCAAATGGTATTGCCCCGGGCAACTCGGCCACCGCACGGCAGCTTGCAGCTGGTAGTTATTCCGTGACCGTAACGGACGTGAAAGGTTGCCAGGCTTCCCTCTCCTATGAAATCCTGCAACCACGGCCTATCAACGCCGTCATCCGCCCCCCGGCAGAGCCCAGGTGTTTCGGCGAACCCACCACCCTGCGGATAGATTCGATTAGTGGGGGCAACGGGGCAACTTTCCTCGATTACGTATTCAATATCAACAATAGTGGTATTAGTTTCCCGCCAAACCAGGCAGCTACCATTTTTGCGGGGGAAGTCATCGTCACTATAGAAGATCCCCTGGGATGTACGTTCTCGGATACCCTTTTTGTCAATCAACCCGATGAGCTCAAAGTATTTTTTGATCCGGCGGAGATCGTGGTTGAACTTGGGGATTCGCTAACGGTGCTGGAGCCGATTATCACCAATTCCTTACCGATTGATAGTTTCTTATGGACACCACGGCTGGGGCTCTCTGCGGCAAATATTGAAAACCCCAGGATTTCAGGGCTGCTGGACAATCAGTCGTTTACGCTCCGCGTAAGAGATATTAACGGGTGTATCGCGACCGGGAGCATTTTTGTAGAACTGGACAGGAACAGGAACGTATATATTCCAAACATTTTCTCTCCAAACGGCGACGGGCGGAACGACGAGCTACGGGTTTTTGCTTGCAACGGCGTAACCCAGGTCAATTACGCCCAGGTGTATGACCGTTGGGGTGGGCTGGTGTGGGAATCCCGGGGCCTCAGCCCGGACTGCCTGAGCGGCGCCCCATTATGGGACGGGAAGCTAAGGGGAAAGGAGGCCCCAGCCGGCGTTTATGTTTATATCATCGAAGTAAAATTCCTGGATGGCGTCACCCTCCTCTATCGCGGGGATACTGCCCTCATTCGCTAAGCGCGCCCATCCAAAAAATCCGGGGGAAGCTAAAAAAAGCCTTTTTTGACCCTTGACGATCCCTCCCGGGATTATGTAAAAAGCTTTTTCGCTACCCCTGGTACAAAATATTATTCTGAGCGCACATCTGAAAGCAACTTTCGCGAAACGAAAATTGCTTTCAGATGTGCGCTCAAGGCATAAGATTTCCTTTCTGAGGCAAAGAATATTCTTTTCATGCAACCCTGTCATGATTTTGTAATAATACCCGATACCCGCTTTTTTTGACATTTTCGTGAATAATCCCTTTCCCCAGGCCTTTACTTTTGTCGTAAAATATAAAAAACAACGATGGCAAAAGTAAGCACAAGTTTTTTCGTGTCTCTGGCACTGGCCTTTTCTGCCCTGGTGGGGCTGAGCAGTTGTGAAAAAGAAGAAGTCCAGGTCACCCGTGTTTATGGTACGATAACGGTAGATAATCCGGACACCTGGGCGGCCTGGAAGGATAGTGGGGAGGTCCAGGTCACCGTTTTCCCAAAATTCAGCCTAGACCCCCTTGCCGGATGGGGAGAGGTGCCGGATAATTTCCTTGGGCCTAACGTACCCGGCGGCATATTTACGGTCGGGGCGCCGTACAATTCCCAGAATCCATTGGTACTAAACTATGTACCGGGGAAGACCACTTATCCTTACGAAATCGAACTCGAGCCGGGTACATATTCTGCGCTTGCACTGGGGTTCCGGCACAACCGGGTTACAGATCCCAGCCGCAAAACGGCGACCCTTGGCGTACACTGGGGAAACCCCGCACAAGTAAGCCATGGGGTCGTGATCAAGGTACGCACTCCCGGGGGTATTGTGCCTGTATTCAACTATCCCGCCCCTTCCGTATTTGAAATTAAAGCAGGAGAAGAAAAAGAAATCAACTTCAAAGCGGATTTCAATTTTGTCAGAACCTGGTACCGCTAAGCGATGAAGCACTTTGCGCTCCTCTTCATGGCCGGGCTGCTGTGGCTTTTTTCAGCCACCCGACCACTCCTGGCTCAGCCGCCCGCTACCCGCATACAGGGCGTTGTGCGCGATGCCGATAGCAGCGAGCCGCTTGCCTTTGTGAATATTGCGGTCAAAGGCACCTCGCAGGGTAGTTCTACGACAGCAGAGGGGTATTTTTCCCTTGACGGCTTCCGGCCGGGGAGCTATACCCTGATTTTTTCCTATCTCGGCTATGGGGAATTACAACTACCGGTTGTCGTCCTCCCGCAAGGCAACACGCCATTGGACATCCGCCTCGAACCGATATCGCTAACCGTAGGCGAGGTCGTCGTAACGGCTGGTGCAAGGGCGCAGGCCACTCAGCTTACCCCGGCAAGCATCGCAGTGATCAGTGCTAAAAGTATCCGCGAGCGGAGTATTTCCACCTTCGACCAGGCCTTCGACGAAACGCCGGGGGTTGTGGTGACCAGGTCCAGTGGCGCCAATGTGCAGGCCTTTTCCATTCGCGGCGCTTCGGAAGTAGCAGGAGGAGGTATCGGCAACCGGGTGTTGTTGCTCATAGATGGGCGGCCGGCGCTGAGCCCTGAATCCGGGGGCGCCCTTTGGAACCTTGTCCCCCTGGGTTCCATCGAACGGATAGAAGTCGTCAGGGGGCCCTATTCCTCGCTATACGGTTCGAGCGCCATGGGTGGGGTCGTCAATGTCCTTACGCGCCAACCCGGGGCGAGGCCAGAAACCCGTGTTCATCTGAATTATGGCGCTTATGGCCCGGCGCCCCGCAGCGCAGGCTACCGCAAGTACAGCGATTTTCATGGAATTGAATTTAGCCATAGCCGTAAAATCAACCGTTTCTCCTACCTGGTTGACGGAAGCTGGAAATCCGATGGGGGGCATCGGGAAAAGACGGCGTTCGACCTGTACCATTTTTTTGCAAAAACTGCCTGGGAATTTAAACCCGGCCACAGCCTCCAGTTTTCGGCAAATGCCAACCGTATGTACAGCGATGCCCCTGCAACCTGGCTGAGCCGCAGGCAGGCCTATCAGGTAGCCGACTTCAAGTATGATGATTACCAGGACCGGAGGGAGTTCAATGCGGATCTGCTGTACCGGGCCAGATTTGGGGAGCGCCTCCGCTTTTCTTCCAGGCTGTACCACTACCGCAATTCCTCCGACTTTTCCTTTGACAGCGACCCCACCAACGATAGTACCAACATCAATATCGGAAAGCAGATTGTAAAGGCGTACAGTGTCCGGTCCCTGCGCTTTGGCAACATTACCCAGGCAGATCTTTCGCTGGGCCGGCACGAAATCACTTTTGGTGCCGATATTAAAGCCGATGATATCGAAGGGCTACCTGAAATATATCTGTACGGACGGCACAAAGCTTTTGGTGGGGGAGCGTACATTCAGGACGAAGTCTCACTCGGATCAAAAATCACTGCTACCGCCGGTGCCCGTTTTGACTACTACCGGATTTACGGGGAGGTCGAGGAATCGAATTTCAGTCCCAAGCTGGCCATCCTGTACCGGGCAACGCCCCGTATTTCCTTACGTGGACTCGTTGCCCAGGCTTTTCGCGATCCACCTGTTGCAGAGCGCTTTATAAAGTTTGAACAAGGGGGTGGACTTGCCTTCGAGCCCAACCCCGACCTCAAACCGGAGCGGCTGGTCCTTTCTGCTGAAACGGGCGCAAAATGGACCCTGGGTAAAACCAGTACTTTCGACATTGCTTTTTTCCACAACCGCTACAAACAACTCATTTCCTTTCAACAGATCTCCCGACCCCTGGAAGCCCTTACCTACAAAGTCATCAACCTTCGCGAAGCCTTGATGCAAGGGTTCGAGCTGAACTTCCAGCACCGATGGAAAGACCTGCTTTTTTTGAATTTTTCCTATACTTTCCTCGATGCCCGCGACACCTCTCCAGAGCGCGTAAACGATGTACTTGCCTATAAAGTCCGCCATAGCCTTGGTGCCTCGGCCACGCTGACCCATAAAAAATGGATGCTGCACAGCAACGCCCGCTTCCGGAGCCGGGTCGAAGAAGTATTTATCTATCCTGGCAGCGAGCCCGGTGCTGTTTTTGTCGCTAATGCCAAAATCCGATATAGCGCAGGAAGGAACCACCTGTATTTTGCGGTCAATAACTTCAACAATGCCCAGTATGAGGAGCTTGAGCGCTATCGCATGCCGGGAAGAAGTTTTGTAGCAGGGATGGAATTTTCTTTTTAAGGAAAGCACAAAGCAGATAAAAAACCGGGTTCCCGGAAGATGCCAAAAGCGGAAAAACCGGAATACGACGTATTTATCCCCGGCCCTCCTTTCGATTGAAGAGGGATACCAGGCGGGCAGTTGCCCATAGCAGGAAGAAGGCCAGCGCGTTGCATATCCGGGTTGTCAGGGCCTGCTGCTGCAGATAGGCATCGGGGTCTATGCGCTCACAGTGGATATCCAGGATTTTTTCCAGTTCTTTGGCAACCCGAAGTCCAAAATCCTGATTGGCGATATCGAGATTGAGTTCAAGGCTGGTAAAAGCACTCAGATAATTGAGATTATAAGAACCCACGGAAACCCAGCAAGTATCGGCCACAAAAATTTTGGCATGCAGGATTCCCTCTTTAAACTCATGGATTTCCATACCTTCCCGAAGGATCCAATCGTACAAAAAACGTGCGGCGCGCAGTGCGAGTCCCACATCTGAGTATTTCCCCAGCAGCAGACGTATGCGCACTCCCCTTCGTGCAGCCCTTCGCAGCTCGAAAAGCATCCATGCCGTGGGGACAAAATATGCTGCCCCGATGATGAGTTCCCGCCGGGTATGCCGGATAGCATATCGCAACCGGGAAGAAATTTCCTGCTGCCCCCGTAGCCAATCGTTGGCACTGAGCCGGGCCAACATCCCATCATGGCTACCCGGAAGCGGCCGTAGCCGGGTCCAGCGTTTGCGCCCCCAGATTTGCTCACAGCGACGCTGAGCGTATGCTGCCAGCGGCCCCCGCACGAGCACCGCAAAATCCAGCCAGGCTGGCTGCCCATTCACCTCATTGTAGCGGTCGGCAAAATTGATGCCGCCGATCAACATTTCCTGCCCGTCTGCCACAACGATTTTGTGGTGCAGCCGGCGGCCTATACTCAGATTTTTTGAAAAAAGACGGCCAAAAAAGCGGAATTGAATTCCTGCCTGCCGGATTTCCTCTACCCACTGCCTGCCGAGATCCATGGAGCCATAGGCGTCCAGCAGCAGATTTACCCGGACACCCCGCTCCGCAGCCTCACGCAACAGCTCCAGGACACGCCTGCCCGTTTCGTCGGGATTCAGGATATAGACCTGCACGTGTAAGGTCTGTTTTGTACGCCGGATACATCCCTCCAGTGCATCGAAGAAGGGCTTACCGCTGTACAGCAGTTCTACCGAATTCCCTCCGGTGTATTGCTCCTGATGTATCCATTTGGGCAGCAAAGGATTTTTTTTCAAAAATAAAGGAAAAAAACCGGAGCAATGGATATTGTGGTGCAATCAATCCGAACTTTTCCATGAAAATAATGTGAATTGTCAAAAAAAAAGCGGGGGGCTTTTACACCCCCCGCATACTATCGGCTCTCATGAAAAAAAATATTCTTCAGTACAGCTGGGCTATTGCCTCGGGAAGCCGGCTAACGTCACTTCCCTACGACC
>Ga0068872_10000131_pt1 | contig 61969 bp, 42 predicted proteins | sample NOAtaG_7_FD_66441 | JGI IMG/M metagenome (GOLD analysis project Ga0068872, IMG submission 66441) | Freshwater lake microbial communities from Lake Erie, under a cyanobacterial bloom - NOAA_Erie_Diel1S_2200h metaG | ecosystem: Environmental > Aquatic > Freshwater > Lake | place: USA: Ohio, Lake...
GGTATATAACGGGACGAACCTTCCTGACGGTACGCACGAACTGCGCGTAGTAGTACGCGACGACTGCGGCAACCTGTCGAAGCAGAGCTCGACGTACTTCACGGTAGGTGATGACATCGGTACGGCACCGATCTGTATAGCAGGTCTTTCTACGGCATTAGTTTCCAATCCGGGCGGTAAAGGAGAAAATGTAGCTATGGCTGTCGTCTGGGCTACTGATTTCATTGCCAGCCAGATTTATGATTGTAATGGGCAAGGCCCTGAGACTGATGCATCCGGAAAAAAATTAATCCGCAAATATTACATCGTAAAGGATAATGGGGACGGGATTTGGGACGCTGCCGACAGCCTGGATGCCAGGGGGTATCCTACCCAAAAGCGCACATCAGTAATGTTCAATTGTAATGATGCTGAATATACCTTTGTCAGGATTCGTTTGTACAGCGAAGATGAGAGGGGGAATATGGCCTATTGCGATAGTTACGCGATAGTCACCGACCCACGGGAAGTCTGTGGAAAGGGTCCTGCCTCTGCAGAGGTTTCCGGAGGTATCATCACGGAGTATGGCCTCGCGGTCGAGGGTGTGGAAGTCAACCTGTCGGGTAATTTGACGATGCTGTATATGTCGGATGAGAAAGGAAAATATAGTTTTGGTGGCCTGGAGATGGGGAATGATTACACCATCACCCCTCATTTGGACAGATATCCGATGAACGGTGTTTCAACTTATGACCTTGCGATGATTACGCGGCATGTCCTTTCCCAGCAACTGCTGGATAGCCCCTATAAAATGATTGCTGCGGACGTCAACAATTCCCGTTCGATTACCACCTTGGATATCATTCAGTTGCGAAAAATGATTTTGGGTATTGAGGGCAGTTTTCCTTCAAATACCAGTTGGCGGTTTATTGATGCCGCTTTCAATTTTCCTAATCCTCAAAATCCCTGGCAGACGTCTTTCCCGGAAATTGTAAATGTGAACGATCTCGAAGGGGATATCAGTGCATCATTTATTGGGATTAAAGTTGGGGATGTTAGCGGGAATGCAACGGCTTCCGGCGGTTTAAGAGGTTCGGGGTATTTGGGAATGCGTGTTGAAGACCAGGCTGTGAGCGCAGGTGCGGTGACCAGGATCCCTGTCTTCGGCGATTTGAATGCCATCGAAGGGATACAGTTCACGCTTAATTTCGACCAGCAGGCCGCCGAGCTGCTGGAAATTGAATACGGTATCGCAAAAGTGGAAAATATCGGTGTTTTCCCACAGCAGGGAGCGGTGACTGCCAGCTGGCATACCAACCCAGCGTCAGCGGTTGTGGAAGGGATGCCATTCTTTACGTTAATTGTTAAAGCGAAAAAAGATATTGCTTCTCTGGCAGAAGTCCTCAGCCTCGACAGCAGGATCACCGCAGCTGAAGCCTACAGAAGGAATGGCGAATTACTTTCCCTGAAACTGGGTATCGAAAAAGCTGCTGAACAGGGATTTGGGCTAAAACAAAACGCACCTAACCCGTTTGCCGGTGAAACGGTTATTGGCTTTATGCTTCCTGTTCCGGGGGAGGTTACCCTTTCCTTTACCGATGTGCAGGGAAGGACGGTTAAGGTAGTAAAAGGTACTTTTGGCGCCGGCTATCAGGAAATCAAAGTTAAAGGTTCGGACCTTCCCGCTGGTGTCCTGCAATATACCCTTTCTTCGGGTAGCTCCTCGGCCACCCGACGCATGATCGTGACTAAATGATGCGGGGCTTTTAAGCCGCTGTTTAAAATAACTCGATGCTTAAAAGAACCCTTTGCCGGCAAGCCCGGCGAAGGGTTCTTTTTTTAATGTTACGGTTTTATAACAAAAGCTTCTGATCTGTCCTGAGGTTGTATAAAAAGCCCCTGGCTTTTCATTTGGCGGCTTGCGCCGCCAACAATACTTTCTTTCGCCGCCGAAGGCGGCGGAATACTTTTTACACAACCCCGTAAATTTATTTAAAACGCTGATTTTGTTTATTTTTCGAATCAAAATGATCAAAATCAGCGTTTTAAATAAATATTCTTTAGCGCCGAATGCTGCCAAAGGACTTGTGGGAGCGCCTCAATATTTTTTAGAGCGCCCCCAAAATTCAGCCCAATGCCCCACGCAACAACCTCTCCTGATTTTTTTATTTTTATTTAGACTATTTCCATATAATTATAAATTTACTTATTTTCGCCACACGCACTATCGCGTGTGGCGATGCCCTGAACACTTTGCAAACAATCTTAAAAAACTTTAGTTATGTTATCATTGAAAGAAGCAACAGCGGAAAAGCACCGGATGGCAGAGCGAATGCCCTTTAACATCCGGATGTTCAAAGGACAGTTGGACAAGCAGGCATACTTACATTATCTGGTGCAGCAGCAGCATCTGTTCAGTATATTGGAAAAAGATCCGTTGCCCCATCCGGCACTCAACCGATCAGCGGCTGTTGAGGAAGATATCGCCGGGTTGATAGCGGCAGGGGCCCGGCGGGGCGACGTGCTCGAAAGTACGCGTGCTTATGCGGATTACCTGAGTGGATTGAACCAGAACGATCGGTTGCCGCATGTTTATCTTCACTATCTGGCACTCATGTTTGGAGGCCAGATGATGAAGTCAAAGGTGCCTTCAGGTGGGAAGATGTACGATTTCGAGCAGATGCAGGAAGCGTTGATGGCGGTGCGGCAAGTGCAGCAGGATGCCTGGGCCGGGGAAGTGAACAAAGGGTTCGACTATACGATCGCTATTTTTGAATCACTCGATGCTTTGGTTCAGCAGGAAGTGTGACGAAGTGTTTCAGGATATTTGGATTGAAAAATCATTCTTTTTTAAAGTGAAAAGGTATGGAATGGCTGAAAGGAATTGGTCTGATCGGATTCATGTTCTTTTTTATCAAGGGCCTACTATGGATCGTAGTTTTCTTGTTGATTTGGTTTGGTCTGATCAACAAAGAGCGCGTTGAAATATTTAAAGCCCGAATAAAATTTTGGAAAAGGGCAAGTAAATAAGGAGAATTTGTAGATTTTCCCAAAAAATGTTGATCTTCCGGGAAAATTCGCATCTATGTCGAGCCGACTATTCAAAGGGCTATCGGGTATGTCCATCATACTGCCTGTGCTACTGCTTTCTGCTGCTTTCGTCCCTGCGTCTGCCATCCCTGGTGGACAGCGTTGCGACCCTGCTTTAATACCTATTGTATTCGTCCATGGTTTCCTGGCCTCTGGTGACACTTACGCGGGGCAAGTGGTCCGTTTTAGTAGCCAGGGGTATTGTGCAAGCCATCTGCATGTATTTGACTGGAACACCCTGGGGGGTGGGCCTAAGGCTGCCATAGGTAAGCTGGACGAGCGCATTAATCAAATCCTCGCCCGGACAAAATCGCAAAAGGTCCATCTGGTCGGGCATTCTGCAGGTGGGGGGCTTGGATACGCGTATCTTGCCGATTCTGCCCGCGCACAAAAAGTAGCGCGATACGTTCACATCGGAAGCGGTCCGCAGCCAGGGTCAGCAGGTGCCAAAGGAGAAGTGCCTACCCTCAATATCTACTCCGAAGACGACCTGGTGGTCAAGGGAAAAGATATTCCCGGGGCAACCAATGTGCAGATGAAGGGATTAGACCATTATCAGGTCGCGACGTCCGGGGCGACCTTCGACGTGATGTTCGATTTCTTTAATCCAGGCAGGTCCCGCCTTGCGGTGAAGGGGGAAAAAGCAAAAAATGCCGGTATTTCCGGTAGGGTACTTACGCTGGGAGAGAATACCCCTCAGGCAGGCGCCAAGGTGCAGGTGTACGCGCTCGACCCCACCAGCGGGTTCAGGAAGCAACAGCAACCCGATGTAGTCCTGACGGCAGATTCAGCCGGGTATTGGGGTCCATGGTCTGCAAAACGAGGCACCTTTTACGAATTTTGTGTCGAAACAGGGAAGGCTGGCGAGCTTCCCGTCCATTACTACCGGGAACCTTTTCAGGGAACAAATTCTTTGGTTTATCTGCGTACCCTTCCTGGAGCCGGCTCTCCCGCAGGCCTCCTGCTTGCAGCGCTGCCCCGGAAAGACGATCAGAGTGTGCTTGCCGTGTTCAGTTCTTCCCGGGCAGTTATCCACGGGCGGGATTCTTTGAGTGCAAATGGGCAGGATCTTTCCTCATCGGCATTGTGCCCGGCTGCGAAGACGGTAATTGCGATGTTCCTGTACGATAACGGCGATGGCCAAACGACGCTTGCCCCGCACAATAATTTCCAGGTAATGCGGAGTTTCCTTACCGGGGTGGACTGGTTTGCCCCTGCTGCGCCCCCGGCTTCTCTGCGCTTGCGTCTGAACGGCCGCACCCTGAACGTCCCCAATTGGAGTGCTGCTAAATCAGGGGTGAGTGTTGCGGTGTTCGAATGACCATCCTGGCCCTCCTGATTGGTACCGGGTTTATCGTGGCGGCACTTTTTATCCTGCCCGGTACATATTATTTTACGCGGTATTACTGGGGCCCTGCAATCATGACCTGGTTTAGCTGAGATTATATTGGTATTGAGGGCGAAAAGGAATGGTTATTCTTCCTTTCAATGCCACTTTGAGGAATTTAGGCAGGTTACGTGACCCGGGAATGCCATAGGTTGGGCAAAATAGTTACCAGGGCCTCGATGCAATATTTCTTTAAACACAATACAAAAAATACCGGATTCTATGCTTAAGCCACGGCTTTCCTTCATGCAGATCATTAATATGAATGTTGGTTTTTTTGGCATTCAGTACAGCTTCGGGCTTCAGCAGAGTGCGGTGAACCCGATTTACGATATGCTCGGCGCCCAGCCGGATCAAATTCCCATACTCAACCTTGCGGGGCCGATGACCGGTTTGCTTATCCAACCGATTATAGGGGCTCTGAGCGATAGCACCTGGCATCCGCGGTTTGGCCGGAGGAAGCCCTATTTTTTTATCGGTGCCCTGTTGTGCAGCCTCTGCTTATTCGTCTATCCGTTCAGCAGTACCTTGTGGATGGCCGCTGGGTTGCTTTGGGTATTAGATGCAGCAAACAACACTGCCATGGAACCGTACAGGGCGTTTATTGCAGATAAACTTCCGGAGGAACAATTTGGGCTCGGGTTCCTTTCCCAGAGCTTTTTTACCGGCCTGGGGATCACACTGGCCAATATCTCCCTTTTTGTTTTTCAAAAATATATCACTGGTACTGCGGGTTCGCTGCCAATATGGGTCTATGCATCATTTTTCCTGGGGACGATATGCTCTATCGGCTCTGTATCCTGGAGTATGTATAAAACCCCGGAAATTCCGCCTACGGATGCCGAGCTGGCTGCCCTTCGCGAGCGGAACAGGGGGATGCCCCATCCGGTCCTGCAATTTTTCTTGTCCATCATCACCACCCTGGTAGCCTATTTACTGGTTTTGCTGCTGCTCCCGGTCACCCTTTTCAAAAGGGACCTCCTGCATATTTTTGTAAAGAAAACCGAATCCCATCCGGTACTCCGCGTTTTATTTGCCCAAAACCTGGAGATCGTGGATGCTATCCTGAGTATGCCCTCCGTGATGTGGAAGCTGGCGCTGGTCTATTTGTTCCAGTGGTATGCGCTTTTTTGCTACTGGCAAAATGCAGCCAAGAGTATTGCGCAGTCGGTATGGAAAACCTCTCCAACCGGTGACAAAGCCCTCTTTGAGGAAGCGGTTGGCTGGACTGGCCTGGTAAACGGGTGGTACAATGTGGTCACTTTCCTGTCGGCTTTTGCGCTTGTCGGGCTGGCTAAAAAGTATGGCCCCAAAAATGTCCATTTTATATGCCTGTTATTGGCAGGTTTTGGTCTTCTTGTGTTCCCCCTGATCGAAAACAAGTGGCTGTTGTTACTGCCGATGACCGGCTTCGGGATTGCGTGGGCAAGTATGATGGGGGTGCCTTACCTGCTGGTCGTCCATGAGATTCCTAAGGAGCGCTATGGTGTATATATGGGAATTATCAATATGATGATCGTTATCCCCATGATTTTTCAGACGCTGACCTTCGGGGCGGTTTCCAGGCATCTCCTGCATAACGATGCCGGGCAGGCCATTACTTTTGCTGCTTGTCTGCTGCTGATTGCCGCATTGGCGACCCTGCGCATCCCGGCAAAACAAACGGTAGCCTGAGGGGGGACGCTTACTTGAATTTGGAGCGGAATAAATTGCGAACATTCATGGATTTTGCAAACCAACGTCTTTTTCAAAGCCAGTCAGAAAAGATCCTGAACGACTTGATCCAGGGAAATAATCCTTCCGATAAAGCTTTTCTGGATCGTTTTTCGAGCGGTCTGGATACGATTACGCAGTTGTATGGGGATATTTATGGCCATCATCCAAAAGCACAGGCTTTTTTTGCGGAACTCGTCCGGATACTCGCCGAAGCCCATACCGCCAGAGGCAGTGACCTGAAGCAACGGGATGAAGAAAAAGAACGGGCGGACATCTGGTTCCTCAGCAACCAGCTTGCGGGGATGAGCCTTTATGTGGATAGGTTCTGTGGAAAGCTCGCCGATCTTCCGGACAAACTCGAATATTTATCCAAGCTGGGGATTAACCTTCTCCATCTTATGCCGGTATTTGAGAGCCCGGAGGGGGAAAGCGACGGCGGATATGCAGTATCAAATTTCAGGGAGGTTGATAGCAGGTTTGGAACGCTGGAAGCACTTAGCACTTTGCGAAAGGCCATGCAGGATAAGGGCATGTACCTGATGCTCGACATCGTCCTCAACCATACTTCGCACCATCACGAGTGGGCGGTAGCAGCACGGCGCGGTTCGGTCAAACACCAGGATTATTTTTACATGTACCCCGACCGCAGTATCCCGGACCAGTTCGAGCCATTTATGCCGGATATCTTCCCGGAAAGTGCACCGGGCAGTTTCACCTATCTTCCAGATTCCGGGAAATGGGTGATGACGGTTTTCCACACCTACCAATGGGACCTCAACTATACCAACCCGGCAGTATTTTGTGAAATGCTGGACAATATCCTTTTTTATGCCAACCTCGGTGTTGACCTGCTGCGTATTGATGCTCCTGCATTTATCTGGAAGCAGGCGGGGACTACCTGCCAGAATTTACCCCAGGCCCATACATTGCTCCGGCTGATTAAACAGTGTGTAATGGTGAGTGCCCCTGGTATGGCACTACTCGGCGAGGCAATTGTCGCACCTGCAGAGATCATGAAGTACTTTGGCACCGGCGATTTCACGGCCCGGGAGTGCGATTTCGCATATAATGCAACGCAGATGGCCTTGCAGTGGGATATGCTGGCCACGGGGGATACACGTGTTATGCTGGCCGCGCAGGATATACTGTCGCAAAAGCCCTTTGGCACCTCCTGGATAACTTATACCCGCTGCCATGATGACATCGGACTGGGATATGACGATTCTATGATTGCTCAGACCGGACAGGATCCATTTAGCCACCGAAAATTTTTAAAAGATTACTATTCAGGCGAAATCGGCTACAGCCCGGCGCGCGGAGCCTTATTTTCTGCTAACCCTAAGACAGGAGATGCCCGCATCAGCGGCTCACTGGCCTCTCTTTGCGGGCTGGAGAAAGCATTATTGGATCAAGACCGCTCCGCTGTTGACCGCGCTATCCAGAAAATCCTGCTCATGCAGGCACACAGTTTTTTCCTGGGGGGCCTACCGATGCTGTTTTATGGCGATGAAGTTGGTTATACGAATGATTATAGCTACCTCCAGGATCCGGGGAAAAGCTACGACAACCGCTGGATGCATCGCCCACAGATTGACTGGGAAAAAAACAGCCGGATTGGGCTCATCGGTACGGTGGAACAGCGGGTATTTGCCGGTACTCAGAAGCTGATCCTTCTCCGAAAGGGCCTCGCTGTAGTCTCCGACTTGAAAAATCTGACCTGGATGACCCCCCATAACCTCCATATTGCCGGGTATTTGCGCGCTTATCGCGAAAAGCGCCTTTACTGCGTTTTTAATTTCAGCGGATATGCTACGCGCCTGACCTGGTACGCGTTCAAAGAACATGGTATGCTACCTGTCCGTCTCTATGACCATTGGAGCAGCCAGGCCTTTCAAGTCGGATTGGATCACGAATATCTGGAGTTTCCTCCTTATGGATTTTTCCTCCTTGAACCTATCGCATAGGCGGTGTGCAGCAATGCTTACAATACAGCCTCACGCTTATTATGAGACCGCCTCCTTTAAAAAAATACTCACGCAATTCCAAACAAGCTAAAATGCCTTGTATTTTTTGAAGGTAAAATTGCATAATACGGAGAAAGGGTATATTTTTGTGGCCACCAAAAGTACGCGGGAATAGCTCAGTTGGTAGAGCATCAGCTTCCCAAGCTGAGGGTCGCGAGTTCGAGTCTCGTTTCCCGCTCCATATACTCCTCCTGGAGTGCCCGGATGGTGGAATCGGTAGACACGCAGGACTTAAAATCCTGTGGCCATTAAGGCCGTGCGGGTTCAAGTCCCGCTTCGGGCACCATTTTTCTAAAGCACTTCTAAAATCCTGCACAGGTACGTCCAGAATTTTCCAACAGAAGGAATGTGTACTTTTTCATCTGGTGAATGTGGGTGACGTATCGTTGGCCCGAAGGAAACCATATCCAGCCCGGGGTAGTGTTCGCCGATAATTCCACATTCGAGCCCTGCATGGCAGGCACTGACTTTGGGCTTGTCTCCAAACAGCTTTTCGTACTCGTTCACCATAATTTTCAGGATCGGGGAATCGGGATTGGGCGCCCAGCCGGGGTACCCTCCGGATTGCTGGACCTGTGCACCGATTGTTTCGAAAGCGGCGCTTACTGCATCGGCAATATCCCGGATACCGGATTCGACAGAGCTCCGCTGCAGGCACTGAGCTTCGAAGCTGCCTCCCCGGAGGGTGACTTTAGCAAGGTTGTTTGAGGTTTCCACCAGGCCGGGTACGGCCGGGCTCATCCGGTAAACCCCGTTGGGTACGAGGTAGAGTGCCCGGAGTATCCGCTCCTGGTCGTCTGCTGTTGCCATGGCGACAGGGGAGGGGCACTCCCCGATTTCGATTTTCATATCGGGGTCGGGAATGCGGTATTCTGCACAAAGCGCGTCGGTGCGCTGCCGGGCAGCCGTAAGAAAATCTTTTTCCCTTTCGGCCGGAAGCGCGACGATGGCTTCGGCTTCCCTGGGGATTGCGTTGCGAAGGTTGCCGCCGGTGAATGAAGTTAGGCGTAGCCCACAATCGGAATGGAGCCGATAGAGCAGGCGCAGGAGGATCTTGTTGGCGTTCCCACGCCCGAGGTGGATATCTACTCCGGAGTGACCACCCTTTAAGCCGGATACCGAAACCCTGAATCCCTTGTACCCCGCAGGTACCGTTTCCTCCCGATACTCCAGAAAGGCAAAGGCGTCCAGCCCACCGGCACATCCGATCGTCAGCTCATCGTCTTCCTCCGAATCGAGGTTGAGCAGGGTTTTTCCGGTCAATATCCCTTCCTGAAGTGCTTTTGCCCCACTCATGCCCGTCTCTTCATCTACCGTGAACAGGGCTTCGAGGGGTGGATGGATAAGGGTTTGGGATTCGAGCACGGCAAGTATGGCAGCTACTCCAATGCCGTTATCTGCACCAAGGGTGGTGCCTTCAGCACAGACCCATTCCCCCGCAACCTTACTGCGGATACCTTCTTCATCAAAGTCAAACCGGGTATCGGCATTCTTCTGGTGGACCATGTCGAGGTGCGCCTGAAGGATTACGGTAGGGTGACCCTCCCTGCCGGGACTGGCAGGTTTTCGGATAAGCACATTGCCTGCCGTATCCGTACGGGTATCAAGACCAAGTTGTTTCCCAAAAGCGAGGACCATCGCCACGGCTTTTTCTTCTTTCCTGGAAGCACGTGGGACAGCACTCAAGTCGGCAAAATGTGCCCAAAGCGCTTTAGGCTCCAGGAAGCGGACTTCGTTTTGCGTTGTAGGCATTGCATCACATTATTAAAGCATTCAACAAATCTTTATGGACAAAGGGTGCATCATTTCCCTGGGTTTTAGGCTGAAATTCCGGGAAGAAGCTGTCTCATAAGTCCTTAGGTTGTGTGAAAAGTATTTTGCCGCCTACGGCGGAAAAATTAAATTTTTCAGAGCCGCGTTTTCAACGATTTTGTAAAGCAAAATCGTTGAAAACCCGGCTCTGAAAAAAATACCCTTTGGCGGCTTACGCCGCCAAAGGACGTGCCGGAGGCATTTTACACAACAGCAATAACCCCTTTGTCTAGTATAGTTGCTGCCCTTTTCATGGTTAATTCCGGCTTTAAATTCGTATCGCCCATCGCCAACCGTTTATTTTCATAAGCAGCGATGTGTTGCAGGATAGCCTGCCATCCGAGCTGTGGGATCTGGTGGGCATCCCACAAGTTGTACTTCTGGGCAAGGTCCGAGAGCGAATCGGAGAGTGATTTTGGCATACCACTGGAACTCATCCCAAGATTTATAGACACGGCAAAAAGGAAGGACAAGGCTTCCAGCCCCTGAAAGATCGCGCTGGCAGGAACATTTTGGATATTGCCGTTCGCCAGGCGGATACTCAGCATCTTGGTGAGTGCTGGTGCGGCGTATAGCTGGTTGGCCACACGGTACTGCTCGAGGATGAGTTGGGGGTCAAAACCGGCCTGGATGAAAGGGGGGAAGAAATTTGGGTTCTGCTTCAGATATAACCAGGCATCTTCGCCGACCCTCGGGTTCCTGCGATCGTCCATGACCATCAGCTTTCCTCCGCTGAGTCCAATCCCTGCCTGTCCGAAGGTCTGGGCGAATTTCTCCTTGTGGAACACAGACATGTTTTGCAGGAGCTTGTCCAGGTTGCCAAATTTTCCGGTGATTTGGATGAAGCCGTAGGAAAAAATCCCCGAATCGTAAGTATTGATCGCATCGTAATTTCCTTCAACGGATTTGCAAAATTGCAGGGCGTTGAACGTGACGTCGTCCAGGCCGATACTTGCCAGTGCATTCCGCTGAGGGATTTGATGGGATTGTCCGGCGTATAAATATCCACCTTTGTAGCTTTTCAGGTCTGCACGTACAGTCCTTCCATCCAGCAACCGGACGTTGAGGGTAATTCCGGTTGGGGTGGTGGAAAGGCCGGGGCTCCCCGGCGCCGCATCACTGACGTTGGGTTTTGTGCCTGTTCCCGGGCCGGGATTGATCCTGTTATCCTGAGGGATCGTATAGCTGCCGTCGGTCTTTTGCAGTGCCACGATGAGCTGTGTCCCGATAGAGAGCGCATCGCCGTGCAGGTTGTTGAGCCTTTTTATCGTATCAACAGTGGTTCCATAGCGAAGGGCAATCCTGTAAAGGGTTTCGCCTTGCTGCACGGTATGGTATTGGATATTCGTTGTCGGGACAGTGCCCTGCTGGGAGGTATTTCTCGAGATACGCAGGGTTTGGCCTATGCTCAGGCTGTCCGATTGCAGTTGGTTGTCTCTTTTTATCCGATCTACGGTAGTGTTGTAGGCCCTGGAGATCGCGAATAAAGTTTCCTTCGCCTTTACAGTATGGTAGATTACCGCGGAAGGGGTTTCATAATGCTCCAGTGCACCCCTGGAGGAAACCTCCCCGGGGGCTGTAATTCCGAGGAGTAGCTGCTGCCCGGTGTACAGGGTAGAGCCTTTGAGCTGGTTGAGGGATTTAAGCTGTCGGGGACTCATGTCATACTGGCGGGCAATACCGGCTAGGGTTTCTCCCTCGGCGACGATGTGGAACTGGATGGTCATAATGATTAATTTTAAAAGTTATAGTTAATGAGGTATTCTGCTTACTACCAGCGGGTATCCGGCTGAACAAATGTTTAGTTTTTCGTCCGGACTGACCAGACTTGCTGTGATTGGATTGTCAGGGGACAAGAAAGATTATTTTCTTATCGGAATCATCCGGTACAGCGAATTTTATTTTAAACGTTTCATTTTTAGGATAATTGTATTTTGGCCCGATGTAATTATTGTGGGCTGAAAAAGACTGTTTTAGATACACGATATCTTTCTCCATCGCGTCATCCGGATATAGTGCCTCAAAAGTTCTTCGTGCGGAAAGAAAAGGACTCTTTTTTCTACCTCACTGACCGTCCTGCAACAAGTCTTTGCTATCGGGGGGAATCTTTTCATAGGTGCGAAAACTTTTTTGACGCTGTTTAAAAATTCCGCAGAAGATTTTATCTTTACGATGCGCAATAGCGCTTTACCACACAGGGACCAAACTAAAGTGTTTTGACTCTACAATTTGAACAAATTGGGGCGCGATTCGGCATAACTAAGGCGGGCCTCAGCCCCACATGGGGTTTCCTTCGGGGACAAGGGGATTACTGAACCATGCTGACAGCCTTATCCGTGTTTTTACAGAGGGTCCAAAAACCTTCTCTCCGGTCCTTGTGTGGTATCTTTTTAAAAACTCAGCGGCCTCAGGTCTCTGAAATGCCCGTTCTGCTTCACCCTTTCCTGCAACTCCCGCATCCCACGTATGACAGGCAGCACCTCACTGAGGTGTGCTGAAATAAATTCCTGACGGGTCCGTTCACTTTCCATCTGCAGCATTTCATATTCCTGCTCAAGGGATAATCCGGCAAAGTGCCCCAGACTAAATACTGTGAACGGTTGATCCCGTGGTGGCAGAGGCTTTTGAATACCGGCCAACTGGAAAAATTCAGCGAACAAATCGAGTAGCCCGGGATTAAGCCTGCGTTTGAGGGGGCGTTGATCCTCTGTGAGGGGGGCGATTTGCCCACCAGCATACATTTTATCTTCCATCATGTTGAAAAAACGGACAATTCTGAACCTTCCAAGCCCAATTACTGTGATATCCAAAGTACCATTGGGGTGTCTGTTTACAATTTTATCCAAATGCACTTCCGTTCCATGGGAAGATACTTTCCCGTTTATGAATGCCGGGATGCCAAAGGTCGTGCCGTCGCATTCACATTCGCCGATCAACTGCAGGTAGCGTGGCTCGAATATGTGTAAGTTGAGCGGCTCATTCGGAAAAACGACCAGTTCCAGCGGAAATAAGGGGAGCGTTCTCATACGGGAAATTTTAGGAGATCGGGTTTGGGTCATGCATTCTGCAGACACCGACACCTGTTTTATGTACAAACAGCTAAAATGCCTATTGCAACGTAATCGCCGTGTCGCAACAGTTCCAATAATTTCTATCCTCAAATTACGTTATTATTATGGAAATTTTAAAAAGGGCACACATTTTCCGGTGTAAAAATCGGAAGCAGGTCTTTAAAATAAATGTACACCCCTTTAAATACAAATTACTTCTTTAAAAAATCATGCTCTATGCAACTTTCTTATTCCCCTAAAAGCCTCGTGCTTGTCACTGCTCTGGCGATGGCTACGGCAATTCCGCTGTCATGCAAACGCGATACGGCACAAAATGTCACAACACTCGCCTCCGTGAACCCGTATGTATATGCGTACTCGTCCGGGGTAATCTCCAGGGCGGACGCGATCAAGGTCCGTTTTGTAGATCCGGTCACTGATGCGGACGCAGTTGGCAAGGCTGCTCCGGAGGGCATTGTTGTGATTAGCCCCCGTGCGGCGGGTAACTTTACCTGGGAAGATGAGAAGACGTTGCGATTTGATCCCTTAGAGGCACTGCCTTCTTCGACGACTTTTAAAGTGGAAGTAAATGTGAATAAAGTGATCCGTCAGGCAAAGGGTGATGATGCGGATTTTACCTTCGAAGTGAGGACGCGGGACCAATATTTTCAAACTGCCCTGGACGGCATCTTTTATCCGGATGAAAAAAACTTCGCGCGAGTAGAAGTAAAGGGAACGGTCTATACGGCCGATGTCGCTTTGCCGAAAGCGGCAGAAGGGTTGCTGCGGGCATACCAGGAAGGGCGGCCGCTCAAAGTCCGGTGGGCGCACGCCGCCGATCAGCGTGCTCATTTTTTCACGGTCGAGGGGGTCAGCCGCGGCAGTAAGCCTTCGGAGGTGGAATTAAAGTGGGATGGCAAGTCCCTGGAAGCTGGAGGTGCGCGGGTGGAGACCTGTGCTATCCCTGCTTTGGGCGTATTTACCCTGCTGGATGTAAAGGCTGTTCAGGGGCAGGAACAATACCTGCTTTGTCAGTTTTCTGATCCCTTGCAGTCGGATCAACTACTCGACGGGCTTCTGCGCCTGCCCGAATTTGCGGGGTCTTCCCGCTTTATTATCGAAGGCAACAGGGCTCGTGTATATCCCGGTGAAACCCTTTACGGTACTTATCGCCTTTTAGCAGGCGAAGATATCCGGAATGCCCGCAACAAACGACTGGATAATGAAGCCATTTTTGATGTGGTTTTCGAAAATCTGGAGCCGCAGGTCCGGCTGGTAGGTAACGGGGTAATTATGCCCAACTCCAACGGCCTGGTTTTTCCTTTTGAGGCAGTGGGTTTGCATGCTGTGGATGTGGAGATTTTCAAAGTATTTCACGATAATATGCTGCAGTTCCTGCAGGACAATAACCTCGACGGCGGGTACGACCTCTTTAAAGTCGGCAGGATTGTTCTGCAGCGCAAGGTGACCCTGAATGCGATCAACCCCGACGCAGTCAGTTCGCAGTGGTCGAGGTATGCCCTTGACCTGAGCAAGCTACTCCGACAAGACGAGCAGGCGATCTATTCGGTTCGTATCGGTTTCCGGCCGGAGTACGCGCGTTTGTCCTGCTTGTCGGCGCAGGTGCCTGACGACCAGGAATTCAATTTCACCGATGGCGATGCCACGGAGGACGACCTGCGCAGTATAATGGATTACTGGTATGGGCCGGACGATTACACGGGCGAATACAACTGGGAGCGGAGGGATGACCCCTGTTATTCCGAGTACTACAATTCAGAACGCTTTGTCCAGCGGAACATCCTGGCTTCCAATTTAGGGCTGATCGCCAAATCTTCAGGCGGCCCGGAGGTGTTTGCAGTGGTTACTGACCTACGCACGACGGATCCTGTGCCTAATGCCCTACTGGAAGTGTATGATTTCCAGCAGCAGGTCATCGGGCAGGGAAATACGGGCAAGGATGGGATGGCGCGGATCAAAGTCACCGGAAAACCTTTTGTGGTAATTGCCCGACAGGGGAAGGAGCGCGGCTATTTGCGGCTGCAGGATGGTGAGTCGCTTTCGATGAGCCGGTATGATGTGGGCGGAGAAGTTATCCAGAAAGGGTTGAAAGGGATGATTTACGGGGAAAGGGGCGTCTGGCGTCCGGGCGATTCCGTTTTCCTGAATTTCATTCTTGAAGATAAAAGCGGTAAGCTTCCCGAAGCTTATCCGGTGACGATGGAAGTGTTCAATGCCAGGGGGCAGTTGCAGTTAAAGAAAACTTCAGGAAAAAACGAAGGGGGTATTTATCCCTTCCATTTTGCTACTTCTGCGGATGCTCCAACGGGTAACTGGCGGGTACGGGTTAAGGCTGGTGGGGCGGCATTCGAAAGTTTGCTCAAAATCGAAACGATACAGCCCAATCGTCTGGAGGTAGATTTGAATTTTGGTAAGCGCAGGATTTCCGGTGTCGGTGGCGAGGTTAGTGGTGAGCTCGGTGCCAAGTGGTTGCAAGGAGCGGCTGCTTCGGGGCTCAAGGCAATCGTCGAAAGCCGTCTGACGCCTGCTACTACTGCTTTTAAGGCTTTTCCCAATTTCTCTTTTGATGATCCCGCCAGGCCACTCGAAGGCACGGAGGCAAAAGTCATTTTTGAAGGCAACCTGGATGGCAATGGAAAAGCCGTGGTACAGGCCAGGCTCCTGGGCGAAGCCGGGGCTCCCGGGATGCTGAATGCAGTTTTTAAGACCAGGGTCTTTGAACCGGGCGGCGCGTTCAGCTCGGATTATCTTTCCATCCCTTATTCTCCTTATGCCGCATACGCAGGTATTGAAGTACCCGGTAATGCCAGCGGCGAACCACGGGTAGAAGTGAATAAAACGGTACCCGTACGCCTGGCCGTAGCCTCCCCGGATGGGGGGCCGCTTGCAGGCAGGCGCCTGAGTGTCGGGATTTATGCCCTCGAATGGCGCTGGTGGTGGGATGAATATGGCGAAGATGTTTCTTCTTACAATACAGCGACGCATTACAATGCCATAGAACGCGCAACCCTGCAGACCAATGAGCGGGGTGTCGCCACGTTCCCGTTTAAACCTCGTCAATGGGGCCGCTACCTGATCCGGGTATGCGATGAAGCGGGCGGGCACTGTGCCGGCGAATATATATATGTCGGCAATCCCTGGTACGGGGAGGAAGAAAATTACCGGGAGGTAGCCTCAATGCTGGGTTTTAAGGCCGATAAAGAAAAATACAGGGTGGGTGAAACGGCAACGCTTACGATACCGGGAGGGGCGGCAGGCAGGATACTCGTTTCCCTGGAAAATGGCAGCCAGGTGCTTCAGGCCTTCTGGGCACAGTCGAAAGCCGGGGAAAATACCGTCAGCTTTAAGGTAACCCCCGAAATGGCCCCCAACGTCTATGCGCATATCGCCTTGATTCAGCCGCATGCCCAGGCCAATAACGACCTACCCATCCGGCTTTATGGAGTTGCTCCGATCAATGTCGAAGACCCCGGGACTTTGTTATCTCCAGAGGTGAAAATGCCTTCCATACTCAAACCCGAACAAGCGGCAACGGTGGAAGTCCGGGAAAAGAATGGGCAGGCAATGGCCTATACATTGGCGATAGTGGACGAAGGACTGCTTGGCCTGACCCGGTTCAAGACGCCAAACCCTCATCGGGTATTCTATGCCCGTGAGGCCCTGGGAATCCAGTCCTGGGATGTGTACCGGCATGTACTCGGTGCTTTCGGGGGAAATCTGGAAAGTGTAATGAGCATCGGCGGCGATGGGGAAATTGATGCTGCTGCCCTCAATAACACCGCCAACCGCTTCGAACCAGTGGTGCGCTTCCTTGGGCCTTTCAGCCTTAAAGCCGGGGCAGCTAATTCCCATCAGGTCAAAATGCCAAATTACGTTGGAGCTGTGCGGGTAATGGTCGTCGCAGCAGCTAAGGGGGCTTACGGCGCAAGCGAAAAACGGGTGCCGGTACGCAACCCGATTATGGCCCTGGCCACGGCACCTCGAATCCTTAGCCCGGGTGACCAGTTCCTCCTTCCGGTCAATATTTTTGCCAATGACCCCAAGGTCAAGACCGTTGCGGTAAGCCTGCAGGAAACTGCCGGTATGGCTACCATCGAAGATGGGGCTTCAAAAACCATAACTTTTGATAATACCGGTAGCCAACTGGTCAATTTTAAGGTAAAAATCAGGAATAAGTCCGGGGTCGCCAGGTTCTCCATCGTTGCTCAGGGCAGCGGAGAGCGATCAACACAAAAAGTGGAGATCGAAGTCCGTAACCCGAATCCTTATAGCACGGTCGTCCACAGCGAAGTAGCTGCATCAGGGGCAACCTGGACGCAGGCAATATCCCCACTCGGCATCCCCGGCACCCAAAGCGCTTTACTCGAGGTATCTTCAATCCCGCCGCTCAACCTCGGAGAACGCCTGGGATTCCTGCTGCAATATCCGTACGGATGTGTCGAGCAGACCGTTTCAGCGGCTTTCCCCCAACTCTACGTACAGCAACTCATGGATATGCCTGCCGATGCCCAGAAAAGGACTGCCGATAATATCAAGGCAACGATCGAAAGGTTGAGGCAATTCCAAACTCCGGAAGGTGGGTTTGCCTACTGGCCCGGAATGCCTTCCCCCGACCAGTGGGCGAGCAGCTATGCAGGACATTTTCTGCTGGAGGCTAAAGCCCGTGGCTTCGAAGTGCCGGCCAACCTCCTCAACGACTGGGCCAGGTTTCAGAAAAAATGTTCGAGGCTCTGGAGTCCCGCGCTGGACGATCCCGATTTTGGAACTTCTTCCGGGCATCAGCTTGGACAAGCCTACCGTCTCTACGCACTCGCTTTAGCTGGCCAGGCCGATCTGCCTTCGATGAACAGGATGCGCGAAATGAAGGATCTCCAGTTGGTAGCACGCTGGAGGCTTGCAGCGGCTTATGCCCTTGCCGGAAAGCCTGAAACTGCCCGCCAGCTAACGAAGGGGCTTAGTCTCGCTGTAGAGGAATATCAGGAATTTTCATTCACGTACGGCTCGGATATCCGGGATAAAGCGTTCATCCTTGAAACTCTCGTCTTGCTCAAAGAAGAAAAACGTGCCGCCGATATGGCCGCTTATCTCTCCGGGCGGCTGGTCAGCAGTGACTGGATGAGCACGCAGAGTACGGCACAGGTACTTCTGGCAATGGCCAGGTACGTGGGGAACAACCGCCCTTCAGATGGAATGTCCTTTTCGTACCGCCTGGGCAATGGCAAAATAATAACGGCTGGCGCCAAAAATCCGCTTATGCAAATCCAGCTTGCCCAGGGCGGGATTACTCCTGCGGGGAAGCTGACTTTAAAAAATACAGGTAAAAACAAAATATTCGCTCGGATAATCGTGCGCGGACAGCCATTACCAGGTGAGGTTGCTGCAGCTTCCAGCGATCTGGATATCCGCGTTTCCTTTAAAACACCGGACGGCAAAGAAATTGATCCTGGCAATATCCCTCAGGGTACTGATTTTATCGCCGAGGTAAAAGCCAGTCATCCTGGTACCCGGGCGATGCCTTACAAAGAACTTGCCCTGAGCCAGGTATTTCCGGCTGGCTGGGAAATCATCAATGCACGAATGGGGGATTTGGGCAATGATACCCAAAGCGCTTCGGATTACCAGGATTTTCGCGATGACCGGGTGAATACGTTCTTTGACTTAGGGGAAGGCCAGACCAAAGTGTACCGGGTCCGCCTTAATGCCGCGTATCAGGGAAGGTATTATCTACCGCCTGCAAATTGCGCGGCGATGTACGACCAATCGGTAAATGCTGCTTCTGAAGGCAGGTGGGTGACGGTATCCCCGCAGCGACAGTCAATAGCATTTTAACTTTCGGGGGGTGTGTAATAAGCCCCGGCTTATCATTTGGCGGCACAAGCCGCCAAATGATATTTTTTTAGAGGTTGTCACACAAATTCTTTGGCGGCATTGCCGCCAAAGAATACTTTTTTTGAGACGCCGATTTTGTTGATTTTGCGAAGCAAAATCAACAAAATCGGCGTCTCAAAAAAACTCATTCTGCTGCCGAAGGCGGCAGAATACTCATGAAACAACCTCAGGTACAGGCATACACATGGATATGACTTCTCGCGCAGCCGTTGTCCCGACCGTGCGGATCAGTACTGTTAAAACCCGATTGAAGATTTGGCTTTTTTCAACTCTTTTTTGAGTGCAGCCATTTGAATTGCGGTAGCTGCTGCTTCGACTCCTTTATTCCCATGCTTTCCACCGGCCCGGTCAGTGGCCTGTTGCATATTATCGGGCGTCAAAACCCCGAAGATACAGGGGACATTGGCCGTTAGGCCAAGCATAATCAGTGACTGGGCGACTGAATGGCTGATGTATTCATTATGCCGGGTTTCGCCTGTGATTACGCAACCCAGGCAAATGACTGCATCCAGCGAATGGTTTCCCAGGAGGAGTTTTGCACCATAGGGGAGTTCGTATGATCCCGGGACGTGCAGGACGTGCAGGTCATTCGATTTTGCGCCATGCTGGAGGAGCGTGCTTTGACATCCATCCAGCAGTGCAAGGGTAATTTCAGCGTTCCAATCTGCAACTACGATACCGAAGCGCATTCCATCCGCTGATGGGAGTCCGGTTGTATGATATTCGGAAAGGTTTTTATCCGCACTTGACATATCGCCTGTTTTGGGATAGTGAATAGATTTATTGCGAGGGGTTAGCAAGGAGGGCACAAAATCGGTGGTTTAAAGAATTTCATTTTGCCGTCTTCAGCGGCAAAATAAAATTTACACAACCTCATACTTATTACACGACTCCGGACTTTTTCTTTGAGCGGTATTTTCATTGGTTTTACTTCGCAAAACCAATGAAAATACCGCTCAAAGAGCTGTTAATTCAGCGGTACAAGCCGCCAAACATCTTTCGGGAAGTCCGGGTGCTTTTTACACAACCCCTTTTCAGGCGATTCCGGGTTTAAGCAATCAGAATCATTTATTCACCGCCTAAACGGATGATATACTTATCAACATCTGTTGCCTCAGAAGAGTTGGGGAATTCCGATTTGATTCTTTGATAAGCTTTGAGTGCTTTTTCGGGCTTTTGGCGGAACTCGTAGAAGAGTGCCAGTTTTTTGAGGTAAATGGGCGTGACAGATTCGTTGCCTTTGCCAGAAACAGCTTTCTGGTAATAATTTTCCGCTTTATCGTATTGTTTGAGCTCGGCGTACGCATCGGCAATCGCGCCATTGGTCGTGATAGGCAACACTTCACCTTTTGCTTTGAATTCTTTCAGATAGCTGATGGCTGCTTCATATTTGCCCAGATTGAGATAGCTGATTCCGGCGTAGTATTTAGCGAGGTTTCCGGCCCTGGTACCGCTGTATTTATCGGCGATTTCAATAAATCCGCTGTATCCGCCCCCTGGTTTGACCAGTGCGACAGCGAAAGAATCGCGCTCGAACTGGATTTGTGCCTGGGACATTTGCTCTGCGGCTTCTTTTTGCCGGGGCTCCAGATACAGGAATTTCAAAGCGACGAAACCGGCAATTAAAACCAGCAGGCCGCCCCCAATACGCACGATGAGCTTTTCATTTTTCGCATAAAAATCCTGGGCCTGATCCCTTACCTCGACGATATCCACCAATACTTCGTCCGCCTGTTGCTTCTTCTTATTTGTTTTTGCCATGATAAAAAGTTGTTAGTTAATCCCTTCCAGCAAGGGGCATTGAATTCGAAACGCGAAAATAACAGGATTTTTTTATTGAATTCCGTAATTGGGGGGAAAACTTGAAAAAAGGAGTGGCAGGGTTAAGTTGCGACGTGTTTTGGGGGAGTTTTTATCGGAACAGCCGGAATAAAAGTGGCTGCGCAATAAATTTGCCTATTGGCTTTGATGGCCCGATAAGATACTGGGGGAAAAGCTGTTATCTTGATTTAGCGAAGCAAAACGGCAACTTTTCCTGCTGCATATTACCTGGGGCACGGGCTATTCGTACCTTTGTTGTGATGGGTCATCGGGATAGTCAGCGACGGCGTTTTTACCGCTGGATGATCCCATCACAACAAGGCCGGCCACCAGTATCGGGGCTGGGAATCGCAGGAACTTAATCCATGATGAATGGGTAGTCTTCCTGGGCGTAATTATCGGTGTAGAGTTCGGAAGCAGGAGGGTAGGGCGAATTTTCGGCAAATTCGACCGCATCGTCAATTTCGGCTTTGACCTGATCTTTTATCGCCTGGATTTCTGCCTCGGTCGCCAGCCCCAGGGCGAGGATTTTCTCCTCGGTAGTTTTCACCGGGTCGCGTTCCTGGTAAGACTGCACTTCTTCCTTTGTGCGGTATTTGGCAGGGTCGGATACGGAGTGCCCTTTGTAGCGATAGGTGCGGATTTCCAGGAAGTAGGGGCCATTCCCTGCGCGGATATGTGCCACGGCTTTTGCCACAGCTTCGTGGACGGATTCCGGCGACATACCGTCAACAGCCTCGCTCGGCATATCGTAAGCATAGCCGAGCTTATAGAGATCGGTGATATTACTGGTGCGCTGAACGGAAGTACCCATTGCATAGCCGTTGTTTTCCACGATATAGAGGACGGGTAATTTCCATGTCATTGCCATGTTGAAAGATTCGTGCAGGGCCCCCTGGCGGGCGGCGCCATCCCCGAACATCGTCACGCAGAGGTTATCGGTGCCCTTATATTTTTCTGCAAAGGCGATGCCCGTTCCGATTGGAATTTGAGCCCCGACGATGCCATTACCGCCAAAATACTTATTAGGGGCGTAGAAAAAGTGCATAGACCCACCTTTTCCTTTTACAATACCGGTATATTTGCCGAATAACTCCGCCATGGCTTCGCGTGAGCTGACCCCACGTCCGAGGGCGATACCGTGCTGGCGGTAGGCTGTGACAATACCGTCTTCCTTGCGGATTGCGGATTCAATGCCTGCTGCGACGGCTTCCTGTCCGATATAAACGTGGCAGAACCCGCGGATCTTTTGTTGCCCGTACATTTGCAGGGCGCGTTCCTCGAAACGGCGGATGCGCAGCATGAGCTCATACCAGAAAAGGTACTGCGATTTGTCATACGCAGGCAGCCTGGAGTGCGAAGATGCTTTCTTCTTTTTTTCGATCACTGATTCCATTATAGTTCAATTTGGCGAAAATTCGCTGGATGAATAAGAAAACCGCGACAAAGATAAGTCAAAACCAAAATAAGCAAGGTATTTTTCAGCGGCAAAGCGTATTTTTTTGTGTGCTCTGCCGGGGTAATACCGAGGCTGTCTCACAAGCATTCTGCCGCATTCGGCGGCAGAATAAAATTAAAAAAATATCCTTTGGCGGCGAATGCCAAAGGACTTGTGAGACAGCCTCATCCTGTATATACCATCATCTGATATATAATATATTGTGCATCTTCAACGGATCGTTTTAACAAATTTTAAAAATTACGGGCATCTGGATACGGTATTTGCTCCGGGGTTCAATTGTTTTTTTGGCAACAACGGGATGGGCAAGACCAATCTACTCGATGCGGTGTATTTTCTTTGTATGGCCAAAAGTCATTTTAACGTCCCGGATCAGGCTATTGTCCGCACAGGTGCTGATTTTATGCGCCTTGAAGGTTTTTTCGATCGCATGGGGCAGGTGGAAAAGGTAGTAGCTAAGTACGTACCCCGCAAGATCAAAATTTTTGAGCGTGGTGCGGTAGCGTATGAACGTCTCAGCGACCATATCGGTCTTTTCCCGGTAGTTTTTATTGCACCTGACGACTCCGAATTGTTGATGGAAGGCAGTGAGGCGCGGCGCAGGTTCATGGACAATACTTTGTGTCAGACGGATCCGGTGTATCTTCAGGAATTAATTTCATACAACCGGGTACTACAGCAGCGCAATGCTTTGCTTAAGCAGATGGCGGGCAGTCAGGCGGTACCTGGTCTTCTGGAAATTTACGACCAGCAATTGCTTGCCCCGGCAGCCTATATTCACCGGCAGCGCCAGCGTTTTACCAGTTTATTCCGCGAAATCTTTCTGGACCGGTATGCGGCGATAAGCCAGCAATCTGAAATCGTCGAGATCGTTTATCGTTCCGGGATGAGCGGGCAAACCCTCGAGGCGCTCCTGCATGCCAATCTGCAGAAAGATATCGCTGTGCAGCGCACTACAGCGGGCCCACACCGCGATGACCTCGATTGTCTTATCGGAGGGCTTCCGGTAAAGCGCTTTGCCTCTCAAGGCCAGCGTAAGTCGTTTTTATTGGCCCTGAAGCTTGCACAGTACGCAGTTATCCACGCACATAAAGGATTTAAGCCTTTGCTGCTTCTGGATGATTTGTTCGATAAGCTTGACCCGCTCCGCACCGCGAGCTTGCTCGAGTTACTCTCCGGGGAGGATTTTGGTCAGGTACTCATTACGGATACCCAGGAGTCGAGGATCGCCCCACTCATGCCTTCGCTTGCCAAGCCCTACCTGAATTTCCGGGTGCAGGAAGGAAAGGTACAGCTACTCACCAATGCCTAATGACCATGAAAAAGACCAATGAACAGCCGTTAAAGACGCTGCTTACCGAGTTGATGAAGACTTATCGCCTGCAGAAAGGCAATAATGAATGGGTCATTAAAGAAGCATGGCCCAGGATTTTCGGGGAAATGATCAATCGCCACACCGTACAGCTACGTCTGAGCGGCCGCACCTTGTATGTCAAGGTAAATTCCTCCCCGCTCCGGCACGAACTGCTGATGGGAAGGGAAAAGATCAAAAAGCTGTTGAATGAAGAACTTGGGGAGGATTTCCTCCAGGAAATCGTTCTGATGTAGGGGTTGTGTAAAAAGTATTCCGCCGCTTTTGGCGGTGAAAGAGCGTTTTCAAAGAACACTGTTTTTACTGATTTTGCGAAGCAAAATCAGTAAAAACAGTGTTCTTTGAAAATATTATTTGGCGGCGTCAGCCGCCGAATGAAGGCCTCCGGCCTTTTACACAACCCCATGCTTTTCGGGCAGCCTCATAATATTTACAAAGCGCTGGATTAGGGCGTTACGCGGGTAGGGGGGGGTAATTCTCCGGCGTTAATTGTACGGGCCACACCTCCCTTTTTATTTTTTCCGGCGGTTTTCAGGGCGAGTTCGAAAGCTGATTCCAGGTTGAGGATGCCACCGCTAACGCTGAGCGAAGAGAACGGTACCGTTTCCCCGGTACCTGGCTCACTCACTCCGGTATTGATTTGCACTGCTGAGGCCATGAGAATTTCCTTGACCTGGCGGGCGGTCAGGTCGGGAAACCAGGAACGGATTACCGCTGCTGCGCCGCTCACCATTGGCGCGGCCATACTTGTTCCCTGGTTATTGCCGTAATCACTATCGGGGAGCGTGGAATAGATGTCCACCCCCGGAGCAAAAACGTCCACGTTTTTACTGCTGAAGTTGGAAAACGAAGCTGCGAGGCTTTCCCCGCCCATCCAGTTAGAGGCGCCGACTTCGATCCAGTTGGCAGCGGTTTTGGGGCTGAAGAGCCCTTTTTTCGCATACTGGTCGTTGGGGAAATTATTGTCTTTAAAGTTTTCTTTGCCATCATTTCCAGCAGCATGGACCAGGAGGACATCTTTTTTAAGGGCATATTTAACGGCGCGGTCCACCACCTTTTTTTCCGGAGAATAGCCTTTACCGAAGCTCATATTGATGACTTTAGCACCGTTATCCACTGCATACAGGATGGCATTTGCGACATCCTTATCGCGTTCATCGCCATCGGGAACGGTGCGTACGGACATGATGCGGACATTGGAGGCGACGCCATCTATTCCGACATCGTTGCCCCTTGCAGCGGCGATGATACCGGCCACGTGCGTACCGTGTGAGGCGTCGGGGCCGCGAACATCGTTATTGCCATAGCCGCGTTCGTAGAGGTCCTGATAGTTGTCGCCAATTACATTGCGGGGATTGAAGTCCGGATTATAGTTATAGTTCAACCGCCCGTCAAAATATTCATATTCCTCCAGGAATTGCTTTTCGAAGTCTTTGAAGGAAATGCCTTGCTCCAGTTGGTCAATAAGTATTTTGGTAATTTGCTGGAGCCGCATATCCGTAGTTTTGAAGTTTTGGAGATCTTCTTTGGTGAGGTCATCTTTCCCGATCTGTTTTTTGAGATCTTCCATTACACCTTTCACGACTTCATATAACGTGAAATTTTGTTCTGCACTTTCGCGGGCTTCCTCTACCTGAGATTTGAGCTCGCTATAAAATGCATATTCTTTCCGTGCTTTTCCTTTCAATTCCGATTCATTAGTACCTTTGAATTTTTCGTGATACTGGGCGTACAGGCGGGTTACTTCAAGGTTGTCATAGCGGATATTCTGGCCAGTTTTGTTGCCGAGGAAATTCCAGCCGTGGATATCGTCCACATAGCCGTTATTGTCGTCATCTTTGCCATTGCCGGGGATTTCCTGCGGATTGACCCACATGACGGGTTTGAGGTCTTCATGTTCGGAGTCCACGCCTGAATCGAGGACAGCGACGACTACAGGCTGGCCTTTTTTGCCGGTGGGCAGGCGCTGATAAAGGGATTCTGCATTGAGGCCGGGAAAGCCTTGCTTTTCCCCTTTCAGGAACCAATCCCTGGGCGGTTCGATTTGTGCGAGTGCGGGGTGCAGGGAGGACAACAGCAGGCAGAGGATAAATGGAAATTTCATTTTTAGAAGATTATTTGTAGAAAAAGTCAATAGCCTTTGGCTGGGTCAGGTGAAAATCGAGGTGGGCCAGGCCGAGGATGAGGGAAAAATTCAAACCAGGCAGGGCATTATGCGTTTGTTTAAATTTTACATCAGGTATTTATGGCGGTTTTTGAATTTTTATACAAAATCCTCCACAATATACGACATACATTCCCCATTTGTTGCATCTTTTGTGCGATTTGTATTCCTGGACGACCGGGTATATTACAGTTTCAGGGGGATTGAGATGTTGAGGGCACTTTTGCTGAAGAACAAGTACCGTATCCGGATCATGGATTTTGGGGCAGGTTCGAGAGCTAATCCTGCGCAATGGAGGGAAGTCCGCAATATTGTCCGGTATGGTGCCGTACCTGCGCGGGTGGGAAGGTTATTGTTCAGGGCGGTATTATTTGTCCGTCCCGGGAATGTATTGGAGATGGGCACTTCGCTGGGTATTTCGACGTTATATCTGCGCCTGGCCGGTGCCCGTAAGCCCTTCATCACCATGGAAGGATGCCCTGATACAGCCGCCGAGGCCAGGAACAATCTGGTAAGGATGGGATGTGGTGATGTGGAAGTAGTTGTTGGACCTTTTTCGAGGATGTTGCCGGAGGTACTGCGGCGATATGAGCAGTTGGATTTTCTGTATCTTGACGGGGACCACCGCGAGGGATCCAGCTACGCATATTTTTTGAGCTGTCTGGAAAAAGCAGGACCACAGAGCGTATTTGTGATTGCCGATATCCACTGGTCGGATGAGATGGAGGCTGCCTGGGCGCGTATGCAGGCCCATCCCCGGGTGTGTGCCTCGTTGGATAATTTCCATCTGGGTTTTTTGTTTTTTGACCGTTCGATCAGGTCACCGGTACACTTCCGGTATGTCCCCTGGTATTACAAGCCGTGGCATTCAGGCATCTTCCATTGATCCGCCGGCATTTTTTCTGAAGCCGATTGTTTTTTTGTGTTCGAAATTGAAGGAAGATTTATCGAGTTTAAAGCCCTGCACATCCTCCAGAGCGAGGAGGTTTGCGGGTGTATTGAACCGTTCCTCCGGGTTGAGTCCTGCCAGGCGTAGGTTTTGGTTTTTCACGGCATCGGTGATAATACCCCTGACGGTTCTTGCATTGCCGAAGTACTTATCGCGGAAATCATAGATATAGGCGAGATAGTCTTTGAGATGTTTTGCTGCTTCCGGCGTTGGGATCAGCCCGTGTTCTTCGAGCATGAGCATAGCAATTTGGAAGAGTTCGCCCGGCACATAATCATCGAAGCGCAGGATTTTGTCGAATCTGGAGGCGAGGCCGGGGTTGGCTTTGAGGAAAGACTCCATATTATCGGGATAGCCTGCGACGAATACGAAGAAGCTACCGCGGTGGTCTTCCATTCGCTTGAGGAGTGTTTGGATAGCCTCATCGCCGAAGTCGCCGTGTGCCCCGCCACCCCGGGTAGCGAGTGCATACGCTTCGTCAATAAACAGGATCCCGCCCATTGCCTCTTCGATTTTCTCATTGGTTTTAATTGCGGTTTGACCGACGAACCCTGCCACAAGTCCCTGGCGGTCCGTTTCGACCATGTGGCCCCGCTCCAGCATACCCAATGCTTTGTAAATCCTGGTGAGGATACGTGCGACGGTTGTTTTTCCGGTGCCGGGGTTTCCGAAGAAAACGGTATGGAGGTAAAAGCTATTGAGCACATCTTTACCGGTCTGTCGGTAATAGCGTACCAGGCTTACCAGTTCGTTGATTTGCGCCTTGATTTTATCCATGCCGATGAGGCGGTTGAGCTCGCTGAGCGATTGGTGCAGCAGTGCTTCATCCACCGGGATATCCGGCATTGCCGCCTTGGTTTTGACCTGGATATTTTCGACATCTTTGAGTTCTACCATTTCGAGGGTTTCCCTGCTCAGGCTACGGGGGTCTTCCTGGGCCATAATGCGCAGGCCGAGGTTGATTTTAGCTTTTTCGACAAGGTCATAGACGAAGCGGGCGTTCCCGAAAGTGCGGTCGCGTTTGCGGAATGCTTCGAGGATCAGCTCGTCCAGTTCTTTCCTTGCTTCCTGCGAAAGGAGGATGCCCATTTTTTTACAGGCGAAGGCGGCGATTTGGGATAACTCCTGCGGCAGGTAATCCTGGAACTCGAAATATAGTTTGAAACGGGACTTAAGGCCGGGGTTGGAATCCAGGAACTGGCGCATTTCTTTTGGGTATCCTGCGACGATGACCGCGAGGTCGCCCGGCCCGTTGGACATTTCCTTGACCAGGATTTCGATGACTTCCCGTCCGAAATCTTTAGTATCATCGGTAGAACGTGCAAGGGAATATGCCTCGTCAATGAAGAGTACGCCGCCCCGGGCTTTTTCGATTGCTTCCCGGACTTTGGGGGCTGTCTGGCCGATATATTCGCCCACCAGGTCCACGCGGTCCACTTCATGGACATGTCCTTTGCTGAGGAGGCCCATCTTTTTGTAGAGCTGGCCCATCATGCCTGCTACTGTAGTTTTGCCGGTGCCGGGGTTGCCGATAAAAACGGAATGGACGTTGATGCTGTCTTTTTCCTCAAACCCTTTTTCCTTCCTCAACTGGAGGAATTTGATGTAGTTTGCATGGTTGCGCACCTGTTGCTTGATGTGTCCGAGTCCAATCAGGGCATCCAGCTTGGACATGACCTCTTCGAAAGTCGCGGGGTCTTCGCTTAAAGGTGAGAGCATGACATGAGTACCGCGGTCGGGCAGCCAAACCGGGGCCATTCCTTCCTCGCCTTCTTCCCCTACTTCGAAAGGGACGACGGCAAGCAGTCTGTCCATAAATACCACTTCAGCGGTGTAGCGGTCGCGGCGCCATGAACCTTTTACATTGGATCCCCAGCCTGCGGTGATTCGGATTTGTTCATCGCGTTTTTCTATCCGCTGTAAGCGCACGACCTGGCCTTTGAGCTCACGGGCATCGTTGTAGAATTTGGTGAACAGCTCGCATTGCCAGATTTTCGAGGGGTTGAGGTTGCGCAGTAAAACTTCTGCATAAATATACCTGGTCTCTTCGCTGTTGAAGGATTTGAAATAGGTACGGTCATCTTCGGGAAGGTCGTCATAGGGGCCTTCATACAGGCGGATGGACTGAATATCCAGGTAGGGGTTTTCTCCCGGCAGGATATCTTTTCCGGCATCTTCGATATAGAAATATTTGGAGCCGACTTTCTCCCCTTCGATCCATGCTTCCCAGTAGAACGACCCTTTTTTCCAGAACGCCCCTTCATTTTTGTTGCCCCAGCCTTCGCGAATGTACACGACATTATCGTACTTACTGACTTTCTTGCGCAGGGTGAGATCGCAGATTTCTTTTCGGCCTTTTTTCAGGGAAAAACATTTGAGCTGTACATCCACCTCCCAGTCCTCGAGGTCGAAGAGCTTATTGTGAAACGACAACTCCGCGTATATGTAGGTAGTATCGTAGCGGTCAAATACCTGTCGGTACTTTTTCTTGTTGTCTGCCAGCCATTCGGTGGAGGCATACACTTTTAATTCCTTAAATTTATACCGTTTGAAACCAGGTTTATTGAATTCTTCCTCCATGCTTGATGATTTGAACCGTGCTTCCCTGGTCTGATTTATTGCCGTTCCGGGTTGGGAAGGTCTGGTCACAATGTTTATTGATGCCCAAAAAGGCAGGTCGAACAAGAAATAAACGGTTTTTGCCCTGGATAAATTTTGTTAGGCAGCCAGCTGTATGAGGATCGGATCATTTATGGGTTGCTTACAGGCCTACCAGGCGCATTAAACTACTAATCTAAGGACTTCCCCGACAATTACAAAGCAAAGGAAAAAAGTATTTTTAAAAAGCGACTATCGAAAACCAAAAAGGCGGTTTCTTGTTAAGATTGCGTCTAAACTTTACATTTGCAGCGAAAAATTAACCATGGCTACCGTCAAATTCATCTTTGAAGATAAATCTATTCAACAGCCCATCGTCGTCGGACAAGTCGAAGCAGGGACTTCTCTGCTGGAAGTCACCGAGGCGTATGATATCCATCTCAACCACAACTGCGGCGGCGTCTGTGCCTGCAGTACCTGCCATGTGTATATCCACGATGGAGAAAATGACCTGGAAGAAATATCCGATAAAGAAGAGGACTTTATAGACCGGGCAATCAATCCTAAAATCAATTCCCGCCTGGCCTGCCAGTGTGTCATCCTGGATGACCAGGCTGTTGTGGAAGTTGAGATCCCGGATCAATCGAGGATTATCGGGCACGAGCATTGATTGGGGCTGAATATACGCTTATTTTCGACTCCTGTTTCCTTGTCCTGCCGCTTTTAAAATTGAAAATAAACCGATATGCCATTCGAAGATTTTGAAAATCATCCGATTAGCTGGAGTGATCACGAGGATATCGCAATGAAGCTGTACGAGCGCTTCGGGGATAACTTCGACGAAGGAAGAATCTATCGTGTCCGTTTCACAGATTTACTTCAGTGGATTCTGGAAATCCCTAATTTTCAGGGGACAAAGGAAGAGTCCACGGAAGGCCACCTGGAGCAGATCCAGGCGAAATGGGTGTACGAATGGCGCGATAACCAATAGCCGATCTATATTATGGGCTATTTGGAACTGTTCCGGCAAGTCCACACATTTATTTTTGATGTGGACGGGGTGTTCACCAATAACCAGATGTTGGTGACGGACAATGGCGGATTCCTCCGACAGATGAATGTCCGCGATGGCTATGCGGTCAGGATTGCGGTCGAACAGGGCTACCGCGTGTGTATTATTACCGGGGGAAAATCGGAAGGGGTCAGGAACAGGTTCATAGATCTTGGGGTTACCGATATCTACCTCAACAGGCGGTACAAGATGGAAGCCTTCGAAGAGATCGTTGATTCGTACGATCTCGACCCCCAGGGTATCCTGTATATGGGCGATGACCTGCCGGATTATCCGGTGATGCGGAAAGTTGGTGTACCTACCTGCCCTTTCGATGCGGCCCGCGAACTGGTACCGATCGCGGCCTATGTTTCTCCTTTCAAAGGGGGAAGCGGTTGCGTGCGCGATGTTATCGAACAGGTACTCATGCTACACGGTAAATGGGGCGAAATTTAAATATGACCTGAGCCGCGGCTATCCCCGGCCAGTGGCAAGGGCTGCCCGACAAGCCAATGTCTATGCCACACCCATCCTCGAATCAAATCATGCGGGTACTTGCGCCCGCGTTGCGCCACTGGCTGCGTCTGGTCCGCTTCCCAAACCTTATTATTGTCGCCCTGACGCAGGCCCTGATCTACTATGCGGTGCTCCTCCCCGCCGTTGAAGGTGCTGGTATCGCGCCGGAGATGACCCCCCTTTTATTTTTCCTGTTTGTACTTGTAACAGTCGCCATCACAGCGGCCGGTTATATCATCAACGATATCCATGACCAGGAGAGCGACGCCGTGAATAAGCCTATACGCAGGGTAATCGGGAGGCTGGTTCCGGAATATCTGGCCTACCGCGTGTATTTTTCCATTGGCATCTTTGGTTTTATCGTTTCGGCGGCACTGGCTTTCGAACTTGGTAAGCTGCCTTATCTGGTAGTTTACCCACTGGCATTGGGGTTACTCTATTTTTATACCGTCACCGCACAGCGCAAAGTGCTTTTGGGAAATCTCCTCATTGCCTTATTTTGTGCTGGTGTCGCAGGGGTACTTTGGCTGGCCGAGCTTCGGGCACTCTCGGCATTAAGCCTGGCGTCGCCTTCGGACTACGGCAGGGTAAGAGATACATTTTTGTGGTACGGGGTTTTTGCTTTTCTGATTAATGTTTACCGGGAAATTGTAAAAGATCTGGAAGATCTGCCAGGGGATAAAATTGCCGGTATCCGCAGCTTGCCGATTGTATATGGCAGCCGCATCGCGACTAAAGTTGCGCAGGGAGTTGCCGTTGGGCTTCTTCTTTTTTTGGCTGTCCAGGCCAGGATTTTATACGCTTCGTTTGGGCTTGCCCTTCCCGTATTTTTAGGCATTGGGGTTGTAGCGCCGCTATTCATCAGCATTATCCTGCTTGAGCGGGCGGCCTTACCGCTGCATTTCCGACACGTCAGCCATCTGATTAAATTGATTATTTTTTCCGGGGTTATTTCCCTGTTTTTCGCCCGTCCGATATAAATCATTCCAACTGTTGACTTTCGTCATTGCTGCTGCCTGTCGTTTTCCCAATCTTAGCGGAAATATCGGCCTTGTCGGGGTTGGTAAAAGACAGGGGTGTACAAAGCGTAATTCCCCTGCTTTCGGGAGTAAAGTTTCTTGATTGGACCTATCCAAAAATAATTTTCGGATACGTCTGAGATAATATTTTCCGGGGTTGTTCAAAAAGGTGTTTTGCCATCCAGGGCAGCTTGTGAACTTTACTCTGCTGCCGAAAGTGGCGAAAGCCTTTTACCCTCCTTTATACGTATGAGACCGTGCCGTTTAAAATTTTAATTACGGGACACCGCCTCGTGTGAAAAATAAATTCCTGGCGCAGGCGTGGAATTTTGTTTTTCACATGAGCATGATCTCCAAAAGTTGAACGATCAAAAAAAGCTTGTATGTTTGGAGCGCCTTCAAATGGATATTATATTCCAGAAACGGATATTTCCGGATCTTCGGGTTCTGTCCGTTTAGACCAGGCACTGGCGCCGGATGTTTTCAACGGCTCCCCGGCCCTTTATTTTAATTATCCTCGTACGGTGCCTCAGGAGGAAGAGGGCAAAAGCGCTATTTTCTGGCAGCAGATGCGTATTTTTTTCCGGACGGGACGAGGGGGAGGGCTTCCCAGGCAGAGCGGTTTGAAACCGGCGTTGCTTGCACCGTATTACCGCAGCCGGTCTTTGGGCGGGACCTATCCCATCTGGATTCCGGATCAGGAGACCCTTTCGGGGGCCGTTTTTCAGGAAGGACAAAGCTGGACGGTGACGCAGCTGCTCGAAGCGGCGGTACAGCGTTTTGCGTCCGGGGATGACGAAGCCGTCCTTCTGAAAGCCAACCTTTCCCGTGCTGCCCGGATTGTAAGCATGAAGCTCGAAGAAAGCGGGGGAGCTTTGGCTGCGGGTCCTTTGTGGGATGAATCTTTTCAGGAATTACAAAAAGAACTTCAGGTCAAAGGTGTCGAAGGGCTTATACTTTCGTCCGATCTGAGCAAGCTAAGGCGCACCCTTCCTACCGGCGGGGTCTGTATCCCTTTTTCCCCGTATGCCCCTTTTTATCTGTTATCCGGTGTACTCGACCAGGTCTTTCAGCAACGGATTACGAAAGTAGAATCGCGGTGCAGGGAATTGGTACCCCGGCTAAGGGCATTGATCGCCCGCTTACAGGCGGGCAACTGGAAGATGGGCACTGCTGAAGAATCGGTAGTATGGCAGCAGCGCCTCGAGTCGGCCCTTGAAGTAATCGAACGGGCAGCACTGCAGATTGGCCAACGCAGTGCATTACTTCTGGTGGGGCGCGAGTTTCAGGAAATGACAAGCATCCATTGGGAAAAGCATTTTCCGCGCTGTGATGTTCAGGTAGTGGAAGGGGATAAAATTTTTGAGGTGGCACAGCGAGGGGTTGAAGAGGCGGTTGCCGGGTTGGCGGTACTGGTTTCCAGCCTGCGCACTGCCGTGGCAGCGCTTGAAAACCGCGATGGGCAGGCGGGGTACTGGGCATCTTCCGGGCAGCTTGAGTGGTCATTGTTTACAGAAGAAGAAAAAAGCCTTCTACCGCCTGTATGTTTGCTCCTCGATACAGGGACGCTGGCGGGGAGGGCGATGGGGGCATTTACAGCCTGTATCAGGGAGGACTATCCGATTAAGATCATATCCAGCCCGGTTTGGCCGGGACCTGGGCAGGCAGAAATTGCTGCTGCTGCTACCGTACAACAAAATGCCTTTGTGTGCCAGGCAACTGCCTTACAACCCAAGGCCCTGCTCGGTGAGCTGGCAGAAGGCATCGCTTTTCACGGTCCTGCTTTTTTCCAGGTGTATGGGCATGGATTTCCGTCAGGACCGGGAGGGGCCATAGCGTATCTGCATACCTGTGCTGCAGTAGAGGCGAGGGTTTTTCCCGTATTTTGCTATAATCCTTCCAAAGGCGAGTTTTGGGGAAGTCGTTTTGAACTCACCTTTAACCCTGATTCCGGTCGGGACTGGCCGATGCACGACCTGCCGGCGCGACAGGGAAAAGAACTACTGACCCTCTCAACAGAATGGACGTTCGTAGATTTTTTAAGCAGTAGCCCGGCTTTTGATAGTGGTTTTATGGTCGTGCCGCCGGAATATTGGGGCGATGATCTCGTTCCGCTGGAAGCTTTTCCTGCCAGCCTTGAAGGAGTGGACGGATCACGGGTACCATTTATCTGGATGGCAGATGATACCCTCAACCTGTACAAGGTGGCCGTCGCATGGCCGCTGATCCGGCAATATTATCGGTGTCGGGATATTTGGAGGTATTATCAGGAAAATGCCGGGGTCAATAATTTTCATGTGAACCGTGCTGCGGCAGATTTTACACGGCAATTACAGCAACAGGCATCCCAGGATACTCCGGAGGCCCGACAGGCCAGGGACTTATCACTTCAGGCCTTTGCAGAAACTGCGGTCAGGGAGGCGATGGGCCGTTTGGCAACTGCTTTACTGGGCAACGATATTACCGCTTTACCAGCAGTTGAAAAGATATTAACGGAAAATCCTGCTGCTGCAGTTCAGGAGCCATCGAATGCGGAGGCCATTATTGATGAGCACGAGGTCCCGGCTTCCGTCGAGCAGGCGGAAGTAGCGGTGCAAACGGTGGATGTTCCGGAGGTCAGGCCAGCACCCCAGACGATGGAGGTAGAAGCATGGATAGAGACCCCGATGTGCACTTCCTGCAGCGAATGCGTGGATAATTATCCGCAGGTATTTTCCTATAACGGCGATAAACAGGCTTACGTCGCAGCTCCCCGGGGCGGTTCGTTCGCCGATATCGTCCTTGCTGCCGAGCGTTGTCCGGTGCACATTATCCATCCAGGTACGCCCTGGGACACCGGAGACCCGGGACTTGCCGAATGGATTGGGCGGGCCAGGCCATTTCAGTAGGTGCCAGCGATGGGACGTAGCGTTTTCTTCAGGCGCGGACTGGAATAAAGTTTTAAATGCGGTGGTGGAAAGGGCTTTTTACACAATCTCATTGACATACAAGACAGCCTCAACATAACAAACGCAAACAGGATGGTGCAGGAAATTGCGATCGGAATAGGGATACCGCTTAGTCTGGGGCTTTTATTTGCTTCAGTTATTGCGTTTGCCTATAAAAAATTCAGGGTAGTCGAGGATCCCCGGATTGATCAGGTGGAGGAGATGCTTCCGCATGCAAATTGTGGCGCATGTGGTAAGCCTGGCTGCCGGGCATTTGCCGAGGCGATAGTAAAAGGGGAGGAGCTACCTTCGGGATGTACGGTCAGCACCCTGGAAGGGATTAGCCGCATAGCAAATTTACTGGGTGTGGAGGCAGGTACGGTGGAAAAGCGCGTTGCCCGGCTGCTTTGTGCGGGGGGGAAGCAGGAAGCCCACAGTATGGCAGCATACCGGGGTGGCTTGCACACTTGCCGGGGCGAAACGGTTGTGGGCGGTGGGGGGAAAGCGTGTTCCTGGGGTTGCCTGGGGCTGGGCGATTGTGTACAGGCATGTAATTTCGGTGCGATGTTTATGAGCGACGATGGGCTGCCTGTAGTTTTGACAGATAAATGTACGGCCTGTGGGGATTGCGTACGTGCCTGTCCCAAAGGATTGTTTGAGATCATGCCGATAAGCCAAAAGCTGATTGTGCAATGTAAGTCGCTGTTGGAGGGCGACCTTGCGGAATCAAAGTGCAGCGTTGCCTGCACCGCATGCGGGCGTTGTGTCGCGGACGCACCCCCCGGGGTCATCGAAATCAAGGATCACCTCGCCGTGGTGAATTACGGTTTAAATGCCCTGACTTCCCCCGATGCTGTGCGTCGTTGTCCTACGGGCGCAATCGTCTGGGTGGATGGGCAGCAATTTGCCGATGCCGGAAAATCCAACCTGCCCCTGGGGCGGGTCGAAACCTATTGAGATAAAGCACATGAAAACAAATGACCAGGTTGCCCCTGCGATAGGAGGCTGGGCAGGAAATCTTGTAACATGGGAGGCCAGATTCGGAGAGGGAATCGGTATCGGGTCTTTTGGCGGGTTGGGCGAATCTGCCAATGTATCTGGCCGCAGGATCATCACCTGCAATACTTCGCCACTGGAATTTGCGGCCGGGCTTTCATTGACCGGTATTCGTTCGGCGGCGTTTATCAGCGGGGAGGAATGTCTGCAGGCTATGTCCATACTGGAAGGGATTACCCGCTATCCGTCGCCGATAGTGGTTTATGTTTGCCAGGCATCTATAGACAGGTTGCTGCCCCTTTTGCACCATCTGCCCTGCTTAGTCCTTTCTGCGGGCAGCCCGCAGGAGGCGCTCGATATGGCACTGATTGCAAGGCGGGTCACAGAGTTTGCTCTGCTGCCTGCTATCGTCCTTCTGGAAGGATCTGAACGGGAAGCCCCTGCACCTGTTTTCCCACCGGATACGGGGGTACTGTCCTATCTGGGCGACCCGGATGAGCGCATAGAAACCCCGACACCCTCCCAGGAGATAATCTTTGGCCGGCAGCGCCGCAGGATTCCGAGGTGGTTTGACCATGAACTGCCGGTTTTGCTCGGCCCGGTAAAAAATGCAGGGGATCAGGCCATAGAGACGCTTGCACACAGGAAATTCTTCGATGCCCACCTGGAGGAAATCCTTCAGGATGCCAAAAATACCTTTAGACAGGTATTCGGAAGACCCGTGTCAATGGTTAAGTGGCAGGGACCGGACCAGGCGGAGGCCTGTATCATTGCCAATGGCCACGACCCTGAAATACTCCGGGGAGCATTGGAAAGTTATCTGGAAAAAGGGAAGCAGAAAATGGGCTTGCTGCAGGTGATGCAGTGGCGCCCCTTCCCTGGTGATATTATCCGTCCGGGCTTAAAATCAATGAAAAAGGTATCGGTAGTTGCATCGCCAGGTACGGGTTTTCATCAATGGGTCAGCTCTTTGTTTTCTGCGCAAGCTGCATTTGAATGGCATTTTGGGGTATCTACGGGCAATATGACCGGTGATGATGCAGGTGCGGTATTTTTGAATATGGACAAAGGGAGTAGCCAACTGCGCGATTTTGTACTGGGTACCCCTTTTACCCGTGAAAATTCTTTCCTGCCCCAGCACGAAGTTCTGTTACAGGGGATCAAAAGGGCTTATCCGGGCTTATCCGCTTCGGTGCTGGCAAAATCCGGACCCGGGGCTACTGAATGGACTGCTCCGCAGCGGCCACCGCAGGCGGTACGCCGTTTGAAGGATGCAGGGCCGCCCTACGCGCGTTTGTCCCATTATGCCCAACATACCGCCTATTTATATCAGGCAGGTGAAGTTACGGAAAAGGTAGCAGACCCCTTCAAAGCCTTACCGCTCATGCCGGCCGCTTCCGCAGCGCTCCGGCAGTCGGGTAAAGCGCGCGAAATGATCCCTTGGTTATCAGCGGATAAATGCACTGCCTGCGGCATCTGTTCCGTTGCCTGTCCGCATGTTGCCCTTCCTGCGCTATTCATCAACTGGGAGGCGGCGTTGCGCGGCGGGATGGATATTTCGGCGAAGCAGGGACGGACCCTGGGTTTGCTGACCCCGTTGGTGAAGCACCTCGCTAAAAAGATGGGCCAGTTGACGTGTGCGACCGAGGGGAGTGTGGTGGCTTTACCGGAATTGCTCCAGGAGGCGTTTATCTGGCTCGCCGATCAGTCTGGTTGGGATGGGGAAAAGCGTATTCTGTTGCAGAACGATATTACTGGTTTGTCTGACGTCCTGCTCCATTGGCAGCCTATTGTACACGAAGGGTTCTTTCGCGAGCAGGAAGCCCGGGAGCAAGGCAGCGGAGGGCTGTTTACTTTGTTTACCGACCCTGCCGCGTGTACGGGTTGCGGGATATGTGCGAGCGCGTGTCCGGAGGGTGCCCTTCAGATGACAGTGCCCTCGGAAGATATACTGGAACGGGAGTCCGCACGGTTTCGTCTATGGGAAGAAATGCCGGATACTACGTTATCTGCAATGGAATCGGTGAGGGAGCGAGGTGGATATTATGCCCTTTCGGCTTTATACTGGAACCGGGAGCGTTTCCGTTCCATGACGGGTGGGGCAGTGGATGAGAACGGTGCCGGGGCCAGGGCGATGCTGCACGCGCTCCAGACAGTAGTCCTGCATCATCGGCGTGATTGCCTCATGCTGCAGGAGCAGCGTTTACAGGCTTTGGTTGAGCAGCTCTCTGCCAAGATTCATGCGGTGATGAGCGATGCCCTACCCAAAAAATCGTTTCAGGAAATTTCCATCGCGCTTGACCGGGTTCATGGCGATAAACTACCCCTGGATATTTTGCTGTCCGGTTTGGGGGAAAATGCGCATCTCGGGAAGGTAGATACTGCTGCAATGCGTCGGCAGGTGGAACTACTGAGGCAGCTTCAGGATCTTCAGGGATTGCTTCGGGAAGGCCCTACCGGCTTAGGCAGAGCTGCCTTTGGGATGATTGTAGGTGGGGGATACCCGGGATGGCTGGGCGCTTATCCGTATAATCATTTTAATGTCCCGTTGCTGCTGTGCCCATCGGGCGCGTTGAGTGCCTGGGCTTACGGGCTCATGTATGGCGGGCTTCGCCATAGCCTCGACAATCTGCGCCTGTTGCGCCGTGCCGAGCTGGAAATAAAGGGGCACTATCAGGTGGGTGAACATGATTTACAGCTTGTGGGTCTGTCCTGGGAGGATCTTACTACGGTTGAAAAGCATCTGTTGCCGCCATTACTGGTATTGTCTTTTGAGGGGGAAGCTGCCTTAGCCCCTGAATTATCCCAGGGGCCATTACCTTTCATGCCCGTTGTAGTCTCTCGGGGGTGTACTGCCAGCTACGGGGAGGATATCGGGCGAGCAACGGATAAGGGTTATCCGGTGGCGCAGTCAAGTCTTGCCGCACCGGGGCATTTCGTTGCATCTGTAAAGGCGGCACTGAAGCGGCAGCAGCCCGGGTTGCTGTGTTTACTGGCTCCGGAAATCCCGGGCATGGATATCCTTTCCGCGAGTCATCTTGCTTTAAATACACGTGCTTTCCCGCTTTTTACCCTCGACCCGGAATTTGACGAAGACGACTGCCTGGCAGGTAATCCAATGCCAGGAGCAGATTGGGCGAAAGGGATAAGCACCTGGCCGGCCATATCGGGTATTGAAGGACACTATATCTATACGTTTGCTGACTGGCTGTGCCAACTGCCGGCAGGGGCATCTTTTTTCAAGATCTGGGAACCCGCTGACGGGAGTCCGGTCCCACTGGGCGCATATCTGGAGCTGAATGGCGATTTACGGACCGGGAAAACGCCAGTGGTGGTTAGAGACGGGCCTTTTCCCGGGGGTGGGCAGTTGCTGAAACTTACGCCACATGCCGTCGCCATTTCCCGGTCTGCCCTTCGGCAGTGGAAGTCGCTGCAATGGATGGCAGGCAAAGCACAGGCACTTCAAGAAGAAGCATGGGTGCGCAGGGAGCAGGAGCTGATAGCGCAGCATGAGGCGGCGCTGCACCAACTCGAGGGAACATTTACACGCCGCCTGCAAACAGCAGGGGAGCAATGGAATATTCAAGTGAGAGAAAAACTGAGGGATAACCTGCTCCGCTTGTCGAAAATGAAAAAATAAACCTTTCCGCCATGGTAGCAGAAAAATTGCACGAGCGCTTAATGAGCTTTAGACATGGGGTGCATCCGGAGGAATACAAGGCACTTTCAGATCATCGGCCCATCGAACGCATGCCTTTTGTTCAGGAATATACGCTTCCGTTATCCCAGCATCTCGGCGCCCCTTCACGTCTGTTGGTGCGGAAAGGAGAGGAGGTGCGCAGGGGGCAGGTGATTGCAGCGCCAGATGGTTTTCTCTCTGTCGCCCTGCATAGCCCGGTAGATGGAAAAGTCGTGTACATTGGCCCGGTGGACCATCCCAATGGACAAATGCTGCCCGGTGTAAAAATAAAAACGGACCCATTTTCGCCTCAGCTGATAGAAAAGCCGACCATGCTGCCCTTCAGCCAACTTTCGATGGAGGATTTCCTGAAAGGGGTACAGCAGGCCGGTATGGTAGGGCTTGGCGGTGCCGCCTTCCCTGCGCATGTGAAATTTTCTATCCCAAAAGATAAGCCCTGCCGGGTACTGATGTTAAACGGTTCAGAATGTGAGCCTTTTTTGACCTGTGATCATCGGTTAATGCTCGAATATGCGGATGACCTGCTCGATGGCATCGCAATCCTGCAACATTTCCTCAAAGCAGAACGCGTTGTAATCGGTATAGAAGCCAACAAGCCAGATGCGATAGCTGTATTGCGCACGAGGGCATCGAAGCAGGATTTCCCTTTGGAAGTACTGCCTTTGGAAGTGAAATACCCTCAGGGTGCAGAAAAAATGATGATTTCCGCTCTACTCGGCGTCGAGGTACCTTCCGGTAAGCTGCCTATTGATATCGGCGCTTTAGTAGCCAATGTTGGGACAATTGCTGCGTTATCGCATTATTTCCGGGAGGGCAGGCCATTGATTGAGCGGGTTGTGACCGTCACTGGTACAGCGGTACGGCGGCCTTCCAATCTTTTGATACCGATTGGCACGCCGATGCGGGAGGCCGTGGATTTTTGCGGGGGGCTTACGCACGGTGCGGTGCGGATATTACTTGGCGGCCCGATGATGGGCATTTCCCAAAAAACCCTTGATGTACCGGTGGTGAAAGGGACATCCGGCATTTTGCTGCTCACGGCGGAGGAAGTACAGGATTTGCAGACCTTTAACTGCATCCGTTGTGGCCATTGTCTGGATGCCTGTCCGATTTTCCTCAATCCGGCCCGCATGGGGGCTTTGGTCAGGAAGGGACTTTGGGAGGAACTGGCGGCGATGCAGGTCATGGATTGTTTTGAATGCGGTTCCTGCGCTTTCGTCTGCCCTTCGGGAATTCCGCTGGTACAGAGTTTTAAAGTTGGAAAAAGTGTGCTTAGGGAGCAAAAGGCGAGGGATGCGGCTGCAGGACTTGCGGGTGGGGTCAAAAAAAACGTATAAAGGAAAAACACAAGCGAATGGGGCAAGAATTATCCATATCTACAGCACCTTTTTTACATTCCCGGGTAACGACGCCGAGGATAATGTGGGAAGTGGTATTTTCCCTGTTGCCAGTTGTAGGAGCGGCATATTATTATTTTGGGTTGAGTGCTTTGTTGCTGAGCTTTGCCTGTATTGCAGGTGCGTGGCTGGCCGAGCGGTTGTTTGATCCACGCAGATTTTTGGCGCTCAAAGACGGGAGCGCGTTGATCACCGGGCTTTTGCTTGCCCTCTGCCTTCCGCCCGGGTTTCCCCTGTGGATGGCTTTTTTGGGTGGGGTAGTTTCTATTGGGCTTGGGAAATCCATCTGGGGGGGCCTGGGGCAGAATATTTTCAATCCCGCCCTGGTCGGCAGGGCATTTTTACAGGCCGCATTTCCTACTGCGATAACGACGTGGGAAAATCCGGATGGCCGCTATCTGGCAGTCCGGGGTACGAACCTGGCACCGCCATTTCTGAGCGGCGATCCTGTGGATGCCGTTGCCACGGCGACACCGCTGGCCCGGCTGAAGTTTGATGGGTTGCAGACGGGGCTTTGGGATATGCTCATTGGCCGTACAGGCGGTTCGTTGGGCGAGACGTGTGCCCTTTTGCTGATTTTGGCGGGGGGGTATCTCGTTGTTCGGCGCATCATCAACTGGCGGATTCCCGTGTCTATCCTGATATTCGTGGCCGCTCCCACGGCAATCTTATATTATATTGATCCACAACGCTATCCGTCACCTGCTTTTATGATTTTGGGCGGAGGCTTGCTGCTCGGCGCGGTTTATATGGCTACCGATTACGTTTCCTCCCCGCTCACGAACAAAGGCTTATGGATATATGGTGCAGGGATTGGGATAATTATTGTTTTGATCCGGGTATGGGGTGGGCTTCCGGAGGGTGTGATGTATGCCATTCTGTTGATGAATGCCGCGACCCCGCTCATTAACCGATATACCCGCAACCGGGTGTACGGGCATTAAAAGAAAGTACTTTTATGCAACCCCGGTGGTAAGCGGGGAGAATAATCCTCCTGACCCGTTCCAACAAGTTTGTTATTCGATAAGGATATGGAAAAAGAAAACAACATCACTGCCGCAGTTCCGGAGCCGAGCCCGCTGCGCCTGATTTCCACGCTGGGCTTGGCAGGGCTGGTTTCCGGGGCATGCCTTGTAGGCAGTTATTTATACACACTTCCTTTGATCCAGGCTGCCAAGGCCAGGGCGATGGAAGCAGCGGTCTATGAGGTTTTACCTGGGTGTGAAAGCTTTGAAACGCTCGAGCTTCGGGCAGGGATGCTGGTACCGCAAAAAGAGGGGAGTGGGGGAGACCGGGTTTTTGCCGGATATGATGCCACGGGCAGACTTATCGGGTATGCTATCCAGTCCAGGATTAGTGGGTTTCAGGATATTATTGAAGGGCTCTTTGGTTATCGCCCGGAGAGTAAAACGATTATTGGCCTGAAAATTCTGGAGAGTAGGGAAACCCCGGGGCTGGGGGACAAAATTTTTAAAGACCCCGAATTTGCTGCCAATTTTCAGGAACTGCAGGTGGAGCCGACTATTCTTTTGGTCAAAAAAGGGGCAAAGCAAAGGCCGAACGAAGTGGATGCGATTACCGGGGCGACCATATCCTCGAAAGCGGTGGTCGGCCTGCTGAACTCGGGTATCGGGAAATGGAAGCCTGTACTGGGCGACGCACCAGCGCAGATCAACTCTAAACAATAAATAGCTATGCAGCAAAACGAAAATACACAATGGGGCACTTTTTTAAGAGGGCTCTGGGCAGAGAACCCCATCCTGGTGATGGTTTTAGGTATGTGCCCGACGATGGCCGTTACCAACACGGCGATCAATAGCCTGGCGATGGGGCTTGCTACCCTCGCGGTATTGATCGGGTCGAGCGTACTGGTGTCTTTGTTTCGCAAGGTTATTCCCGCACAGGTACGGATTACGACATATATCGTGATTATTGCCACTTTTGTCACGATCATTGATTTTTTTCTGGCAGCAATGGCCCCTGCGGTACACAAAGAACTTGGAGCGTTTATCGCCCTCATCGTAGTGAACTGTATCATTTTGGGTCGTGCGGAGGCATTTGCAGCACGCAACGGCGTCTGGCTTTCGTTTCTCGATGCTTTAGGGATGGGGTTGGGTTTTACCTTGTCATTAATGTGCATCGGGGTTATCCGGGAAGTTTTGGGGAGTGGTTCGCTTTTTTCCATTCCCTTGTTTGGAAAAGGGTTTGAGCCCTGGGTAATCATGGTGCTCCCACCGGGTGGTTTTCTCGTACTTGGCTTTCTGTTACTGGGGGTCAACCGGCTAAAATACAGGCCACAGGGGGCGGCGACAGGTAGGATCCATAAACACGATAAAATTTGAACTATGTCCGAGCTGTTTTGGATTTTCTTTTCGACCTTGCTGGTGAATAATTTCACGCTTGCTTATTTTTTGGGGCTTTGCCCTTTCCTCGGTGTCTCCGGTAAACTCGAGACAGCCCTCCGGCTGGGGCTGGCCAATATTTTTGTAATGCTGATTACTTCGCTTTCTGCCTGGTTGTTAAATACCTTCATATTGCCTTATGCCCCGTATCTGCGGTTAATCAGCTTTATCATTGTAATTGCAAGTACGGTACAGCTTGTTGAAATGGCCATCAAAAAGCTCAGTCCGGATTTATTTCGGGCCCTCGGCGTATTTTTGCCCCTGATCACCACGAATTGTGCGATTCTTGGTCTCGCTTTATTCCAAACGAACAAGGGCTACGGGCTGATCGAAGGGCTCGTTTATGCCCTGGGCGGAGGTGGAGGGGTGACACTGGCTTTGGTCTTGATGGCGGGTATCCGGGAAGAGACACGGCTCATGGATATCCCAAAATTGATCGAAGGCACTGCCCTCAACCTGATTATTGCCGGGTTGCTCTCTATGGCATTTATGGGTTTTGCCGGGCTTTTCAGCACCATTTGAGGACGCATTAAAATCAAAAGACCATGATCACATATTTAGCTGGAATCCTGGGATTATCCCTGTTGTGCGCCGGCTGGGTCGCATTGCAGTTCCTGGCCCGTCGCCAGGGTACCAAAAATCATTTTGAGCATTTGCAGAGTGGTTGTGGTGGTTGTACTTGTGGGGGAGGCGGGGAGTGTTCAAATCCTGCAAGGCAGGAATAAAGAGGGTGTTTTACATGAAAAGAATTATTTTTTGAACGGAGGTTGTGTAAAAATTTTGCCGCCTTCGCCACCAAACGACTTGTGAGACAGCCTCACTTATTACACAATCCCACCGCTAAATCAGAAGGCGATTTAGCGGTGGGATTGTGTAAATAGATTTTCCCTTTAAAAATAGGTATCCTTTCTAAAAAAAATTTAACAATCCTGTATATTTGAACGTGGAGGGTACATTTTTTGAAATACCTTTTGTTCAATAAAACAGGTTATGGGTAACATCGCAAAGCAATTCGTTTTAGCCACAATATCAATGTGCCTGGCTTTTGGGGCATATTCACAAACTCAGGCGGGCTTCGGTCCGGCAGGCAGTGAAGCTCAGAAAAAGTTGGAGGCTTTATTTGTGGGCCTTCCGAAACCGGAAGCGTTTAAGGCTCATCTCCGCGAGCTGACCCGTGAGCCCCATCTTGCAGGCACACCCGCGAACCGCAGGGTAGCCGATTATATTGAAAATGCGATGGAAAAGGCGGGGCTCAGGGTCGAGCGTCCGCCCTATGATGTCTATATGCCCACTGCGCCTGGGGACATTACCCTGGAGATCGTCACCCCGTTCCGGGTGCCTTTAAACAATAAAGAATATATTCTTGAGGGCGATCCTTTCTCTGCGCAGGCAGGTACTTATCCTGGCTGGAATTCCTACTCGGGCTCCGGCGACGTAACTGCCGAGGTAGTATATGCCAATTATGGCACCAAAGAAGATTTCGAGCAGTTGGCCAAGCTGGGGGTTTCGGTACAGGGGAAAATCGTAATTGCCCGCTACGGGGGCAATTTCCGGGGGTATAAAGCGAAGTATGCCGAGGCAGCAGGAGCGGCGGGCTTGATTATTTATACCGACCCCGAAGATTCCGGATATATGAAGGGGCTGCCTTATCCCGAGGGGAAAATGTTCAGTGAAAGCACAATACAGCGGGGCTCGCTGCTCACCCTGGACTATACGGGTGATCCGCTCACCCCTTTCGAACCAGCACTTCCGGCAGATGGGGCGGCTGGGGTGAAGAGACTTAAGCCAGAGGAAGTAAAGGGCTTACATACTATTCCGGTAACGCCGATTGGCTATGGGGCAGCTAAGGAAATCCTCGGCAGGATGTCGGGGCAGCCGGTACCGGAGCCATGGCAGGGGGGGCTTCCGTTTACTTACCGCATGGAAGGAGGGGAAAAACTCACCGTCCGCCTCAAAGTAACCCAGACGATTAACCTTACCCGGGTGGAAAATGTGATCGGTACGCTGGAGGGAAGCGAGTTTCCCGATGAGTGGATTATCCTGGGCAGCCATTATGATGCCTGGGAATTTGGTGCCACAGACCCCAACAGCGGAACGGCTATGCTGCTCTCTCTTGCAGATGCCCTGGGCGAGCTGGTAAAAAAGGGTTATCGCCCGAGCCGGACGATTAAAATTGCCCACTGGGATGCAGAGGAACACGGTATCCTTGGCTCTACAGAGTGGGTAGAACAATTCCGGGATGAATTACATCAAAAGGCAATTGCATATTTCAATGCCGACGGGGCTTGTTCCGGACTGGTCTTTGGCGCTTCAGCAGCACCCAGCCTGAAATCGCTGATGATTGAGGCGACGAAAGCGGCCCCTTATGCCCTTTCTGACCAGATGGTGTACGATCACTGGCTCGACCGTTCGCCCAATAAACTGGATGGCCCGGGGATCGGTAGCCTTGGGGGTGGGTCTGATCATTTAGGTTTTTACGCCCACCTGGGTATTCCAAGTCTTAGCGCAGGGATGGGCGGCCCTACTATGTATCATTCCCTGTACGATAATTTCCACTGGTACGCGACGGTAGGAGAGCCCGATTTCGTATCGGGGCCAACAGTGGCCAGGGTCATGGGAATTATGGCACTGCGTATGGCAAATGCACAGGTCATTCCTTTCGATTTGACCCGGTATGGGATTGATCTCAAGACCCATCTGTTGGCAGCAGAAAAGAAAATTAAAGCCTACGCACCGGAATATAGTGCACAAGGAATGGTTGCCGCTGCCGAGAGCATCCTCAAAAATGCCCAGACTTTTCACGGGCTGCTCGACGGGAAACTTTCAGGCAAAGGGTTGAGTACTACGCAGGCCGCTTTCATCAACAAAACCCTGCTGCAGGCCGAGCGGGCATTCCTCGATGAAAAGGGTATGGCTTACGGCACCTGGTACCGTTCCCTTTATGCTTCTTCGGACCCCTACAGCGGCTATGCGTCCTGGATGCTGCCAGCCTTACAGTACGAGGCCTCTCTTAGGTCCACAGCGCAGCTGCCGGACCTTGAGAAGCGCCACCTCGCAGCGTTTAAGCGGCTGAACGATCAAATACTGAAGATGATCCAGGTTTTGAAATAGCCAGAGCAGGGGTTTATCGTTCAAACTCCAGTCGTTCGCCGATACCTTCGATGATTTCGCCGTTATGATAAGCTAACCTTCCACTGACGATCGTGGACTCGATACGTCCTTTAAAGGTTTTTCCTTCAAAAGGCGACCAGCCGCACTTGTAGTACAGCCCTCCGGGTTCGACTTTTGTCTCTTGTTCAAGGTCAACCAGTACAGCATCGGCCCAGTATCCTTCTTTGAGATACCCCCTTTCCTTCATCTGGAAGCATTCTGCGGGGGCATGACACATTTTTTCTACAATTTTTTCCAGCCTGATTTCCCCGCGATGATAAAAGTCGAGCATCAGCAGCAGCGGGTGCTGTACGAGCGGAAGTCCTGAAGGCGCATAAAAATAGGTATTGTGCTTTTCTTCCAGGGTATGTGGCGCATGGTCGGTGGCGATGATATCGAGCCGGTCGTCGAGTAAAGCTTCCCAGAGGGCACGCCGGTGCCGTTCTTCTTTTATTGCCGGGTTACACTTGATCAGTGCACCCAGCCGGTCGTAATCGCTGCTGTTGAAATATAAATGGTGTACACAGACCTCCGAGGTGATGCGTTTTTGGCGCAGGGGGATATCGTTGCGGAACAGTGCGGTTTCTTCAGCGGTCGTGATGTGTAGGATATGCAGGCGGGTATCAAACCGCTTTGCCAGGTCAACAGCCATAGAAGAAGACAACAGGCACGCTTTGACCGAACGGATATCGGGGTGGAAATGTACGGGAATATCTTCGCCGTAAGCCGTCATAAATGCCGCCTCGTTGTTCCGGACAGTCGCTTCGTCCTCGCAATGGACGGCAATGAGGGTAGGGGATTGCGCAAAGAGACGCTCCAGCGTACTCGGGCTGTCCACAAGCATATTTCCCGTGCTTGAGCCCATAAATACTTTGATTCCGCAGACCCTGGCAGGATCTGTGCGCAGCACTTCGTCGAGGTTGTCGTTCGAAACGCCCATGAAAAAGGAATAATTTGCCTGTGAGCGCTGTGCGGCAACCTGGAATTTTGCCTCCAGCAGTTCCTGCGTAAGCGCAGGAGGGCGGGTGTTCGGCATTTCCATAAACGAGCAAACGCCGCCGGCTACTGCGGCCCGGGACTCGTGCCAGATGTCGGCTTTGTGGGTAAGGCCGGGCTCCCGAAAATGCACCTGGTCGTCAATAACACCGGGTAAAAGATGTTTTCCGCTGGCAGGAAGGATCGTCGCACCAGGAGCATCAATGATGCCCCCGATTTTTTCGAAACGCCCCCTACGGATCAGTACATCCCCTGAAATAATTTTTCCGCTGTTGACAATCTGCGCGTCTTTGATCAGTAAATCCTGTAAATCCATTATTGTCGTTTTATGTCTTAGTCATGAATTGATTTTTCAGGGCAGTATGGCCGGAAAATAGTCGTTTTAGACCTGTGTTTATCCCGCTGCGATAAGTCTGTTAACCTGTTTCTTCGAATAAACGTTACTTTTGCAAAAAAGGTCTCGGTGAGTACCTTGATTTCCCTGGATAAAAATGAGCAAATGATCGGCAATAAAGAAATCACAGCAATAAAAACCGGAATACTTGGTGGGGGGCAACTCGGCAAAATGCTAACCCTCGCTGCCGGGAACTGGCATCTTCCTATTTATTTCCTGGATGAATCCCCCGATTATCCCGCCGGGTTGCACGCTCCGGAGTTTTTTACCGGGAATTTCAATGATTACGAGGACGTCTATGAGTTTGGCCGCAAGCTGGATGTGCTGAGCATCGAGATCGAGCATGTTAATTCTGAGGCCTTGCACCAATTGTGGAGGGAGGGCCTGATTATCCATCCCGCACCGGACAAACTGGACTTGATCAAAGATAAAGGGCTGCAAAAAAATTTCTACAGGGAACAGGGGATACCTACCGCTCCGTTCCAACTGTTCAACAGCGGCCAGGAACTTGCTGCGGCATTAGAGCGTGGGGAGCTGCAGTATCCGATTGTACAGAAAAGCCGGACGGCAGGTTATGACGGCAAGGGTGTCTCAGTAATCCGCGACGCGGGCGACCTGCACAAACTGCTTCCGGGGCCGTGCGTCGCCGAGGTGATGGCAGATATTGACAAGGAGCTTGCAGTTATCGTTGCACGCAACGCAAGCGGGCAGACAGTAGCCTTCCCGACGGTGGAAATGGTTTTTAATCCGGAGGCAAATCTGGTCGAATTCCTCCTTTGTCCGGCACGTGTGCCCCGGGAAACGGAAAATGCCGCTGAAGCACTCGCCACCCGTTTAATGGGGTGCTTTGATATTTGCGGGCTACTCGCGGTAGAACTTTTCCTGTTGAAAAACGGGGAGCTATGGGTGAACGAAGTGGCACCCCGCCCGCACAATAGCGGTCATCATACGATTGATAGCTGTCATACTTCACAATTCGAACAACATCTGCGGGCAATCCTCGACCTCCCGCTTGGCGACCCGCAACTGCATACTCCTGCGGTGATGGTAAATTTACTGGGCGAGCCGGGATACCATGGGCCGGTGCATTACCATGGGCTTGCGTCGGCAATGGCGATACCAGGTGCAAAAGTCCATCTCTATGGTAAAACCGAGACACGTCCCTTCCGGAAAATGGGCCACGTAACCGTCGTTGACCCGAGCCTGGACAATGCCATCGAAAAAGCCCGGGTGGTACAGCAGCTACTGAAAGTCGTTGCGCGTTAAATCCAGTGCCCGGGATGCTCAGGGCACAACGAATTTTTGTGCCTGAACGCTCCCTTCTGTGCGCAGCACGGCCTGATAAACACCCGCAGCCAGGTGGGAAGTATCCCATGGAAGGATATGTTCACCCGCAAGGAACCGATTCTTTCCCAGGACCCGCTCGACAACCCTTCCCTGAATATCGTGGATCTCGAGGCTGACGTCGAGGGCGTCCGACAGCGTGAATCCGATATTCACAGGTCCCCGGACCGGGTTTGGGGCGATAGGGTAGAGCCGGTTTTGGTTGAAATGGAAAACGGTTTTTTCACTGGTCGCCACGCTTTCCATATTGAGATTTTCGTCTCCGGGCTGGTAAGGCACCCAAATCAGGGGGAGGTAGTACATTTCGTCGCTCGTGCCTTCTCCCCATGTAACCGTTCTGGGTGGGTTATTGGGGTTGAAAGGGTTATTGAGCGTATTGTCGTAGGTAGCATAAGCGTGGATTTCGGAATTTTTAGGCAGGAATTTCATTTTTTTGAAATGATAGGCTCCCTGCCAGTTGAAATCCCAGTCTTTTATCTGAATAAGCGGGATGGTATCCCGGGTAGGCGTAATGGCGAAGATTCTCCAGTCTTTGCCGAGGAGATGGCAATGGGGTGCAATCCCGACCAGGCTTACATCAATAGGAGTACGATAAACCCCATGAAATTGACGTACGGAATTGGCGTTGATTACAAAAGGGCCGTTGCGCAAATTAAATGGGAGCATGATGTAAGAGCGCACATAGCGGCTCGCCGGTTTTTCGGCAAAGAAGAGGTTGAACGATGAGGAGTCGGGCTCGTCGGTAGTGGTAGGCGCGTAGTGTACCTGAACGACGAGATCGCTGTTAGGTCCCAGGCGCTGCGCCATCTGGTTAGTGAATATCGTCGGCTGAAGACCGGGCACATAACTGGGTAGTTGCTGACCGAGAAAACTCAGTTGAGCCAGGTTGATTGCCCCTCCCGAAGGCGTATAGCCATACTCCGGGGTTTGTGCATCTAAGGTGGCTGCGGCACCTGTCGTGTCTGCCCAGACGAGCGCATGATGGACGATCCGGCGGTTGCCGGGGCGCATTTCCAGTGCGATGAGGTCCCTGGCTTCTTTCAGGCCGGTTGGCAGTACAAAATAGCGGTATTCGTCCTGGTTATTTCCTTTATGGAGGTGTTTTTGGGTAAAAGAGACCACCATATCGGGCTTGCCCACTTGTGATCCGGAGGGGAAAACCGGGGCGGGCGGTTCTTTTGAGATATCGCCCCTTGGCATACCACCATCCACCCAGGCTTTTATCGTCGCGACCTGGTCGTCGGTCAGATAATTTTCCCCGATAAAATCGCCTCCGAATTTTTGGTCGGGCTTCCAGGGGGGCATATAGCGTATGCCGGTCACGTAGCGGATCATCTGCCCCCAGTTGACGGCTTGCTGGTAGCTCGTCAAAGGAAAAGGGCCAATTTCACCTGGCCGATGGCAGGAGGTGCAGTGTTGGTAAATAATCGGCGCGACATGTTCTGACCAGGTGACCGTCTGTGCATTGGCCTGGAAACCTGGGATCAGACAGAGCGCGGTGAAGTAAATGGAAAATTTGCGCATAACCTTTATATTTTAAGGGTTGCCGATAATTACCTTGTAAGCGATGGTCTGGTCGTCCAGCCGGAATTGGATGGAATAAAAGCCATTTGGTTGGTTGAGCAGTTCCGGGACGGGAAAGGTTTGCTTTCCATGGAGGCGTAATTGTTGGGACTGGGCGATTTGCCGCCCTGCCGCATCAAAGACCTGATAACTCAGGTTGGCCGGGGCTTGCAGGGAGATTTCTGCCATGCAGGCCGTTCCCGGGGATAGGGGGTTCGGGGAAATCCGGAGGTATTCGAGGCCGGGGATTTGTGCGACTGATGTAGATAAGTTGCACGCGTTGATTTTATCGCGTACGGCGAGGCGGATATCGGGCAGGGTGCGGTACAATTGTTCGCCCGGGCATTCGGTCGAGCAGCCATCGCGGTGCCCGGAGATCCTGTTCAGGTTCAGACCGGAACTGGTGTGCAGTAAAGATTCGAGGGGGTTGATATTGTCGCGGCAGGCTTTCCATGCCAGAACGTCCACGAGGGTTTTACGGGCTGCTTCGCTGGCCTGGGTATTGGTGTAGGTGCCGATCATACAAATGCCCATGGTGCCCCCGTTCTTTCCGCAGAAATGTGCCCCGGTGACATTTTCTCCGCCGCCGCGTCCTTCGTAAAGGGTTCCATTGGGGTCAATGAGCAGGTTATAGCCGATATCTGCCCAGCCGTTGGTATTGACATGAAAATTCCAGAACGACAAGACCACGGCCCTCCAGTCGTTGGCTACATTCGCACTTGCCGAATGGTGGACGATTAAATGGGTAACTTTAGTGATGGAAGGGAATGTGGCGCCCTGCGGGCAATTCCAGCCTTGCCGGTTTACAAACTGCGGCAGGGGGCAGGGACATACAAGGGACGATCCGGCCAATTCAGACGATACTGGTTGCGCAGGGGCGCTTTCCGGGAGGCGTTCGCCCGGGCTAAAGCAGTTCACGAGGATTTTCTCTACAAAATCCCCTTTTTTCAGCAGGTTGGAGACAACTTTTAGCCGATAAAATCGGGTGGATTTATCGAAGAAGAGCAGCTCGGAGGAGAAGCTGTACCGTACTTCCACCGCGTGTGGATCGGGGTTCAGTTCCTGCCATGGCGACCAGCTGGTATGATCTGGGGAGGTAGCGACAAACAGGCGGGTATTATCGGGTGCATCGTCCTGTTCCTGCCATGCTGCGGAGAAGGAAACGAAAGGGGTAGGGTGGTCAAAGTCCAGCCTGCCCGCCTGCAGGATCAGCTCTGTGGGTTTTTCGCTGTTCAACGGTTGCCGGGTCTGGAGGTCGAAATTATTGGATTTTTCCAGTGCCCAGCCTGCAAGGCTGGAAAAATCAATTTCCCGGAGCTCGGTACGGCTGTCGCGGCCTGGTATTTTCTGGGCCTGGGCGAAGAGCGGGAACAAGCACAGAAGCATCAGGAGTTTTTGTTTCATAAAAAACATTTAAATACGTTTTGTCAATCCCGGTCTCCAGGAACGAACGGCTAAATATTATATAACGTACAAATAGCCACAACGTTGCAGGATGCCATTAGAACTACAGGGTTTCTGTAAAATTTTTTAAAGGCCTGGCTCATCAATACTGGGATTGTGTAATAAGTATTCGGGGTTGTATAAAAAGCCTCCGGCTGTCCTTTGGCGGCAGAACAAAATTTCCTTAGAGTGCCGTTTTCATTGATTTTGCGAAGCAAAATCAATGAAAACGGCACTCTAAGGAATATCCTTTGGCGGCTTGCACCGCCAAAGGACTTATGAGACAGCCTCATACGGATGAGAGCCCTCTCTAAAAAATAACCGTCCCAAGGCTTTTACCGCCGTACGCAGCTTACGCGGCTAAATACCATTTTGAACGAACCCCGGGGGTCAGCTTTTCCTGGCATGATAGGCGGCCAGCCCTGCGATATCTACGATTTGCCTTACGGTAGCGCCGAGCTGCAATACATGAACAGGTTTTTTAAGTCCCAGCAGGATTGGGCCGATGATATCCATTTTAGACGCGTGGTTGAGGAGGTTATAAGCGATATTGGCAGCCGACAGGTTCGGGAAGATCAGCACATTTGCACGTTGGTCGCCCAGTTTGGAAAAGGGGAAGAACTGCTGGCGGATTTCCGGGTTGAGGGCCATGTGGGCCTGCATTTCCCCGTCCACGATCCAGTCGGGATGCCGGCGATGGAGGATAGCGGTGGCTTCCCGCATCATGATTGCGGACTCGCCCTTTGGCACCGAGCCAAAGTTGGAATAGGTGAGTAAGGCGATGCGGGGCTGGATATTGAGTGCTTCAACCTCTTCGGCGACCAGCTCGGTGATATCGGCGATATCTTCTGCATTCAGGAAATGGTTGATGGTTGTATCTGCCAGGAAGAGGGGTCCCTGGCGGGTAATTACGATGTGCATACCGGCGACTTTCTTCACCCCTTCCCGTGCGCCGATAATTTGCAGGGCTGGTTTAACGGTATAGGTATATTTTTTGGACAAGCCCCCGACCATAGCGTCGGCATCGCCCATTTCGACCATCATAGCGCCATAGTAGCTCCGGCTTTTGATGATATCTTCCGATTCGGGCAGGGTAGAGCCTTTGCGCTTGCGTTTTTCGTAGAACCGTTGGGCATATTCCCTGCATTTTTCCGCTTCGCCCGGGTTATCCGGGATATGGGGGTCTATAATCGGGACACCCGGCAGGGCGATATTGTATTCCCGAATGAGGGATTCGATATGTTTGCGGTTGCCGAGGAGGATGGGGCTTGCGATATTTTCTTCCAGGGCCACTTGAGCGGCTTTGAGGACGGTGAGGTGTTCGCCGTCCACAAATACGACGCGTCGGCGTTTACCACCCTGTTTTGCTTTGGTTTCAATGACCCTGGAGATTGCATTATCATTGCCCAGGCGCATAGCGAGGTCGGCGATGTAGTTCTCCCAGTTGGAAATGGGGTTTTGGGCGATACCGGAATCCATGGCGGCTCTGGCGACGGCAGGCGCTACCGTAGTAATCAGGCGGGGGTCCACTGGTTTGGGGATGATATAATCCCTGCCGAACTTGAGGTTGGCATTGCCGTAGGCCATATTGACCATATCGGGGACGGGTTTTTTGGCCAGTTCTGCCAGTGCCTTTACCGCTGCAAGCTTCATAAACTCATTGATTTCCGTTGCCCTTACATCGAGGGCGCCGCGGAAGATATAAGGGAACCCGAGGACATTGTTGACCTGATTAGGGTAGTCCGAGCGCCCGGTCGCCATGATGCAATCGGGCCTTGCCTCGATGGCATCTTCGTAGCTGATTTCCGGGGTGGGGTTGGCCATGGCGAAGATGATGGGGTCGTGGTTCATTTTTTTGATCATATCTTTCGTCAGCAGGTTGCCTTTGGACAGGCCGATGAATACATCTGCTCCTTCGAGGACGGTAGCCAGGGAGGTATCGGCGGGGACTGCACCATTGATAAACTCTGATTTTTTCCCGTCGAGGTCATTGCGGTCGGGGTGGATAAGTGCCTTGCTGTCGAACATGAAGATATTTTCTTTTCTTGCGCCCAGAGCGACGTAAATCCGTGTACAGGAAATCGCCGAAGCTCCTGCACCACTGATCACCAATTTGACTTTGGAGATATCTTTTTCCACCAGTTCCAGTGCATTCAGCAAAGCTGCCCCGCTGATAATAGCGGTACCGTGCTGGTCGTCGTGCATCACCGGGATATTGAGTTCTTTTTTCAGGCGCTCTTCGATTTCGAAGCAGGCGGGCGCGGAAATATCTTCGAGGTTTACCCCGCCGAAGGTAGGTTCGAGGATTTTGACCGTCCGCACGAACTCATCAATGTCCTTGGTATTGAGTTCCAGGTCGAAACAATCAATATCGGCATAGATTTTGAACAGGAGGCCTTTGCCTTCCATCACTGGTTTGCCGGCTTCCGGGCCGATATCCCCCAATCCCAGTACTGCTGTTCCGTTGCTGATCACAGCTACGAGGTTTCCCTTTGCCGTATAGCGATAGACGTCGCTGACGTTGGCGGCGATTGCCAGGCAGGGTTCTGCCACCCCTGGGGAATAAGCCAGGGAAAGGTCTCGTTGGTTGGCTGTTTCTTTAGAGGGGATGACTTCGATTTTGCCTGGTCTTCCTTTGGCATGGTAAAACAGGGCTTCTTCTTTAAGCAAATTTTTGTCCATATTTTAGTCTTATTTGGTTCGGAAAAATAGTTACAGGCCAAGTCCGCCGGGATTTCGCAGCATGCGTTTCCATTGCCATACTTCCCCTTCGTCGGGGTCGAAAATATCCTGGAGATAGGTGAGGCCACATTTTTTGAGTACCGCGGTGGAAGGGCTTTCAAAAGGGAGGGTATGTGCTTTTATACTGGTGATTTCCGGAAACCCGGAGGCGAAGCCAATCAAGGCATGGGCAGTTTCGGTGCCATACCCGGCGTTTCTGAAGCCGGGAGCGATTTCGTATCCGATTTCCACTTCGCCGTAGCGGTCGGGCCGGCCTTTGAAGCCGCAGGAGCCAATAAGGGTCCTGGGCGATTTGAGGAGGATGAGGTACGACCACCAGACGGCGCTGGCAGGGTCGCGCTCAACTTGTTCGAGGGTGAATTCAAAGATGGCTGGCCCAAATTCGGTCCAGCCGTGGGCGGTTGCGGTGTCCAGCACCTTATTCAACACACTGTCCCCCTGCAGGATGGCGCGGCAAAGCGGTGCATCGCAGAGCACGAGTTGCAGGCGTTCCGTTTCGAGGTACTCCGGCATGGGAAAGGTTATGGCTTTATCCGGTTATTTTTCCAAAAACATTGATGCCCCGATGTACGACCTTGCGCACTTTCCCCTCTTTAATCAGTTCGTCCAGGGCTTTTTGCAAGTCTTCCTGGCTCAGCCCGGTTTTGCCGTACAGGGTCTCCAGGGTCTCCAGGGTACTCCCCATTGCAGCTAATATCCGGGGTTTAGGTCCTTTGGGTATTTCGGAGGTTTCGGGTATCAGGAACCCCCGGCTTACTTCTGCTTCTTCTGCCTCCGCTGCCGCCGGAACGACGGGCAGCTGTATGTCCATCATCATATCCGCTTTTTCTGCCGTTTCGGTAACTTTTTGATCGGTTTGCTCCACTTTGGCAGCCGTTTCAGTAAGTTTTTGAGCATTTTCTTCGACCTTTTGCTGTAAATTCTGCAATATCCTACCAGAGAGTCCTTCCAGAAATTTGGCTGAATAGAAAGCGGCGAGGACACAGAAACCCGCAAAGACCAGGATACTGTAAGGATCAATGGATGTTCCGGAGATAAGGTTGCTGTCCACGATTTTGAGGAAAAGGGGGATGGTAATCGTAGCGATGGCACCCATGACCATACTTTTCCAGAAATGGCGTTCTTCCGGTTTTGAATTGAGGTAATTGGCGATCCCCCCGAGTACTCCGGTCAGGAGCATGACAACGGCCATGAGGGCGATATAACTGGTGCCAGGGTTCATTTTTCCGGCAATACGATCGGAGGCCCCGACAATTTGCACCAGGCTGTCCAGGAGGTTACTGTCCCGGAGGATGGCATCCCGGAGATCAAGGACAATCGTCTGGCTGTCGCCAATAGAGGCACTGCCAGTGGGGGCATCAATAGAAACGGTAAGGCTGTCCTGCATAATCTTATTTTGAACAAGGGTTAAATATGGCTGCAATTTAGTTTGTTTTCCGGTAAATTGTGCTTTTGAAATGTTCAGGGTTTACATTTTCCGATGAAGGAATCGGATTTTAAGCCCTGTCGTGGATGATACTGTGCCCGGAGTTCAGGAGCTTGGAGCGGTAAGAATTTCCAAAACCGCTGGCAGCCTCTGGCCAGGTTACTGCGGGCGGATTAAAAGTAGAAATTATAATCTTAAACGTAACCTTCACAGATGAAAATAACGTTCAATGCTCTTGGTGTTTTTTTGTCCCTGTTGTACACCGGACTAATGCCTGTTGGGCTGAGCGCCCAGCGGCTGATCGTTTTAGGAACGGTACAGGATGCTGGTGCCCCGCATATCGGTTGTACAAAGCCATGCTGCAGGGCATTGTTCAAAAAGCCGGATCCTGGCCGGAAGGTCGTTTCCCTTGGCCTGATTGACGAAAGATATGGGAAAGCCTTTCTCGTGGAAGCGACGCCGGATATTGCGGCCCAGCTCGAGGCATTAAAAGCACGGGCGCCCTTTCTCGCCGGCGGAATACCCGACGGCATACTGCTTACCCATGCGCATATTGGGCACTATGCCGGGTTGATGTATCTTGGCAGGGAGGCACTGGGCGCGCGCCAGGCCCCTGTTTTTGCGATGCCACGGATGCGCGCATACCTCGAAAACAACGGACCCTGGAGCCAGCTCGTAGGCCTGGGGAATATCGCGCTCCGGAGTTTGCAGGGCAGCCAGGAAATTGTCCTCACACCAGATTTAAAAGTGACCCCTTTCCTGGTGCCGCACCGCGACGAATTCTCCGAGACGGTGGGATTCCGGATCTGCGGAAAGGACAAGGCGGCGATATTTCTGCCCGATATCGATAAATGGGAGAAGTGGGATACTGATATCACCGCGCTCCTGGCCACAGTGGATTACGCCTTTCTGGATGCTACTTTTTTCGATGCGGCCGAGATCGGCTACCGCGATATCCGGGAGATTCCCCATCCTTTTGTTGTTGAAAGTATGGCTAAATTTAAAGGGTTATCCCCCCGGGAAAAGGCAAAAATCCATTTCATTCATTTTAACCACACCAATCCACTGCTTGATCCAAATAGTCGGGCCACGCGACAAGTGCGCAAAATGGGATTTAAGGTGTCCAGAATTTATGACGAGGTAAGGCTTTAGTGCTTTGAGCAAGCCCTTGGGCGCTTTCCCAGAACACATGGGCTCGTGTAACGGGGCTTATGAGACATGCCCAGACTTCTGAGAATAGCCGCTGTAAGCTCCGGCAATAAGACGGTGGAAATGGTGGGTCCCTTGCTCGCGTTCGGGGGCATAGCGCCCATATTGATAGAAGCGCGAACGGATACCCAACTGAACAGCTTCTACGACCTCCTCATCTTCGATTTCGACTTGCCCAAGGCCCGAACCTGCACCCTGTTCTAATTTACTGCTGTCATAGACGAAAGGCAAAAAGGTGACCCGGGTGCGGTCTATCGCCAGAGGTTCTATGAGGTTAAACGATAATCCCCAGGGGTAGAAATTGAACATCATATTAGGGAAAACCCAGAAATAATAGGCTGCTACCTTTTTGCCAAAATCAGGGGAGTCTGGTGGAAGCTCGAAGTACAGCTCACCTTCTTTGGCAATACCCAGCTGGAGATTGGATTTCGCAAATATTTCAGTGGTGTAGCTGGCGTAATCGAGTACCGCGCTCAGACCGCCGTGGACGAAGGGGATATGAAAACCTTCCAGGTAGTTTTCGCAATACAGGGCCCAGTGAGCCTTTACCTCAAAGACCTGCGCCATTTCGGGTGCGAGCTGCATGCGGTCTATCGGAAGCCACCCGACCCTTTTCATCATATCGTCAAAAAAAGCTTCGGGCCCCTCTCCCGGGGCAACCTGGGCGAATAGCATCGGCCCCCATTTGAAGAGCGGCAGGCGATGGAGATGGTCGCAGGGGGAGGGGAAGTCTTCAACAGATTTGAATTCAGGCATAAAGGTGAAGGTTCCGTCGAGTTGAAAGACACGCCCGTGGTACCTGCACCGCAGCTGGCTGCTTTTACCGGGTTCCCAGGCCAGAAGGTTACCGCGGTGGGTACATACATTGGAAAGGCAGTGCAGGGTATCGCTTTTGTCGCGCGTAAGGAGCAGTGGTTCGTTCAGGTAGCCGGAAAGCAGCGGGACGGGGTGGAAGCTACCGGCATCCGGTACCAAAGCAGTATGCCCGACATACTGCCAGCTCGGACTGAATATGCGTTCCCGGTCGGCTTCGAAGAACTGGTTTTCCTTATAATATCGCGTTTCAAGGGTTTTGGCGCGGGTGATGTCTGCTTCGATTTCCAAAGGTTTCATACAGGTTGGATTAAATAGCGTTTCCGCTCAGGTGAACAGAGGGGCTGCCGGGAAACCCCCTTTTCATTCCCGGGAATCCTGCAGGTTTTGGTAAAAAACTTATTTTCTATATTCTGCGGCAAAATAACATTTTCTCATTATATTGGACTTATTGCGATGATTGCCGCAGTGGAAAACGGCGTTCCAAAAAATATTTTAAAGGTTGTGTGAAAAGCCCCCGGCCTTAATCTGGTGGTATTCGCCGCCAAATGTCTTTTGGGAAAGCCCTGGGGCTTTTTCGCCCCCCCCCTCCGGCCTGATAAAAGCAGAAAGTGCCGTTATCAGGCCTCAGTGGCCCTGCTGTATATATCTTTCACTTCACAATCAGGATACGGAATGGAGGAGGCACAAACATCTGTGCGCAAGGCTGGACTGGGTACGGCGATATCCCTTGTGGTAGGCAATACCATAGGTTCCGGCGTTTTTTTATTGCCTGCCTCACTGGCAGTTTACGGAGGGGTCAGTCTGCTTGGCTGGTTATGTGCCTTTGCAGGAGCACTGAGTCTGGCGGTCGTATTTGCCCGTTTGAGCAGGGACCGGCCCGGAGCAGGTGGGCCATATGCTTTTTCCAGGGACGCCTTTGGCGAATTTATTGGATTTCAGATTGCTTGGGGGTATTGGGTATCGGTGTGGGTGGGTAATGCGGCGATTGTCACTTCGGCAGTCAGCTATTTAGGGGTATTTTTTCCTGTTTTAAAATACGAACCGCTTGCCGGCGGCATAACCGGCCTGGCGATTATCTGGATGTTGACATGGGTGAACACCCGGGGTATCCGGGAAGCTGGTTGGGTTCAGCGCGCAACGACCATGCTGAAGTTACTTCCATTGGTCCTGGTTCCATTGTTTGGCTTGTTTTTTATGGATTTGTCCCATTTTCGCCCCTTCAACCTGAGCGATCAGTCGTTTTTTGGTGCCGTCACGGCCACCGCGTCCCTGACGCTCTGGGCTTTTTTGGGGATAGAATCGGCTACGGTACCGGCAAGCCAGATCCGGAATCCGGAGACGACAATCCCGAGGGCTACTTTATGGGGTACCGGTATTGTCGCCCTGGTGTATATCGGTGGCTCCGTTGCCATCATGGGGTTGATTCCGCCGGAGTCCCTGAAGTTGTCCCAGGCACCTTATGCAGATGCTGCAAGGATCCTGTGGGGGCCTACCGGTGGTTATCTGGTTGCAGCAGGTGCCGTGATTGCATCGGTAGGGGCTTTGAACGGCTGGATATTGGTGCAGGGCCAGGTCCCGATGGCAGCAGCGGCCGACCGTATTTTCCCTGCTTTTTTTAAGAAAACAAATCCCCGGGGCGCACCTGTCGCAGGGATTGTCCTGTCCAGCTTCCTGGTTTCAGGTCTGATGGCGATGAACTACCACAAAAGCCTGGTGGATACCTTTCAGTTTATGCTTTTGTTGGCTACCGCATCTGTGCTGGTCCCCTATTTGTTTTGTGCCCTGGCATATCTTGCAAAAGCCTTGTCCGATACCGGTAGCCGGGTATTTTTAAGGCCAGGGGTATATGTGGGCTTTATCGCTTTTTTGTTCTCCCTGTGGGCCATCGCCGGCTCGGGGGAGGAGGCCGTATATTGGGGCTTCCTGCTGCTCAGCGCCGGGTCGCCGGTATATATCTGGATGAAGCGGGGAGCGGGAAAATAGGTGTATTTCGATGAGGTTGTCGAAAGGGCCAGGCAAAGTGGCGAGCCTGGCCTGGAAGCCATCGCGCGGCTGTCGCAGGGCCGGGAAATCATTCCCAGGGATGTATCCACAGGAAAAAGGGGGCTTTTTAGGGTCTTCTATGGGGGAATAGCAGGGGTTCGGCTGCGAAATAGTAGAAAAAAAGTAGTTTGATTTTGCTTTGTCTGTAATGAAGGAACTGTGGGTTATGGGCTATAATCCCTATCTTTGAAAGCCTTGGGTTTGCCAGGCTGGATTGTGCGTAAATAATGAAGGAGAAACTCTAAGCGATGTTCAAAAAAATTATTGGATCAACCATTTTGGCAACACTGACCATATTTCTTTTTCAGTGTGACGGGGGAGAGGCTACAAAATATAAAAGGCGGGATAATATCCGTGTACCTTTCGATTCGACGAAGGTCAATGCAGAATATAGTGATCTGAACCCTGCTGCCCAATGGGATTATCTGGAGAAAATAGTCAGACAATCTTACAAGAACCCGGAGGAAGCCGGGGATTGGTTGTCTAAAAAAATATCCATTTTAATTTCAGAAAGCAAAGACGATAGTGGCATTTCGAAGGCGAAATCCCTGGCGGATTCCGCCCGCAGCGATTTATTGCGTTGCAAAATATGCTATCAGTTGGGCAAAATCTACTATGGACGTGGTGAAAACGCGGAATCGGCCGCCTTCTACCGCAAATCGCTGGCGCTGGCAGAACATCTGAAGGAAGCGGATATACAGGTATTGGCACTGATCGGTATCGCCGCTACCAACTACAATTTGATGCAATACGACTCCGCCATCATCCACCTGGAAAAAGGCAGGCGTATTGCCGAAGCGAACAAACTCGAGAATCGAATACCCGATTTGTATAGCAACATCGCCAACAATAAAAACCTGAAGGGGGAAAACCTGGAGGCGATCAAATTGTTCGTGAAAGCCGCTAATTTCTACAAGGCCAGTGGGAATTTAGACAACCTCTCCATCATTTACAACAATATCGGGATCGTTTTTTTGGATATGAAACGCTACAAGAAAGCGATCGAGTATTTTAATCTTGCCAGTGCGATCAATAAGAAGAACAACAATACCGGGCAACTGATCACTACCTACGGCAATATGGGCCTTGCCTATAAAAACCAGGATTCGATCGCGCAGGCAAAAGCGTATTACCTGAAAAGCAAGGAACTTTCCGAAAAAGCCAACGACGAATTTGAGCTTTCCAGAAATTTCTACAACCTGGGCAACCTGGTCATCATGGAAGAAAAGTACGACCTTGCGGAGATGTACTTCGATAGCGCAGAGTTCTATTGCATAAAAAACAATATTGACTACGGCCTGATGCTCCTGGAAATGGCCCGGAGCGAATTGTACCAGCGGTCAGGGAAGCCGCAAATCGCCATCACCACAGGTTTGAATGCCCTGGCAAAACTGGAACCCTATGATATGCCTTATGAAAAAGCATCGCTGTATAAAGTACTCTATGGCGCATACAAAGCAATAGGAGATGCAGACAAGGCACTGAATTATTTTGAAAAAAACGT
>Ga0068872_10000133_pt1 | contig 61550 bp, 54 predicted proteins | sample NOAtaG_7_FD_66441 | JGI IMG/M metagenome (GOLD analysis project Ga0068872, IMG submission 66441) | Freshwater lake microbial communities from Lake Erie, under a cyanobacterial bloom - NOAA_Erie_Diel1S_2200h metaG | ecosystem: Environmental > Aquatic > Freshwater > Lake | place: USA: Ohio, Lake...
CCGCTTGGCAAACAGAAACATGTTCATCATTATTCTAACAAACCGCCCTGTACCAGACCGGTACGCAGGGTGGTGTGAGAGGACAGGTAGCGAAATAATCGCTACCTTCCTACTCGATTATCCCCGCCTGAAATCTTCCTAACTTGGCCGAGTAAAACCCCTTCGCATGCGATCGTTTCTTCTGTCGTGCTTTCTGTCCATAACCCTGATGTCATTCGGCCAGACGGACCCGCTGCTGGAAGCGGCCCGCAAAAAGCTGGAGGCTAAAGATTATAAAGGAGCCCGGACCGATGCCACCAAGGTGATTGATGCCGCCCCGAAAAACAAACTCGCCTACGTGCTGCGCGGCCGCGCCCGCATGGGGTTGCAAGATGATTATGGCGCCATCAGCGATTTTACCTTCGCGCTGGACATCGACTCGCTGTTTGCCGAAGCCCTCAATCACCGCGGGGAAGCCAAAATCAACCTTGGTGATGATGATGGGGCGATCTCCGACCTGGACAAAGCCATCCGGCTGCGGCCGAACTACACCGATGCGTACACCAACCGCGGTTTTGCCAAGTATAACATCGAAGATTTACAGGGCGCTTACTTCGACTTCTCGAAGGCGCTGGAACTGGGCCCGCCCGATGCCGACAAGTATTTCAACCGTGGATTGGTAAAAGCTGAACTCGGTGAATTTGTGAGTGCCATTGACGACTACAGCAAAGCCATTGAATTGGATAAAACGGATGCCTCGTTGTTCAACTTCCGCGGAGTGGCCTTCTACAGCACCGGCAATTTTGATAAGGCTATTGCCGATTATGATCAGGCCATTAAGATGGATGCCAAAGACCCCACCAAATTCGAGAACCGGGCACTGGCCAAAAGCGCGAAAGAGGATTTCAAAGGTGCCCTCGAAGATTACAACAAAGCCATTGAGTTGGACGGTCAGGATCCCGAAACTTACAACCTGCGCGGAGTGCTTAAACACAACACCGAAGATTACCTCGGAGCGATTGCCGACTACACCAAAGCGATTGAGTTAGATGCCACCAACCCTACGTACTACGATAACCGCGCACTGAGCAAAACCGAGAAGGAAGATTACGCAGGGGCCATTGAAGACTATACCTACTCAATCGAGTTATTCCCCAGCGACCCCGAAACGTATTTTCAGCGCGGGCTGGTGAAGATACTGGCCAACAACAACTACGATGGCTGCCTCGATTTGAAACATGCCGAAGAACTCGGCAGCCCGGATGCCAAAGCGGCTATTAAGAAGAATTGTAAGTGATGACCAGGTCGGGAGACTAACACCCGATGAAAATTACCATCCTCCTCAACGGCATCAGCCCTGCGAAGAAAAAATTCTATCGAACGATATTGCCTCCTCTTCAGCGGGTATTTGAGGTGCACGTGCGCGAAACGCAGTATGCGGGCCACGCCAGCCAATTAGCTCGGGAGGCCGACAGCGATATTGTTCTCGCGGCCGGTGGGGATGGCACGTTGCACGAAGTGATCAATGGCGTGATGGAGCGGCCGCAACAGCCGGTGGTGGGCATCCTTCCGCTGGGCTCCGGCAATGACTTTGCGCGCACCTGCGGCCTTCGTGCGGATCCGCAGCAACTGATTGATCTTGTTCAGGCGCGAAGTTTTCAACCCACAGATGTAGGGCAGGTAGAATTGTACGACCGCAACGGACAGCCGGTGACGCGCTACTTCATCAATGCGTGCAGCGTGGGCATGGGGCCGCAGGTACTTGAAATTTTGCAGCAGCGCTCGAGGCGCTGGGGTGCGGGGTTCAACTACTTCACCGCCATTGTGCAAACGTTTTTCACCTACCGTTACCAGAACATAAGCCTGAAAACCGAGACCGCGTTTTCGGAAAAACCGGTGCGGGTGCTCGCCATCGCCAACGGACGCTCCTTTGGCAACCGCCTCACCATTGCGCCAACGGCCAGCGTTCAAGATGGCTTGTTGAATGTATTCACCGCTGCGCGTGTGTCTTTGTTTGATTTCCTTCGGCTCCAGGGCAAATTGAAAAGCGGAAAAACCATTGAACATCCGCAGGTGCATTACCAAACGTGTGCACAAGCATGGCTCACGGCCCATGAACCGGCAGCCATGGAAGCCGATGGGGAGTGGGCGGGCCTGTTACCGGCACGCATTAACGTGCTGCGCGGAAAGATTTTGTTTTGTCGATAATAAAAATAGGCTTGCCGGTAAAGTAAGCCTTTTCCCCTTGGTTAAATCAGGAGCATCTCTAAAAACCTTCATTAAAACTAAAAGTCATTCCGGTCCCGCATTTAGGGGATGCCGGGATCCCATTCTGACCACACCGAAGTAGATACCGGAACCAGTCCGGTATAACATCGTTAAGAAAATTGCGCTTCGACTTGCCCCTCGCATTTGGCAGATCCCATTGCCTCGCAAAACCACCGCGATACCAATGCTACGTCAATAGTCAAACCAAGCTAACCCAGTTTTATAAGAATAATGAAAAATCCTATTTTTGAACATGAAGACAATTTTTGTATTTGTTGCCGCCCTAGTTGTTGGTGCTGCTACATTTTTTATCACTGAATACACAAATCAATCGAAAGCTCTCGCAGGAGTATATGCTTTTATTGGATTCATCACTAGTTACGGAATTGGAAACAGAGTTCGGAAGAGAATTGATCATACTGATATAAAGAAGCAGGGAACAGCTCGTGAAAAGATTCAGGTGGGTATTCAGTATTTTAAACGAGACAACTACGAAGAGGCCATTAAGTACTTTGAGGAAGCATACAAAATCTTGAAGCAAGATGAACAGCTAATTTATTACTTAGCAATGAGTTATTTTAACTCTGCAAAATTTCAAGAGTCAAATTCTTTATTTTTCACTTTAATAAGGCTTTTCCCATCAGCCTCGAAATACCATGCTCACTTAGGTCTTTCCAACTACTTGCTCTTTGAGACAACTCACGAAGAACAGCCTTTACAGCAGTCTATAGAATCATTTAAGCGCGCTATAGAATTATCACCATCACAGCATGAGTATTTTAATTATCTGGAATTCGTCAGGGCGAAACTTCCTTATTCAGCATGGCAACAGAAAATTGCTAAAGTTTCTGATAGTGGTTCGAGCGTAAATAAACAATTTGAAAGTGAGGGTGAAAAAATCGAAAATACAAAAATGCGTAGAAGTGGCTCACTTGAAATGACTAAGGAGCTATCAAAAATTCCAGCGTTTATCAAGTTGGAAAAAATGACCGGAATGAGAGATATAAAGGATGAGTTAGAGGAGATAACAGCATTCATAAAATGGGAACTCTCAAGAGGTTCTGGTAAAAAACCAAGTGGACATATGGTCTTTGCCGGCCCACCAGGAACCGGTAAAACTACTGTTGCTAGATATTTAGGTCAGATTCTAAATTACATAGGAATTTTAGATACCGGTCATGTTGTTGAAGTAAATAGAGAAGACTTAGTTGGCGAATATCAAGGACACACCGCTCCTAAAACAAAGGCAAAAATTAATGAGGCAATTGGAGGAATTCTATTCATCGATGAAGCCTATACTCTCTCAACTGATAAACAAGACGCATTTGGAAAAGAAGCTATAAATACTCTTTTGGCAGAAATGGAGAATAAACGCTCAGAATTTATTGTAGTTGTAGCTGGTTATCCAGAACCTATGCGGAACTTTTTGGATTCAAACGAAGGCTTAAGGTCTAGATTCAGTAATACAATAAACTTTAGAGATTACAAACCTGAGGAATTAATTGAGATTTTTGACAATCTAGTTGCGTCAGAAAATTATCAAATCGAACAAGACGCTAGAATAGCTGCCGCAATATATTTGAGGGAACTTTATGCCAATAAAGATAAATTCTTTGGCAACGGCCGAGATGTGCGAAAACTTTTTGAAGCGACAGTAAAACGAATGGCCCTGAGAAAAAGTCGAGAGAAGGATAAATCCCCATTAATTACTGATAGGGATATAAATGAAGCGATCGAAAAGTTAAAGAAAAATATACTCTAATAGTCGTCATGTCGCCTATTTTGATTTACTTCTGCCATTGCCTTTAAAACGTAAAAGGCAACGATAAAGAACAACACAGCCACTAATGCATATAATGCCATGAACCAAAAGAATAGTATTAAAGATATAGCCCAGTAAGCACAGCAAATCCGTACAGCATTTTTTAATCCCCGACTCGTAAATGAATCAGTCCAATTGCTTAACCAAACAAACCCGCTAAGAATGGGGCGAGTAAGATTTCGTTGTAGCCAGTGTGAGCTAGGAGTAATTGAATTTGCAGCTCGCCTAACAAAATGCTCAATCTTTTCAGTAAGATTATCAACCCAATCAGCATCTATTATAAAGACAATAAGTCCTAGTACAAAAGGGCCAAAAGGAGGAAGAAAAGCTGCGGCTAAATAAAGTGTTATTTCGTTGGGCAAATTTTCCATAACAAATTTAAATTCTAATACTCAAATTTATGGAACAAATTCATTCCGTTTAAACATAAGAGAATGAGGTTGAGATTGCAAAGTTGCCGGTAAAGCAAGCCTTTTCGCCTTACAATCAGTGCTAGAAGTCGCTTTCCGAAGCCTGCATAATTTATCATAAAGGGTAGAGTTTAGGTTTTCTAAAGATAGAGAACGAATTTCACGTGAGCAAAATCAAAGGTTTAAACAAATCATTACCCTTTATGCACCCCTCCCTGCAGCATATTTACAAACAACTGGAAGAACAGCGCGCAAGCGTGCTGGCCATGGCACAGGCCTTGCCTGGCGAGGCGTTGCACCGCGCGCCAGCGCCCGGCAAGTGGTCCCTGATGCAAATTCTGGCTCACCTGGTCACGGCCGAAAAGATGTCACTGGCCTACCTTCAAAAAAAGATACTCGGTATTGATGACGCAGCGGACACGGGTTGGAAGGAAGACCTGCGCATCGGGTTGCTCAAAATCAGCCAGCGCCTCCCTTTAAAATTCAAAGCCCCAGGCCGCGTAGTGGAAAGTACGCCCGCCTATACTTCGTTTGATCAACTGCGCAGCGATTGGGACAGCGTGCGCGCGCAACTGGCCGAAATACTGGAACGATTCCCGGAAAACCGGCTGAAGCGTAAAGTGTATAAGCACCCGTTTGCCGGCATGCTCAACATCACCCAAATGCTGATCTTTTTTCGCGAACACATCACACACCACCAGCCTCAGATTCGCAGGGCGTTGAAATGAGGATTCTCCAGGCTGCACGAAACAAGGTCCGGCCGCACGTATGAGTTGGTGTTTACTGCCATCGTAATTAATCCTATTTTGTCGCACTCAATTTCGCATCGCTATGCTCAAACGACTTTTGCTACTCCTTCTTCCGATTTCCGGTTTTGCTCAGCTGCAATCCCCCGATCAGTTTCTCGGCTATACGCTGGGCGAACGGTTCACCCGCCATCACCAGGTGGTGAGTTATTTCCAGGATGTCGATGCGCAGTCGGACCTGGTGACGGTAACCCCTTTTGGTGAAACGTATGAACACCGCCCCTTGCTGTATGCCGTGGTTGCTTCTCCTGAAAATTTTGCCCGGCTGGATCAGATCCGGCAGGACAACCTCAGACGCACAGGTCTGCTGCCCGGCACACCCGCCACACAGGTAGCCCTGGTGTGGCTCAGCTACAACGTGCACGGCAATGAGGCCAGCAGCACCGAAGCCGCCATGAAAACGCTCTACGAACTGGTTAACCCCGCCAACGTGCAAACGAAAGAGTGGCTGAAGAACACTGTCGTGATTATCGACCCTTGCCTGAACCCGGATGGGCGCGACCGGTATGTGAACTTCTATTATCAAAACGGTAACCTGCCGGCCCAGCCCGATCCGCAGGCGCGCGAACACCGCGAACCGTGGGCCACCGGCCGCCCGAATCATTATCTCTTCGACATGAACCGCGACTGGGCGTGGCTTACCCAACAGGAATCGCGCGCCCGCATCAAGCTCTATAACGAGTGGATGCCCCACGTGCATGTTGACTTTCACGAACAGGGGTACAACAGCCCGTACTACTTCGCGCCTGCCGCCGAGCCCTATCACGAAGTGATCACCAACTGGCAACGCGAGTTCCAGCAAATGCTCGGCAAAAATCACGCGAAGTACTTTGATCAAAACGGCTGGCTGTATTTCTCACGCGAACGCTTCGACCTGTATTACCCCAGCTACGGTGACACCTACCCCACCTATAGCGGAGCGATTGGCATGACATACGAACAAGGCGGTATTGGCGCAGGCCTCACCGTAATCACTACCGAGGGCGATCCCCTCACGCTGAAAGATCGCATTGCGCACCACTACACCACCGGTCTCGCTACGATTGAACTGTCATCGAAAAACGCCACGCGACTGGTTGATGAGTTTGACAAGTTCTTCCGCGAAAACCTTAACGCGCCCTGGCCGTACAAGGCGTATGTCATCCGAAGCACCAATCAACGGGACAAACTCAACGCGCTGCTGCGTTGGATGGATGAGCATAAGATTCAATACGGACATGCCAGCGTACCCAAGCCGGTTCGTGGCTTTGATTACGAAACGCAAACCCCGATTACCGCCAACATCAGCCAAACCGATATTGTTATTCCGGTACAGCAGGCGAAAGGCCGCCTGATCACCACGCTCTTTGAGCCGCAAACCAAACTGGTGGACTCACTCACCTACGACATTACCGCCTGGAACCTGGCCTACGCCTATGGCTTGAAGGCCATGGCCGTGAACGAAAAGCTGACGATCAGCCGCCCCTATGCGGCACCCGCTCCCGAGACTCCTCCGGTGGCCGAAAAGCCCTATGCCTATGTGTTTACCTATCAAAGTCTGGAAGACTCAAAATTTCTCGCTGCCCTTCACCGGAAAGGAATCAAAAGCCGGGTAGCGTTGAAGCCGTTTACGCTCAATGGAAAGAATTTTGATGCCGGCACACTCATTGTACCACAGCGCAATAACGAGAGCGTAATGAATTTTGATAACACCGTGCGCGAACTGGCTGCTGCCCATGGTCGCATTCCGTTTGCCGCCCCCACCGGGTTGGTGGAAAAGGGATCAGACTTCGGATCGGGCGAGGTTGATTTCCTGAAAGCGCCCAAAGTGGCTTTGTTGGGCGGAGACCAGACCTCCACGCTGGCGCACGGTAGCGTGTGGCATTTCTTCGAGCAGGAATTGAAGTACCCGCTCACGATCATCGGCACCGATTACTTCCGCACCATTGATCTGTGGAAGTATGACGTATTCATCGTGCCGGACGGAAACTACCGGTTGTTTGATGACGCCACGTTAGACATGGTGCAGCGCTGGGTGAGTGATGGCGGTCGGCTGATTTTGATGGGCAACGCGTTGAACATCGCAGCCGATAAAAAAGGATTTGCCCTGAGGGGTTACGCCACCGATGACGAGAAAAAGAAAATCGAACAGGACGATGACGCCCTCTTGGAAAAAGAAGGCACACCGGTGTTTGCCGAAGCTGAACGCAGAGAGATTTCCAATGAGATCATCGGTGCCATTTACAAAACAACGCTTGACAAAACACATCCGCTGGCGTTCGGACTCCGCGATGGTTATTACACGCTGAAGACCTCGGCCCGCAGGTATGCGATGTTGGAGGGTGCCTGGAATGTGGCCTACCTGAAAGGAAAACAAAAACCGCTCATTGGTTTTGCCGGCTACCGCGCCAACCAACGCCTCACCAATTCCCTCGTGTTCGGTGTGGAGAACAAGGGCCGGGGCAGTGTGGTGTACCTGGCCGATGACCCGATGTTCCGTTCATTCTGGGCCAACGGCAAATTGATTTTCGCGAATGCGGTGTTGATGCGGTGATTTCCAAATGATATGAAACGGACTTGAACCAATAAAACGGCTTCGGTTCTTATTGAGAGTTTGTATTAAAATCGGTGGCCGGAAACACTCATTTTGAAAGCTCCCCCAAAAACAGTAGCGATTATTGTAGTTTAATCGTTAAAATTGGGAGAAATGAAAAAGACAAAATTTACTGAGAGCCAGATCGTTGGCATCCTCAAAGAACAGGAAGAGGGCATTTTTAGTTGGTCGTTGGTCGTTGTTGATCGTTCGCTTATTGTTAATCGTGTCTAGAATCCAGAGTCTAGCATCCAGTATCCAATATCAAGCATCCAACCCCTTCTTGCGGCCGTTTATCTAACCTGATTCTATGGATACCAAAAAACTGGGCCTCGACATCCAGATTAATCTCTTCAAGTTTTTCTTTGATTCCGAATACATGCACTATGGCTTCTGGACGCCCGGTCTGGGGGTAAAAGGACCGAACTTCAAGCAAGCCCAGGAAAACTACACGCAATTTCTGATCCGGCATATCCCGGCCGGTACCAAAACCATTTTGGGAATCGGTTGCGGATCGAGCAAGGTAGCCGATGAACTCATTCAGTTAGGATATTCCGTGACGTGCGTCTCCCCGCCCAGCATCCTCACGGAAAAAGCAGCCGAGCGACTGGCCGGCAAAGCCCAGGTACACGCCATGGGTTAGGAAGATTTTTCTACGGATGAAAATTCGATCTGTGCTTGTTCAGCGAAAGCTACCAGTACATTGATATGCACAAGAGCTTTGCCCAGTGCATTACGTTTTTAAAACCGGGCGGCCACATCTTGCTGGCTGATTTCTTCCGCACCGAGGCCGAAGGTACCAGCCCCCTGGGCGGTGGCCACCGCCTGGTGGAATTTTATGACATTCTGAAGCAGCAGCCGTTTGATGTGGTGGAAGACCTGGACATTACCAACGACATTGCCCCTACCATGATTCTGATCAACAACCTGACGATGGACGTGGTGTACCCGGCCGTGCTGATGGTGGGCGAACTGATCAAGTCACGTGCCCCGTGGGTTTACAAGTTTCTGGTGTGGAAGTTCAAGAAAAAGATTGAGAAAAACCGCGTGAAGCACTTCACCGGCCAGCGCAACCCTGAAAATTTCAAGAAGTATAAAAGTTATAGGTTGGTGGTGTTGAGGAAGAGGTAGCGAAGGGAGTACTGCGCTTCATTGCCGTTAGGACTTACGCCCGGACGGGTTTACAGCCAAGTACTTTGTCAGGTCGAAAGACCTGACAACAAAGAAGAACCCTTTTTGCTTGTAGCGGAGATAGAAAGTCACATTAGGCAAATTCTAATGAAGCTTGATCAAGTCGATTTGGAAAACGGTAAAGACCAGAGAGATGTTGAGCGAAAGATTGAATCTGTCGCGGACTTGACATTTGGCGAGTACCTGCGTTTGTTTGAGAACCCAGTAATTTGGATCAAACTGCGTCTTCAAATTGATCGCAATACGTTTTGTGAACAACTTAAACGAATTAAAGATGTCAGGAACAACATAATGCATTTTGATCCAGATGGTTTAGAACCGATGAGAATAGATTTTTTACGCAGTTTTGTGAGACTGTTACAGACTCTCAGGAGTTTAAATGTGTTTTAAAGAACAACTTCGATCTACTTTAAGTGGACTGTTTCGACCTTTAACCAACCCTTAACAACATTTACCAATCGCTTAACAAACCTGGGTTTGTGTGCCGTGCACTTTTGCAGGAAACACTAACCCATGAAATGCTCAGCTCTGTTGCTCGTTTTGTTGCCCTGGTGGGCGGCTGCCCAGCAACCATTTTCCTTTCAGCGCACGCAGCATTCGCGCGAGGTATCCTTCATCCAACTGGATTCAGCCAAAGGTGTGCGTTCGACCGTTATCGAGTATCCAAAGTTTTTGATCGTCATCGAGCTGCCCATGATTGATGCGGGCGCTAGCCGCGCCACTAACCTGGCCGAAGATGTGCCGAAAGCCCAGCGCTATTTACAATACCTAACCCGCGAGTTCCAGAAGCCGGTGAAGTACGTGCTCAGCACGCACTGGCATTTGCACAGCCTCTCGGGCATCACTCCGTTTTTTGAACATGGCGCACAACTGGTGGTGGCCCGGTCCAATTGGCGCTATAGCCTGGAGCAGGGCTTGCTGCCGCAGGCCGTGGCGCAGCAATACCGCAAGCAGGTGATTTCGGTTACACGCGATACCGTGTTGCTGGCGAAGTCCACCAACCCCATTGAGGTGTGGTTTCTGGATGAACAATACCGCTTCAAGCCCACCAAGGACTACCTGTTTTTTTACTTTCCCAAAAGCCAGGCGCTGCATGCCTCGTGCATGTGCGCCATGAACCACGTGGACTTTGCGCAGCGGCCCACGTTTATGTATAACGACCGCGTGAGCGACCTGGACCGCGCCATTCGCGTGCGGCAGGTGCCGGTGGAACAACTTATCAAACTAAATGCCGAGTATGATGCCACCACCAACACGTACCGCGAGCCGGTGTTTTCGCAGGCATATTTTTCGGAATTCAAACAACGCGGCACGCCCCTGCATGTGGCCGTGAAGGCGTACACGACCATGGCGTTGGATCGGTTAAACCATGACCGCGACAGCCTGCTGAATGTGTTGGTGCAGCAAAAGGTATCGCCCGCGCTACTCAACTCGGTGGTGTATGAGTGTTTGCGCGAGCAGGCGTGGCCAAAGGCCGTGGCGTGGGCGCACATCCTCAACCTGGTAGAGCCGGGAGATACGAACTATATCGACACGCTGGGCGAGGCCTACTATCAATCCGGCAACTTGTCGATGGCGGAGTACTACAGCCGTGTGTTGCAACGCCTGGATGCTCAGAACTTCCCCGATGCGCTGGCTACCTGGGCACGAAACAAAGCACATTGAGGTATTCGGTTCACCACGGAATCTCCTGGCGATCGCGATAAAATTTTCCGGTGCCGGTCTTGCCGGCAGTGGCCAGCCACACCGCGGTGTCCGCTCCCAGCTCCACGTTGCGCGGGGCCGATTTACCGCCCATATCGGTTTTCACCCAGCCGGGGCAGTACGCATTCACGCTAACATTACGGCTGCTGAGTTCGAAAGCCAGGTGGCGCGTGGCAGCATTGAGCGAAGATTTACTCACGCAATACACCGGTGACCAACCCCCCACCGGATCGGTCATGCTGCCACCTCCGCTGCTGGTCATGATCACGCGGGCGCCTGCGGGCAGCAGCGGCAGAAACGCACGGGTAACCGCCACGGGGCCAAACACATTGGTGCGCATGGTTTTGTGAAAGACTTCGGCTGTGCCGGTGGCCAGCGACTGATCTTCCTTTAACAGAACGGCTGCGTTGTTGATCAGCACGTCCAGCGTTCCGAACTCCGCCTTCACGCGCTGGGCCGCCTGTTCGATGCTTACGGGATCGGCAACATCCAGCACGACTGGTGTAACGGCAAGTTGGTCCTTCGCCAGCAGGGCGGCCGCAGCTTCGCCTTTTTCGGCATCGCGCGCAGCCAATATTACCCGGTGGCCGGCCCGGGCCAGTTGACGCACCACTTCGAAGCCGATGCCTTTGTTTGAACCGGTGACGAGAATTACAGCCATGGGTAAGAGATTAGGATTGTGCTATTGCGAGCAACTGCAAATTACCACTTTGATAAATGGGCGACAATTTCATGTAGGCGATTAGCCATTGGCCGTTTTCTTTTACCAGGCGCTGGGTGTAATACCCTTTCACGTTCCAATGATCCTCGCCCAGGTTGTTGGGCAAATAGTGAAAGCCATCGACATACGAATAGCACTGGGCGCTCTCGGCTGTCCCGCTGATCAGAAAATTGGAGAGCGTGTGCTGCGTGGCTTTGAGTTTGGGCAAAAAGCTACTCCAACGTTCGATGATCATGGCTGCAGCGAGCGTTTCTTCTGTTCCGCCAAAAAGTTCGGAGTAATCGAGCGTTACCCGATTACTGAATTGGGCCTGCGCCAAAGGCCAGTCCCGCCTGTCAATGGCCCATACCAGGCGTTTGCACACGTCTTCGATGGCCATCTTATCGTTCCCATCGAGGCTCATCAGCTTACGATCTTAAAGTTGAAAGCTCCGTTTTGTGTGGCGCCCCAAACGCGCAGCCAGATCGGAAGTACCGATTCGGTGCCGCGGGCGTTGGTGATGTCGCCCAGGTCGAGAATGTTTTCATTCTTCCAGCCAAATTGGTTCAATAATTTTTTCACTTCCACCTTGGCGTTGGCATCGTTGCCACAGATGAAGTTGGTGTGGTTGCCGCCACCGATTAGGGCGGGGTTGACCATGAGGCCACACCACATAGTATTCAGCGTCTTCACCACCTTCAGGGTGGGGAAATTTTTTTGAATTTCTTCACCCAGCGAATGTGTGTTGGACAGGGAGGGAATCAGGCTGGGCGGCATGCCTTTGCTGAAATCCAGCGGGTTGGAGACATCCACTAGGATTTTTCCATTCAACACGTGGCCTGCGGTTTTGAGTGCTTCCACCGATCCGTCACCCTTGGTGCAGTTGAAGGCGATTTCGCCAAACGCGGCTGCGTCTGCATACGTACCGGCTTTTGCCCCGCTCTTGTGTTTGGCAACAAAAGCCAATGCCTTTTCGTTGTTGGCCGAGCGTGAACCCATCATCACTTCGTGGCCCAGTTCAATTAAACGCGAGCCGATGGTATCGCCCACCATGCCCGTTCCGAATACGGCTATTTTCATAAGATTCTGTTTTGTGATTTGTTTTGTGGAACAAAAGTAAATCTGTCCGCAGGGCGGCTCATGGTAAAAAAGGCAGGTTAGCTGGTCAATTTTTCAGGGATGTTCTGCATTCTGGCCCTTGCGAAATCCCAGCGGGGTTACACCGGCCTGTTTCTTAAAAAACTTGCCGAAGTTGGCGGGGTCGGAAAAATTGAGTTGCCAGGCTATCTCTGCGATGTCGAACGTGGTGTACCGAATCAGCGTTTTAGCTTCGGTCATCAGCCGGTCGTTGATAAACGTCAGGGCGTTCTTGCCCGAGGCCTTTTTTACTACCTGGGACAGATGTTTGGCGGTGACATTCATCAGTGCCGCATACTCTTCCACGGTCCTTTTCTCAAGATAATAGTTATTGATCAACTGAAGATACTGCTGAAGAAGCAGCTCTTGTGGCGATGAAAATCCCTGCATCCATTGCCGGGCGGCTGCCGTGTACTCCTTTAATTCATAGAGTAGTTCCAGAAAACGAACCGCTGCGATGGTGTGTCGGTTTTCGTCCGCATAGGCGTCAAAGACACGTTGGAAGCCGGGTTCATATTTTTTGTACGTACTTCGATTAATCCGGAAAAAGTTGGTGTGCAACACACTGAAGAAGGGGAACTCTTTTTCGAAGTCAGCCCGCAAGAACGTAAACAGATCTTTCGTGAAGTAGATGAGATAGCCTTTCACCTGCCGGTCGCGATGCCAGCTGTAAATATGCCCGGGCGATTGACAAACCAGAAACGAGTCTAATTGCGACTCGTTGTTTTGATCGTATTGAATAGCCGTATTGCCTGCATTGGTCACGAACGAGATAAAGTAGAAGTCTTTTTTAAACGGGGGCATGACGTTGCGCGTGTGGGGATAAGTGTCCTCCATACGCAGACAGAAAAAATGCGGGTTGCGTGTGCGATGAATCGAATGAATACCTTCCAGGAAATCGTTGATTTCGCGAAAGAGGGGAATGGGCGTGCTTTGATTCATGGCCTGCCTAAAAATACAAAAGCGGACCGAGGTGGCCTGCTTTTCTGAATATATTGAATTGCGTGGCCCTATTTCGCGATGAAAATAAGGCAAGCCATCGGAGCGGTTTCTTCTGATTTTTGTTTGAATATTACGGGCCGAACGCAGTGGAAATTAGTGTCCGCAACATGATGAGTGCAGTATCAACCGAAACGCTTGCTTTTTTACGTGCGCTGGCCCGTCACAACCACCGCGACTGGTTTCAGCGAAATATCGACCGCTATCGGGCAGCACAAGGTGATGTGCAGGTGTGGGTGGATGCACTCATTGCTGAAATCAGCAAGCACGACCAGTTGGAGACGCGCACCGGCAAGGAGGCACTCTACCGCATTTATAATGATGTTCGTTTTTCAACAGACAAAACACCGTACAATCCACGGTTTGCCGGTAACCTGAAGCGGATAAAACCCCATTTGCGCGGAGGCTATTATTTCTGGATCAAGCCCGGAGCCTCACGCATTGGTTGTGGCTTTACGTATCCGAACGCCACGGACCTGGCCCGCATTCGGCAGGATATTGATTTGAATTATGCTGATTGGCGGAAGATACTCCGGCAGAAAAAATTGCAATCGGTATTTGGCGAAATGCAAGGCGACCAGGTGAAATCTGCACCGAGGGGTTACCCCAAAGATCATCCGGCCATCGATCTTTTGCGGTTCAAACAATTCTGGTTTGAAAGGTCGTACACCGATGCCGAGGTGGTTGGAAAGAACTTCCTACAGCAGGTGAACAACGACTTTCGAGCCATTCGTCCCTTCTTCGATTACATGAGTGACGTGCTGACCACAAACGCAAATGGCGAGGCGTTGTAAGCTAGGAAACATTATCAGCGATTTTCCAGCGCCTTGACTCCTAGTTCTTTCATCAACTCCGCGCCATACTTGCGGATGGTCTCAATCACGGGCACGGCCTTCAATCCCCGCCTGGTGATGGTATACTCCACTTTGGGCGGCACCACCGCATATACCTTTCGCGTCACGAATTCTTCCCTTTCCAGATCGCGCAACACGCTGGACAACATCTTGTGCGTAATGTGCGGCAGGTCTTTTTTGAGATCGGAGTAGCGCAGTGTTTTGTCGCGGAGGCGCCAGAGGATGGGCATCTTCCAGGTTCCGCCAATTCGATCCATAGCGAACTCCACCGGGTTGTAGTAGACTTTTTTATCGTAAACGAAATCAGGCATAAGATGTGGGGTTAGCAAAGGTTCGTCAAATTATCTCAATTCACCCATACTTTCCAAAAAGATAGTAACCTACTTCGTAGCGTATACATTGAATTGGGGCACATACCTGCTGCATTTTTGGTTGAAGAAGCGAAACCAACTAAAAATGAATATGAAAAAAATCGTATTGTTTGTGATTGCGATCACCAGCGCGTGTATCGCTCCGGCTCAGCACCATGCCGGCCACAACGGCAAAGTCCTGTTAATTGCCTCTAACCCATCAGTAAGCACGCAAACCGGGTGGCCTATTGGCGTGTGGTTTGCCGAAGTGGCACACCCGTACTGGGAGTTTGCGGAGGCCGGGTATACCGTGGACATTGCCAGCCCAGATGGTGGTGAAATCAAATTTGACGCCTTCAGCGATCCGGAAGATCCCAGCCGCTATGCGGCCTTTGACTATGTATCGCTCGGATTTAAGAAAGATCCGGTCCGAATGGAGCAGGTCAAGAATACGTTAAAACTCTCAACCGTGAACCCTGCGGACTACAAAGCCATATTTGTTTGTGGCGGCCAGGGGCCCATGTATACGTTCATCGACAACGCGGAGTTGCACCGGTTCTTTGTTGACTTCTACCTGACGGGTAAGCCGGCAGCAGCTATTTGCCATGGCACGAGCATTTTGCTGAAGACGAAATTGCCCAATGGCAAATTTCTGGTGGACGGAAAGAAGTGGACAGGCTTCGCTTCCGCTGAAGAACAATATGCCGACAATTACGTGGGCATGCAGATTCAACCTTTTCGCATCGAAGATGAAGCGCGCAAAATGCCCAACAGCAAATTTGTGGTGGGTGCGCCCTTTGCGCCTTTTGCGGTTCAAGATGGCAATCTCATCACCGGGCAACAGCAGAACTCCGGAGCTGCCGCAGCTGCGTTAGTGATTGCCGAGTTGGAAAGGCAGCGAAAAAACTATCCCACGTATGTACTGGTCCATGGGGCCTGGGCCGATGAGAGCGCCTGGGGTTTTGTGCGCAGCGCATTGGCGGTGAGGGCAAATGTGGAAGTGGTGAATTTACCTGCCCATGGCGTTGACCTCACTCCGAAGAGTTCGGTAACACTTACTTCCTATGCTACCGCGGTAGCCAACGTCATCAAACGCCAACCTGGTAAGGTTGTGTTGGTCGGCCACAGCATGTCGGGCATGGTGATTTCGCTTGTCGCTGAAATGATTCCGGACAAAATCGAGCGATTGGTTTATGTGGCGGCTTACCTGCCCAGAAGCGGAGAAAGTGTGTTGGCGCTGGCTGGTCAGGATAAAGAATCTATGTTGGGCGGCATCTTTGAATACAATGCCGAAAAAGGCGAGAAGAGAATGGCATATCAACGTGAGGTAGTGGTGCCGGCATTGTGTGCCGATTGCCCCGATTTTATGAAAGATAACATTGTAAAGTACTACTCAGAGGAGCCCACCGGCCCCTTGTCAGAAGCAGTAACATTAACCAGTGCCCGGTTTGGCAAAGTGCCTAAATACTATATCTATGCCTCCAAAGACTATGCGATCGGCTATCAGTTGCAACAGCAGATGGTGAAAGCCAATGGTGCCGTGAAGAAAACGGCCGTGATGGAAACCTCACACTTGCCATTTGTAGTGCAGCCCCAGCGGTTCATTGAAATTCTGACTTCGCTGAAGTAGTGCCGCGTTTCGCCTTACTCGGATTATTACTCCTCGCCCTGGGCAAAGTTGCACTTGCCCAGGTGCCGGTGGAGGTGTTTGGCGGACACGAACGCACCACGCTGGATGTGTTGTTCTTTAAATATTTCAAGAATCAGGCGAAGGAGAATTCCCGCTTCTTGTTTTTTAACCGCAACCGTGCCAGTGTGGATTACCGGCAAACCAGTACAACCTACCTGCCTACTTTCGGCTTAACAGAGGCGATTTCGTACAATCATCCAGTGCTGAAAGGGCTGGCACCGGTGGTAACGGTTCAAGTGTTCAATACCGGTGTTTTCCCGAAAGCCGGCCTTCAATATTTTCATCGGTCCGAGCGCGTGACGCTGTTTACGTGGACTGTGGTTGAACTTGCGAGTGACCCGCTGGTCGATTGGTTTGTATTGGCGCGCTGGGAGCCCCCGCTCAGCGAAAAGCTGAAGTTGTTTTCGCAACTCGAACTGGTCAACGCGTTCCCAACAGCTGAGGGAGATAACTACAGCTTCATTCAGCGGGCGCGTGTGGGCGTAAGGCGAAACGCGGTGCAAGTAGGTTTGGGATGCGACTGGGTATCGACCGGCCGCAGTCAGTATTCGACCACCACGAATGCCGGAGTTTTTCTCCGTTATGAATTCCCGTAAATCATTAATTTCCGAAAATTTACTGCTATGAATATTGCCATAATCGGTTCCGGAAATGTGGGTTCGGCCCTGGCCTCGGGCCTGCACAAGGCTGGTCATACCGTTAGCTTTGGCGTGCGCAATCCGGCTTCGGCCAAGTCGGAGAAAGCAGCCACGCTGGTGACGGGCGTTGCTTTTTCAATGGTGCGCGAAGCCTGTGCGGGTGCTGATGTGATCATCCTCACCACTCCGCCCGAAGCCGTGTTGGCATTAGCCCCTGAGTTGGGTGACGTGAGAAAAAAAGTCTTGATTGATGCGACCAATTCAATTCGAACCCGACCCGAGCCGTATGCTACGGCTTTTCATGCGCTGAAGGCCATCACGCACTCCGAAAGAGTAGTGAAGTGTTTCAACAGTACGGGCTTTGAGAACATGGCCAACCCGGTCTATCCGGGCTTTGGCGGCATTGATATGTTTTGTGCCGGAAATGATGCTGAATCCAAAAAAGTGGCACAACAACTCGCGGCTGATATTGGATTTAGTGCGTGTTGGGATTTTGGTGGCGATGACAAAGTGGAACTCCTTGAGAAGTTTGCACTAAGCTGGATCAACCTGGCCATCATGCAGGGCCACGGGCGAAACCTGGCGTTCCGCGTGGTGAAGCGCTGAGCGTTTTCGTTCGTAAGCTGAAAGTCCGTACTTTGTTGGTGATGAAGGACGGCCGGAGGTTAATCCGTATTCGTGATCTGCGGAATGCACGCGGACCCGCGTTGTGGGTCAACCTCGTGACGTTGTACCGCACGGTTGCGTTCCCGGTTTTGCTGGTGTTGGTTTTTGCTGACCGATGGGATTGGTTCAAATGGATGCTGGCCCTAAGCTTTTTCACTGATTCCATTGATGGCTTTTTATCGCGGAAATTCAAAGTCAACAGTGTGCTCGGTTCGCGCCTGGACTCCATCGGGGATGACCTGACGGTGTTGGCGGCTTTGATCGGGATGGTGAAATCACGTTGGCTGTTCATTCAGCAGGAGTGGATCGCCTTTGCAATTCCACTGTCCCTGTTTTTTATTCAAACAGCCTATGCGTTGTGGCGCTACGGCCGAATTACCAGTTTTCACACGGTGCTGGCCAAACTAGCTGCGGTGTTACAAGCGGTATTTCTCTGCAGCCTGTTCTTTTTTCGGGAGCCGTGGTATGTATGGTTTTATACGGCTTCGGTCGTCACTTCCATCGAGTTGGTGGAGGAGATCATTATGGTGCGCCTGCTGCCCACCTGGCAAACGAATGTGCGCGGACTGTACTGGCTGTTCCGCGCGCGGGCGACCGACAAGTCCGGGTAGTTCCTACGTATGATCCTGAACTGCTTTTGATCAAGGCGTGTGCATCCAGGTCATAAAGTCCAACTTCATCTCTTCCGGCAGAATGGCGATGATGTCGTGCAATTCACCAGCCGATACGTAGTCGGCCAACGTGCGCATCACAGCCTGACATGCCAGTAAGGCTTCGTCCACACTGGCAAAGTCCCGCCAGGCGGAGCGGCCATCTTCCTGCATCACGGCCAGGCTAAATTCTTCCGTAGTGCGGATGCGGTGATGCGGTTTAAGTTTCCAGCCATCCACGTAAACAGCCTTGATGGCCATAGGTAATTGAGCCATCAGTTGGAGCGATTCCTCTGCGGTGAGGCGGTCGCGTAAAGTGTGCAATACACAACGTAATACGCGGGCAGCCCGGTCGCGATTTTCGCGGTTACCCAGGTGATCGGCCAGCCGGTTCACAAACTCGTTTCCCTTGGCGGCCATTTTATCAAAGTTCAGTGCCATACCTTCAGGGTTTAATGTGCCATAAGGTTAAACGCCCGTAGCTGAATTCCTATGACGTGCGTCAGCTTTTGGGAATTTCGTCTGCATGAGAGATTGCCAGCGGAGATGCCACGAATGTGAGCAAAGGCAAAAAAAATCCGGCTTACACCGGATTTTTTTCGTCACATGGGCTGAACACCCTTTAGCGAACTGTGATACCTCGCTTCCTTCCAACCGTCCGGTGTCTTTTTCCAGATGATGGTGGCTACTACACCAAATCGAAGCTTTTGTTCAGGTGTTATGAAGATCTGGTCAAAGTCCACCACACTATAGGCCATATTTTCCCCGGTTACCACTTCGTATTGGGTGATTTCCGACCAGGTGGAAGCATTCATACCTTTTAGGTTCACAAACAAGCCGCGGAACCAAGCCTCCCAACCAGCCCGGTCGCGAATGATTTCTGATCCGCCAGTGGTATTGATATCCACGATGCCATAGTCATCGTCACAGATTTCGGAGAGGCGGTCGAAGTCAAAATCACGGACACAGTTGAGCATTTCCTGCGTCAACTCAAAAAACGGTTTAGTGGTGACTTCTGCCGGAAGTGTTTGGACAGCTGGTTTCATCAGGCGGTTGCAGTCTTGGGGGAATTGGATACCGCAACGCTGTAAACCACCAGGCCGAAACCGATCTTGTTGATTGCATCGGCAATGTTGTAGAACAAGTCTACGTTAGCTGCACTCCACCCCAGCCCTACATTCAACCAACCACCGGGCATGCACATGTAGCCAATCGGATAGATGGCCCATCCGACCAACACGAACCAGGCCAGAATACGAACACCGCGAACCACGGTGGCGTTGCCGGATTGTGCAGCCAATTGCGCAACTTCGCCAAACCAGGCGGTATACAAAATATACACATAGCCTATGGTGGAGAGAGCGCCCCAGGTGAATGAATACATCATGGATCCATCGGTGAACGCCTCCCCAATGTAACCGGTCACCAGCATCCAAACCGAAGCGATGATTAGTTTCCACAGTAGGTTCAAACGCGCGCCCGCAGCTTTGGTAAGCAGATAAAACTCCACACACATTAACGGAACCGTCAGCGTCCAGTCAATGTAGCGCAAAGCTGTTGGCGTAGAACCTGTCGCGAGATAATAGTCGCGCATATAAAAGTAGTGCACGGCTGCAATGCCGGTAATCAACCCCGACACGAGAAGGGATAACTTCCATTTTCCTTCAACACTGCTGCGCTCGACAAAAAAGAAAACAGATGCGGCTAACATCGCCATGTAGCCGGTAAAGAATGTGAATGCGATGGGATCGTCCACCGGGATGTTCACGATATCCAACAAAACAGTTTTCATAATGATTAATGGTTTTCAAATAGAACATCATGGCGCATAAGAAGTTTTTTATTTTTTCATTTCTCCATCACTTGCACGTTCAACAAAATTCTTGCTGTCGTTCTTGTTCATGCTTTCGGGTCTATGCCTGCCGGATGGTTAAACAGAGTCTCCTGTTTCGAAGATCTCCTGCGGGTTCGATGGCTTACGGTTGCCTTGGGCTGCGCAGGAAAATGCCCTTAACGAACATGGGGCCTGACCCCGCTGAAATGGCCTTTGATGCGCCTTTGGGAGAGGCCGGTTAACCAATGATTTCATTCTGAATATAAGCTTATTACTAACTATTCCGGCTATAAAATTGTATATACAACAATTGTATATAACTTTGTTTGCGCTACAACGTTAGAGGAAGTCATGAACCGGAAAGAATTTCTTCGCAACAGCCTGGCTGCGGCCGCTGTTTTAACGGTGCCCGCTGCGGCTGCCCCGGCCGAAGCACACCCGGAGCCGGTGGGCTTCAATCATTTGCCATCTGTAAACACGACAACTATGAATACCGTACTGCACAAAGCCAACACGCGCGGCCACGCTAACCACGGCTGGTTGGACAGTCACCACACGTTTAGTTTCGCGCACTACTATGACCCTAACCGAATTCACTTCGGTGCCCTGCGTGTGCTTAACGATGATATCGTGGAGGGTGGGATGGGGTTCGGCACACACCCGCATGATAACATGGAGATCATTTCCATTCCGCTCGAAGGTGACCTGGAGCACAAGGACAGCATGGGGAACACCGCTGTCATCCGCCAGAACGATGTGCAAATCATGAATGCGGGCACCGGTATTTACCACAGCGAATACAACAAGAGCAAGGATAAGAGAGTCAACTTCCTTCAGATCTGGGTTTTCCCTAAGAAGCGCAACATTGAGCCGCGCTACGACCAGATCACCTTCCGCCCGCAAGACCGGGTGAACAAACTTCAGCAAATCGTGAGCCCCTCGCACGAAGACGATGGCGTATGGATTAACCAGGATGCCTGGTTTAATCTGGGCACGTTCACCAAAGGCTTTACCACTACCTATCAACTTCACCAAAAGGGCAATGGCGTATATGCCTTCGTCATTCAGGGCGATGTGCGGGTCAATGGCCAGTTGCTGAACCAGCGTGATGGTTTCGGTATTTGGGATGTCGATGGCTTGGAAATTTCCACTGACAGCGATGCGGAATTGCTACTGATGGAAGTGCCGATGATCAAATGAGTGATGAGCGCGGTGAACATTCTCGTCATCGGCCGGCACGCCCAGATTATGGAAACGGTGTTACGCCTGGTAAACACCCAGCCCCACTGGCATGCCAAAGGGGCCCTGATGGATGACGAGGCCCGCCAAAAATTTTCCGCATCTGCCTTTGACGTGGTATTGATTGGTGGCGGTGTGGAAGAGGAGTCGGAGCAAAAGCTGAAGCAGACATTTTTGTCCAGCCGACCAGATATCAAAGTGATTCGTCACTACGGTGGCGGCAGCGGACTATTATTTAACGAGATACAGCGGCGCCATTAACGGTTAGTCCACTCAGGAGTGACCGCGCTTGCAGAAAGATTGAATATGAAAACACGAACCGTTTCACGTCTGTTATATGCCCAGCAGGTGGATATGGGCGGCCTGCCCATTCGCCAACCTTTACCCACCCAGCAGGTGGAGCAAATTGATCCTTTTCTTCTTCTTCATCACGCCAACATCAAAGCCCCCACACATATTGATCCGGATGACGCGGGAGTGGGTCCGCACCCGCACCGTGGATTTTCGCCTGTGACGTTTATCTTTCAAGGCGGTGTCCATCACCGCGACAGCCGGGGAAACGACAGTGTCATTTATGCCGGTGGCGCACAATGGATGAATGCCGGAATGGGCATCATTCACAGTGAGCGCCCGCCTCATAACATTCATGAGATTGGTGGCCGGCAGGAGATTATCCAATTGTGGATTAACACACCGGCTAAAAACAAAATGGATCAGCCGGCCTACTACCCGCTGAGTGCCGAAGAAGCTCCGAAAATCAGCCTTGCCCATGGGCTGGTGACCGGAAAAGTTTTTTCCGGTGAGGTACTCGGCACAAAAGGGCCAATTCCTTCGCAAGCTGTAGTGAATGCGGCCACGTTTGAACTCAAGAGCCAGGGCAGCCTGTCAATTCCAACACCGGCCACGCACAATACCCTCATTTATTTGCTGGATGGCAAGCTGAAGGTAGAAGGTTTCGGCATGGTGGAAGGCCTGCATATCGTGCACTTCAAAAACGATGGCGAAGGCATTGCGCTTACTGCGTTGGAGGACACCCGCATCCTGTTCCTTTCAGGCGAACCGCTTAATGAAGAGGTGGTCTCGTACGGCCCGTTTGTCATGAACACCCAGACCCAAATACTGGAGGCCATGCGCGATTATCAAATGGGCAAGATGGGCGTGTTGATTGAAGAGTAAACCGGAAAAGATGCTGGATACTTGATCCTGTACTTTCTATCCAGTATCCAAAATCCAGAATCGAAAATAACCTAAACAACTTAAAACATGGAAACACAAACCACCTTTTTGAAAGCACTGAAAGCGGCTGGCATTGCCGGATTAATCGGGGCCGGGGCCAACAACATCTGGAGCCTTGTGGCCAACGGATTGGGCGCCACCATTCCCCCCGGGTTCACATTTGCTATTGTCATGTCTTCACTATTCCCGGTTTTGATTGGGGGCGTGATCTACTTTTTGCTCGTTAAGTATATGGCCAAAGGAAAGCTGGTCTGGTACATCGTAGGTGTTGCCTTTTCGCTGCTCAGTCTGTTTCCCGTTTTTAATACTCCGCAGTTGCCGGACGGCACAGTCTTGGACAGCACCTTTCCTCTTTTAGCCGGACCCATGCACATTATTTCGGGATTTCTGGCCACGTGGGGTATACCCAAATGGTCGAAGTAAACTGTTTGAACTGTTTCTTGTTAAGGAGACTATGGAAACGCAGATAATCGAATTGAAATCCAATACCATTGAACATCCGGTGTTCGCAGAAATCCGCGAGCGAAAGAGCCGCAGAGCGTACTTGCCCACTCCGGTGAGCGGTGAAACGATCAAGTCTCTTTTTGAAGCAGCGCGCTGGGCACCCAGCAGCAGCAACGAACAGCCGTGGGCCTACCTATACGCCACAAAAGATCAGCCTGAGCTGTGGGAAAAGATCTTTGATTCGCTGATGGAGGGCAATAAACTCTGGACGAGGGAAGCCCCGCTGTTGGTAGTGTCGATGGTTCGGAAAAACTTTCTGAAGAACGACAAACCGAATGGCTCAGCTCGGTTCGATCTGGGAGCAGCCAACGCGTTCCTTTCCCTGCAGGCAACCCATTTGGGTTTGAACGTGCACCAGATGGGCGGCTTTGAAAAAGACAAGATCATCGGTAACCTCAACATACCGGATACACACGAACCCGTTGTGGTATTGGCCATTGGCTACCCGGGTACGCCTGAGCAACTGGCAGAGCCTTTCAAAACCCGCGAAACTGCGCTGCGCGAACGCTACACACAAGCGTTCTTTGTTATGAACAATACTTTTTAGCGTACCGTAAAGGCAACTCTAGACTGCGCTCAACCGATAGATGCGTACGGTGAAGCAAAACAGCTCTGTTACCTCCAGTTCCTGGTGCCGGCCTTCGCGCTACAGCCCGGCCGGTGTCGGCTGACAACGAAAAGCAGGCTTACCGAACGGTGTACTTGTTTACCGTTGTAATTTGTTTTTTGCCCGAATCAATTCCATCCACTGTGTATCTTAGCCGCATGATGCGCGTGTTGAAGTGTGGATTTACACTTGGCGTACTCGTATTCATAATGCTAAGTCAGGCGTGCCGCGAAGCTGAGCCGCCCCCGCGTGATTTTGATGTTGACGTTGGAAGCAGCGAAATTCCCTACATCGTGATTGACACGCGGGGTGCCGAAATTCAGTTTGAGCCGAAAACGCCTGCAACGCTAAACGTGTACGAGCGTAAAAACCTCGTGCAGGAACAAAGTATCGGCATCGATTACCGCGGCAAAACATCCTACCGGCTTTCCAACAAGAAGGGCTACAATTTTGAGACAACCGATGGAGCCGGGCAGGATGTGGACGTTTCATTTTTTGGCTTTCCGGCTGAGGAAGACTGGCGACTGATTGGCCATGTGGTGAATCTGGACGACAAGTACATTTTTGATAAGACGTTGATGTATAACTTCGTTGCGTACGAGCTATCGCGAAGTATAGGCCGATATGCCGCCCGTTGCAAGTTCGTGGAACTGGAGCTCAACGGAGAGTATCTGGGTGTGTACGTTTTCACGGAGAAGCCGAAGCGCGACAGTAACCGCATCAACATACGTTCACTTAATTCGGGCTCGACTAACCTTACCGGGGGTTACATCCTCACCATCGACAAAGTATCGCTTGGCGATGCGGCCATCGGCAAACCTCTTCCCTACTTCGATAACAACTGGGATGATGACGCCCGTTACACCGCTCAGAACAGCTTTCGCAGCCGCTACGATATCAATCGGGGGATAATTACATTCCCGGCTTTCGGCCCTCCGTACCATCCGCAGAAATACCTCGAAACCTATTTTCTGTACGAGTACCCCGATGCCGCAGACATCACGGATGCGCAAAAGCAGTATATCGCCAACTACGTTGATCAGTTTGAAACTGCCCTGCTGACGGACAACTTCACCACCACACGCACGTACACCAACTTTATTGATCGCTCCACTTTTGTGGACTACTTCATCATCAATGAACTATGCCGTAATGTGGATGCGTACCGGCTCAGTACCTATCTGCAAAAAGACCGTGATGGCAAATTGGCCATGGGCCCGGTTTGGGATTTTGATATTGGGTTTGATAATGGCGGACGCATCCCGATGAACGATTGGGTGATCAACTACAATCAATATGTATCGAGTGATGCCTGGATGATGCCGTGCTGGTGGCCTCGGTTGATGGAAGATCAACAGTTTAGAGCAGAGGTAAAGCAACGGTGGCAGGCACTACGCGCGAATGCGCTCAGCAACGCCACCCTCAGTGCGTTGGTTAGTAACACCGCTGATTATTTGAAAGCAAATGGAGCCGTCAGGCGAAACTACGACAAGTGGGACCAGGGCATTGGCGTAAATTACGATCAGTCCGTGAGCGACCTGCGGCAGTTTCTGCAACAACGGGCAGCCTGGATGGATTCCAAGATTGGGTCGTTTTAACCGGTTTCCCCGCGTTTTCGGTTAGCCACCACGGCCCTCAGCTTGCCGTAACTGAACCTGCCTTTTAATAGCATGAACAAATCTTTGATCGCATAGCCGACTGGCAAAGAGTCGATGGCCGCTATAACCTCCGCCAACTCGGCAGGGGTTATCAGTGCGGAAATATCCAATTGACCAGCCTCAATGGCTTTTCCCAGGTGTCCTTCAATTGTGCTCAGCGCCAGGCCGCGTTCCCCCGCAATTTGCCCGACACCAAGCCCCCCTCTGAACATTTGAAGTGTGATTTCATAGGTGCTCGGTTCGGACTCGTGTGTTTTACCTCGTTTGGATTTTGATTGTCTTTTTACTTCCCTTTCTGGCGTAGGGTGTGCGCTCGCCTGATCCACGAGTGACAACAAAGCTTCACGGGCTTCAGCACGTTGGCGGGTGATTATATCAAAGTCGAAATGTTGTTGACCTGTCAGGATACCGGAGATCAACACCTGCGCCTTATCCATTTCTTCAAGTTTTTTGCTCAAGGCCTGATCGAGTTCGGTTAGCTGGGTCACGTATGCCTTAACACGTTTACGTTCGCGCATGGCGTTCAGGTGCTGCAACAACTGCTCCAACAAGCCGCTAAGAATTGTTCGGTAATAGATACTGCCCTTTTGCAGACGGTCCGCAAAGGCATCCTGAAGACCATCGGCCAACAATCCATTCAATTGGTGTCTGAATTTTTCGGTGTTCGCTTTTTCTTTTTCGAGCGCTTCGGAAATCTGAACCAATACCGGCCTCAAGGACGGATCGTCCAGTTCGGGTTCCTTACTTTTTCGCGTATGCTCGATGTCTTTCACGAGCGGAGAGAAATCAAATGTCGTTTGAATAATTTGCTGCACATAGTGTTGCTGACGTGCTGCCGCCAGTTCAGTTAGCTTATCGGGTTGATGATTCGCCATCGCAAAAGCTGCCACTTCCCGGTCGGTCCTGATGGCGCCCGATGGAATGCGGGTTCTCAAAATCAAGCCATCAAGCGACCGCAAACGCGACAGGGCCACATACACCTGGCCTCCGGCAAAGGCTTGTTCTACATCGATGATCGCCCGATCGAACGTAAGGCCCTGGCTTTTGTGTACCGTAATCGCCCAAGCCAGCTTAACCGGATACTGTTCAAAGCTGCCAATCACGTCTTCTCGTAACTCCTGTTTTCCGGGCTCAAGGGTGTAGCGTTTATTTTCCCAACGTGTGCGTTTGAGTTGGTACCACTCATGGGTATCGGCAAGCTGCACCCAAACTTCGTCCCTTTTTATCTCTAAAACGGTAGCTAGTTTCCCATTTACATATTTCCGCTCGTCAGAAGGATCATTACGGATAAACATAATCTGAGCGCCTGCCTTAAGTTCCAGTGAAGCGCGAGCCGGATACATGTTTTCCGGAAACTCACCTTCGATAAAGGCATCAAATACGCTGGTGGGCGTTTTTAGTGCCCTTAATTCGTGTTGATTAATTTCGTCTGCCTTGTAATTGTGCGTAGTCAGTGTAATCACTTCTTTCAATTCCCTGATTTCCGCAGCGGGTTTGACGTGGCGGTTGAGCACATTAATATCCTCCTCCGTTACCTCGTTGTTGCGCAGGTGATTGAGCAGCGTGATAAAATCCTCGTCTTGTTGGCGGAAGATCTTCTGCAGTTCGATATAAATGGGCGGGTCATTTCGCAGTGCGTGGGCTTCGTAGAACCACGGACTTTTGTAGTAACGCCCCAGCATTTCCTGTTCATCGCTACGCACTACGGGTGGAAGTTGAAACAGGTCACCAATAAACAGCACTTGTGCTCCGCCAAAACTCCGCCTGAAGTTGCCCCGGGCGGCTTTCATGCGGTAGTCGATGGCATCAAGCAAATCGGCCCGCAGCATGCTTACTTCGTCAATCACCAGCAAATCGATTGATCGAAGCACGAGTTTTCGGGCACTGGTAATCGGGTGTTTCCGGGCAAGTGCCTTTTCGTTCAGTACGCGCCCCTGGTCGGTTACGGTTTCGGCCAAGAACCGGTCGGGCAGAAATGTTCCGGGCGGCAGCAGAAACTGCGAGTGAATCGTAACGCCTCCAGCATTCAGTGCGGCAATACCCGTGGGGGCTACAACAATAAAATTCTTGTGCGTGTGGCTTTTCAGATTCTTCAAAAACGTGGTCTTTCCTGTGCCTGCTTTTCCGGTCAGGAAAATATGGCTGGAGGTTGTATTGATGAACCGCGCGGCCTGATCGAGTAAGTCTTCCATCGGAGTCACTTAAAAATAGCATATGAAAGAAAATTCCCAAGGCTGAAAATAGGAAACGAAGAATCCACTTCCTATTTTGAAATTATTCCATACCCTTCATCGTTGCTGCACGTGTTACCGAAATCATTACGGCTCAAACTCAATCACATACTCCGAACTATACTCATTCGCCTCACTGTCTTTCACAAACAGCCGTGCGCGCTGCCCTAGATGCAGGCACGTGTTTTTATTAGCCATGTCTTCCGGTGTATGCATGGGCTGAAGAGACGGATACCACAACACGCGACCGGGCTTGGTAAGCAATAATTGGGGTTTGCTCCATTGCACCGCATGGTCGCCAACACCGAGGTCTTTGTTACGGTTGAACGAAATGAAAATGCTGCTGCCTTTCCACTTCGGTTCTTCCACTTTACCCATTAACATTACCCAGCAGTTGAGGTAGTAATTCCAACTGACAGATGGACCCCAGTGGTATTGGCCGGCCCTGGACGCTGGTCCGCCCCCGGCTTCGCGCGGGATCTGCAGCGCGGGTATCGGTTTGCCGATTTGGTTGTGCGCGGTGTTGAATCCACGGCCGTCCCAACGCCTGGCTTTGCCCTCCGGCTGATCGAGATCGCGGAGCGCGATGCGCGCCACACTGATGCACTGGCCGCTCCACTCAGTTTCTTCCGTGTAATTGCCGGTGGCATACGGCTGGGGATAGCTGTACTCACCGTAAAAAAGATACAGCGAGTCGCCACTGGCAACGGCCGAAGGATCGCCTACGCCACCGGCAAACGTGAGTGAAACATTGTCTGGTTTGAGGATCATGTTGGGCTGCATATCCTCAATGAAGATGCCTTTGTTCTCCCAACGTCTTCCTCCATCGGTCGATTTCATAATACCGATGCGGCATACGGCTGCAGCGGACTCGGGCCCACGAAGTCCTTCGGGCCAGTTTTCATTTTTGTAACCGAGCCCCGTAGCGGAATCGTAGGGAAGTGTTTGCGGATAATTTTCGTTGTGATAGATGCCATACAACGTTCGGCCGGTGGGGTCGTTTTTGTCCTGGTACATCGTTTCGAACCACACCGCTCCGTGAAGGCCGGGTGTGCCGGGGGGTACATTGGCCGGCATTATCGGGTCGATGAATTTTTCGCGCGGAGTCAGAAAGACCTCATCGGCATGGCGCCCGTTGGCATACTTCAATTCACGGGCATCGCCCCACACGGGATCCTCGCCATACTTGCCGGGGAAGATGCGCAGGGTATCGCCTACCCACGCCTCGGCCATGTTGCAATCCACAAAGGAGTTGAAGACAAACTTCTCCGTGGAGATGAGCTTGAATTTCGGGTCGCGGGGCGGTGGCTGGCACGCTCCGATGATGAACACCGCGGCCAGGCAAACGATTGTTTTCATAATAGAACAGAGATAGTTTGTGACAAACCACCAAAAGATACACGCTCCTTGTTAAGGATTCAGCCTGTTACATAATATTTTTTACGGTTTAGGTGTTAAACAGTATAAAGCGGAAGATATTGGTTTAATATTCGGTATGTGGTGTCGGGTGAGTATCCTGTTGGTTTTATCCTGGTGGGCAACCTGTAGTGTGGCCCAGCCTACGCTGTATGGCCGTGTTTTTGACGGCCAGGGTAGGCCGCTACCAGGCGCCAATGTGCAGGCGGTCAACCGGCAGAAGGCAATCGCTACCGGGGTCGAGGGTGATTTTCGCTTGGCGCTGCCCCCCGGCTCCGTTACGCTGGTGCTTTCCCACACGGGCTTTCAAAAATTGTCGTTGAAGTTCAACCTAACCCGCGATACGCTCATCACGGTGTTTATGGAATCGTTGACCGAGCAACTGGATGAAGTGGTGGTCTCAGCCGAACGCCTGTTGCAGTCTGACCAGTTTTCCGAGACGCGGGCCAGCACGTATACGCTAAGTGGGAAAGAGATTAGTTCGATACCCGTTCTGGGCGGGGAGGCGGATTTGATCAAAACCATTCAACTGCTTCCGGGTGTTTCCAAAGGAGTAGAGGGCACCAGCGACTTGTTTGTGCGGGGAGGGGCGGCTGATCAGAATCTCGTATTGTTGGATGGAGCGCCCGTTTACAACACCGGTCATTTGTTTGGGTTCCTTTCGGTATTTAATCCCGACATTTTGGAAGGTGTGGAAGCCATGAACGGAGCGTTTCCGGCCTCCTATGGCGGGCGGTTGTCGTCTATTCTGAATGTGCGCAGTCAATCGCGGCCGATCGATCGCTTTCGCATGAATGGCAATGTGGGGTTGCTTGCCTCGCGTTTGATGGTAGCGCAGCCAGTTATCAAAAATAAACTTGACGTTTGGGTGGCGGGCCGCAGAACCTACATCGATCAGGTTGTACGGGTGGTGGGCGAATCCTTACCCTATTTTTTTTATGATCTCAACGCCAAAGTAAGTTACCGACCTTCGGCCCGTGATTACCTGGAGTTCACTTACTATTCCGGACAAGATGTTCTCGATTTTCAGGGCAGCGAACGGAGAAACATCAACTCGGACTTCATCATCGGCAATCGCACGCAAACACTCTTTTGGCGCAAAAGTCTGCGAAGAAATCTTCACTCCGAGCTCAATCTCTACGGCACGAAGTTTAACTACACGATCGAAAATACATTTGAAGACAGTCGTTTATTTGTGAATTCCAGTATTCAGGACTGGGGCGGCAAGTTGAAAATGCAATGGGACTCACTCGGTTCCATCTCGCTATCCGGTGGTCTCGAGTCGGTGCACCACCGTGTGAGCCCGAATGTGATCAACACGTCTGGCGAGATATCGGAGTTATTGCAAAGCAGCGCAACCCGCCCGCAAACAAGTTTGGAAACCTCAGCCTTTGTGCAGGCAGATGGCGCATGGCAAAACCGCTGGACCTGGAGTGTCGGCTTCCGGCTTTCATCGGCCTGGGTAACGAACAAACTGTATACCAAGCCCGAACCGCGCTTGGCACTTCGTTACCAGATCAGCGAACGATCAGCGGTGAAAGCCAGCTACTCGCGCATGGCGCAATACCTCCATCGCGTATCCAGCGCTGCGGTTGCCTTCCCTACCGACATTTGGTATCCGGTAACCAATCGGGTTAGTCCCCAAACCGCCAATCAGGGAACGCTGGCCTGGCAGCACGTAATACCCGCGCGTGGCTTGTTTGTGAGCCTGGAGGGGTACTACAAAGACATGAATCAGTTAATTGGCTATCGCGAGGGCACAAATCTCTTTTTGAACACCGAGTTTGAAGACCAATTGATACAGGGGCGGGGCCGTGCGTATGGTCTGGAGTTCTTGTTAAAGAAGGAATCCGGAAAACTCACAGGGTGGATTAGCTACACCTTGTCCAAGTCTACGCGGCAATTTGATGAAATCAATCAGGGAAATTCCTTCCTGGCGCGGTACGACCGCAGGCACAATGGAGCCGTGGTGGCCAACTATCAGCTCACCGGCCGCTGGTCACTCTCCGCAGTGTTTGAGTTTATATCGGGGTCACGGTTTACTCCCGTGATTGGGCAGTATGCCCTGCCCTCACCCACGCTCATCGGTGTGGATCTGGTGCCGGTGTTTGCGCCCATCAACTCCGTTAAGCTGGCGGACACCCACCGCCTGGATCTGGGGGTAAAATTGCACGGTCGTCAGCGAAAGCGCTGGCAGGGTGAGTGGTTTGCCGGGGTGTACAATGTTTACAACCGGGCCGCGCCCATCGGTATCTCAATTGAACCCAATGGTGATGGCTCTTTCCGCTATCAGCAACCGGGGCTTTTTGGCTTGCTTCCCTTCATCAGCTATGGTTTTAAGTTTCAATAAATCTGGAATACATGGAAAGGAGTAGTCGATCATTCAAATTTCTTGCCGCGGTGTTGGTTATGGCTACATGGGGTTGCGTGCCGGAACCGCTTCCGGTCGATGAACTGCCCAAACTGGAGCAAAAGATTGTGGTGGCTTCGCAGATCATACCCGGGCAGGGGCTTGTTGTTTTTCTTACCCGCAGCCTGGGTGCTCTCGATGCCGGTGATGGTACCGATGCGCAAGCGTTATTGAATCAGATTGTGATTAATGATGCTCTGGTAACTCTTCAATATACTGGAGGCTTGGACACACTCGCATCGCTGGGCAATGGTCTGTATGGTGGATTGACCATCAACTGGCAAAGCAGCGAAGTTTATGAATTGAGGGTCAACTCGCCTGAATTTGGTCGCGTCAATGCTTTTGCCCGACCGCTCGCCCGCGTGCCCTTTCAGACAGCCGAAGCCCGGCTTTTCGTAACCGAGTTTGATTCACTGGCCGAGGTTTCCTACAGTCTGCAAGATCCGCCAGGTTCCAACTATTATGCAGTAGCCTTTCAGGAATTCTCGGCCAACCAACAACTGGGTTCATTGTTGAATCCTGATGTGTTTTTGCATCTCAATGACGATCGTGCCTTTGACGGGCAGCGCTTCGATGATCAGTTTCGTGTTTTCTTCCGCGATTTTTCAGCCGGTGATTCGGTAGCTGTTTTCCTTACCAACGTGCAAAAAGAATATTACGATTACCTGAAACTGCGCAAAGACAACCGCTATACCTTTGCCGAGCTGGCCAGTGAGCCGCTGAATTACCCCACCAATGTGAATGGCGGCCTTGGCTTTTTTAATTTACATCTGCCCGATGTTCGGATCTTTGTACTGGACGAGTAACGCGTTACCTTTGAGTCGTGAATTGAAAGATGGGGTGTTAGCTCATCCCGATGAAAGCAATGGGTATTTAGCTCAGCTGGTTTAGAGCACTACCTTGACAGGGTAGGGGTCACAGGTTCGAATCCTGTAATACCCACTTTATTTGATTTTCATCGGGAGGTTTAGAGCACTACCTTGACAGGGTAGGGGTCGAGGGTTCCCTGCCCGTCCGGTCAGGCAGGAAGGCCTCCCCATTCCAAAAAACTTTTTCTTTTAGCTCATCGGGTTATTCAGTCAGCAGCCGCAGGCCCGGTGGCGGTGGCATGCGGATGATGATCCGCAATTAACCGCAGCATCACCTGGCGCGTAGCCGCTTGGCGATTCTGCGTGAAACAAAAGAGGAACTCTCTATCTTGCGTCATGAAGCTTGTTATTCTGCTCATGGCAACATCGGTAGCGTCTTTCGCGCAGATTCACCACCCCAAGTTTGATGTGCAGGGCCACCGGGGCGCCCGCGGTTTAAAACCGGAGAACACCATCCCGGCTTTTCTTGCGGCCCTGGACTACGGAGTCACCACGCTGGAGTTGGATCTGGCGATCACGAAGGACAAAAAGGTGATCGTGTCGCACGAGCCGTGGATGTCGGCCGCCATTTGCACACAGCCTGATGGCCAGCCGATTGAGGCTAAGACGGAGATGACCTTCAACATCTACCAGATGACGTATGATGAAGTGAAGCAGTTTGACTGCGGCAGTAAGGGGAATGCGCGGTTTCCCGAACAGGAAAAGATGGCGGTGCACAAGCCGCTGCTGCGCGATGTGATTGCAGCCGTGGAAGATCACATCAAAAGCTTCTCCCGCTACGAGGTGGATTACAACATCGAAATCAAAAGTCTGCCGGCAGGTGACAATAAATTCCATCCGGTACCGGCCGAGTTTTCCGATGTGGTGTACCAGTTGATTGACCAGTACCTTCCCTGGGAACGTGTGGTGATTCAGTCGTTTGATTTCCGCGTGCTGAAGTACTGGCACGAGAAATACCCGGAGGTGCGGCTGGCCGCGCTGGTGGAAAACAAAAGATCCATTGACGAAAACCTGGCCGAGCTGGGCTTTCAGCCGGCCATCTACAGCCCCGATTTCAAGTTGCTTGATCGCGAGAAAGTGAAGTACCTGAAGAAACTGAAGATGCGGGTTATTCCGTGGACGGTTAATGAAGAGAAAGACATGCTGGCCATCAAAGGCATGGGCGTAGATGGCTTTATTACCGACTACCCGGACCGTGCCGCCAAATACAAGATGACGCTGAGCATCAAGCGGGAAGGGAAGTGATGATAGCTTGGAAATTCATGACTGTTATTTTTGGGGCCGTAGTGATCTCGTCCGTGCTTGTGTTTTGGATTACCAAATTTTGGCTAAAAAGAAGATATCAATTGGCCATTCGCGAAGCGAGAAGTGAAAGAAGCAGTTTGCAGTTTACTTTGGTGGGTCTCGAAGAGCAGATCAGGCGATTAAAGCTCGAACTGAACGATGAAATGGCTCGAAATGAGCTTATAATTGCCCATGAGCAAAAAAGAATTGCACACGAACTACATGATGATACGGTTCAACGTATTGTTGCGGCCCGGTTTAAGCTGGAGCAAATTCTGTATTCTAATTCTCCAGAACGTGTTGAAAAGCAGGTGGATCAACTCAGGCAAGAACTGGATGATATTGTAGGCACGCTTCGGTTCTTGATTAATGGGTTGACGCAGCCTCGGTTTGAAAAGCTCCCATTCTCCCTACTAGCGAAGACTATTACGGACTCGCTGAGCGCGATGCATCACCTTGAAATCTCATACAAAAACATTGACGACTCGCTTGAATTTGGCATGCCTGCCCCGGTCATACAGGACTTGTATTACATCATGCACGAAGTTTGTCATAATTTTCTGAAGAGTTCAATGGGCTTTCAACTTCGATGCACGCTCAGTTGGAGTCGTGAGCTTCTACAGATCCATATGGTTGATAATGGACAAGGAATAATAAGAGGCCGCGGCTTTGGGTTGGGTATGCAAAGCCTTCAAGACCGAGCAAGTCGTATTGGTGCCGAAATCGACTTTATAACAATTACACTTGGACTTCACGTGGTTGTGCGACTTCCGAACCGATTTTCAAACTAGCCCGTTGCGATGGGCAAAGGCAACCAATTCGGCTGTATTTTTAGTGTGGGTTTTCGATAGCATTTTTTTACGGTAGTCATCGACCGTCATTTCCTTCAACTGCACGTGGTCGGCAATTTGTTTGGTCGAATATCCCTGGCAAATGAGCTGTAGAATCTGAAGCTCTCGACTGGATAGGTGCGGAGGGGGTTGTAATAGTTTAGGTGATGCTGTGATGCGCTGGGTTACCAAGGCCGAAAAGTAATTTCGTCCTGCCATGACTCCCTCAAGGCAGAGGCGGATTTCCTGGCGGCTGGTACTGCGTTTGAGCAGCAACCCGTGTACACCGATTTGCAACATTTCGGCCAGCGTTTCGTCTTCCTCAAAGCTGGTCATGCCGACTAGTCTCATTCGCGGAAACCCTGATTTCAGCTGTTTGATCAATTCAAATCCGCTCATGCCCGGCATGCGGGCATCAATAAATGCAATATCGGGTGGATGCTGGCGCACCCGATGTAGCGCATCTTCGGCCGAGGTACTACAGGAAACCGATTTTATCTGATTCCAATCCTGCAAGGCAGCCGCCATCAACTCCCCTACCATACTGTGATCATCCACCACCAAAACCGCCCACGCCATGCTGTCAACGAGATTTATGTCGAAATATCCCTATTTCCGGGGTAACGCGGTACCCCTATTTTCAGGGTTTGCTTGAAAGTATTGCTTCTGAGCCCCACCTTTCAATCGTTTTGCAAAACAACTGCAGCCGGAGCAGGGTTTCCGGAGAAAAAGTCAAAAAAATTTAATATTTTTGAAAAGTTTGGGTGTCGAAAAAATGGCAACCACAATAGGTGGTTGGGAATTGGTTTGTGATATTGATTGGGGTTTCATGCTATGGGGTTCCGATTGGTTCTACGGGTACTTTAAGGTGTCGAATTGCAGGTTTACTGATTAGGCAAATTGAAAGACCTGTGTAATTTTACCCAGGTCTTTTCATTATTTTTTTACGTCTAAAAATTCGTTGAAGAAGTTGCCATGAAAAGCATCAAAATCTTTATCAAATCGACCAGGCTTCTTTTATTTGGTCTCTTTTTTCCATTCGCCTCTCTCTGCCAAGAATTTATTGAGATCGATGCTACAGAGGGATTTATTAATCGGGACTCACTCGGCAATTTGATTTCCCACCAAGAGGCAAGAGCGCTTCTCCAAACAGGAAAGTATATTGCTGTTCCGATGCTCAATAGCTTCATGCAAATCGAACTTGTCATTAGGAAACCTCGAAAGGAAGATGGTGATAGATACCAAACTTACGCAAATCAATATGTAGCCGTTTCGACACTCGGATTACCGTCAAGTAAAATAAAATTAGGCGAATCGATTCCTTCATTTACCGTTACAACGCCAAAAAATGAGAGTCTGGCATTTGACCAATTAGAATATGAATTTTCTTTACTGATATTCAGAAAAAAGAAGGAAGTAATTCCATCTACAGTTGCTAATCAAATAGCCGTATTGATTGATCAACACCCACGGGTAAACTACATCTTTTGCAGCGAAAGCCCAAAGTCAAATTCCGATTCAAAGTTGCTACCGAAATATTTAAGTAAGTATCATAATGTTTATGTCGCAGAGCCCCCCACTTTAAGTCACTTTGATAAATTCTCGTGGTACATTCTCATTGATAAGAAAAGGGAAATAAGGGCCCTTGTGCCGCCCGTGCCGGATGAGCTCATTTCGGTTCTGGCAGTAAAGAAGGCATTGGAAGGAGTTAGGGAGTAGAATATCTTTGCTCAATTTAGGGATGAGTGTATAAAGAGCGGCCGAATAGTATTGTATTCACTCTATCCAAATTTTTTCAAGAATAGTCATGAAGCGGTTCATTCTTTTACTGATATGTGTTGCTGCTTTAAGATTCGTAAGAAATTCAATTTTGATATCGGATGATGTCATTTATGACTCTCTAAGCGATCAACTCTCCCATGAACGAATTATTCAGCTTTTAGATCGAGGAAAAAAGTGGGAATGGCTTTCGTATTGCTTTTTGCCTTTCCTCCTTCTCATAAAGATATTATTCGTTGCAGCCTGCCTTTCAATAGGGGCGTTGTTCTTAAGAACTGAGGCGGGGTTTCAGAAATTTCTAAAAATTGCGACCACGGCCGAGTTTGTATTTCTAATTCCACCCTTTATAAGCTTATGTTGGTTTGCTTTTGTAAACACCCAGTACACGCTCCAAGATTTGAAGTTCTTTTCTCCGTTATCGATGATCAATTTCTTCAGCCACTTTGAGCTTGAGCCGTGGCTTGTTTACCCTATTCAACTGTTGAATGTTTTCGAGCTATTATACTGGGCAGTGCTGGCTTGGCAGTTACAGGAAGTGCTGAAGAAGTCTTTTCCCGAGAGCCTGGGGTTTGTAATGAAGACCTACGGTGTAGGGTTAACCGTGTGGGTTGTAGTAGTTATGTTTTTAACGGTAAGCCTTACGTAACATGGTGAAGAAGGCACTCATTACTTCCGGCATTACCATCGTATTTGCACTTGCCTTATTTATGGTGTATAGTTTGATAGAGCAGCAGACTGCTAAAAAGTTAGTGCAGACTAAAATTCAATCAACTCCTGTAAATGTTAATCTGTTTACGTTAGATAGTACTCGGTTCATTTTCCCCTTGGCCAAGCCGGTTGTATTTATCTTGTATAATTCAACCTGCGAGCACTGTCAGTATGAACTCACGCACATAAGAGCCTCAATGCATTTGTTCAAAGATGTTGAGTTGGTTTTTTTATCCTCGGAATCCATTTCGGCCATTAAAAAAGTTGCCCTGCCTTTTGAGTCACACCGCAATGTGAATTTTGTCAAGATCAATCCGGAGGACGTGTTTGCCAATTTCGGCACGGTGCGCTACCCCACCATACTTATCTACGGAACCAACAGCAAGTTAATCAAGGAGTTTAAAGGCGAGACGAAAGTAGAGGCAATTCTGAAGTATGCCCGATAATAGATTGATCGAACGTACACACCTACGCCAACACGACCAGTCTGACTGCGGTGTGGCCTGCCTGCTGTCGATCATCAAATTTCATGGCGGGCATCATAGCCTCGAGCAACTGCGTAAACTTAGCGGCACTTCCCGTCAGGGTACCACGTTACTGGGACTATTGCAGGCCGCACAACAGGTTGGCTTTGATGCCGAAGGTCTTGAGGCTGAAACGGTTTATAATTTGAATGAATTATCTGAGCCCTCCATCCTGCATGTGGTGATCGACAACCGACTTCAACACTACGTAGTTTATTATCCAGATGCTTCGCAGTCCTTTTCCACCAACAGACAGGCTAAGTTGAAGATTGGTGATCCGGCAAGGGGCATTCTTGATCTTTCCCCTGAGGAGTTGGATGGCATCTGGAAAAGCAAAGCGCTATTGAAACTGGTACCGAATGAGAAATTTGAGAAAGTCACTTTGCAGAAGGCGAAGAAAAGACAGTGGATTTTCTCACTGGTCCGCGAAGATCTGAGCATCCTCACCATTTCGATGGTTCTCGGATTACTTATTGCTGTGCTGGGTATTTCCTCCGCCATCTTCTCCCAAAAACTGATCGATGATATATTGCCCAAGGAGAATTATGAGAAGTTAATTCTCAGTGTCATACTGGTTACGTTACTCTTGTTAGCCCGCAGCGGGCTTGGCTTTTTACGCGGGTTGTTCATAATCAGGCAGGGGGTAGACTTTAACAACCGGATCATCCAGAGCTTTTACAACAGTCTGCTGAGGTTGCCCAAATCTTTTTTTGATACCCGTAAAACAGGCGATCTGATTGCCCGCATGAATGATACACGCAGAATTCAGAGCGTGTTGGCGGTGTTGTTTGGCAGCGTCAGTATTGACGTGTTGGTGGTGATTGTCTCGCTGATATTCGTGTTTGTGTACTCCACCGCTATTGGATTGATCATGCTCGGCTGCCTGCCAGTGTTCGCCTTGTTGCTGATCCGGTTTAACCAACCCGTCATAAGGTCACAAAAAGAAGTGATGGCAGGTTATGCCTATGCTGAAAGTAATTTTATCGACACCATACAGGGCGTGGCGGATATCAAGTTGGCCAATAAGTTGGATTTTTTTGAAAGACAGAATGCTGCAGTCTATGGCTTTTTTCAGACGAGTATGGCGGATTTGGGCAAGCTCCAAATCCGTTTTTCGGTGCTGTCCGAAGTTATTGGTGTCATTTTTATGATGACGGTTTTTGGTATGTCGTCCTGGCTGGTTATCTCTAAACAGCTTCAGATTGGTGAGTTAGTGGCGCTGCTGGGATTGCCGGAGGAATCATTCCGGCCGTCAATCGCCTGATGGTTTCCAATATTCAGATTCAGGAGGCGTTGGTTGCATTTGAACGCATGTACGAGTTTGTTTCGATGGATAAAGAAGATGAGCGGGCGATCGACCACAAATTATCTTTTGACTCACTAGCGGTCAATAGTGTTTCCTTTCGATTCCCGGGGCGAAAGCAGATTCTCCAAGACGTTTCATTTGAAGTTAAACGAGGAGAGATGATTGCCTTGGTGGGTGAAAGCGGCCGGGGGAAGAGCACGTTACTTCAACTACTTCAAAAATTCTATGATCCGGAGGGTGGGAGTATTTCCATAGATGGCCTCCGATATGCCGATCTGGATTTGCGCGAGTTGCGAACCAATATTTCCGCTATGCCGCAGGACCCCAAGATTTTCAATGGGCATTTGCTCTTCAATGTCGTGCTGAGTGATGACGTGGTTGAATTACAGCGGGCTGCACAATTTTTGGATCAATCAGGCTTCAATATTTTTTTTGCCGACTTTCCGCAAGGATATCTTACACTACTTGGCGAAGAGGGAGTGAATTTGTCGGGCGGCCAAAAGCAGTTGGTTGCATTGGCGCGGGCACTCTTCCGTCAACCGAAAGTGCTGTTGCTGGATGAGTCGATGTCCGCCATGGACCGGAATACCGAAGCCTTCGTGGTGCGTTTGCTTGAGAAGGCGAAGCAAGACCGCATCACCGTATTGGTAACTCACCGCATGGCTACTGCGCAGCGGTGTGACCGGGTATACATCCTCGAAAATGGAAAAATTGAATTAAAAGGTACTCCAGAACAACTTCGGTCTTTCTCGAATTTCTACAGCGAAGGCCTTCAAGCTTTGACGTGATGCCTATCCAACAGGTAGGGAATCAACACGAAAGTCGTGTTTTCCTGTTATCATTGCACCCAATTTTCCATTATGCCCGCATCCAATAACCAGCAGCAATACAACGTCTACGGCATCGGCAATGCCATTGTGGATATTGTAACCGAAGTATACCACGACTTTTTTGAAAAACACGAAGTGGAAAAAGGCGTGATGACGCTGGTGGACGAAAAACGCCAGCTTCAGTTGATGAAAGCCATCGACATGAAACGCAGCAAGATGTCGGGCGGAGGCTCGGCCGGCAACACGGTAGTAGCCCTCAACCAGTTTGGCGGCAAGAGCTTTTACTCCTGCCTGGTGGCGCACGATGAACTGGGCGAGTTTTTCCTCAAAGACCTCGCCCGCAACGGGGTGGACACGAATCTGAAATATGAAAACTGCCCGCAAGGCCACAGCGGTCGTTGCCTCGTCATGACATCGCCCGATGCCCAGCGCACCATGAATACCTTTCTGGGCGTGAGTTCCTTTCTGTCACCCGAGCACCTGCATGAACACGCCATTGAAAATTCGCAGTACGTTTACCTCGAAGGCTACCTCGTGGCCAGCCCCAAAGGCCTGGAGGCCATGAAAGAAACCAAGCGGCTGGCCCAACGGCATAAGGTGGATGTGGCCCTCACGTTTTCGGATGCCAGCATGGTTAAATACTTCTCCAAACAAATGCAAGAAATTGTGGGCGCCAGTGTAGACACGCTGTTTTGCAACGAAGAAGAAGCGATGATCTTCACTGGCACAGATACGCTAGGTGCTGCGCGCGAGAAATTGCGCCAGGTGGCCAGGCGGTTTGCCATCACGCTGGGTGCTAATGGCGCCATGATTTTTGATGGCGACACCTTTATTGACATCGAACCGTATCCCGTGCGCGCCATTGATACCAACGGGGCGGGCGATATGTTTGCCGGTGCATTTTTGTACGGCATCACCCACGGCCACAGCTATGCGCAGGCCGGCAAACTGGCGTCACTCGCTTCTTCGCGCGTGGTTACGCAGTGGGGCCCTCGCCTGACACCCGCAGATGCCCAGCGCATCCTCAGTGATCTGCTTCAATAGCCCATCGCAGGCTGAGATGTGTTTGATCGGATAAAAATCGGACGGCTACAGGCAACCGCTATTTGCAGCTGGAATTGTAAGCTTTAATTGCCTCTACCATGTTGCCATAATTCCGGGTAAACGGCTTAACCGTTTTTGCATCCATGGAGGGGCACGATTGGAAAAGCTCAACCATCACCGCTTCGAAGTTATCTTTTGTAATCAGTACCGCTTTACCTGAGCATTCGTTGAACAACAAATACTCCTTCTCCGTGATTTCGATGGCACTTCCTACCTGAAAGGCCAGGTCTTTGGCGGCAGCCTTTTCCGCCTTAGGTCTTGTCGATGCCTTTCACCAAGCCGACCAGCGCTTGCCAGTTGACGAGTTTGTTTATCTCTGAAAGGGTGGCCACCGCCTTACTTGTTTTGCTCCTGCGGCTGTAACTGAGAACCGCATCCATCAACCTGAGTTATCTGTTCATTTTCTCCATGAACAAACTTAACAACCCGCTGGCTTTTGTCTGGTTTTACTCATGGGTTTTTCAAAGCCCTCTCATACAATGTATCCATATCAAACGGAGACCTAGCTTCACTTTGGCCCTGGCCGCGGTGGTCGTAGGCTACACATCGGTAGCGACTTTCAAAATGCGCCACCTGGTATTGCCACATGCGGTGGTCAAACAACAATCCGTGCGAAAAAATAATGGTCTCGGGGCCGCTGCCCTTTTCCTGAAAAAATAGTTGCACTCGCCCGGCCAAAGGTGACATACGTCATAATTGAGTTCGGAAAGGTACCTTAATTTTCTCAAAAATTGGGAAATCAGTCAGGCCATGACAAACCAGGAAGCCGTTGAGGTTTTGCTGCAGTTGGCGCAGGAACTCATAAAATCAGAAGAGGCGCAACGTGCCCGAATCTCGGGCGTACATCCGGCTTTTAGAACCAGCGCCCGCAATTTTGTTCACTATCTCCAACTTCGAAGCGAAGAGATTCGTGAACTGCAGGAGTTCTTGCACGAGCGTGGCCTTTCGTCATTGGCCAGTTCAGAAAGCCATACCCTGGCGCAACTTCTTCAGGTGATACGCTGGCTGGCCCCCGAAACAGACCTAACTCCCTTTCTCCAGGAAAAGCTTTGCGACTTTCCGGAAGGAAACAAGCTGAGGCGAATTCACGCAAGGAAGTTACTGGGCTCTGCCCTGCGCCCCGATCTGCCACGTATCATGGTTACCTTCTCGAGTGATATGGCCGCTGATCGGATGAAGATTGAAGAGTTGCTGAAGGCTGGCATGACCATAGCCCGTATCAACTGCGCGCATGATGACGAGACCGTTTGGTTGCGCATGATCCAAAACCTGCGAAAGTCGGTTACCAAAACCGGTAGGCCGTGTAAAGTGTATATGGACCTTGCCGGGCCAAAGATCCGAACCGTGCGCGTGCCGGGCCGTGATGAAGAAGGCTATGAACTTAGAGAGGGTCAGCGGTTACGCCTGGTACCCGGAAAAAAAGCAGAGGAGAAAAAAGAGGCTAAAAAAGTTGGCCGTATTGGAGTGGCACCGGCTGAGATTCTGTCCATGCTGCGCGTGGGGGAACATGTTTACTTTGACGATGGAAAATTTGAAGCCAAGGTGGTGGAGGTGGAAAAAAAGGAAGCCGAGGTAGTGATTACGAGGATATCGGCTAAAAAGCCATTCTTAAAAGCTGAAAAAGGAGTCAATCTTCCGGATTCGGATCTCGAAATTCCCGCGCTCACGGAAGACGATCGTAAAAATCTGCCCTTTGTTTGTCAGCATGCCGATCTGGTTGGCTACTCGTTCGTTAGTTCATCAAAAGATTTAATGCACTTGCGCGAAGAACTCGCACACATGACAGCGAAGCCACCAGCCGTGGTGTTGAAAATTGAACGCGTAGCAGCCGTGCAAAATCTTCCCGATCTATTGTTGTGTGGCATGCAGGAAGAAATCTTTGGCGTGATGATCGCCCGCGGAGATCTAGCTGTGGAAATCGGCTTTGAACGCTTGAGCGAAATTCAACAAGAAATACTCTGGATTTGCGAGTCGGGCCACGTACCGGTGATTTGGGCAACCCAGGTGCTGGAGAACATGACCAAAACGGGCTTTGCCACACGAAGCGAGATTTCGGATGCCGCCATGGGTGCCATGGCTGAGTGTGTCATGTTAAACAAGGGGCCTTACGTGGTCAAATCAGTGGAGACACTAACCGATATTCTGGTGCGCCTAACCGGCCATCAGAGTAAGAAGCGTTATGTTCTCCGCCCGCTTTCGATTGCCCGCGAGTTCCTCAACGCCCGCCCCGGGGAGTAACCCATTAGGACGTTTTTCATGAGGCAAGCCCACTTTTTCGGTCTGGTAATCAAATCCGGTGATCTGCGCTGATTCGCTTGCCGCCCCGTTTGGCGTAAAGTCCCTGTTTAACTAAAGGATTACAAACCGGGGCTAAATGCAACAAGGCTTAAAATCTTCACAATAATTTTATTTTGATAGTATGCATGCAGACTATTTTTCTATACCTTTCCGCACTCGATTGCAGCAAGATGAAAAAAGAGGAGACGGTTGACTATCACATCAAAACGGCCTGGCATGCCATTGCACGCATGTACAACCAGCAGGCGCTCAAGTTTGATGGCACGATGTCGATTGGGTATGCCCTGCTCAACATCTCTTCGGAGGAGGGAACTCCCGCCATGAAAATCGGGCCGCTGATGGGGTTGGAACCCCGCAGCCTCACCCGGCTGCTGAAGTCGATGGAGGAAAAGGGGCTGATCTACCGGCAGGTGGATAAAAACGACAAGCGCTCCGTGCGTGTGCTGCTCACCCGGGAGGGCAGAAAGATGAAGGAAAAGTCGCGCGACACGGTGCTGCGGTTTAACCAAGCCGTGCGAGACGAGATACCTGCGCAAAAGCTGGACGTGTTTTTTGAAGTGATTCAGGAAATTAATGAAGTGATCGAAAAAAAGACATTGGTTGTTAGTTCTTAGTTGAAAGTGATTATTCGCGACCAACAGCTAACAACAAAAAACAAAAAACCAACAACTAAGCATTACGATATGAACCGTTCTATCAAAAAAGTGGCTGTACTCGGCTCGGGTGTTATGGGCTCTGCCATCGCCTGCCACTTTGCTAACATCGGTTGCCAGGTGCTGCTGCTCGACATTGCGCCCAACGCCCTTACCGAAGAAGAAAAGGCGAAAGGCCTGACGCTCGAAAGCAAGGCCGTGAAAAACCGGATCGTGCAAACGTCTTTCGATCGCTGCATCAAGTCGAGCCCGGGCCCGATTTACAGCAAGAAGTTTATTCCGCGCATTTCACTAGGAAACTTCACGGACGATTTTTCGAAAATCAAAGACTACGACTGGACCATCGAGGTGGTAACCGAAAACCTCGACATCAAAAAGAAAGTGTACGAGCAGGTAGAGAAATTCCGCAAGCCGGGCACGCTTATTACCTCCAACACATCTGGTATTCCCATCCACCTGATGGCCGATGGCCGCAGCGAGGATTTCAAGAAGCACTTCGCGGGCACGCACTTCTTTAACCCTCCGCGTTACCTCAAGTTATTTGAGGTTATCCCTACACCGCACACCGATCCGGAGGTCACGAAGTTTCTGCTGCACTATGGCGATCTCTATCTGGGTAAGACGTCTGTGCTCTGTAAAGACACTCCGGCTTTCATCGGCAACCGCGTGGGTGTTTGGGGATTGTTAAAAGTGATTTATTCCATGCAGAAGTACGATCTCAATGTAGATGAGATCGACAAACTCACCGGCCCGGTAATCGGCCGCCCCAAGTCGGCCACGTTCCGCACTTCGGATGTGGTGGGCCTCGACACGCTCGTAAAAGTGGCCAACAATCTCTACGCTGGCCTGCCCAACGATGAGGGCCGCGAGATGTTTAAGCTTAGCGAGGTGGTAACGAAAATGGAGAAGAACAACTGGCTGGGAGATAAAACCGGTCAGGGCTTTTATAAGAAAGTAAAAACACCCGATGGTAAATCGGAAATCCACACACTGGATTTAAAAACCCTCGAATACAAACCCAAGGCAAAAGCAAAATTTGCCACGCTCGAAACCACGAAGACCATCGACAACCTGCGCGACCGTTTCAAAGTGTTGCTGGCAGGCAAAGACAAGGCAGGTGATTTCTATCGCGACTGTTTCTATGGTTTGTTTCAATACGCCTCCAACCGCATTCCGGAAATCAGCGATGAGCTGTACCGCATCGATGATGCTGTCTGCGCGGGCTTTGGGTGGGAACTCGGGCCGTTTGATACGTGGGATGCGCTGGGCGTAGAAAAAACTGCGCAAGCCATGGAGGCTGCAGGCTATAAACCGGCAGCATGGGTTCACGAAATGTTGGCGGCCGGTCATAAAACTTTCTATAAAGTAGAAGGCGGCCAGCGCAAGTACTACGATATTCCGAGCAAGAGCTACAAAACGATCACCAGCAAAGAGGCATTCATCATTCTCGAAAACCTCAGCGACAACATTGTTTGGAAAAATGCCGATTCTAAAGTCACCGACCTGGGCGATGGTGTGATCAATTTCTCGTGGCATAGCAAGAGCTATACACTCGGCAGTGCCGTGGTGGAGGGCATGAACAAAGCCATTGATCTGGCTGAAAAAAATTACCGCGGACTGGTGATCGGCCATCAGGGTGCAGATTTCTCGCTGGGTGCCAACCTGGGCATGGTGTTTATGTATGCCATCGAACAGGATTATGATGAGTTGGATTTCATGGTGCGCGCGTTCCAGAATTCCGTTATGCGCATTCGCTATTCGGGCGTGCCCGTAGTAGTGTGCCCGCAGAGCCGCACATTGGGTGGCGGTTGCGAAATGACCATGCATGCCGACCTGGTGCAGGCGGCAGCCGAAACGTACATCGGGCTGGTAGAAGTTGGCGTGGGCCTGATTCCCGGTGGCGGAGGCACCAAAGAATTTACCAAGCGCGTAAGTGACATGTTTCAGGAAGGAGATGTAGAATTGAATGCGCTACAAAATGCGTTCATGAACATTGCTACCGCGAAAGTGGCGCTAAGCGCTGAGGAGGCACGCGAGATGGGCGTGCTGCGCGAGCAAGACCGCATCAGCGTGAACAAAGACCGCCAGATCCTGGATGCCAAAGCAGCCGTAATTGAACTGGCCGATGCAGGCTACACCATGAAGCCACAGGCAACTAACATCCGCGTGCAAGGCCGCACCGGCATGGCGCTTTTTGCCGCAGGCGTAAACGGCATGAAGATGGGCCGCTACGTGAGCGAACACGATGCCAAAATCGCGATGAAGATCGCCAACATCATGTGCGGTGGCGACCTCAGCTACCCACAAGAAGTCAGCGAACAATACCTCCTCGACCTCGAGCGCGAAGCGTTTGTATCGCTGTGTGGCGAACGGAAAACACTCGAACGGATTCAGAGTATTTTAACAGGGGGGAAGCCTTTACGAAACTAAACGAAATGGTTGTTAGTTGATGGTTGTTAGTTGCTAGACTAATGCCATCCTAACAACTTTCAACTAATAACTAACAACTAAAGTATGGATGCATACATCGTAGCCGGATTCAGAACAGGCGTTGGCAAAGCCAAAAAAGGTGGATTTCGTTTTACGCGGCCGGATGACCTTGCCGCTGACGTGATCAAGCACCTGGTGAAATCAGTGCCGGGCGTAGAAAACAAGATGGTGGACGACCTCATCGTGGGCAACGCGGTGCCGGAGGCTGAGCAGGGCATGCAAATGGGCCGCATGATTTCGCTGCTAGCGCTTGGCGTTGATGTGCCCGGCATGGTGGTGAATCGCTACTGCGGATCAGGTTTGGAAACGATCGCCATCGCCAGCCAGCGGATTCAGGCCGGGCAGGCAGACATCATCATTGCCGGAGGCACCGAGTCAATGAGCATGGTGCCCGTGATGGGCTTTAAAACCGCGCTCAACTGGGCCATCGCCAAAGACAACCCGAACTACTACACCAGCATGGGCCTTACGGCCGAGGAAGTCTCGAAGCAATTCAAGATCACCCGCGAGGAGCAAGACCAGTTTTCGTACGAATCGCACATGAAGGCAGCCGCGGCATGGAAAGCGGGCAAATTCAAAGACGAGGTGGTGCCGATCACGGTGAAGGAAACCTACGTGGATGAAACCATGAAGAAGAAAACCCGCGAGTTCGTGGTGGCCACCGATGAAGGCATTCGTGCCGACACTACGGTGGAAGGCCTCGCAAAGTTGAAGCCCGCCTTTGCCATGGGTGGAACGGTAACGGCAGGAAATTCTTCGCAGACTTCGGATGGCGCTGCGTTTGTGATGGTCGTGAGCGAGCGGATGGTAAAGCAGCTCAACCTGAAACCGATTGCCCGACTGGTCAGCTATGCCGTAGCTGGCGTAGAACCGCGCATCATGGGCATCGGGCCGGTGGCGGCTATCCCCAAGGCGCTGAAGATCGCAGGCAAGCAACTGGATGACATCGACCTTATTGAGTTGAACGAAGCCTTTGCTGCACAGGCATTGGGCGTGGTAAAAGAGCTCGGCATCGACCGCAGCAAACTGAACGTAAACGGAGGCGCCATTGCCGTGGGTCATCCCCTCGGATCATCGGGTGCACGCCTTTCCGTACAGCTCTTCAACGAACTCCGCAGACAGAACAAGAAGTACGGTATGGTAACCGCTTGTGTCGGTGGCGGCCAGGGCGTGGCGGGGGTTTATGAATTATTGAATTAGTTGTTGGTTGTTAGTTCGTAGTTGTCGGTAGGAAGACATGGAGTCGTATACAGATTTGGAAGTTTGGAAACAAGCCAAGGATTTGGTGCGGCAGATTTATGAACTATCCAAGTCGTTCCCTAAGGAAGAACAATTTGGACTAACTAATCAACTAAGGCGAGCGGCCGTTTCGATACCTTCCAACATCGCTGAAGGTTGTGGTCGCAATCACTTTAAAGACTCTATTCAATTGTTTTATATCGCCCGGGGCAGCTTATACGAAGTTGAAACGCAAGTATTGATCGCTTATGATTTAAAATACGTATCCGCTGAAGATCTAGACCACGCGATGGTTCGAATCAAATCGTGCAAGAGATTGTTGAGTGGCTTCATCAATTACTTCCAGAAGCGATCGACCGGACATTCAGCAACAGCCGTCAATGAACAATTTGTAGACTATAATGCAGACATCGAATCCCTCCCACCCAAAAACCAAAAAATACCAACTAAGAACTAACAACTATCAACTATCAACTAAGAACTACCAACCAATATGGCAACAGCAGTAGAGACCAAACAAGCAATCAAAGGCGGAGAATTCCTCATCCGCGAGACCAGCGCACACGACATCTTCATTCCCGAAGAGTTTACCGAAGAGCAACGCATGATCGCCCAGACCTGCAAAGACTTCCTGAAACAGGAGGTATACCCACGCCTGGACGAAATCGACTCGATGAAACATCCGGAGCTGATGCCCAACTTGCTCGACAAGGCAGGCGAACTCGGCTTGCTGGGGACTTCTGTACCGCAGGAACTCGGTGGCTTTGGCATGGACTTCAACTCCACCATGCTGGTAGCCGAAGTGCTGGGGGCCGGGCATTCGTTCGCGGTGGCCATCTCCGCGCACACCGGCATCGGCACACTGCCCATCCTGTATTATGGCAGCGAAGCGCAAAAGAAAAAATACATCCCAAATCTGGCTTCCGGAAAATGGAAGGCTGCGTACTGTCTGACCGAACCCGATTCGGGCTCAGACGCGAATTCCGGCAAAACGAAAGCCACACTTTCGGCAGACGGCAAGCATTACATTCTCAACGGCCAGAAGATGTGGATTACCAACGGTGGCTTCGCGGATGTGTATGTGGTGTTCGCCAAAATTGACAACGACAAGAACCTCACTGCCTTCATCGTGGAGAAAGCCTTTGGTGGCATCACCATGAACGAAGAAGAGAAAAAGATGGGCATCAAAGGCTCATCTACACGCCAGATTTTCTTTAACGACTGCAAAGTGCCGGTAGAGAATATGTTGAGCGAGCGCGAAAATGGTTTCAAGATTGCCGTGAACATCCTCAACATCGGGCGAATCAAACTGGGCGTTGCTGCACTGGGTGGTTGCAAGATGACGGTGAGCACCGCAGTACGTTACGCGAATGAGCGCAAGCAGTTCGGTACATCCATCGCCAACTTTGGTGCCATTAAGCACAAGCTGGCCGAAATGACGACCAAAATATTTGCTTCGGAGTCAGCGCACTACCGCGCCAGCCAGAATATTGAAGATGCGTACCACGCGTTCATCGCCAGTGGCATGGATAGCAGCCAGGCACGTCTCAAGTCACTTGAAGAATTTGCCATTGAGTGCGCCATTATGAAGGTGCATGGCAGTGAGGTGCTCGACTTTGTGGTAGACGAAGGCGTACAGATTTATGGCGGCATGGGCTTCTCGGCCGAAGGGCCGATGGACCGCGCCTACCGCGATGCGCGCATCAACCGGATCTTTGAAGGCACCAACGAAATCAACCGCATGCTCACCATCGACATGCTGCTGAAACGCGCTATGAAAGGTACGTTAGATCTGATGGCACCTGCCATGGCCGTGCAGAAAGAGCTGATGAGCGTCCCGGATTTTGGCAGAGGCGAGGATGATGGCGTATTCGCGAAAGAGAAAAAAGTAATCGCCAACCTGAAGAAAGCGGGGCTGATGGCAGCCGGAGCAGCCGTACAGAAGTACATGATGAAACTCAGCGAAGAGCAGGAAGTACTCATGAATCTGGCCGATATGCTCATCGAAGGCTACGTGGCCGAGTCGTGCCTGCTGCGCGTGGAGAAAATGATCAGCCAACGGGGCGAAGCCGCCTGCGAGTTGGAGAAAGCCATGGCCATGATCTACTTGCACCATGCCGTGAACCGCGCTGCCGAAGCCGGTCGCGAAGCCATCAGCGCCTTTGCCGAGGGTGACGAATTGCGCTTGATGTTGATGGGCCTGAAGCGATTCACCAAAATCGATCCTTACAATCTCAAGGAAGCCAGACGCAAGGTGGCGAACCGGGTGATTGACAAAGGAGAGTATCCGTTTTAAATTATCGTAGTTGGTTGTTGGTTGTTGGTTGTTAGTTGTTAGTTGTTGGTTGTTCGAAGCACATGAAAAACGAATAGCCAACTACGAACAACGAAAAAGCCCGGAAGTGATTCCGGGTTTTTTATGTTTCAAATTATTCGATGACTGAATTATGGGTTGCAAAGTGGCGCAATGGCGTAAGTCACATATCGATATCTTCTCCGGTACCAGTTCTAAACCCGTAGTATCCTACTGATGCCATAAAGGGGTACCCCTGCAATCAAGAGCAGGAATCCCCAGTAAACCGCCTCCTGACCCGATCCTGCCACGGCCCAGAGCGAGTAGACGAACGCGATGATCGCGATAAGAAATTTCCATGGCTGGTTCCACCGGGTATCTCCTGAACGCACGGCCAATACCAGATACGACACACTCGAAAACAAAAAGGCAACCAGAACCGTCATGGTCGAAATCAGAATGATGAACCGGTACGTGTCGGCCAGGTTACGGCTGAAGTTCATGAACAGCAAGAGCGAGATTAAGGTGCTCGATACGACCAGACTTAAAACGGGCGCCCCGCGCTTGTTCAATTTACCAAAAGACGAGGGGAATAAGCGATCGGCTGCTGCCGCTGCTGGGATCTGGCCTTGCATAATAATCCACCCATTCAGTGCTCCAAAAGTTGATATCACAGCACCGGCCGCTACCACGTAGCCCGCCCAATCGCCCCACAGGTAGGTGGCCGCATCCGCGAAAGGCGCCTTCGAGTTCTTCAACAGCTCAGGCGAAAGAACTCCCATAATCACCACCGTACCCAACACATACAAGACGGTGACCGCGAGTGTGCCAACCAGCGTGGCGCGGGCAATGGTCTTGCCGGCATTCGCCACACTGCCCGAGGGAATGGTGGCACACTCCAGCCCCATAAAAGCAAATAAGGTCAATGTGGCGGTTGAAGTAATGGCGGCCATATCTGATGTACCGCTGCTGTTGAATGGTTGGTAGTTCTCCGTCTGAATGAAAAAGGCTCCACCCATTGTGACTAATATGAGAGGTGCAATCTTCAATATGGTGGTCACCAGTTGAACTGCGCCCGCTTTCTTAAGGCCATGGGCATTGATCCACGTCAGCAACCAGATACTACCGAGGCCCACGGCCACAGCATAGAAGGCATTGACCCCTAAAACCGGAAAGAACACCGTGAGGTAGCTGATGAAGGCAACCGAGATAGCCGCATTGGTTGACCAAACGGAAATCCAATACCCCCAACCCACCAGAAAGGCTGCGAAGTCGCCAAGGCCTTCGCGTGTGTACGCATAGGGGCCACCATTGGCCAAGGGCATTAGCTGGCTCAGCCAGCTGAACACCAATGCCAGGCAAACAGCCCCGGCACCGGACACCAGCCATCCGATGAGGCTGATGCTGCCAAACGAGGCTAGTGCGGCCGGTAGCATGAACATGGCGGAGGCAATCATATTGCCCATCACCAGCGAAGTGCTGGTCCAAAATCCGATTTTGGGTTGCGCCATGATCAGCAAGTTGAAAAAAAAAGGTGAATCGTTACGACTCACCTTTTTTGAACATCTCGTCTTTACCGGCTATGGCTGGCTGCGCTTGGCCGTCATGGGGAATTGACCGAACTGGCCCAATGTCATGTTTCCGCTGAAATCATCTCCGGAAACCGTGCCTTTCACTCCGATGCTCACCGAGTTTCCTCCAAAGGAGAGCGTATACTCAAAGCTCAATTCATTCCCGTTGAGTTTCAGATTCTCCAGTGGCATCGTGCGGTTCATGCGTGAACTGGTGATGGTGCCGGTAAGTTGTTCGCCATTCTTTTCGATGACGATTTTGCCATCGCCACCTTGCGGTGACTGAACGGTGTAGTTCCATGTTCCCTCGGGCACAATTACAGCGGTGGGGTCAACTTTTACCGTTGCGGTTGCGGCACCACCCACGGCAGCCGGCACCGGAGTTGTTGCCGGGCGACCGTTGCGACCGCCAGCACCACCTGCCCCTCCACCGCCTCCGCCTGACATACCACCACCATCGGCCATGCCGCCATCGCCTTCCTTCAAGTCGTCATTGTTTACGGAACGACCTCGCCTGCGGGGCTGATCAAAACTCATCTTGCCGATGCGGTAGCTGAAGTTTAATCGCACACTCCAGTTGTTGAGCGTGGTAATGCTGCTTTGGTTGATGGTGAGCGTCTCTGTAGCATTCCGAATTTTCATGTTCGGGGCAAGGAAGTTTTCGAAACCAATGCCCACGCTTCCCTTTTTGTTTTTGAATTCCTTTCGCGCACCCAGGCTATACGTTCCGAAACCACCTTGGAAACCTTGCAGCTGAATCCTGCGCCCCCGGTAGAATGCGAATGACTGTAGCGCCCAGCCCTTGCCGAGCCCATAGCTGCCAAACAGGCGCCCACTGTATACCCAGCCGGTATTCGAGGCGTTTTGAGTAGGGTCAGGCACATTGTTTGCCAAATCAGCATAGTAAATGTCGCCCCCGCCATTCAGCGAAAGCTTGCCCACGTTGACGTTGGCAAACATGCTGGCGCCATAGGCATTCTCCATACCGATATTATCGTAGGTGGTCACGATGGTGTCGCCCCGCGGATTGCGCAAACTTTGAATTGCATTATTGGAGTTGCGCACAAAGCCCGTGAAGTTAAGGGAGGTGCCTTTAATGAAGGTGCTGTAGCCGATTTCAAAGTTGTTGGTGAACTCAGGATCAAGTGTTGGATTACCAATCGTAATGTTCAGTGGATTGGATGCCTGAATATTGGGGTTGAGGAACTGAATGGACGGCCGTTGAATGCGCCTGTTGTACGATGCCTTGATAGTACCGTTCTTCAGTTTCTTCGAAGCATTTATGCTGGGGACGAGTACACCGTATTCCGGGATATCAATATCTTCTTCCGTGCGGCTGAACGCATTAATCACGGTGTACTCGTAGCGTAAACCGGTTTTGAAACTGTAGCCACTCTTGGCGCTATAGGTATAGGAACCGTAGCCTGAGAGTACATCTTGATTATAATTCAACTGGTTGTTGAAACTTGGATTAGACGAAGCAATAAACTCACCATCCGAACCAGTTGCTTCAAAGAAGGCAAAATCGCTCAACACCTTTCGCAAAATGTTTTTCGCCCCGAACTCCAACATCTGATTCGTGCCCAGAGGTGTCTGATAATCCAGTTGAAGAGTGTACTCTTCGTTCAAACCGTCATTTTCATTTTTTCTGCGAAAGTCAATATCTCCGGCAGATGTGAAATAGGTATTGCTGAAATCGTTGTTACGATCGTTGCGACTGTACAGCGCCAGGAAGCTTAGCTCTCGATCCTTTTTGGGAAACAGTCGGGTGTAGCTCAGGTTAAAATCGATGGTGCCTGATTCGTCTTTGGTGATTACATCTTGCAAGGATGAACCAGTTAAGGCCCCATTGGTAAAATTCTCGGTCAGTAACCCATCCTGTGCGGAATTGTTATTGCGCACGCCATAGCGCACCGAGGCCGCCAGTGAGTTATATTGGTTGATATCATAGTCCCACCCCAAATTGTAGTTGCCAAAAAGACCATCGCTGCGATTACCGGCTTGTTGTTGGGTGATGTAGTCGGTGTTGTTCGATTTGGTGGCCTGTTGATTTTCGAAAGCACCATCAATGTTGTAATTCGCCCGGCCAAAGCCACCCAGAGAGAAGCCCATCTTTTTCCTGCGGTAGTTGCCACTGAGCCCCAGGTTTGATCCGCGATAGCCGACCCCGGCATCAATGTTTAACGTAAGGCCCTGTAACGTGTTTTTCTTGGTGATGATGTTGATGATGCCACCTGATCCTTCCGCATCGTACTTCGCAGAAGGTGATGTGATCACCTCTACCGTTTTGATTTGGTCAGCCGGAATTTGCTTCAACGCATCGGCAATCGAATTGGCCATAATGGTGGACGGCTTGTTGTTGATTAACACCAGAATATTCTGACTTCCACGCAGGCTCACGTTGCCATCCAGGTCTACCGAAAGGTTAGGTACCCTCCGCAGCACATCCGCGGCATCACCGCCCTTCGTGGTAGCATCATTTTCCGCGTTGTAAATGGTGCGGTCAACTCTCTCTTCAATGAGTTCCTTTTGCCCTTCCACAACCACTTCTTGAAGGACCTCGGTTTCCTGCTGAATAATGATCGCCCCCGTATTAATATCGGTGCCTCGTTCCGCTACCGTAAATGGACCTTTTGTGATGGTTTTGTATCCAATAAAGGAGATGGAAAGTACGTACTGCCCGGCAGGGATATTCTTAATTGAAAAACGACCCTTGTCATCGCAAATGGAGCCATCGATCGGCTTATTGGTCTTGGTATCAACAAGCGCTACGGTGGCGAATTCCACCGGGACACGCCCGGCTGAATCCAGAATGGCACCGCTGATTTTTCCCGTGCCGGTACCGGCCTTGCCTTGGTCCTGCGAAAAGGCCAAAACGGGCAGAAAAAGAAGAAATACAAAAAATTTGTTCATTCCGCGCGCAAAACTAACATGCTTAGAACCTCAAAACGTTGAACAAGTTCAAAATGGACACAAAATCTACATTGGTGGCAATGGCGACTGACCACTGGTGCAACGCAGCGATCAGGGCTTTATTTCGGCCTTCATCGCTTGCAGATGATTGTGAAGGGCGGCCTCCCATGAGGTATCTGCATCCCACCGCGTACCCAGGTAGATATTCCCGTACTCGATGTGCTTGAAATAGAATTTAAAAACGGATTCAGTGGCAGGTAACGTCTTGAGTTGGAAGCCATCGGGGGATGCTGCCATGCTGGCATACGTTTGTTCGACTTTCTTTTCATAGCCCAAAATTTCTTTGGCAACGCTGCCTTTGGCCCGAACAAACCGTAAGATGAATATGTACCCACGGTTATTGAGTTCCCGCTCGCTCATGTCGGCTGGCACCAGGTCAAACTTCAACGCTGGGCCCTGACGCAATAACTCCTCCAGCTTCTGGTTGTCATCGGCCGATGCCATCCGGGGTATGGCCACTTTGAAGTAGGTTGCTTCTTTGCTAAACGACTCATAGCGCCTTCCGGTAAAATTCTTCACGGGAATATCACGCTCCGGTAAATCGTTGATCAAAAAATTCTGTCGCTTTTGATTGCTGACGAGTGAGCGATACGCGTTTTGCAACAGCTCCCGCAGAGACGTATTCTCCATCACCCACTGGCTGCCACCCTTCGCAATCAAGTCAACCGTTTTACTAAAGGGGGTGATCACCAACCGAAATCGACCCGATTCTTTTTGTGCAAACACAAAAAATGCAACGTTGCGTGTATTGAAATAGTCGGCAAATGCTTTGGTCAAATCGGGGCCGGCCAGTACGCGGTCGGTTTCAAAGTAGGCAATCGCATCAATTCCGGTTTGCTGAAAAAAGGTCTGCATCTGATTGAGCTCTTCCTCGGTGTAGGCCAGTTGATAGAGCACTACCGCTCTTTTGGCGAGCAATCCGTCCGGAGCTGTCACGCTGCTGCTTAAACCCCCCAACAAGCCAGCCTCTTCAGGAGAAGTTTGGGCGAGCCCCGCCAAGGGTACGCCATACAACCATAGACAGAAGAGGTACTTCACGCAAGTATAGTAACTGGAGTTCAAAGTTAAACGATAACGCAGATTTGATGCTTCAACGTATCAAATCAGGATGAAAATTCCATCGTCTTCCGTTTTGATCGGAAAGGTTTCCAGATCGGCTGAACGCTCGCCACTCTCGCGCCCGCTCTTTAGGTCAAAGCAGTAGCCATGCCAGGGGCAGATGACTTCGCCCCGGAAGTTGAGGGTGCCTTTGCTGAGTGTCTCCCCATTATGTGTGCACGCATCCTGAACCGCCCGCAATGATCCATTCACATTGGCCAGGCATATGCGAAGGGTGCCTACCCGCATCAGGGCCAACGCACCCGGGGGCACGCGGCTGTGCGCTTCCTGTGCGCTTTCAAAAATCTTGATCCACGACACCTCGTAAAGTAACGGCTCAAACCGCTAAAAGAAAAGCCGGTTCGTACCGCTTCAATTTTATCTATATTCGGCACACTTCTGATCGCATGAAAACCCTATTGACTTTCGCATTCTCGGTTGCTGTTGTTCTCGGGCATGCCCAGGTGAGCAGTAAACTGCAGGCTAAGGTAAATCAACAAGCCGAGGAGCTTGAGCCGCAACTCATTGAGTGGCGCAGGCACTTTCATCAATACCCGGAACTTTCTAACCGGGAAGTCAAGACAGGTGCTTTTATAGTGGAGCATCTGAAAAAGCTGGGGCTTGAGGTAACGTACCCGGTGGCCAAAACCGGTATTGTGGCCCTGCTCAAGGGAGGCAAGCCCGGGCCGGTGGTTGCTCTTCGGGCCGATATGGACGGCCTGCCGATTACCGAACGAAACAGTTTGCCTTTTCTGTCAAAAGAGAAAGCCAGTTTTGGAGGTCAGGAAACGGGAGTGATGCACGCCTGCGGTCATGATGGTCACATGGCAATTTTAATGACCGTAGCTGAAGTGTTGGCGAAAAACAAAAATGATCTGCGCGGCACGGTGAAATTCATTTTTCAACCCGCAGAGGAAGGTGTGCCACCCGAGGAGGCTCCGGCCGGGGCCGAGCTAATGGTGCGCGAGGGCGTGTTGGAAGATCCGAAGGTGGATGTCATCTTCGGCCTGCACCTACAGTCACTGATTCCCTCTGGGCAATTGTCGTATCGGCCAGAGGGTTTGATGGCCGCAGCGGATGGACTCAACATTAAAGTCATGGGCCTGGGGGCACATGGGGCCACTCCGTGGGACAGCGTAGATCCTATTCTCGTCTCCAGCCAGATTGTTGCCGGCCTGCAAACTATTGTCAGTCGCCAGACGGAACTCACCCGGGGCGCGGCTGTGATTACGGTGGGGAGCATCCATGCCGGCAATCGGGGTAACATCATTCCGGAGGAAGCCATCATGCAGGGCACCATCCGAACATTTGATCCCAACATGCAACGCAGCATTCATAATCGCATACGCAACACGGCCACCAAGATCGCTGAAAGTGCAGGGGCCAAAGCCGAGGTTGGTATTCAGGTGATGTACCCGGTGACCTATAACGATCCCCGGCTAACCGAGCAGATGGCGCCTTCGTTGCTGCGCACAGCCGGAGGCGATCGCGTAAAAGTGATTGCGCCCGTTACCATGGCCGAAGATTTTTCATTCTTTCAACAAAAAGTGCCGGGTTTCTTTTTCTTCCTGGGTGCCTACCCGGCCGATCAGAAATTGCCCAAGCCACCCACTCACCATACGGCTGATTTTATGATTGATGAAAAAGCGCTCCTCACCGGGGTGAAAGCGCTGGTGAATCTGACGTTTGACTATATGTACGCCAAAAAATAATCTACCCGACTTATGAAGAAATTACTATCTGGTGCTTTACTACTATCCGCGCTGAGCGTGATAGCCCAATCCAATACCAAACTGCAGGCCAAACTTGATCAGGAAGCGCTCGCGATCGAAAAAAAAGTGATTGAATGGCGCAGATACATTCATCAAAACCCGGAGTTATCGAACCGTGAGTTTAAGACCGGTGCCTACATTGCCGAGCACCTTCGCCAACTGGGTTTGGACGTGCAGCATCCGGTGGCTAAAACCGGTGTGCTCGGTATTTTGCGCACGGAAAAACCCGGCCCCGTTATTGCGCTGCGCGCTGACATTGATGCGCTGCCGGTGACCGAGCGTAACAGCCTTCCCTTCGCCTCGAAGGTGACCACCACGTTTAACGGACAGGAGACAGGCGTGATGCATGCCTGCGGTCATGATTCACACGTGGCTATCCTGATGGGGGTTGCGGAAATTCTGGTAAAGAACAAAAAGGACCTCAAGGGTACGATCAAGTTCTTGTTTCAGCCCGCGGAGGAGGGTGCCCCTGCTGGCGAAGAAGGGGGTGCCGATCTTATGGTGAAAGAAGGTTTACTCGAAAATCCCCAGGTCGATGTCATCTTCGGGTTACACATTCAGTCTATTTCGCCCATCGGCCGCATCACCTATCGTCCGGCTGGTCTGATGGCAGCCTCCGATTGGTTTTCAATCAAAGTTAAGGGCCGGCAGTCGCACGGCTCGGCACCGTGGATGGGCGTTGACCCCATTGTGGTGAGTGCTCAGATCATTAACGGACTGCAGACGATCATCAGCCGGCAAACCGAACTAACCAAAGAAGCCGCTGTAATTACCGTGGGCCGCATGCAGGCCGGTATTCGGGAAAATATTATTCCGGAGGAGGCTTTTATGGCCGGTACCATACGAACCCTGGATGAGGCGATGCAGGACAAGATTCACGAAAAAATTCGACTCACCGCCACCAAGATTGCCGAGAGTGCTGGTGCTACCGCGGAAGTCAGTATTGAGAAGAAGACACCGGTTACGTTTAATGATCCTGCTTTGACGGAAAAAATGGTCGCCAGCTTGCGCAAAGCAACCGGCCCCGAGAATGTAATCCGCATCAATGCCGTCACAGGCGCAGAGGATTTCGCGTTCTATCAAAAAAAAGTGCCTGGCTTTTTCTTCTTCGTGGGTGCCATGCCGCCCGATCAGGAAATGAGTCGGGTGCCCGCCCACCACACCCCTGACTTTATGATCGATGAGCGCGCATTCTTGACCGGCATCAAAGCCATGCTCAATGTAACCGTTGATTACATGTACATGGCCGGCAAGTAACGAGATGGTTCGCTATCTTTTTCTGGTCGTTTTTCTTGTTGGAACTACTTCGGCCCTTGCTCAACTGGAGCAAGCGTTGGCAGCCGAGCGTTGGATACGAACCCAACGGGTTGAACACGCTCCCGGTGTATACTGGCGTGTTTATCCGGGCGATTCCGGCATCACGACCAATCTCTACTCGGGCTCGGCCGGTGTTGTGTTGTTTTATGCCGAGCTGTTTCACACCACCCGGAATCCGGATTTTCTCCGCGAAGCCGAGGCCGGTGCCCGATTCCTCATTCACCACTATTCTTCCCGGGCGCTCACACAGGATGAGGTTGGTTTTTACACCGGCCTGGCCGGAGCTTGTTTCACGGTGAAGAAAGTCTACGACCTGAGTCGGAAAAGTGAACTGCTGGCCGGATACCAAAAACTCATGCGCCAGCTTTTTGCTTCGGCCCGTGTGCGAAATAAATCGGCCGGCTGGCAGTATACCGATGTGGTGTACGGAGCATCCGGTATCGGTTTGTTTTTGCTGCGAGCTAACGATGACATTTCCAACGACCTGGCCATGCGCACGGGTAACCAGTTGCTGGAGGTTGCTCAGCCGGCAGAAGGGGGCGTGCGTTGGTTCATGGACAGCACGCTGATGAAGCAAGGGTACTATATGCCGAACTTCTCGCATGGCACCGCGGGCAATGGCTATTTTTTGCTTCGGCTTTATCAGAAAACGAAAGACAAACGTTACCTCGATAAAGCGCTTCAGGCAGCCGCCCATTTGGCAACAATTGAGCATGACAACAAATGGATACGCCATCACGATGGCAATGGCCGCGACATTTTTTACGTCAGCTGGTGCCACGGGCCCGCGGGCACGGCCCGTTTTTATTACGAGTTGTTTCGGGTTACGCAGGACTCGGCATGGGTGAAGCGAATAGAACAGGCTGCACAGGCCTTGATGACCTGTGGTATACCCGGACAACAGAGCCCCGGATTTTGGAATAACCAAGCACCCTGTTGTGGCTCGGCCGGAGTCGCTGAGTTTTTCCTTGATCTCCACCTGTTGCTTAAGCGCAAGGAGTACCTTGATTTTTCCATGGTCATGACAGAGGATATCATCAAGCGAGGCCGGTCAGAGGGCGATCGGCTTTTCTGGCCGCAAGCGGAGCACCGCAGACAGCCGGACTTAATTCAGGCGCAAACCGGTTACATGCAGGGCGCTGCCGGCATCGGGCTTTGGCTGCTGCATCTTCATCAGTATCGAGACAACATCAAGCCGGCAGTAGTGTTCCCCGACAAGTCGTACTGACAAAAGTTTAATTTACTTCGTTATACCAGGCCTTGCGCGGATAGTATCGCCCAACCGTAACTACTTCTCCGATACGGGGCGTGGCGAGCGTTACCTTTTGTTTTTCCGCTTCAAAAGAGGTGCGCTCGATGGGTTCCGTCCAATGATGGAAGGCGAGTTTGAATTTACCCCAGTGCACCGGCATGAGCACGTTGGCTTTTAAGTCAATAGATGCCTGCACGGTTTCCTCGGGCATCATGTGGATTAATGGCCAATTCATGTTGTACTGGCCGCATTCCAATAACGCGAGATCAAAGGGTCCGAATCGGTCTCCTATTTCTTTGAAATGAGCATCGTAACCGGAATCGCCACCGAGGTAAATCTTGTATTGAGATGTCTGAAGAATAAAAGAAGACCACAGCGACTGATAACGGGTGAACTTACGTCCCGAAAAATGACGGGCGGGTGCGGCCGTGAGCGTCACAGAGTCGGAAATCGGTTGCGATTCCCACCAGTCCAACTCCACGATCTTGTTTGCCGGAATGCCCCACCGTTCCAGGTGAGCACCCACGCCCAACGAAGTGTAGAAAAATCTGGTCTTCTCCTTGAATTGCAGAATTGTTTTGTAGTCGAGGTGGTCGTAGTGATCATGGGTAAGCAGCAGCGCATCAATTTCCGGGAAATCCGAAGCCGCGTAGGCATCTGTGCCGGCAAAGCTTCGGGTCATGAAACTAAACGGACCGGCATGCCCGCTAAAAACGGGGTCTACCAATATCACCCGTCCATCGGTTTTCAGCAAATAAGAGGAATGACCAAACCATACCAGGCTGGTTTTATCTGCTGGTAGTTGCCGCAAGTCTGTTTTCACAACCGGTATTGGGGTTTGCGGTTCTAATGACTTGGAGGGATTAAGAAACTTCCACAACGTGCCCCAAAACGAGAAGTCCTCGCTCTGAACAGGTGTTTCGCTTAGGTTCTGGAATGCTCCGGCCCGGTAGTTGGGCGACTGCTGAATGCGTGCTAAGCGTTCGCCAGCCGGAAGCGCTCCGAACATGGGCTGCTGAAGAAAAAATAAAACTCCTGTGGCCAGCAGCAGGAGCAATACGAAGAAGAACATGGCGGTGCGTTTTAGGTACTTCATGCGGTGGTACGCGCAAGCTAAGACGCAATCGTGCCGATCTTATTTCAGTCGGGCTATTTTTTGTCTTTTAATGTAACCCAGTTGGCATTAGCCTTTTTGATGTACCCGGGCTTATCCTCGTTCCAGTCTTTGGAAACATCTAGGTCGTAGTTCAGGTACAACTTGCCTTCATAAATCGTCCAGGCCTCGGGTTCAATTTTCACTTTGTAGTTGCGCGACACGCCATAGGCACAGAAACCTCCATACTGGGGCGCATATTTTTCCGGTGTCGATTTAAACAGGTCGCGGTTTTGGGCCGTGCTGAAATACCAGGTGGCCCCCTGCCAGGAGACGCTGAATTCTTTTTTTCCTTTCACCGGTTTGCTTTGTGTGAAATACGCCACCGGATCATAGCCTTTGATGGCACCTTCGGAAGTTTGAAAGATGAGACCTTGGGCGGTGGCCTGGTAGCCGATCAGGCACAGCAGAATGATCATCCAATTTTTCATGTGTATAATTTTAAGTTCTCAAGTTTGTTTTGAGTTCAGTAAAACAGGTTAAGAGAGTAAATTTTCATGTTCGTACTTTGCATGGGTGATTGCTCACCGAGCTTGTGACATCGGTTGGTGCTTATCCTGTTAAGGTGTCAATTTCATACGCGTGATTCCACAAGGGATGCACAGTAAAAAAACGACCTTTAGAGTTTTATGCCGT
>Ga0068872_10000139_pt1 | contig 60468 bp, 35 predicted proteins | sample NOAtaG_7_FD_66441 | JGI IMG/M metagenome (GOLD analysis project Ga0068872, IMG submission 66441) | Freshwater lake microbial communities from Lake Erie, under a cyanobacterial bloom - NOAA_Erie_Diel1S_2200h metaG | ecosystem: Environmental > Aquatic > Freshwater > Lake | place: USA: Ohio, Lake...
AAATCTGTAGAAGTCAAGAAACCCTTGATCACGATCCTTTCCAAGGAGCGTGAAAAAGAAAACCGGGTGGTGGACATGCCCGTGATTAAAACCGAAGAGACCAAACAGGAAGAGCCCAGCACCAATCTCCCGCCTTGGGTGGACAAAGTGGAAACAGCGGAGCCAAAATCGGAATCCAAGCAGATTTTCGATAAAAATGCGGCCCCTCCCCGCACGCAGACACCACCATGGGTAGAATCAGCCAAAGAAGAACCGGAGGTGGAGCCAACCATTGAAATTGTTACTCCGAAAGCAGAGGAGCCGGTTACCGCCCCTGAGCCCAAAGCTGAGCCAGAACCAGAAAAACGGACTTTGGGAAGCTTGTTTGAACTCAAAGACAAAAGTAGCCTCAACGAACGATTCAGTTCCCCAGATGAGCGGCCAAGCATTTTGGATCGAAACCAATCGGAGCAATCCAATCCGGTTGAAGAGAAGCCTCGCTCCTTGTTGGATAAACTCAAGGACCAAACCGAAAAACCGAAAGAACCCATCTCGGAAAGCATTGAGGGCATTGAACGCATTGAGCCTCCTGTGGTTCCGCCAATTGAGGAGAAGCAGCCTGAGGTCGTCAAACCAGTTTCAGAAGTCCCCGCTTCCAAGCCATTGAATTTCTCCGAAGAGGGTGAAACGAAGCGCTTGGCAGACAGATTTAAAGATCAGTCTCAGGCAGGGTCGTTGGCTGAAAGCATGGCTTCCAAGAGCATCAAGACCGAGCAAATCCCAGTTCACAAGCAATTCCAATACGTTCAAAAGGTTTTTGGAGGAAGCAGTGTGAAATTCAAAGTGATCTTGGACAAAATTAACAAGACCCAATCACTCGCAGAGGCGGAGGAGGTTTTGGAGAAATACGTCTTCAACGACCCCAACGTGAACCGCAACGACAAGGTTGCCAAGGAGTTTGAAGATTTGGTCCGAGCACGATTCGACTGAAGTTTTCAGGAAAGGATATTGGACCTGTAGCTATAATGGTTTTGGAGAACAAAGACCATCATGGTGAAGGAAATCATGGATGACCCGCCGTAACTGAAAAACGGCAAGGGAATTCCAATGGTCGGCAATAGGCCCAAAGTCATGCCGATGTTCACGAAGGCATGCATCATGATGATGGAGGCAACACCATATCCGAATACCTGCGCGTACTTGGATTTGGCGTACTCGGCCATGTGCAAGAGCCGCCAAACCAACAGGAGGAACAGAATCAAAACTGTCATGGAACCCAAGAAACCATGCTCCTCGCTCGCCACGCAATAGATGTAGTCGGTGTGTTCCTCGGGAACGAAATCACCACGTGTGTGGGTGCTTTCTTGATATCCTTTTCCTGCCAAACCACCCGAGCCGATGGCCAACAACGAGTGCTGAAGCTGCCAATGCACCCCCTTCAACGTGCTGTCGGAGCGAATCTCCTCGGCACTTGCAGTCAAAACACGTAAGCGTGCACTTTGGTGCGGTTTCAAGACTTTGCTCGCCATGAAAGGCATACCCGCCAAGAACAGCAAGGCGACCAAGTGTAGGGTTAGGAACCTGAACCTGAACAAGAAAATCCATGAACCAACCACCATGGCAGTAAACACTATGGAAATGACGATTTGTTGGGTCAGGGTATTCCCAAAAATGATGGATGAAACCACGTTCACCCCCAAAATGGCACCTACGATGATGAAGATGGGGTGCATGCCCTCCCTGTAGAAAATCAAAACAAGACCTGTGAACACCAAGGCCGAACCTGTATCGTTCTGAAGCAAAACGAGGAGCATGGGCACCACGATGATGGCCACGCTCGTCAACAAATCCGCAGTGTTGCGTAGTGAAAAATTATACCGGGACATGAATTTCCCCAACGCCATCAGGGTGGCCACCTTAGCGAATTCTGTTGGTTGGAATTTGAATCCTCCGATTTCGAACCATGAGGCTGCTCCTTTGAAGGACGAAACACCCAAAACGGCCACCAATAGCACCAATGACAACGCATACACGATGTAGGAGATGAACTCCATGAATTTGGTGTCCAAGAACAGGATGAAACCGCCCAATCCGAAAGAAAACAGGATGAACAAAGCCTGTCTGCCGTGATAGGTACTCAAATCCAAAAAGCCAGCCCCGTCTTCATAGGAAATGGCATACAGGTTGAACCAACCCAAAATGACCATGGCTGTCACGAGGAGCATACCAAACAGGTCTACCTTGGTCTCACGAACGCTCGACTGTCCCTTGGGGCCGAGTTCGAATCCGAATATGCTAGTCGACTGGCGCATTGTTTGCGGGCTTGGGCGCTACATCGCTTTTGCGGAAACTCTGCTCCACGATCCGCTTCAGCTTTTCTGGGTCCTTGATTTTTTTGGTGAGGTACTTTTCCATCATGAGGGAGCAAATGGGAGCCGACCACGTGCCTCCGAAACCGGCATTTTCAACAATGGCCGCAATGGCAATGCGGGGGTGGTCTTTGGGAGCAAAACCAATGAACACGGAATGATCCTCCCCTGCTTTGTTTTCCACCGTACCTGTCTTTCCACAAACCGCGATGCTGTCGATTTTGGCCCTGGTACCCGTACCGGAAAGCACAACCTGCTCCATGGCATCTACCACAATTTGAAAGAACCGTGCAGATCCTGGAACCGTGTTTTTCTCAAACTGACTGGGAGCCCACTTGCCATTTCGTCCTTTTTCAGATTTCAAAAAATGAGGGACGTAATAAAATCCGCGATTGGCAATCATGGCGCATGCATTGGCCATCTGCAACGGCGTCATCAACACTTCACCTTGACCGATGGAATTTGAATAGATGGTCAAAGCTCCCCAACCTTTGGGTCCATAAAGTTTGTCGTAGCGCTCTTTGGTCGGCAACAAGCCAGGCTTTTCGTCGGGAAGGTCCACTCCCAATTTATGTCCTACGCCGTATTGCGACATGATATCCCACCACCGCTGATAGGCTTGATGGATGTCCGAGAATTGCGTGCTGTTCAAAAACTGGTAGTAGGCTTCCGCGAAAAAGGAATTACAACTTTGCTTGATCCCTACCCACAAATCGCAGGCCCCATGTGCACCGTGACAAGCCGGTTTTCCGCCATTTCGAAACCATGCCCCTCCACAGGAAAAACGGGTATTTTCATCCATGATACCCTGAGCCATACCCGCCAATGCTTGCAACATCTTAAAGATGGACCCAGGTGGATATTGCGCAGTGAGGGGGCGATTGATGAGGGGTAGCTCAGGGTCTTTGGCTAACTTGAAGTAGTTCTTTCCCAAATCGGAGCCGGTCAGCAAGGAGGGGTCGTAGCTCGGTGCGGAAACAAAGGACAGGATTTCCCCCGTACTGGGTTCAATGGCCACGATGCTACCTCGCTTGTTCACCATGAGTTGTTCACCGAGCTGCTGTAATTCGGCGTCTACGCTCAGCATCAAATCTGTACCTGCCTGGGGCTTTTCATCGTACTTTCCGTCGGCATAACTCCCGATTGTCCTTCGGAAGGCATCTTTCAACACCACCTGTTTGCCCTTCTTGCCCCTCAGAAGGCGCTCATATTGCCGCTCGATGCCGATTTTGCCGATGAGGTCACCCGGATGGTAATTATAGGTAAGGGTATCGCCGATTTTTTTGAAGTATTCCAGTTCCCCCTCATTTACCTCGTTGATGAATCCCAAAAAGTGAGCCCCCGCGGGGTACAAATATTGGCGCGATGTTTTGGTCACGAGTTTCATCCCCTCGAATCGCCACAACTGCTCACTGAACTTGGCAAATCGGTCTTGGTCCAGCTGTGTGGCCAACGGATGCCACACGTATTTTTGAAGCCCCTTGGGCGCCTTTAAAATTTGCCGAAGACGATCCCGTGTGACTCCCAACAAATTCTCCAACAAGGCGGTATCTGGAACAGAAACCTCATTGGGCAGGAATATCACATCTGAAATGGGGCTGTTGTTTACATAAATCCGCTCATTGCGGTCGTAAATAATCCCCCTGGGTGGATAAACCTCTTGGTACTCCAAATCGGTGGCTTGCGCAATGACTGCAAACTCTTCCGAAATCACCTGCAGGTAGAAAAGTCTGATGGCAAACAGGAGAAACACGCCCCCGACAATACCGAGAATGATGCCTCCTCTGTTGCTGTAATTGTTCATCTTTTGGTCTCCCGGTGAAACAACAAGGTGAAAGACAAAACGAACAACAAGGTATATACTGTGCTAGACACCACGCGCAGCATCGTGTAGCCGGCATGGTCCAGCGTAAATGCATCGAGGAAGTAATAGACCAATTGGTGGATGAAAACCATCGGGGTCATGTATTGCAGATACCATGGGAAAGTTTGGACCTGCAGCATGGTGGACTCACTGCCCCGGTAATTGACACGGTTGGTGGTGCCCCAAACCCAAAAGTCACGGATTGACATCAAAAAAACCGCGCTGAATGCATGCACGCCTTTGACAAGGCCATCGGAAAGCAAATCAAGGGTCAACCCGGAAAAGAATGCTATCAGGATGGCCCAAGTAAAGGCGGTACTCATGGGAAGCATGAGCAAAAAGGTCAAGAACAGGTGTGGGGTTGCCACATCAAACAAGGTAGCATGATTTCCGACGAACACCTGCAGGAACAGGTAGACCAAAAACAGGGCACTATGTTTCAAGAACAAACTCATGGTTCGGATTTCAGGGTATCAAGTGCCGCAATTTCTTGGGTATGTTGGAAATCCACCAAATAGAGGTGGTGAATGGCGTTGAAATTCGTGGCCAATTTGACAAACACTTGATAGAAACCATCTTGTGCCTCCGTATTGAAAGACTCCACGGTGCCCACCATGTAATTGGCTGGGAAAACGGTACCATAGCCGGTGGTCAACACTGTGTCCCCAATGGAAACCTTGGATGTTTGGGGAATGAAATCCAACTGAACCAAATCGGGCGAAACACCGTCCCAACGAAGCATTCCCACGTTTTGGTTGCCTTTGATTTCGGCACTCAACCTGAACTTACGATTGAGTACACTCAAGGCCAATGCGAAATTTTCACTGACCCCGATGATCTGACCGGCCACACCGTCGGGAGAAATCAATCCCATGTCCATCCTCACACCATGTTTCCTACCCTTGTCGATGGTGATGTAGTTGTAATTCAACCGGGTGGTGTTGTTGACGGCATTGCAGGGACGAAAGGAAAACTGTTCCACGGGCAATTCTCCAGGCTGCACGCCCGGAATCATCATCTTGGCCATGGCCGAGGAGTCTTTGCGGACCGAATCCGGAAATATGTAAAATCCTACGTGTTGGGGTCTGGCGAACCGGTATGAATTCAAGCTGTCACGAAGTCTCAAGATTTCACGCTCCAATTCAGCATTCTGTTCCTGCAGATTTTGGTTGGCGCTGCCCAATCTGAAGTATTCCACTACCCCTGTTTGCCATTCGGCCACCGTTCCCGACATCTCGAGCATCATGCCCTGTGAAATCTCCCGGTGCGGACTGTTGAGGCTCACGATGATGAGTATCGCAATCAATTCCAACAACAGGAACAGGATGAAATTGCCGAACCGGGCTAAAAATTGGAGGAACCTCCACATATGGGATCATCTACGAGGAAACAGATCAGAACAGCAATCCAAACTCCCTATCATCATCAGGTCATCAAGAACTTGAACTTGTGCGTGTTTTTGAGGGCGATGCCTGTGCCCCTTACTACAGCACGAAGTGGATCGTCAGGAATGTGGATGGGCAGTTTGGTTTTTTCGCTGAGGCGGATGTCAAGCCCCCTGAGCAAGGCCCCTCCTCCCACGATGTGGATCCCACGGTCGTAAATATCCGCAGACAACTCGGGGGGGGTCAATTCGAGGGCTTTCAGGATGGCCTCTTCGATTTTCATGATGCTCTTGTTGAGGGCATGGGCAATCTCCCGATACGATATGGAGATGGTTTTGGGAATGCCCGTCATGAGGTCCTTACCTCTGATTTCGATGTCTGCAGGCGGATTGTCCAATTCGGGAAGCGCCGCACCCACTTCGATTTTGATTTTTTCGGCTGACCTCTCTCCGATGAGCAAGTTGTGCTGCCTGCGCATGTAGTCAAGGATGTCGCTGTTGAACTCATCCCCGGCAATTCGGATGCTTTGGTCGGAGACAATTCCACTCAGGGCAATCACTGCAATTTCGGTGGTACCTCCCCCGATGTCCACGATCATGTGGCCGATGGGTTCTTCAACGTTGATTCCGATTCCGATTGCTCCGGCCATAGGCTCGGGAATCAAATACACTTCTTTGGCTCCTGCATGTTCTGCAGAGTCACGTACGGCGCGTTTTTCTACTTCGGTGATGCCGCTGGGAATGCAAATCACCATTTTGTGGTTGCTTGGCATCAACCGGCGATGGGGATGAATCATTTTGATCAATCCACGAATCATGTGCTCGGCCACGGTAAAGTCAGCAATCACACCATCGCGGAGCGGACGCACCGTTTTGATGTTTTCATGCGTCTTTTCGTGCATTTGTTGAGCCTCCTTGCCAATGGCAAGCACCTTGCCCGTGACACGGTCCAGTGCCACAATGGAAGGTTCGTCCACCACTACCTCATCATTGTACATGATCAGGGTGTTGGCCGTGCCGAGGTCAATGGCGATTTCGGAGGAAAAAAAGTTGAATAATCCCATATATTGAAGCCGCGCTTAGTGTCTGAAGTGCCTGTATTGCGTAAAAATTAAGGACATATCGTGAGTTTCACAATATTCTATTGTTTCCTGGTCACGGATAGAGCCGCCCGGCTCTGCCAAAACTCGGATTCCTGCAGCCAATGATAGCTCGGCGCAGTCCTTGAAGGGGAAAAAAGCATCTGAATACAAAATTGCACCTTCCAAGGAAAATCCCTTTTCCAAGGCTTTGGCGATGGCTTGTTTCAGTGCATCCACACGGGAGGTCTGTCCTGCCCCGCTACCAATCAATTGTTGGTTTTTCACAATGGCGATGGCATTGCTTTTAAGGTGCTTTCCGACCTTTTCGCCAAAGGCAATGTCATCATACAAGCCAGCATCTGCCTTGTGAGAGGTTTTCTGTTCCCAAGCAGCCGGATTCACTTCGCTTTTGTCCTTATCCTGAAGCAAATACCCGTGGAGGGAAGACCGGAGGGATGTGGAGGGCAGCGAGGATGAAACGCGCTGGAGCAAGATTCGATTTTTCTTTTTGCTGAGACGCTCCAAAGCGGTCGTGGAGAATCCATCCGCGATGAGCACCTCGAAGAAAATCTCATCCACCGCAATTGCCACATCTTCTTCGACCTGTCCGTTGCAGATGAGGATTCCACCAAACGCCGAAACTGGGTCGCAAGCCAAGGCTCTTTCCCAAGCTTCCAACAAGGTGCTACCGGTGGCCACACCGCAAGGATTCGTATGCTTGAAAATCCCGAAAAAGGGAGCTCCAGCCTGAAAATCCTCCCAAAGGCCCATGGCAGCCTCCATGTCCAACAGGTTGTTGTAGCTGAGGGCTTTGCCATTCAGTTGACGGAACATGGCATCCAAATCCCCAAAAAAAGTAGCCTGTTGATGAGGGTTTTCACCGTATCTGAGCGGGGTGGATTGCATTTCCGATACTTTCAGACTGCTTGGGTTACCTGACAAATAGCGGAATATCTGCGTATCGTAATGGGAGGAGATATCGAAACCCTCGGAAGCGAATTGCTTGCGTTGCTCGAGGGTGAAAAATCCCTGTTGTTCGGTGAGGATTTCCAAGAATCGTCCATAATGAGCTCGTGAAGGAACACAAACAACATCTTGGAAGTTTTTCGCGGCGGCCCGGATGAGTGAGATGCCTCCGATATCTATCTTTTCGATGATTTCCTGCTCCGATGCACCGGAAGATACTGTGCTCTCAAACGGATACAAATCCACAATGACCACATCCACTTCAGGAATGTTGTGCTCGGCCAAAGTCGAGAGATCACCCGACAAGGCACGGCGGGCCAAAATGCCTCCAAAAACAGCAGGATGCAATGTCTTGACCCTACCACCCAAGATTTCCGGAAAATCGGTGAGGTCGGAAACCTCCGTAACTGGTAGGTTCAAGCCCCTCAGGAATGTAGCAGTACCGCCGGTAGAGATCAATTGAACCCCTTGCCCATGCAAGGTTTTGGCAATTTCATCCAGTCCGTCCTTGTGGTAGACGGAGATCAGCGCGGATTTGACTTTTTTCATGTGAGGGTCGGAAAGTTGGGAAAAGATGAGTTGATTCAACACTTCAGGATAATGGCGGTGTTCCAATGCGTGCACTTGTTGGGCCAACTGTTCAGGGCTCAAGCCTGCCACCACGGGTATTTTAGCTTGAAAAATGGGGGCACCTTCATCATACCGTTGGTTTACATGGTGGATGGTGATACCCGTTTCCTTGACTCCGGAGGCCAAAACCGCTTCATGTACCCGCATCCCATACATGCCCTTGCCACCGAATGCAGGCAGCAAAGCCGGGTGGATGTTCACGATACGTCCTTGAAAAGACTCCACCACTTCGTGCGGAATCAGCTTCAAATAACCTGCCAACACCACCCAATCCGCCTTTAAATCCATCAGAATCGCCTTGAGTGCGGACCCAGAGGAAACCACTTCCTTGTTGAGGACCATCACATCCACACCCAAAGAATTCCCCCTCTGGATTACGTATGCGGAAGGGTTGTCTGTCAAAATGGCAACCACCTCAGCAATCTGTCCCAAACGAAAAAATTCCACCAAACGTTGTGCGTTGGACCCGCTGCCCGAGGCCAAAACTACAATCCTCTGTCTGGAAAAATCGCTGGAAATCATGGAGGGAAAATCGTCTTCGGTGCGCCCGTTCGTCAAACCGCGGCAAAGATGCAATTAATTGGCCTTTTTTCTCGGTGTAGCCGCCTTTTTCTATCCCGAATTTATGAACATGGCCCAAGGCGCGAATTAAAGGGTTAAAAAATTGAATTTCAATACCTTATAAATTAACTGAATCCACAATCCCTTCTGCCGTTTCGGAGATGATTCAGGTCTTTACGCGGAATGCCCTGAACACTGCCATCCGATTGACAGGAAAGGAGGAATACAAGGCAAGAATTGTTATATTTGCCATCCAATTTTTGAACCATTCCTTCGATGAAACAATTTGCACCGGACCAACAGCCTGTTTTGAGCCCCTTGGGTCAGCAGCTGTCTGAAAAACTCCGCTCCAAATCAGCCGTGATTGGCGTTGTCGGTCTTGGGTACGTGGGATTGCCCATTGCCCTTGAGTATGCCAAAAAAGGATATCAATCCATTGGCGTGGATGTGATGGAAGGCAAAGTGGCCATGTTGAACCGTCACGAGAACTACATCGAAGATTTGTCTGACGCAGAAATCGCCGAAGTGACCAAATCCGGGATGCTGAAGGCTTCCACTGACTTTTCGGTGCTAGCTGCTGCGGACGTGATTTTCATTTGCGTCCCCACCCCCTTCAACATCAACAAGGACCCGGACCTCACTTACATCCTCGACTCCACAGCCGAGGTGGCCAAGTACCTCAAAAAGGGTCAACTCATCATTTTGAAAAGTACCACTTTCCCCGGTACCACCGAGGATTACATGGTACCCCTCCTTGAGCGCAGTGGCTTCAAAACCGGCTCCGATTATTTCGTGGCCTTCAGCCCCGAGCGCGTGGATCCAGGCAACAAGGTCTACCATACCGGCAACACCCCGATCGTAGTGGGTGGCATCGGTGAAGAAAGCACCTATCTGGCCTCCTTGGCCAACAACCAAATCATCGAAAAGGTCTACATGGTCACCAACCCGAAAATTGCCGAGTTGGAGAAGTTGTTGGAGAACATTTTCCGCAGTGTGAACATCGCCTTGGTCAATGAATTGGCCCTCCTTTGCGAGCGTATGGAAGGCATCGACGTTTGGGAAGTCATCGAGGCAGCCTCCACAAAACCTTTCGGATACATGAAATTCATGCCTGGCCCAGGCATCGGCGGCCACTGTATCCCCATCGACCCTTATTACCTTTCTTGGTTGGCACGGGCCTATGACTTTGAAACCCGCTTCATTACGCTTTCGGCCAACACCAACGAAAGCATGCCCATCCACGTCGCCAATAAGGTGGTGCATGAAATTGCCAAACAGCCCATCTCTTTGTCTGGAGCCAGGGTCCTGATTTTGGGTGCGGCCTTCAAGAAAAACGTGAAGGACTTGCGTCACTCACCATCGGAACCCATCATCCACCACTTGCTCAAAGCCGGTGTAGGGCACATCGACGTTGCCGACCCTTGGGTGCCGGAATACGAGGCAGCCGGACATGTTTTCAAGACCGTGCCTACCACGCCTGATGTTTTGTCATCCTACCACGTGACCGTTATCGTGACAGACCACGATTTGTTCGACGCCAACGAAATCGTCAAACACAGCCGCATCGTCATCGATACCCGCAACATGACCCGCGACGTAAAAAGTGGGAAAGAGAAAGTAATCCTTCTCGGAAGTAGCCTCTGAGCGCATCCGAATACAAATAAAGCCCGACCTAACAGGTCGGGTTTTTTGTTCATTGAATCAGCAGCCTGCCTGATTGGAGAAATTGATTATCTCCCATCAACACCCACACGTAGTGACCCGAAGTCAAACTACCTAACTCATGGTAATTTTGACCTCTAGACACCGCGCATTCCAACATCGTCCTCCCTTGCAAATCAAACAGATGCAATTCGACTTGTTCGGGCCATGAGGGTGGTAAATACACATTCAATTGACCATCAAGCGCCATTGACGCCACTTTGGCATTTCCTCCCTGAACATCTGCAGGTTGCAACCCAACCGGCAAATCCAGATGCAGGTCGTCCACCGTCAGGTACAGGCAATCACCGGAAGAAAGGTTGTCGCAGAATCCAGAAACACTGCTGGCAAAGGTGATGACCAAGGAATCGGGAAATCCAATGGAGTCGGATGCATCGACCCAATTGTAGAAATAGGTGTATTGAGAAGCCGGTTCCAACAACTTCCGGTGATAGGCGAAGGTGTCGCGAAGTCCCGTGACGGTATTGTAGCGGAACAACAACATGTCGCAATAAGCCGAATCACTTGCCCCGCCATTTAGGCCAAGTTCGTATTTGTACCACCCGTCCAAAATCAATGCACGAAATGTACAAGGCATTCCGCCCCCCGCAAACAAAGAAGAAGTGGAACCGTTCACGAGCCAACCCTTGCCGTAGTAATACCAGTTCCACAGCTTGACGGCACGCTGACCATCATGCGCATCACCCGTGAAGGACGACCCGAAACCACTCACGGACCAACCTGAGGGGATTGCACCACCAACCACGACCGTGCTGTCCTCAAAAGATGGATTGTTAAGCTGTTGGGTAAAAAGGAAGCTGGGAGTCCAAAGGAGAAGCCCTAAAACATTGACCCAAAAGCGTTTTTTCATCGCATGTGAATTATGGGTTCAAGCCTTGGGCACTGGCAATCAGCTCGGCGATGTCCACCACTTTCACTTCGTTTTCTTTGTTTTTGTTTTTGACGCCGTCGCTCATCATCGTGAGGCAGAAAGGACAATTTACGGCAATCGTCTTGGCACCCGTGGCCAACGCTTCTTCAGACCGTTCGATGTTGATTTCCTTGTTGCCATGCTCGGCCTCTTTGAACATTTGCGCTCCTCCGGCCCCGCAACAAAGTCCGGTTGTACGGCTGCGCTTCATTTCGCGGATTTCCACTTTCAAAGACTCAATGACCTTCCGAGGAGCTTCATAAACCTCATTGGCACGTCCTAAGTAGCAGGAATCGTGGTAGGTGACCCCACCGGCGGAAAGGGTGGCATCTTCCGCAACCTTGATTTTCCCGCTCGCGATGAGTTCTTCCAAAAACTGGCTGTGGTGGATGACCTCAAAATTGCCGCCCAATTCGGGGTATTCGTTTTTAAGGGTGTTGAAACAATGCGGACAAGCTGTCACGATTTTCTTCACCTCATAGGCCTTCAGAACTTCGATGTTGGTCAGAGCCTGCATTTGAAAGGTCATTTCGTCCCCTGCCCTGCGTGCCGGATCACCGGTACAGGTTTCCTCCGGCCCAAGAACTGCATAATTGATTCCCACGTGATGGAGAATTCGCACGAAGGCCTGGGTCACTTTTTGGTACCGTTGGTCAAAGGCTCCAGCACAACCTACCCAAAACAAGATATCGGGTTGCTTGCCTTGGGCGACCATTTCGGCCATGGTGGGAACCTGGATGGAGGTGATATTGGCGCTCATTTCGCTCATTTGGTGCTTTTGTTGTTGGTTCAAGCTCCGGCGGCAACCTTTTCGGCCGGCATTTGGATGTTTTGGGCCCAATCAAAACGGCTGCTTGCCGCCATGGCCCATGGGGCTCCATTGTTTTGGATGTTGTTGATCATGATAGAAAGTTCTTTGGGAACAGTACTGGCTTCCATGACCATGTATCGCCTGAGTTGCATGATTTCCGACACGTGGTCGATGTTCACCGGGCAGGCTTCGGCACACGCATTACAAGTGGTACAGGCCCACAACTCTTCCTGTGAGATGTAGTCGCCCAACAGAAATTTCCCCTCTTTTTCAGCATGGACCTTTACGGCCTCAGCGGTGTCAAGACCCAACTTTTTGAGTTGCTCCAAGCGGTCACGGGTGTCCATGACGATTTTACGGGGACTCAGTTTTTTGCCTGTGATGTTGGCAGGGCATTGATCCGTACAGCGCCCACATTCGGTACAGGTGTAGGCATCCATCAAATTTTTCCAAGAGAGGTCCACGACGTCACGTGCCCCGAGCCGAGGCATCTCACCGGTTGGGTTGTTGGTGGCAGCTGAAGGGTCCAACATCGCTTTGACCTCAGCCGTGATGAAGGGCATGTTGGCGATTTTACCTTTGGGCGCCAATTTGCTACCATAGACGTTGGGGAATGCCATCACGATGTGGAAGTGCTTGGAAATCGGGATGTAATTGAGCAGTGCGTAGATGCCCAAGATATGACCCCACCATCCGAAATGCATCAAAAATGAGTTGTTCAGAAGGTCGGGCATCGCGGAAGCCAAACCTGCACTGACAGGGAAAACACCATGGATTTCGCCTCCTTGGGCCCGGGTGATCGCAATGTCAGAAGCATTGAAAAGGAAATGGCAGGCCATGAGGACAATTTCCGTGACCAAAATGATATTGGCATCCAAAACCGGCCAGTTTTTCATTTCAACACCTTGAAAACGCTTGACTTTCATCACGTTCCGGCGGTACAAAAACACGATACATGCCAACACCACCAAAGCACCCAACACCTCGTTGATGGCCATGAGACCATCGTACAATGGGCCCGCAAAGCCAAGGACACGGTGGGTACCCGCCACTCCATCGATCAAAATCTCAACCAATTCGATGTTGATGAACAAAAATCCCACGTAAATGAAGCCGTGTAGAACAGCCGGCAGGGGTTTCTTGAACATTTTTTGTTGACCAAAAGCCACCAACAGCATTTTATTCAAGCGGTCGCCCCTACGATCGCTCCGGTCTTCCGGAAGTCCGAGGCGGATGTTTTGAATCACCCGGCGCATCTGCCAAAAAAACAACCCGAAGGCAATCAGGGTGGCCAATGCAAACAAGATGTTGTCAATCATATTCATGCTGCAAATCTCCAAATAGCGGTCAAAAGGGCAACAGGTTAAATTTAATAAGGATTCGGTGGGACTGCAAAAAACTCTGCATGCAGACTATTTTTTTAGCCATGATGAGGATGCAATTTGTCAATCCGGGTAATTTTTTTTCAAAAACGATTGCCTTGAGACGGTTGCCCTTCTATATTTGCAAACCCAAATCAGAAGACAAGCGATTTTTTTCTGGTGGCTGGTGCGGTAGCTCAGTTGGTAGAGCAGTAGACTGAAAATCTACGTGTCGGCGGTTCGATTCCGCCCCACACCACAAAAAAAGGTCCGGTTAGTCGGGCCTTTTTTGTTTTACAGCTTTCTTGTACCTTCACCATCAACCACAAACCGACTGTCCCCATGGGCAAACTGCTTTCCTACATCGTCCACGTTTTGATTTTTGCGGGTGCATTGGGCATTGGCGGCCTGTTTACCTCCCGCGGACTTGCCACAGGATGGTATGGCAACCTGAACCTACCTCCTTGGCAACCTCCTTCCTGGACTTTCGGAGCAGCCTGGACCACCATCATGCTCACTTTCCCGGTGGCCATGGCCTACTTGTTGCCTCTGGACAAATTGACCTCCTCAGCGCCCATCCTTGCCCTTTTCGTGGCGCAGTGGATTTTGAACGTTTTGTGGAACTACCTGTTTTTCACCTTGCACCAAACCGGAATTTCCCTCGTGGAAATCACTTTGCTTGCTGTAGTGGTGGGCGCCCTCACTTATTTCAGCTTCCGCGCCCATTGGGTTGCCGGCTTCGCCTGCCTCCCCTACCTGATTTGGCTTTGCATCGCGACATCTCTCAATGCCTACATCTGGAAGATGAATTGACCCTGAATTATGTCAACCAATCATAACCTACCCAAACCAAATGAAACCACTTTTTCTCCCCTTGCTCCTCCTGATTGGGATTGCCACATGGTCCTTGCTGCCAATGGGAAACCTAAATGGCCAGACCGGCGCCGAACCAGCGGTGGACTTGAACATCCAAAACATCAAGCATCCCAAGCGGAGCGTGGTGGTCAAGGCAGGCCGTAAAGTAAAAGTTTTCTTGAACGATGAGCGAACCTACAAGGGGGTGCTCCAAAAGGCAAGTACAGACAGTCTTCAAGTGGACACGCTTTCCTTCGCCTACAATGACATTCGGATGGTCCGTGTCCCAGGTTTTGGGAGCATAGGTGCCAAGGCAAGCGGGATGGTGATGGGATTGATTGGTTTCGGGGGATTCCTTTTGGGTCTCGTGATGGTCTTGATCGGACTTCAGGCCCGAAATCCGGATAACACTTCGGACGGATGCGCGCAGTTGTTGTTCGTGATTGCGATGATCTTGTTGGGTGCGGTGATTGGGCTATTCGGCAGCATCCTGTTCGTATTGGGACTGATTGCCGTCATCATCGGAGTCCTGGTGGGCAAGGCGTTCAAGTTAGACGGCAAATGGAGGCTCGGACGTTAAGCCCCAACTCAGTCTTCCCGACCTGAGAAAATATCCTTGATGCGTTGGAAAAATCCCCTGTCCGAACCCGAAGGGTTGGGTTGGAAGTTTTTGCTTTCACGGAGTTTTTCCATGGTTGCCTTTTCTTCACGCGAAAGGTCTTTGGGCACCCAAACGTTCACCTGGATGAGTTGGTCACCCCTTCCGTACCCATTCACGACGGGGAATCCTTTACCTTTGAGCCTGAAAATCTTGCCGGATTGGGTTCCTGGGTTGATTTTGAAGCGTGTTTTTCCGCTGAGCGTAGGCACTTCAACACTCGTGCCCAAAGCAGCATCGGCAAAGTTCAACCAAAGTTCGTGAAGGACATTGTCTCCATCCCGCTCAAAATCAGGATGTTCGATTTCCTCGATCAAAATCTGTAAATCACCGGGTGGACCTCCTCGCTTGCCTGCATTTCCGCGACCCCGCATGGTAATCTGCATGCCTTCTGCGACCCCGGCCGGGAAATTGACTTCCACTACTCCGGCTTGCTCCACCCTGCCTTCGCCGGCACAGGCTTTACAAGGCTTGGAAATGGTCCGGCCTTCTCCCTGACAGGTAGGACAAGCGCTTACAACAATTTGTTGGAAAAACCCACCACCCGCAGTGCGCCGGACTTCTCCACTTCCATTGCAGGTCGTACAGGTCTGATAGCCATCCGCAGCATCCGAGCCCTTGCCCGAACAGGTTTCACACCCGACATGACGATTCAATTTGATGCGCTTCTCCACCCCATTGAAGATTTCCTCCATGGTGAGTGCCACTTTGATGCGTAGGTCTGAACCCCGCTGACCCGTTTGCCGTGTACGGCCCCTTCCGCCTCCGGAGAAAAAACTTTCAAACGGGCTGCCACTCCCTGCCCCTCCACCGAAAATATCGGAGAATCGGGAGAAAATGTCATTCATGTCAAATTGCCCATACTGACCTCCACCGCCACCATTGCCCATTCCAGCGTGCCCGAAGCGGTCGTACCTAGCCCGTTTGTCATCGTCGCTCAATACCTCGTAGGCTTCCGCAGCTTCCTTGAATTTGTCTTCTGCGGACTTGTCTCCGGGGTTACGGTCCGGGTGGTACTGCATTGCCAATTTGCGGTAGGCCTTTTTGATTTCGTCCTTGTCCGCACCCTTGGCCACGCCAAGCACTTCATAATAATCACGCTTGCCTGACATAACAGCTTATTCTCCTACTACCACTTTGGAATACCGGATTACCTTGTCTTTCAAGCGGTAACCCTTTTCAACCACGTCCAAAACCATGCCTTTTTTGTCCTCATCCACCGACATGCTGTGAATGGCTTCATGAAGCTCGGAGTCAAAGGGGGCTCCAGCCGCCTGGATGATGTTCAGCCCCTCTTTTTCCAAGGTCTTATGCAATTTTTCGGTGACCAAACGCATTCCGGTTTGAATGGATGCCAAATTGTCAGTTTTCTCCATTGCTGTCATGGTGCGGTCCAGATCGTCCAACACCGGCAACAAAGCCACCAATACCGTTTCGCTCGCATATTCACGCAGGATGTCCATTTCCCTGCGGCTGCGTTTGCGGAAATTGTCAAATTCAGCCAACAACCTCAAATGCTGCTCGTTCGCTTCGGCCAACTTCTTTTGAAGCTCAGCCACCGTGGAGTCGGAACCTGACTCATGTTGTTCATTTCCAGCCTCTTGCACGGAGTTTACAGGCACCTCTTGCTCCCCAATCTGCTCTTCCTGCTGTTTTTCTTTCTTGCCCATGATTTTATCACGTAATGATCTGAATTTCAATTTTCAAGACTTTCCAAATAGCGTATTTCGTAGTCCCTGAAACTCAATTTTGTGTTGTTATAGGCTTTCTCGGCAAAATAATGGAGCACCACGTCGAAACGCTCTTCATCCATCGGACCGGGAATCACCATCAACACCGTCATTTTTTCATCCAAGAACACGGTGGAAGGAAAGTCCATCTGCCCTTCAAGCAAAGAGTAGGCCAACATGTGATAGGGCATGCCATCCCCTCGGGTGTAGTTGACTCTGTTGAAGAGAATCGTGTCCGAACTTTCGGCATCCAATTTCACCGTGTAGTAGTTCTCGTTGAGGTATCGGATGATTCGTTTGGATTTGAAATTCCGCTCTTGGAGTTTGCCCCAGCCTGCCCATTTGGTGGTGACGGTCATCACAATCATCCGAGGCTTGCGTTGCGTACGTTGTTCGGCCTCTTCCACGCTCATCCAAATCACCGATGAAAGCGACTCCATGAGGATTTTCTGGTAGCTGCTACCCGTAAGGGGCTTGTTGTCCCTCAAAGAGGCATAGTCCTTGATGATGAAGCTACGGTTCAACAAACGCCTCAGTTCGGATCCGGGGATGGCATAGGCATAGTGCTTGCCGTCGGAATATCCTGCCGTAATGAATCCTGCCACGCCTCCTTGGAAAAATACAGGTCCATTGGTCCAATCGTCCCCACCTGCCGAAACCAATTCGGGCAATGCAACCCCACCAAGGTCTTTGCTGCCGGAAACCGTTGCCTCGATGGACTTGTACTTTCGATTCCCAGAATTTGATATCAACGTTGTTTTTTTTCCCTTTTCAGGAAACACCAGTCCTTCGATTCGAGCTGGAGGACCTTTGATTCCCGGCAAGGAAACCACGATCAGGTCTTTGGTTTCGTCTACCGTCAGATATCCGTCTGAGACATAAGTATTGGGGTCTCCGTGACGATAGGCTTTGACTTTGCTCATTCCTGCCACAACGTGGTAGTTGAGAGCCACGAACCCATCTTTGACAATCACACCCATGCAGCGGTTCAGCACGCGGCCTTGTGGGTCCTCACCTTCGACGAAAACGAGGCTAGATGCAGGGATGGTATCACCCAGTAACGCAGAAGCATGCACCAGGTCAGGGAAGACCCAACACAACAGGAAGAGGCACATACTCAGAATATGAGCAACCCAACCCCAGCGAAACCCGACGGCCGAATCAGCTTTGTTTACGGACAATGTTGGCACCAAGGGCATTCAGGCGGGTTTCAATGCTTTCATAGCCACGGTCGATTTGCTCGATGTTGTAGATGGTTGAAGTACCATCCGCACTCAACGCAGCAATCAACAACGAAATCCCGGCGCGGATGTCGGGACTGGTCATTTTCACGGCGCGGAGGTTGGACTGTCGGGCCAAACCTGTCACCACAGCGCGGTGGGGATCACACAAGATGATTTTGGCTCCCATGTCGATGAGTTTGTCGACGAAAAACAGCCTGCTTTCAAACATTTTCTGGTGAATCAGCACCTGACCTTCGCATTGTGTGGCCACCACCAACACGATGCTTAGCAAGTCGGGGGTGAAACCGGGCCACGGGTGGTCATAGATGGTGAGTGTGCTTCCGTCGAGGTTTGTCCCCATTTTGCAGATGGACTGCCGATGCACGATGAGGTCGTTGCCTTTGCGTTCGATTTCTACCCCGAGCCTACGAAACACATCCGGAATCATTCCCAAATGGTCGACATCGGCATCTTTGATTCTGAGCTTGCTTTCGGTCATGGCAGCCATCCCGATGAAGGAGCCCACTTCAATCATGTCGCTCAATACCCGGTGGGGTGTTTTGTTGCCGTGCAAGGCTTCAACCCCGTGGATGATGAGTTTGTTGGATCCAATGGTGTTCTCTTCGATTTTGGCCCCCATGCTGTTGAGCAGGCGGCACAACTGTTGGAGGTAGGGCTCGCAAGCGGCATTGTAAATGGTGGTGGTACCTTGGGCCAAAACGGCAGCCATGACCACGTTGGCGGTGCCGGTCACGGAAGGTTCATCGAGGTAGATGTAGCTTCCCTTCAGCCGACCATGCGAAAAAACCTTGTAGAAGGCCTCTTTATCATCGTAGAAAAAGTGGGCCCCTAATTGTTGGAATCCCAAAAAGTGGGTGTCGACCCTGCGGCGTCCGATTTTATCACCACCTGGCTGGGGCATGTACGCTTCTCCGAACCGTGCGAGCAAAGGTCCCAATATCATCATGGACCCACGCAACCGTGCAGCTTGATCGTAAAATTCACGACCCTTCAACTTTTGAAGATCTACGTCTTTGGCCTTGAAGGTGAAGCTCCCAGGTGCATTTTTCTTGACTTCAACACCCAAAAATTCCAAGAGTTGGATCAGGCGCATCACATCCAAAATCTCCGGGACGTTGTTCAAGGTCACTTTTTCCTCGGTGAGCAAAACGGCACAAACCACCTGCAAAGCCTCGTTTTTAGCTCCCTTGGGTACGATTTCACCGCTCAGTTGGCGGCCACCCTCGATCTCGAAATACTGCATGGTCGCTTACCTCCTGTTTTTATTGAAGTTGGGATTGAAACCTTGTCCCTGCTGCCCTGGCTTCTTTTTGTTTTGCTGTGGAACCCCCTGCCGCTGTTGCATGGAAGGCATGCCTGGCAATCCCAAGGAGGCAACCGCCGAGAACTTATGGAATTTTATGGCTTCGGGCTTGTAGTCCAGCTGACCTTTGGTCAACATACGAAGGTGTTCGCAAACGGTGGCCTCAGCATTGGAGTCTTTTTCGTTGGAACCACCCCGCAATTGCATTTTCATGATATTGAGGACTAAGGTCACCAAGGCTGTTTTGCGATCTTCATCGTCTTGAATGGCCATGGCTTCTTCCGCCATTAGTTCGGTCACCAACCCATATTGTTTGAACCTCGCTTTGCGGGTTTGATAGGCCATGCGCTCGGTGGGACGGGAAAAGATGGAACCTTCCGAAGGCATGGGGAAGGGGCTGTCAATGTCGATGTCGAACTCTGCCAAGTGAAAAAAATGGTCCCACAATTTTTGTTGAAGATCTTCGCCTTCCCGAGGTGTGGGAATCATGTACCCCATGATGCGAACAATCTCCTTTGCAAGTGCATTTCTCTCGTCGCGGTCTTCCAATTTCCGGCAATAATTCACCATCATTTGGATATTCCGTCCGTATTCGCGGAGCTTCATCGGCTCGCTGTGGGTGCTGTAACTCATGATTTGGTTTCGGTAAGGTCCTGATGAAGCCCCAATCGGGTGCTGACAGACGTGCAGGACAGGCGAATTTAGGACAAAATTTTCAGTTTAGCATATTTCAGCAGCAGCACCTTTTGTCCTGTTTGTTCAAACTGAACCACTGCTTTGCGCTCCGATCCCACCAAATCCACCGACAACACTTTGCCGCGTCCAAATTTGGGGTGCATGACTTCCATTTCAGCTTTGAGGCTGCTGAGGTCATCGCCGTCGAAGCCACTCGCGGACCCTTGGGACACCTGACCTACTGGCTTCAAGCTGGGCATCCTTGTGGGAATTCCGGGCCTCATCGCAGGTTCGGGCCTTTTCCGGGTCGGGAAGCTCAAGAATTTGGTATCGATTTCCTCCAAAAACCTACTGGGTTCATTGTATTGAAGGCTACCGTATTTGTAGCGGACTTTGGCCCAAGACAATGCCAAGCGTTCTTTGGCACGGGTCACAGCCACATAAAACAGGCGTCGTTCTTCTTCCAGATCCGCCCGGGATTGCAAGGCCATAAAATTGGGAAAAAGCTCCTCCTCCATGCCTACCACATACACACTCGGAAATTCCAAACCTTTGGCAGCGTGAATGGACATCAAAGTCACAAAATCGGGGTCGTCCAGTTTTTCATCTTGGTCGGTGAACAGGGAGATTTCGGCCAAAAATGCATCGAGGCTATGGGCGTCGTTGTCGGCATTTTCCGAAAACTCCTTCGCTGCGTTCAAAAGTTCCTGTACGTTTTCCCATCTGCTCAGACTTTCCAAATCCTTGTCTTGGTGCAGTTCCTTCAAGATGCCACTTTGCTTGGCGATGTAGTTGGCTGCATCGTAGGCATTCAATTCCTTTGCTTTGACACCAAATGCCCTGACCATGAGGGTAAAATCTTCCAAGGCCTTCCTCGCCCTTCCCAATTCTGCAAAATCTCCCAAGTTGTTGAGCGCCTCCCACAAGCTCATGCCACTCGCGTCGGCCGATACCGTCAGTCGGTCAATGGTGGTGCCTCCAATGCCTCTTGCCGGGTAATTGATGATTCTTAGCAGGGAGGCCTGGTCTTGAGGATTGATGGCCAATTTGAGGTAGGCCGTGACATCCTTGATTTCTTTGCGGCGGTAGAAGCTCAGCCCTCCAAAGACTTTATAACGGATGTTGGCGCGACGCAATTCGGTTTCAATGGCTCGGGATTGGGCATTGGTGCGGTACAACACGGCAAAATCCATGTTTCGGTAATTATACCGCATTTTTTGTTCGCGAATGCTGTCGGTAACCAAGCGCGACTCTTCCTGTTCCGTGGGGGCTTCAATGATGCGAATAAGGTCGCCCTCTGCATTGGTGGTGAATACGTTTTTTTGAATTTGATCCTTATTGCGGGCGATGATGGAATTGGCCGCACCCACGATGTTTTGTGAAGAGCGGTAATTCTGCTCGAGTTTGAAGAGTCGGGTTTCTTGGTAGTCCTTGCGGAAATTCAGGATGTTTTGGATGGTTGCCCCACGGAAGGAGTAAATGCTTTGGGCATCGTCACCCACGACGCAGATGTTTTCATGGCGGGCTGCCAACATTTTGGTGATGACATACTGGGCATGGTTGGTATCCTGATACTCATCGACCATGATGTATTTGAACCGTTTTTGCCATTTGTCGAGCACATCCGGGAAGCGCTCAAACAATTGCACAGGCTTCATGAGCAGGTCGTCGAAATCCATGGCATTGGAATCGAACAGTTTGCTTTGGTAGAGTTTGTAAATGCGAGAAACGATGTTGCTGTTTTCGTCGGTGACGTAGTTGAGGGCATACTCCTCAGGGTCAACCAAAGCATTTTTGGCACTGGAAATGTGGTTGTACATGACCTTGGGCTTGAACTTTTTAGGGTCCAGGTTCATGTTGTCGATGACTTTCCGGATGGTGCTTTCTGCGTCGTCGGCATCGTAAATGGTAAATTGAGAAGTGTACCCCAATTTCTCCGCTTCAAACCTCAGCATTTTGGCGAAGATGGAGTGGAAGGTACCCATCCAAATGTTCTTGGCGTCGGATCCCACCAACTTCACAATGCGTTCCTTCATTTCTTTGGCCGCCTTGTTGGTGAAGGTCAGGGCCAAAATCTCAAATGGGTCGGCAAGGCCTTGGTCGATGAGGAAAGCCAAACGGTAGGTCAAGGTCCGGGTTTTGCCCGACCCCGCCCCCGCGATGATCATCAAGGGCCCTTCGGTGGCTGTAGCGGCCTCCCGTTGAGATTCGTTCAAGTCTTCAATGAAATGCATCCCTACAAAAATACGTTGATTCCCAGCATACCGTTCGCGAAGTTGTTCCACATCCGTTCCCGTAAATCGTAGTCAAAAAGCAACCATCTCTTACCTGGAGAGGGCCCGACTCGTTGTGCTTTCAGCCGAGCAATGTGTCCGGACTTACCATTCTCCTGAATTCCTGTTTGGTCTGAAGTTTACAATTTGGGTTTGAAGCCCTAAATTCGAGTTGACAACTTGAACCATGCCCATGATTCCCTTCTTCAACCTGCCCTTGTCAATGCGCTTTTCCAAAACCATATCCCTCCTCCTGATATCCATTTGCCTGGTGGGTCCAGCCATGGCACAAGTCCCACAAGCCTTGAATTACCAAGCGGTGGCGCGAGATAACAGCGGAAACATTTTGGCGAATAGATCCATTTCAGTTCGGCTCAGCGTCCTAGACGGCTCCAACATCGGCCCCAGCCTTTATGCCGAGACCCATAACCCCACCACCAATCAGTTTGGATTGTTCACCTTGGCTGTAGGCACAGGTCAGCCGGTCAGCGGGGTGTTTTCACAAATCGTTTGGCCGGGAAGCAGCAAATGGCTGAAGGTTGAACTCGATGCGAATGGAGGAGCAAACTATGTTTTGATGGGCAGCAGCCAATTGTTAACCGTCCCCTTTGCTTTTTTTGCAGACAGCAGCCGCAATCCCGGCCCACAGGGACCCGCTGGTCCACAAGGCATCCAAGGCCTTCAAGGGCCCCAAGGTCCAGCCGGTCCGCTGGTTTCAGGCACCAACGGGCAAACCTTGAGGCATGACGGCAATACTTGGGTAGCCACCAGCAACCTTTTTCATGACGGCAACAATGTCGGAATCGGTAATACTTCCCCGAGTACCAAACTTGACGTTTCAGGAGGGGTCCGCATGACAGGCTTTGCTATGCCCACCGGGGCCGGAGCCAACAAAGTGCTCACTTCCGATGCTTCGGGTAACGGGACGTGGCAAACCTTTGTAGCCGGTGGCGGGGGCACCTTGGACCAAGCCTATGATTTCGGTGGCGCAGGAGTCGGCAGGATTGTGAATGCGGATGCCGGAGCGGTAGAAATCAATTCTTCGGTCGCGAGCGGCACGGCTTTGGATGTGAACATCTCGGGCGCCAGCGCGATTGCCTACCGGGCCGACAATACGGGCTCAGGAGTGGGTTTTTTGGCCGACAACACCAATTCCTCCAACACTTTTTCGGCCATCCAGGCCTCTACGAACTCCACCTCTCAAAACGTGGCGGGCGTGACAGGGAATTCCACTGGTGCCGCAAGCGGTGTTGCAGGACAGGCCACGGCCACATCGACGGCTCAACAGGCTGTCTATGGCTCCAACCTCCGCACTACGGGCGGGCATGGTGTTCGAGGAATCGGCTTCAACGGTGTGGTGGGCGAAACCAACTACATGCAGGGATACGCGGTCTATGGTGAAAACTACGATGCCATCGGAACTACCGGAAACGGCGTGGGTGTTGCAGGGAAAGGATACTACGGGGTGTTCGGTCAAGACCGGTACAATGGAGGCATGGCCGGTGCTTACGGCGTGTACGCAAATGGCAATTTCGGGGCCACCGGAACTAAAACTTTCCGCATTGACCACCCGTTGGACCCTGAAAACAAGTATTTGATTCACAACAGCGTTGAATCCCCGGAGGTACTGAATCTATACCGTGGGACGGTGAAATTGGATGCCGCGGGCAACAGCACAGTGGTTTTGCCAACCTATTTCCATGCTGCCAACCAGAACTTCAGTTACCATCTCACCCCGATTGGAGGACCATCAACCATGTACGTTGCTGAAAAAATCAACCAAGGCCAGTTCAAAATAGCAGGCGGACAGCCTGGCATGGAGGTGAGTTGGATGGTAATCGCCGAACGCAACGACCCGTATATGCAAAACAGGCCCCATTTGCGGGAAGTCGAACCGCTGAAAAACGACCGTGACAAGGGCAAGTATTTGATGCCCCTAGACCACGGGCAACCCACTGGCAAGTCCCTTTTTAAGGAGGGTGAGTCATCCAACCCCGGCAAACGACAGCCGTTGAACATACGCTGAGGAGATCTCATCCGAACGAAAAGAATTTGCGGATGGGTTAGAGCCTTACCGCCATGAGGGTGATGTCATCCTCTTGCTCAGCTTCGCCCTGCCAAGTGCGGTAAAAGGTGTTCATGCTGGCCAAAATTTCACGGGGGGGGGCATCTTCCACGCTGCGCAGGTGCTCGGTCACGGCATCTATTCCCAACATGTTGCCTGAAACGTCCGACTGTTCGACCAAGCCATCGGTGTACAAAAACAACAAGTCCCCTGGATGGTAACTCAGATTCCCTTCCTCGCAATAGGGCAAATCCATGATACCGAGCGGAATCGTACCGGTATTCAGTTCACGGATTCCCCCTTTTCGCAAGAGCAGGGGCGCATTGTGGCCTGCGTTGATGTAATCGATTTGTCCATCGTGGACCCGAACGTGTGCAATGAAAAACGTAACGAACTGCTCCCCCAGGGTTATGCCGTGAATGCTTTTGTGAAGCTTGAAAACCAAGGACTTCAAGTTGTCTTCGCTTAGGATGAGTGCCCGCACGGATGCTTGGATGCTTGCCATGAGCAAGGCCGCACCCACACCCTTTCCGGCCACATCGGCAATACAAATGAAAAAACCCTTTTCACCCCTTGAAATCACGTCATAAAAGTCACCTCCGATGTGGTGGTGGGCCACGTTTTCGGCGTGAATTTCAGCCTGTTTGATGGCCTTGAAATCGGTGGTCAAAAGTTGACGTTGGATTTTTTCAGCCACTTCCAGTTCCCTCCTGATGGACTCCTGCTGCACCAATTCCGTGATGAGCGCCCTGTTTTCGATGGCAGTTGCGACCACGATGCCGATGGTTTCAATGTAAATCAGGTCATTTTCCAATTCAGCTTCCGTCTCTGCAAAATCGGCCACTAAAAACCATGCTCCGACCTCGTGCTTGTAGGTGATGGGAATGACGTATTCAGCCCCCATACCATGCAAATTGGGAAAGGAATCTGCTGTTATTTTCCGGATTTCCAAGCTTTTAGGAAGTTCCTGCAGGGCCTCTAGGGTAATTTTCGGCATTTGCTGACGAATGCCTACATGAAACTGCTCCTCCACTTTGTAGATGAAGGTCATCTTCTTCACATTGCATTGGGCCAACAAGGCATTGCGCGCGATTTTGAAAATGTGTTCGGAAGACAAGGCCGAACGATTGAGACTTCTCAATACGTCCCTCAAAGTATCTGCCTCCTGCCTTTTCAGGTTGAGCAGGATGTTGGGGTCGGTGGTGTTGTATGCGTTGTGGCGTTTGGCCATGTCAATTATGGAGGGATGAAAGCAGTTTCAGGCGTCTTTACGCAAAGGATCGAATGCGTCTCGAAGCCCGAATCCAACCAAATTTAGCGAAACCACCACCAAAACAATTGCGAGTCCGGGAAAAATCGCCAACCAAGCCCCACTTTCGAACATCACTTGGGTGTATCCTTCCCTGATCATCCCTCCCCAAGAAGGTGTGGGCGGCTGCACCCCCATGCCTAGAAAACTCAGCCCGGATTCCAACAACACCGCGGAAGCGAAATTGGCGGCAGCCACGATGATGAGAGGCCCCGTGATGTTGGGCAAAACATGCAGCACAATGGTCCGGACGTGGGAGAAGCCCATGGCTTTGGCGGCCTCCACAAACTGCATTTCCCGCAATGAGAAAATCTGACCCCGCACAATCCTTGCCACCTCTACCCAAGTTCCGGCCCCGATTGCCAAAAACAATTGCCATGTACCTTTCCCCAATCCAAATGCCAACGCAATGGCCAACATCAACGTGGGCACGCTCCACACAACAGATGTGAACCACATGACCACCGTATCCACGCGCCCCCTGAAAAATCCAGCCATTGAACCCAGAAGTAAGCCAATGGCCAAGCTCACCACCACCGACATGAAACCCACTCCCAACGTAACCCGCGATCCCAACAGCAGACGGCTCAAGACGTCACGGCCAGCTGCGTCCGTACCCAAACGAAAAACTGCTTCAACCATGTTCTTTTCGTAGAATTCATCCAAAACCTTGGAGAATTCAACTTTTGTCCGGTTGCCATCCAAGTCAATGAACTCCACATGGTCCGCATCTTTGGCATAGGGCGCCCCGTTCATGGCAATCTGATTTTGCGTCCACGCGTCTGATTTGTCAATGGGCAACATCCATTCAAACACGTCCAGTGTATCCTCCTCTCCCCGTAAGCCGGCAATGGACAATTTGGAAGAGTCTCCTTCGATGGGAGCGGCAGAAACTACGGCCTTGGGGATGTTGGCATCCGGAATCCCAGACCACATTTCCTGCCAAAAACCGACCTCGGCCGGTTGTGGCCAAATGGGTTGAAGTAAAATGATCGCACACGTTCCTGGGGGTTGTTTGGGTAACTGCACGATTTGACGGTTGGCATGGGTTGTGTTGTCAGGTGCAATTCCATATGCAAACAAGGCCATCAACGCCATGGCACATAGGTAAAACAACGCGATTGTGGCGGGGATATTGCGCCAAAACCTTCGCCTCGCTACCGCCCATGGACTTTGGGATGTGTCCGTTGCCTTGCTCACAGGAGGTCCATGCCTTGACTGGTGATGACATAGGAAAAGGCCCGCATGTTATCGCCATCGAAGTAAAAACTACGCTTCATCGTTCCTGTTTTGGGGTCATTGTGCATCACCTGCACCAGCCTCTTGCTGATCAAGCTTTTGAGTTCGGCCCCTATCACAGGTTCGGGTGCGGCAATCTCCTGCACCAATGTGTCAAATGGCTCTACGAAGGTCAGCGCCCTCAAGATGTTGATTTGGATGTCATTGAGCCTTTTCACCTGACCATTCTGCCCTTCCAGACATATTGTTTGCGGTTGGCCGCAATTCCTACCCACAACACGTAAGCCACATGCGCCACTTGTTCGAGGGGCAGCCAAACCACCAATGGCAATTTACCAAAAAAACGTGCTGCGGGAATCAATACCCATGCCTCTGCCAGCATTTTCATGAAGAACAAACCCAGCAACAGCCACGGCGCTCTTGAATCGAGCAGTGAAAATGCCGCCACAACTGGAAGAAAGGCCATGGCAAGGTATGAGCCTACCAAGGTAATGGTGATGGACCGCCTTTGGTATTGTCTGCTTTTGCTGACCCACCGGATGCGCTGGTTTTTGAAGCCTCCCCATGTTTCATGTGCGGGAGTGGAAACAATGCAATCAGCATGCTTACAAAACACGATGGTCTTGCCCTCAGCAGCCATTTTGTGCATCAAAAGCTCATCATCGCCACTGGCTATACCATCCAAACCCGCAAAACCTCCGACAGATTCAAAACTATCCTTGCGATAGGCCAAATTGGCGCCATTGCAAAGGGTTGGCCGGCCTGATTCAATCGCAGCAGCACCCACGGCAATCAATCCCATGGATTCCAAGGCTTGGAATGATTGAAAAACGCTATTTCCGGTCAGGAACACGGGTCCGCTCACCATATCGGTTCCTTCCCCAAAGCAGGTTCGAAGGGTAGAAATCCAGGTTGACTTCACGACACAATCCGCATCCGTGGTCACAATCCATTCACCCTGGCCATGTTGAACGGCCAAACCAATGGCGGCCTTTTTGAACCCCGGACCATCCACCTCGCCCAATTCCAAAATCCTGAGCCTGCTATCCCCATTTGCAGCCTTCCTGGCAAGTTGAATGGTATCGTCTTCGCTGTGATCGTCCACCAACAATAATTCCATACGCTGTTTGGGATAATCCTGATTCAGGATCGATTGCACGCACCGTTGGATATGATGAGCCTCATTGCGGGCAACCACAACCACGCTCACCATGGGTACCTCAACCTCATGGCTGTGCGAACAGGGCCGAATCCGACGAAAATACCAACCCGAACGAATCAGATACCCTGCGTAGAACAGCATCAAAAGAAAGGCAGGTATGACAATCAGGACAAACATGTGGCACGAAGATACGAGGCTTGCAGACAAGGCGAAGTTGGTCGATCAGGAACAGCCAATCAAACAGCCTTCAAGCGGTGAAGGGCCAAAACCCCTACCAAGGACGGCAGCAAAATATTGACCAAATACAGGATGAAAGTGGCGCTTGCCGCCATGGAGCCATTTTGTCCGAAAACACCCATCACCATCACGGCCACCCATTCTCTCACGCCCAATTCAAAAATCCCCATCACGGGTAAAACGGACTTCCCCAAAAAAACCAACGCCACCAAAGAATACCCCATCCAAGCAGGGCCATCAAATTGAAATGCAACCATCAACAACCAATATTGCGTAGCAAAAATCAGATAGCGGACCCAAGACAAGGCAATCACTTTTGCCACCGTAGAAAATGGCAGCCGCGAGAGCGCGAACCTCAACTTACGTACCCAAACGGATGCATTCCACCGGGAGGGAATGGATTTGCTCAAGAATCGTGGAGAGGCCAAAAACAAGCCCAAAACCAACCCCATGGCCACTGACATCACCACAAAAATGGTGAAAGTACCTTCACTACTCATCAGGTTCTGCACTTCGCCTGTCTTGCCGAACACCATCAAAACAACCAGGGCTGCCAACCCCATGAAGATGGTAATTATGAGTTGACAAATCCGGTCGAAAAAAGTAGAAATGATGGCCTCAAATCGATTTCCCTCCTCCAAAAACACCACCCTGCCCGCATACTCCCCGACTCGATTGGGCGTCCAAATACCCGAAGCCATACCTGCAAAAACCGCCGTGAACGCCTTTTTAAAGCCAAGTCCGGGATAAAATGGCGCAACTACCACCCTCCATTTCTGCGTTTCCAATGCATAATTGAAGGGCATCAGAGCAATTCCCGATACCAAACAAACAGTCGATAAAAGCCCCCATTCCCGTGTCCATATGCGGACCAAATCATCTTGATGCTTCAGCAATTCCCACCCCACAAAAAAGACCGCCAAGGCGCTTACAAGCACCTTGAGCACAACCAACCAACGGCTTCGGCTACGGAGCATCAGATTTCGACCATGTCGCCCCGGTGGGGTACGGTCACCTGTTGATACCCTTTTTCCTGCAGGTAGGCTTGAAATGCCAATGACCTCACCTCTTCACCATGAACCAAGAAGATGCTCTTGATTTGGGAGGGATCCTGTGATTTGCGGATGTATTGATACATTTCCGGCTGATCGGCGTGGCCACTGTAGGCATTCAGTTTTTCGATTCGCGCCCGAACTTGATAAGGCTCACCATGGATTTTGATTTCTTGTTCCCCATTGACCAACCGTTCACCGAGCGTTCCCTCTGCACAATATCCCACGATGAGGATTGTGTTGCGGTCATCTTCCACGGTATGGGCAATATGATGCAAAATCCGACCTGCTGAAGCCATTCCACTCGCCGAAATTACGATCATCGGCTCGTTGCGCCCATTCAAGGCCTTGGACGCTTCCGCATCACGGATGTAGTGGAGTCCGTTGAATCCGAAAGGATTGGGGTCGCTGCGCATGTAATCGTTCAGTTCCTCGTCGAAACATTCAGGGTGCATTTCAAATACCTGAGTGGCGTTGACGGAAAGGGGGCTATCCACGTAAACTGGAATTTTGGGGAGCCGGTGATCGTTGTACAGTCTATTCATGCTGTAAACCAAATTTTGTGTCCTACCCACTGAAAAGGCTGGAATCACCAATTTACCGCGGTTCACCACACAGGTTTCGTGAATGATCTTGAGCAAGCGTTCTTCGCTGTCGGGGATACTTTCATGTTCGTGGCCGCCATAGGTAGACTCTGAAATCAGATAATCGCATGGAGGCATCGATACAGGATCTTTCAATATGGGTGCGTTGTACCTTCCTACGTCGCCCGTGAATCCCAATTTGATCATTTTTCCATCTTCCATGATTCGAAGGGATACCACTGCCGAACCCAGCATGTGGCCAGCATCTTGGAATAGCAGTTCAACACCTTCATCCAATTTGGTCCAATTGTCATAAGGCAAGGTGTAGAAATGGTTCAATGCGGGTGCCACGTCTTTCACCTTATAGAGCGGTTCAACAGGTTTTTTCCCCTTGCGAGCGCGCCACTTGTTTTCATGGATGGCATCCATTTCCTGAATTTTGGCAGAATCGGTGAGGAGTATGGTTGCCAAATCAAAAGTGGCGTGGGTACAGAATATTCTACCCTTGAAACCGTCTTTTACCAAATGTGGGATATTGCCGCAATGGTCGATGTGGGCATGAGATAGAATCACCATGTCCAATTCGGCAGGGTCGCATGGCCAATGCTTGTTGAGCTCTTCCGCTGCTTCTCCCCCACCTTGATAAAGCCCACAATCCAGCAGTATTTTCCGACCGTTTCTTAACTGCAGCAGGTGCATACTTCCAGTTACCGTACGGGCGGCACCCCAAAACTTGATAATCATGATTTCGAATTGTTTAATCTTGGTTGTGATGGGGAAATTAATACTTTTGGTGAAGATGCGGAATTCTACCACACAAAAGGTGACGTCTGAACGATTGGTTCTGGGCATCGACCCTGGAACAAACATCACCGGATACGGATTGGTCCAAGCCTCAGGCTCCAACCTTACTCTGGTCCATTACGGCATCATCGACCTCCGAAAACTATCTGATGACCATGCGGTGAAATTGAAGCGGATTTTCGAGCGAGTAAGTGGATTGGTTGCAGAATTCATGCCGGATGAAGTAGCACTTGAAGCTCCCTTTTTCGGCAAAAACGTACAATCCATGCTTAAACTAGGTAGGGCCCAAGGTGTGGCCATGGCGGCGGCATTGGAACGTGACATCCCGGTAGTGGAATACGCCCCAAAAAAAGTGAAGATTGCGATTACGGGAAATGGCAACGCAAGCAAGGAGCAGGTCAACGCCATGTTGCAGCACATCCTTAAGTTTCAGTTTGACCACAATGATCTGACCCTGGATGCTTCCGACGGATTGGCCGTGGCTGTATGCCACCTCCTACAAAAACATACCCCCGCAAAAAGTACCACGCGAAAAAAGAAAGGAGCCTCATCTTCATGGGCTTCCTTCATCAAGGATAATCCAGACCGTTTGAAATAAGTCTAGGGAATGCAGCTCAGTTTCCGGGAATGAAATTCCGGATGCGTGCAGCTGTTTCGGTCAATTCAGCTAGGGTCGGTTTCAACTTCTCTTTTGAAAAATTGATATCCCCGATTTCGTTGAGAGGCACCAAATGGATGTGCGCATGGGGCACTTCCAATCCCACAACTGCAACACCAACTTTTATGCAGGGGATGGCTTGCTTCACTGCTTCAGCCACAACTTTGGAAAACAGATGCAAACCCATGAAGGCATCATCTTCCAAATCAAAAATATAGTCGACCTCCTGTTTGGGAATCACGAGAACGTGCCCCGTCGCCAATGGCATGATATCCAAAAAGGCCAAATAGTCTTCCGTTTCGGCAATTTTATGACAAGGAATTTCACCCTTGACAATTCGTGAAAATAGGCTTGCCATGGCTCAATAATTGATTTCCAAAACCTGAAGCTGCATCTTACCAGCGGGTACTATAACCTCCACGGTATCACCAACCGACTTGCCCAACAATGCTTTTCCTACCGGTGAGTCTACCGAGATACGACCTGATTTGAAATCAGACTCCTTGGGTGAAACCAACGAGTACTTCATTTCCTTACCCGTGCTCAAGTTTTTGATGGTCACCGTGGCGGTAATCAAGGCTTTGCTTGTATCAAGGGTGCTTTCGTCAATCAAGCGTGCATTGGCTAGAATTGCCTCCAACCTGGCAATTTCGGCTTCGTGCAATCCTTGGGCATGTTTGGCAGCATCGTATTCTGCATTCTCACGGAGGTCGCCTTTTTCGCGGGCCTCTGCGATTGCTTGCGCGATGCGCTTTCTGCCGCTGGTTTTCAATTCATTTACCTCTTCACGGAGCTTGTCCAATCCAGCCTGGGTGAAATATTGAGCGTCTGACATGATGAAAAATAGAATTTCGGATTCTTGGGGCGAGCCTTTTTGGGGCAGGCCTCTGGTGGATAAAATTGAAAAATGGGTCGGCCATTTCAGACCGACCCATTGTGTTGGAAGGTAATTCCTCAAAGGTTGATGCGAGCACCCAACACGTGCGTTCCACTGAAGGGATTCGTCGTGCGGTAGCTGTAATCCAACCCGAAGGTGCTTACTTTGTCTTTTCCGGATTTGAAAGGAATTTCCACAGAAGCACCAACGCCATGTCCGGTGTAAACCGTACGACGGAGTTCGTCGTCCAACAAATTCTTTTCGTACAAGAAGCTGTAGCGCAAGCTCAAGTATTGTTTGAAACCATACTCGAAACCTACACCGATGTTGTCGTAGGAAAAGGCGTTGGAAATGAAGCTTCCCAAAGTGGTAAGGCGGTGCTCGCCGAAATAGAAGTCGTAGCTAACACCCATCAACAGGGCAGAAGGCATTTCGAATTCTTCAGCTGGACGCTCTGCCAAGGAGGTGTAGCCTGGATTGATGGTCGAACGGAAAGAAAGACCGTCACCGTCGTACTTCATGGTTGAACCAATGTTACGAAGGGCGATACCTAGTTTCAACTTGTCTGTATGAAGTGAATCATTTCCCAAGTTGGTACGGTATTGCACACCGGCATCAAATGCCACACCAGTAGCGTTCACGTCATAAATCGCCTCGCTAACAAGCTTCACCGTTGTACCCACATAGATGTGGTCGGTAAACTTTTTGGCATAAGAAAGACCCAAATTCATGAACGAAGGACTGAACGTGCCAAGATCCCCATCAGGATTGTCTTCCGTAGTACGCACCAATTCACCGAAGTCGAAGGAAGTGACATACAAGCCGATGACACCAGCTTTCTTCAGGGATTGGGACAGTCCAAAGGAGTTCATGTTGATGTCAGAACCTACCAAATAGCGCGTATGGGCAAACACAAGCTCTGTACGCTTGGTGGTACCTATACCAGCCGGGTTGGTGATGACACTTTCGATGCCTGAGGTATTGGAGATATTGATTCCATTGAATCCACTGGAACGAGCCCAGGAATTCACCAACAACTGTGTAGCACCAGCTTGGCCCGCGCGCTCAGGGTTACCGGCAAGGGCTTGGCCAAACAGGGCCATCGCAGCAAAACCAATTATGATATTCTTTTTCATTGCGTGATTCCCCCTGTTTAGAATGCGTTAAGGTCAATTTCAGGCATTACCGCAAAAAACTTCAAGACCTTCTCACCCAAGTCGAAAGCATCGATGTGGATGATGTAGAGACCGGAAGCGATGGGAACACCGCCGAAGTTCTTCAAGTCCCAATCTTGGTTGGGAAGGTCATTGTCTTTGTCATACGTACGAACGAGCGTACCATTGAGGGTGTAAATACGAATCTTGGCCTTTTGGGGGAGGTTCGTGATTTTCACAATGGTTTGGAGCTGCGAACGCTCGTACTTGGACATTGCATAGTAAGGGTTCGGTACGATCAGAACATCATCCAACAACGACTCTTGAGCCACATTGGTCACGCTGTTTTGAGCAGCGATGGCATCCGTGTTGAAGCTGTAAACCGGGTAGTCTGTTGCTCCACCGCGTGAGCGCATGGGTTGATTGACACGCAGACTTACGGTTGCTGTGCTAGGAATATCATTCGGCTTCTTGAAGTTGAATGAACCATCCAACATCGGAATACCAACCCAAGCGATGGTGCGGTAAATGTTACGCAAATCCGCACTTGCCAAATCTGGGGTAGAAGTACCCAAGGTATTCAATACAAGCGCCTGACCGGTTGTACCCGTTTGAGTGCTGTTTTGCAAGTGGTTGGCATAAACTTGGCATCCATCGTAGGTGGTATTGGCAACATAGACGTAGTGCCTTCCACCAACCAAATCACCTGTGCTACCGAAAGAAGCAGTTGGGTTGAACATCATGTCATCACCGTTGTTCAGACGGTCCCAGCTGTTTTCAGCAAACAAAATGTTCAACCGGCGCCCCGTGTTCACATCGATGGCATAACCAGGGAAATAGCCAAATCCATGATAGGTCAGCTTATCCAAGTTGGTAGCCACGGTGGTATCTCCTGCATTCGCCATCGGGAATTCCCAACGAGCAGACATCGGGAAAGCTCCAGAACCCAGATTTTGGGCACTTGAAGATTCAACGACCAAACAACGTGACCACTTGGTGGTATCAGCTGTGAAGACAATGTCAACGTCAGGCAAAGAGCTCAGGTCGACAATCTCCGCAGGTGTAAGTCCCGTAGCGGAAGGTGCCGCGCTGCTGGTCAGACGAACCCCAGGACGCACCAATCCGGATGCATCGCCGTTGGCAAATTCACGGGTCAAGCAGAAGGGAGCCCAAGTACCACCGATGAGGTCCTCAAAATGCTCCTCTTTGTCGTAAACGCGGTTGGTACGGGCAATCAAGACACCCACGCCCTTGTCGCCATCCGCACTTCCGGATTTGATCCAATCCCAGGTATCTTGACCATCCTCATCGGCCAAACCGGTGAGCCAACTGTTCATGGGGTCGTTAAAGGTTAGTGTTGCACCAATCACCCCGTCGATGAGCGTGTCACCAGCCTCGACGACATCACGTACAGCCACGGAGATACCATGACCAGGAATTGGGCGCTCAATGCCAGTGTAGGGCTCTGGACGATTGGCAATGGTTGTACTACCTGCCAGATCGGTAGAGCGCTGAATGTAGGTGGAGGAGAAAATCCTCGTGCCGCCTTCAAAGAGTTCCCATTCTGCAAAAGTGGAGTCAATGATGACATCACCCGTTCCAGAATTAAAGAAAATCGTGTCGGTGACACCCATGAAACGACGCTGGACGTCCACACGGTAATTTCCAACTTTCACTTCCTTGGGATTGATGACTTTCACATTGATGGGTGCTGCACCGGGAGCATATGTGATGCTAGCAACCGAGTCTTGTGCCAAGATGTTGTTGATGGACTCTTCGGTCAATTTAACAAAGTTGCCACCATTTTGAACACCAGCAGATTGAGTGATTTCAATTCCATCACCGAACTCAGAGCCAATCACAGTACCGAAGCTTTCGAAACGGATTTTGTGCGGAACGGCTGGCGTATTGACAAAACCGCGGTTTCCAGGCACGAAGGAACGACCGTCTGAGCTCACGTCATTGTAGGCATAAGCTACCACACCATAGTAATAGGTGCTGTAGTTCTTCAACCTACGGTCGGCACCAGTGGCAAACAAGTCTTCCGTGACCCTTACAGACCTCGTGATACCCTCGTTTGCGCCTTGAACCATCACCTGGTCAACAATGACCGGCTGTGGAAGACCTGAAACGTTCACGACCGTACGGTTCACGATGGAAGTAACGTCATTCCTCAAGTCACACTGAGCAACAATCCTGGCTTTGTCCGTATCCATCAATTCGCTTGCGCTAACGGATCCGTCTTTGAGTTGGTATACAAGGTAGCCTTCGAAAGCAAACAAAGAATCTGAAACTCCCTGAGAAACCAAAACAGGGTCAGCCTGCAGGTAGCTCTCGTTGTAGTTGTTGGTCAGGAGCGGATTGGAGTAATCCCAAGAAAGCATGAGCTCTTGGTCATACTCTTCGATCGCGATTTCCGGTGCATCCGGACCATCAAGCAATTGGAAACAAGCATCAAACAAAGCTTGTGCCACGTCGTCGGCGGTGAGGAGTTCACACACAGAACCCAAATTGGAATTGTAATTACCACGTGCCCATAGAGCTCCCACCACGATGTCATTCACCGCTCCTGGTTGAAGTGTGAATGGACCTGCGGACTGGAGGAAACGACGGTCGAACGGAGAGTTGTTGGCAGAAACTTCAGACCAACCTCCATTACCAGAACCGGCAGCACACCAACCTGGATCACCTGGATACATGTAGTTGGTTTCAGGACCACTTGCAGTACCGGGGTAACCGTTTTGGCCGTTGTCTACCATCCGAGAACCGTCTTTCCAAAATCCACGGAGGTAACCATAGAAGTGTGTAGCTACTTCTGGGTTTCCGCGAAGAGAAAAGTCGTTTTCGTAGTACACGAAGTACTCCATCGGAATCCTGTTGCCATCATCGCCGAACGGACCTTGGAAAAAGTCCAAACCAAATGCTGGAGGATTCACACCATAGCCCGTGGCTGTTTCGTCGGTCGCATCACCGTTGTAGGCAAATCCAAGACCACGGGTGGTATCGCAACCCACATAGTCATCGGAGTAGTTCCCCACGTCGGAGTCAACCCACTGACCCATGTAGGTTTCATTGAGTTGGAGGGTGCTCTTGTTGATGACCTTGTACTTGTAGAAGGTCATGTCGTTGATGGCGTTAGATGTCTTAAAGGCAAAGGCCAACACGTGAATCTCGAGACCAATCGCTTGTCCTCCGGTTTCAGTGTGTACGTCGCCTTTATCGTTGATGACCCACCAAATGGCCAAGTCTGGCTCACCACCGCCCTCACAAGGAGCAATGTTGGGATAATCACCGGCGCTTGGGGTGTAGGTAAACGGATCACCGTCTACATCAACGAATGGAGCCAACTCCACTCGGTTACCTGCAGCATCTTCACCGAATGCGGGCCAATTCTTGACCGCAGGATAGTTGTCGATGCTGAAGGGAGCGCCAGTACGGACCGACAAATCAAATGCACTGCGGAAGGCATTGATTTCATCTTTGGTCACGCGGTAGTGCTTGTCCCATTTTTGACAGGTCACATCGTCGATGGTTGCACCATCGGGAGTGAGGGGCCCGGGCCAGAAGTCGTTACCGCTTTGGCGATAGGTTTGTGCCGCTACACGAAGCTGACCGGATTGGTCCAAACCACCGATCCAAAGCGAACCAGCAAAAGAGCTATGGCGCGCATCAGCGGGATTTTGAACTTTCGGAACTTCATAGCGGGGATTGCTGGCGAGATCCCACCAGTAGTCACCACCGTTGTGAAGCAAGCAGCGTACGTTGTTCACGTCCAATTCTGCGGACGAACTTGCAGGAGCACAGGCAGCGGTCGTACGCATACCTTTGTTTGCCATGCGCCTTTGCCCAATGTTCTCACGGGCAACCAATGTGGAGCTGCCAACCAAGGACAACCCGACAAGGCAAAGGATGAATGAATAAAGCTTTCGTTGCATCTTCATTCCTCTATTAGAAGTTAAACTGAATGCCAAGACGAATACGGCGGGGCAAGCTGTAGTTGTCAGGATTTGCCATCCGCAGAGAGTAGAGATAAGCAAAGGCATCGCCATTGATAGCAGCTGCGATTGCTTGTTGTCCCACACCGGTCTTCAAGTAGCCATCATCATCCGGAAGACCGGAGGTTTTGTATACGTTGAGAACGTTACGGGTATCAAGTGCGTTGAGCATCAACAAGTAAACGTTGAATGCATACTCACGAGAAGTGACGTTGTTGCCTTTGCTGTCCATCATCGGCTTGCCTTCGGCATCCAACTTTTGTTTGCCACCCAGGATGATGTCCTTGTCCAATTTCAGGTCGAAACGAACCTGCCATGGCAGACGTGAACCGTTGGGAGTACCCTTCAACTGGATATTTTGGTTCACACCGGATTGAACGTCCGCAGCGTTGGCCAAAGAGTTTACCGAATAAGGCGTACCAGAGCCCAAGGCAAAGGTGAGATTGGCTCCCGCATTGGCGAAAGGATAAATCGTCTTGGAGCCAAGGTTGATGCCAGGACCTTTGTTGTCGTCGCCCATGAAACGGTAGTCGAGGTTACCGGAAATACGGTGGCGCTGATCGAAATCAAGCGGCAACAAGGCACGAATTGCAGTGAAACCATCCACAACGTTGATGGCATTCCTTGCGGAGGAGAAACTGGATCCCGTACCGGAAGCAAACTGAAGCGTGTAGGAAGCAGCCAAGCGAACGTTTTTGACACGAAGCATGTTCAAGGCGAAGGTGAATCCTTTCACCGTTCCAAAGTCCAGATTCTTGTAAGAGGTGTAGTTCACCGGATAAGCATCCTGGAAGTTGGCAATCTGAATCATGTCGCGCATTTCACGATAGAATGCCGAGATGGACAACGCCATGTAATCGCTGAGCTTTTGCTTGAAACCAACTTCGTAGTCAATGGTCTTTTCAGGCAAAAGGTTCGGATTTTGAACACTTACGGTGGCAGAGTTTGCGAGGAAGTAGTAGTCAGCAATCTGTCCGGCCAACAAGGAACCAGAAGAAGGACCACTGTTTCCTGGGCGTTGTGTCAAGACATCGTAGTGAGCAAAAAACACGGCATCACCGGAAATCGGAAAGGAGAACGACAAACGAGGCATCACGACAGTCTGCGGGGTGTAATCCTCGAAAGACTGGATGGTGACTTCTTCATCCCCTTTGATGAATGGCTGAACCTCACCACCGGAACGCAAACGCGAGGAGCTCACAGGAACACCACCTGCGTCATAGAAAATGTTGGTGGATGGGTCGCGGTATCCAAGGAAAGCGGTAGGGTTGTTGGCATCGTCCATGTAAGGAACCCAATCCTGGCCGATGTTGGAGGGAAGTTCTGATCCGAGGATTTCATGCGCTTCAGCAGCCGTGTAGGTGGGGAACAAACAATAAAGGTCTTTCAACACTTTTTGGTTTGCATCAAAACGGTCCACACGAACACCCACGTTGAAGATGATGTCTTCCAACTCGAATTTATCCTGGATGAAGCCAGAGATGTATGTCGGTGCGAAGGCATTCATAGGACGGTTGATTGGATCATTGAAGAATGTCTCTTCAGCAACCCTTTTGGTCCGGTTGCCCATGAAATCATACCCGTAGTAGTTAACCAACAGGTTACCGTCGTTCAGCAACTCTTCGGCACTGAACATGCCCAAGTTCATCACGCTTGGATCGAGGTTGTCCACCACAATCAAATCGGTACCTTCCGGGTTCAGACCCAAAGCTTCACGCAATTCGTAATCGAAACGGCTTTGGTCGGCAGCTTCGTAGGCGATGGGAGCGTGAACCGTGTCTTGGAACTGACCATTGACGGTAACGAGCTGAACTGCATCGTCGGAAGTATTGACCGTTGCAAGGTGGCGGTTAACCAACTGACGTGCATAGTTCCACATGAAAGCAGAAGCAACACCATAGCCACGTTCGGTACGCTGTTCGAATTCGAAACCGGCCATGATGGCGTGGCCTTTGAATTCAGCAGATGCCTGACCGGTCAAACGGCCTTGTTCGAAGGAGGACTTGTTGTAACCGGTGGGAGCAGAACCTGTTTGGCTGTACAAGGAGTACACCTGTCCAGGAGCATCACCGTTACGAAGACCACCATAGAACGCCAAAAAGTCCAAGTTAGGAACAGAAAACGAACGCTGTCCTGTGAACGGATTGATGATTCCGTTTTGACCAACGTAATCGAAAATGAAGGAGTTGTAATTCGAACGAAGAGGGTTTGCCGAAGTACTTGCGTCAAAAGTCAAGTTGGCGGGAGAGAACCCGGACGTGATGTAATATCCATCCGAGGAGATGTTGTTGCTCCAACCGTCTTCACCGGGATTTACATAGCGATAGGTTTCGCGGAAATCGTAATTGAAACGTCCATTGTAACCGTAACGGAAGTGGTCATCGCCATGGTTCTCATCCATGAACTCCCGGTCGTAGCGGGAATAGTCCATTTGGATTTGATAGAACAGGTTTTGGATTTTGGAATCTTCACCTGTTTTGAAACTTTGTTGGAAACGAGCCCATCCACGATAGTTGCGACCGATGAAGTATTGGCTCCCTTCAGGAGACATCAATGAACGGCCCAACCCAAAACCACGACCTGCGTCGTTGTTGTAGTCGGCCCCCACCTTGATGATGATGTTGTCGGAAGGTTGGATATCAAGGCGGCTATTCAAACGGAAAGTGCGACCATTGTTGAATGGCTTGTACTTGGAATTGACAACCTGATCGGGGGTCAGGAAGTTACCACGGTGAATGAAGAAATTACCCGTTCTGTCCAACTGCAATGGATTCGTCTGGAGGTCTTCCAAGATATCGTCCTGGAGCAATGGAACCCCGCCTGCTGCTGGGTCACGGTCCTTTTGCAATTCCGCCTCACCGGCCAAGAAGAACCCGAGGATTGGCTTTTTGTAATCGATGGAGTCGATGTATTTGGTCACGAGCGGTCCGCTGAGATTCAAGGCCAACAGGTTGAACCCATAAGGGTCCAGATATTGGCTCGTGAGGATCTCACCTCCACCGGTGATTTGATAACTCGGGGAAGAGGTTGTCACCGAAATGATACCACCCATCACGTCACCGTATTGGGCTGGCGTTCCGCCGGTGATGACGGTCAAGCTGCTGATGGATTTTTGCGGAAGACCCAAAACGCCTCGAACCTTTACACCGTCCACGAAGTACACCGTAGAGCTACCACGACCACCGCGCATATTCAGCTCGGCTCCGTCGTCGCTTTGGTATACACCTGGCACGATGGCGGCCAAGGTGTTGACATTTCGGATACCCATCTGTTGGATGTCGCTTCCGGTCAATGAACCACCGGTAGTGGTCTGGTCAACAGGAATCGTCTCCGTGATGGTAACCTCAGCGATTTGGACATCCGTCTGCATGGTCAAATCCACCGGTACCGATTTGTTGGCCGCCACAATCACATTGGAAGCCACAATCGTGTTTCCAGCAAATGATGCTTTGACCTCATAGGTACCCGGGGAGACCGGCGCGATGGAGTACTCGCCCTTCTCATTGGTGTTGGCCCCACCCTTGATCACACCGTTCTGCAAGATGACTACCGTGGCAAATTCTACAGGAGATCCCGCGTCATCGGTAACCTTTCCCTTGATTTTGCCATCCTGAGCAAATGCAGAAACGCAGAAAACAAGGCTCATGACCAGCCAAATTCCGACTCGTTTCATCATAATCTCATCCGAATTAAAATACTTCCACTTTTAAGGATAAACGGCTTTAAAGATAGCGACCCTTCTTTCATTATTCCAAATCTGAAAATGAATTTGAAAACCCAAATTTTCGCTATTCGGCACATTTTGAAAAGAATTGTCACTTCAAGCCACCACCGGTGTTTGCTATAACACTTTGGCAAAGAACGCAGAGGACACATAGAAACCCCAATACCAAGTTAGCCGCAACATTTTCCGAGATCGTTTCCTTTTAATCGTCTTAATTACACACTAATCTGAATACAAAAACCCCTATAAATGCCATTTTACATATTTTATATGTCATTTGACTGCATTATAATCTTTTCTTGGTTACACAATAAATTCTCGGCTCCACATTTTAATTGGTTGAACCATGTTATCTTGAATCATGTAAGCGAAAAACGCCGGCTAACCCTTTCATTTTAATCCCTAAGGCCATGGAATTGATATTTGAAATCTTAAAAAAGCTCCGGAAGTATGAAATCCGCATGATTCGCAATCATCTGAATGCTTCCCCTTTCGAGTATGAGAAAGTGGGCAAACTGTTTGATTTGGTCCAAAAACACCCCGGCAAGGAAGAAGATTTCTTTGCTGAAAAACTGTATGGTTGTCCGGCGGACAACACTTTCCGTGTGACCAAAAGCAGGTTGAAGCGGCTACTTGAAGACGTGGTGTTGAATGACAAAAGCCTTTCCGACTATGGGGCCGAGCATATTCAGGCTTCTCTGATGGGGAAAAAACGGCTTTTGCAGGGTGAAATCCTCTTAGGCCGGGGAGCCTATGCCGCATCCAAGAACCTACTCCTTCAAGTGACGGCAAACAGCCGAAAGTTCGGCCTTCACAACGACCACTTTTGGTCCATGATGTTGCTCCACCGGAACCAATCCATCAACATGTCGGTCAAAGACTTCGAAAAAGGCACCGAAGCCCTCCTGCAACTCAACGAAATTAATTTTAAGGTCAATGAAGCAGCGATCCTCCATTATTCGGTCACCAATGTGCTCACGCAACAATCCTTAAACGAGCCAGAGCTAGCGGTAATCGACCAAAAAATCAATCAAATCGAGCGCATCGCCAAGGAGACCCAATCGCCGGTAGCGGCATATTACCACTTGCTCTCACGCATTCTGTACCTCCAATACACCTACGATTATGGCGAAGCCGTCAAATTTGGGGAGGCTTATCTGGAATTGGTCCGAACCGAACCAGCAGTCAGGTCAGCCCAACGTGAAGGCAGTGCACTTTTTCAGCTCACTGAAAGTTATTTGCGCAAAGGTGACTTGGCAAAAGCAGAATCTTCGGCCTCGGATACCTTGAAAAGGTTCGACAGGGATGAGACCAACTATTTGATTGTGTTGGGCACCGCGTTCCAAATTGCATTTTTCCAAGAGAAATGGACCCAAGCAATCGAATTTGTCCGCAATGCATTCGCCCATCCCCGTTTTCAAGCCTCTGCCTTCCGAGCGGCAACTTGGCATTACTTCCATTCTTGTGTGCTGTTCAAAACCGGGAAAATCAGCGAATCACTCAAGGCACTCAACGAGGCCACGCCTTTGTTAGCTGACAAAATCGGATGGAACCTCACGTTCCGGTTGCATGAAATCATCATTCTCCATGAAGCCGGGTTGGATGACATCCTAGAATCCAAAATCCAAAATATCCGGCAATTCGTGAAACGGACCCAACAAGACGCCACCCTTCAACGTCCGCAATTTTTGATACAGGTGTTGTTGGAATGGCACAAAAACAGCATGGATGCACGTAAGACCCTGAAAACCGCTCAAAAATACCTGGCAGCACTGGACGAACAGAGGCGGACCGTTCCATACGATCCCACCCATGGCGAACTCATTCGTTTCGAAGATTGGCTGAGGCAAAAAGGGTCATGAGTGGCTGTGCTATGCACACACGAACGCAACCACATGGTCCACAATGGCTTGGTTGATGCGCTTGAGGCTTTCGTGGCTCCAGCCTCCGATGTGTGGCGTGAACAAGACCCTGCCAGTTGACATCAGAGCCTCCATGACGCGACGCTGCACTTCGGTAAGCTTGGCCATATTTTCATTTTCCAATACGTCCAGCCCGACAGCCAACACCTTTCCGGATTGGACAGCCTCCAACAAGGGCTGAAGCCGTACCACTTGCCCACGGGAGAGATTCAACAACCAAATTGGTTTTGCCAAAGCGGAAAAGAATTCTCCCCGGCCCCAATTGTCAGTTTCCGGGGTGAGGGGAACATGAAAACTGATGATATCCGCCTGCCTGTAAAGGTCTTCCAAGGTGGTCTCGACAACATGGCCGGAGGCAAATCCTGATTTGTATTTGTCATAAGCCAAAACACGGCATCCGAAGCCTCCCAAACACCTCGCAAAGGCTGAGCCTGTATTGCCATAGCCGATGATACCGACCGTTTTGCCATGCAGCTCTGTTCCACGGTTCGATTCACGATTCCACAAAAACTGCCTCACCTCACGGTCTGCCTTGCTGATGTTGTGCATCAAGGCCAACAACATGCCCACTGCCTGTTCGCCCACAGAAATGGCGTTGGCACCAGGCGTATTGAATGCCTCTATTCCTTTGCTTGCCAGCAATGGCAAATCAAAATGATCCATCCCTACCCCGGCACGGCATACCAATTTCAGCTGCGGAGCTGCTTCCAATAATTTGATATCGGCAGGCACCTTGGAGTTCATGATGATGATGTCAGCATCGCTCACCAAACTATATACTTCTTCAGGAGAAACGTCAGGAGTAAATCCAACCTTGGCTCCACTTTGTCGCAATTGGGCCACCATGTCATCTGGGAAGGGGTCAATCAATTGGATTTTCATCGGTTCAGCGTAGGAATCAGTTTTTCCAAAGCATCCAAAGCACGGTTCAATTCAGGCAACCCATGCGCACCGAAATGCCCGATTCGAATGATGAGGTCGGCCATCCTGCCTTGCCCTCCTGCCAATTCGATGCCATACTCATTCAACAGCCGACTCCTGACCATTGAATGGTCCAAGCGACCCAAGGAAAACACGGTGAGCGCATCGGAATTGGACAAACCGAACAAATCGGCCCCCATGGTGGGTATTCTGGATTTACAAACCCGGCTGAGTTGATGGGTGTGGTTCCAAACCGCTGGGAGTCCCTGGGAGCGGATGGATTTGAGCGCAGCATGGATTCCGTAAAACAGCTGCGTAGGCGGAGTGAACGGGTAATCCGAATCTTCCAAGAATTGGAGATAGCGTGACAGATCTAGATAGGATTCAGATTCAGCGGGCTGCATGGCCAATCGCGCTCTCGGGCTGAGACTCATGAACGATGTCCCCGCAGGATTCAACAATCCCTTTTGGCTTGCCGCAACCACCACGTCCAAATTCCAAGAGTCGCTGTAAAGCGGCTGAACGGCGAGGGTGCTCACAGCGTCCACGACGATGAGCTGATGGGGGGCTTTTTCTCGGATGATGGCTGCAATGCCCTCCAAATCGATGGAAACTCCAGTGCTCGTTTCGCAATGCGTCAAAACCCAACCCTTCAAATTCGGGTACTCCTCCAAAACGTATTCGACATGTTGTACCGACAGCCCGTGGCCCCATGTAATCCCCATTGGAACGGCATTCAGTCCCATTTCCAAGGCTGTTCCGGCCCAGCGCTCCGAAAATTTTCCCATAGCCGGGATCGCAACCTCATCCCCTGTACTGAACAGCGAACGCATTGCCAATTCTACCGCAAAGGTTCCGGAGCCCAACAGGCAAATGACAGGGTTGGATGTTTGGAAAACGTATTTCAAGTCCTCCTGCAATTCGCTGAAAAAAGACCTGAATTCGGTACTCCGTTGGTGGACTACCGGTTTCAGGACAGCCTCCATCACAAAACGGGGCGGCTCCACGGGTCCAGGCACCATGAAAAGACGACGGTCAGCAACCATGAAACGAATTTACGAAAGGATTGGATGGGTCGAAACAATTCAATCTTAGGAAGGACTGTCGTGGATTTGGGGCAGCCGTCAATGAAAGAAGGCCACCCGATTTGGATGGCCTTCCCTGGAATTCTTTTGTAGTTTACAATTTCACGAACCTGATGGTCTTCCGTTCCTTCTCGCCCACCAATTGGAGGTAGTACAATCCGGCTGGAAGATGCTGAAGTTCAAATGAGGTCTGGTTTTGTTGGACGGAACCTTTGTGAACGATTTGTCCGAACTCATTCACAATCAGCAAGTCCATTTCATCCCAAGGCTTTTCCCCGATGATGAGTTCAAAAGACCCCATGTTGGGGTTAGGCACGATGGCTGCACTCCATTCGGAAATGGCTTCGATTTGGTCGAGCGTTCCATAGCTTTCACCTATAGTTTGGTCAACAGATTCGGGTTGAATGTCTTCACGAATGTCCCCGGGTCCATTGCCGGCGGCCACGCTTCCATTGCCGTTGCAATTGGTACCTTGACCCACGATGGCGAATTGAAACGGGGCCTCATCGCAATCGGTGTTGGCAATGACTAGCCTCGCCACTTTGGTGCCGGGAGAGGCGGGATTGAACACCACTTGGAAGCTAGAGCTGCCACCTGGTTGGATGGTAGTGGCTGGGAATGCAGTTACCATGAAGTCGGAAGCATTCGCACCTGTTACTTTCACGACGGGTGCACCATTGAGCAGCAAGGCACCGGATCCACTGTTGGTAATAACAAAGGTTTTGGTAATCGAACCGGAGCAATGTTGTACCGACCCAAAATTGGTGTTGTTGAGTGGAGAAGTATTGTTGCCACGATTCAAAATCGCGTTTCCGTTCCCGGAGGCTTCGATTTCAGGTGTACCTACCGTTACGCTTTGAGTACAAATGCTGGAGTTGCCACTTTGATCGGTCGCTGTCCAAATCACACTCGTCACGCCTGCCGGGAAGGTTGAGGAAGTGTAGGACCGGGTAATGGCTACGTTTCCACCGCAGGCATCCACTCCGGTTGCATTGGTCAACACAATGGTAGCAGGAGCGCATGAAACACTTTGCGAAATGTTAGCTGGGCAAGTGATTACCGGTGCCGTGTTGTCAATTTTGGTGATGGTGAACGAACAGGTCGACGTATTTCCAGAATAGTCCGTGGCGGTCAAAGTCACTGTTTGCGTGCCCGATCCTGAAATCATACCACCAGCAACTGGCACCTGAGTCACATTGGCCAGACGACAATTGTCCGAACCTGCGGTTGCCGTTGAATAGTTTGGCATGGCAATTTCGCAATTGCTGTTAAGTACCAAGGTCTGGTTAGCGGGACAAATGGCAACAGGTGGGGTATTGTCGATTTTGTCAACAGTGAAGGAACAGTCGGTGGCATTGCCTGCCGCATCGGTGGCTCTGAGCGTCACGGTGATGGGTCCGGAACCAAAGACGGAAGAACCCGCAGCTGGAGATTGTCCATAGCTCACCACCCCGCAGTTGTCAGAAGCGGATCCCAAACCGGTATAATCAGGCAAGGGAAGGCTGCAAGAGGCCCCCATGATCAACGTTTGGGTGGAAGGGCAAGTCACAACAGGAGCCGAGGCATCCTGTACTCTAACGGTTTGTGAGCATGTGCCGATGTTACCGCCCAAATCCGTTGCGGTCCAAGTCACCACGCTCACCCCGACTGGGAATGCCGCAGGTGCGTTGCTTACAATGGATCCGATGCCGCAAACATCCGTGGCCGTGGCCGTTCCAATAGCTCCCACATAAGTACAGGCCGTATTGGTGTTGACAATGAACATTGGCGGGCAAGTAATTTGCGGCGCGATTTGATCGGCCACCAAAATAGTTTGGCTGCAAGTCGTCACGTTCCCCGAGAGGTCGGTTGCGGTCCATACGACCACGTTTGGTCCTGCCAAGAGGATGAATGGTGCATTGTTGGACAAAGAGGAAAGAGCACAATTGTCACTTGCAATGGGAGAGTCGATGCCACCCACATAGTTGCAACCGTTGTTGGCAGTTACGGTGATGTTGGCAGGGCAGGTGAGGGAAGGCGCCACAGCATCCACCACGTTCACGGTCTGCTGACAGGTAGTAGAATTTCCTGCACTGTCCGTAACGGTCCAGACAACCAAATTGGTACCCAAGGGCAATCCGCCGTTCACGTTGTTCCCCACACCCAAGATTCCAATGTTGTCCCAGAAAATTGGAGTGCCGAGGCTTCCGAAATATTGACATCCTGAATTTGGAGCCAAAACCTGATTGGCAGGGCAAGTAAGGGTGGGCAGAATGAGGTCTTGCACCGTCACTTGCGCTTGACAGGTTGCCAAATTTCGGTTGGTGTCTTCAACTTTCAAGGTCACCACATTTACCCCCAAATCACGTCCGAAGAATCCCGTCCGGTCTAGTCCCAAGGAAATAGACCCACAAGCATCGAATGAGCCATTGTCGACCATCTGAGGAGTGATTCCCTTGTATCCGGAGGAGTCCAATTGCACCGAAATGTTGCGGCATTGGGCCACAGGAACACTGTTGTCGACCACGGTGACCACAGCATTGCAGCTGCTGCTGTTTCCACTCGGATCAGAAACGGTCAGGGTGACCGTGTTCGAACCTTGGTTGACACAGGCAAAACTGCTTGGAGATACAGCAAGCGTCGTGGAGCCACACAAGTCGGAAGAACCATTGTCGATTTGGGCAGCAGAGATAGACACCGTGCCTCCTGCCCCGAGGGATACGGTCGCATTTTGACAAATTGCAGAAGGAGCGGAATTGTCCACCACCGTGACAGTCGCGGTGCAAGCATTCACATTGCCATTGAGGTCGGTGACCGTGAGGGTAACGGTGTTGGCGCCAACTTGGGCACAATTGAAGGAATTAGGAGCAACCGACAAGGAAGCAACACCACAGGCATCAGAAGAACCATTGTCAATCATGCCCTCGGTAACGGCAGCAGTCCCGCTGTTGTTCAGCACAACGCTCACGTTTTGACAAGTAGCTACAGGCTGAACCAAATCCTGCACAACCACCGCGAAGGTACAATTGCTCGTGTTGGCATTCACATCCGTGACCAAGGCCGTGACCGTGGTGCTGCCCACAGGGAAATCATAGGGGAAGCTGATGCCCGCACCACCCACGCTGTAGGCGACTGACTGAACCGAACAATTGTCCGAGGCGGTGGCGGCGAAGCTCGTCGTGAAGTTGCACTCACCCGCATCGGCGTTGTAACTGGCGGCCGGGACAGGGCAGGTGATGGCGGGATTCTGATTATCGTTAACCACCACCGCGAAGGTGCAGTTGCTCGTGTTGGCATTCACGTCCGTAGCAACCACTGTGACAGTGGTGCTACCCACAGGGAAATCATAGGGGAAGCTGATGCTCGTGCCACCTACGCTGTAGGCAACCGACTGAACAGAACAATTGTCCGAGGAATTGGCAACAAAGCTCGTCGTGAAGTTGCACTCGCCAGCGTCAGCGTTGTAGGACGGCGAAGGGGTCGGACAGGTGATAACAGGGTTTTGGTTGTCGTTTACCACCACAGCGAAGGTGCAACTCCGAGAGTTGTTGCTAGGGTCCGTGGCAACCGCTGTGACCGTGGTGCTGCCCACCGGGAAATCATAAGGGAAGGTGATACCCGTTCCACCCACACTATATGCAACCGACTGCACCGAACAGTTATCACTTGACGTTGCCACAAAGCTACGCGTGTGGTTGCATTCCCCTGCGTCCATTGCATAGCTTGCAGCAGGCACCGGGCAAGTAATGGAAGGCAATTGATTGTCGTTTACCACCACCGCGAAGGTACAGTTGCTCATGTTGGCGTTCACATCCGTGGCCAACGCCGTGACTGTGGTGCTGCCCACGGGGAAATCGTAAGGGAAGGTTACCGTAGTACCACCGACGCTGTAGGCAATCGATTGTACCGAACAGTTATCAGAGGCTGTAGCCGTGAAGCTACGCGTGTGGTTACACTCTCCCGCATCGGCATTGTAGCTCGCAGCAGGTGTTGGGCAGGTGAGGACTGGGTTTTGATTATCTACCACAGTGACGGTGAAAGAGGAAGTACCAACATTGCCAGCCGCGTCCGTGGTGGAAAAAGTATTGGTGGTCACACCCACCGGAAATACAGAGCCAGATGCCAGGCCAGCCGTACGGTTGATGGTGAATTGGATATTGCCAAATGACAAGGACCAATTCAAAAATGTACCCAAATCACCAGCAGCTTGGTCAGACACCCTCAAAGTCCAAACACCATTTGGGTTTTGACCATTGAACACCCCAAATCCTCCTGCACCTTGTGGAATGAAGTTACCAGAATAGGGCGGAGTGCCGGAAGTGATTGCCGTGGTTGCCGTCCTTGTGAAACAGGTGTTTGTGTAGTTATCTCCGCCAGCACCATTGCGATTGCTCAATTGCAAAGTGGTCCCAGCTGGAGAAATGAGTTCAATCAAGACATCTCCATCATAAACGTGGTTGATGTTCAAACAAAGCGAATTGAGCAAAGAATTGCTGTTTAAGCTATTGTTAACTCCAGAAACTGTAATCAAGGAGTTCACTACACCTGGTGTATTGCCTTGGAAATCGGGTATTGCCTGTGAAGTATTGTTGTTGAAATTGACTGGGACTTGAGGCGTCTCACAATTGTCCGAAGCCATAGGAGCGGAATAGGTAACTGTGGCCCCACAAGTCCCGGGATCATTGTTCACAGTGATGTTAGAGGGAACCGAAACGACCGGATTGGTGTTGTCTGAAACCGTTACTACAAAGTCGCAACTTCCGGTGCAAGTACCATTGGTGGAAACCACCGTGACGTTGGTTACGCCCTTGTTGAAAGAAGAACCTGAACCAGTGCCAGCGCCAGATCCGGTGGTAGCACCGCTGAAGGTATAGCTCAGGGTTCCGATATTGGTGGTCGCTGTGTAAGTACCGACAGCCGTGCAACTGGTCCCTGAAGCCAAATTTAGATTTCCTGGGCAGGTCACCACGGGGTTCGCAGAGCCAGTCGTGATGGTGAAGCAATAATCTTCCGTTTCCCCGTAGGAATAAACCGTATGGGCATAGTTGGTTGTTGAAGCTGCCGCCTCAATGTTCACAACACGCATACGGGTGGTTCCAGTCAGGGCATTGCAGGGAACCGTAAAGGATCCGGTTTTGGTATGGTTGCCAGAAGTGGAAGTGGGTTGGGAGTACACTTGCTCTCCTGCATCCAAGAAATCCCCATCCTGATTGTAGTCGACATAAATCTGGAAGAAGTTACTGAAGTTCCCACCACAAGTCGTTTGGGTCAGACTGAAATTCACCGAGGCATTTTGTTGCACGGAAGGACCGGTCACAATGCCCGCATAATTGCTGTATCGGTTCAAAATCGAACCCGGACCACCAGCCAAGGTAGCACAAGTGGAGGAATTGTTCATGGTGCCCACCGTTACGTTGGTGATATCCTCATCCGCTGGATTGCTCGCAAAAATGGAGGGGTATGCCAAACATTGACAATCGTTGCCAGGCGTTACGGAGGTCGAACGTGCAGTGCCCGATCCACAACCATTTGAAGGCACCACGCTGACCGTGCCAGAGCTGGCACCGACAGAAACCACCAAGGAAGAGGTTCCTTGACCCGAAGTAATGGCCCATCCGGAAGGCACGGACCAAGTGTAAGTAACCCCCGAAACGTTGGTGACACTGTAGGTTACAGACCCACCCACACAGGCCGCAGCACTTGCAGAAATCGTGGAAGGCTGGGCAGGAATGGCATCGATGGTGATGGCTGGGGTCGTGAAGACTACGTTGCCAGGGCCACAAGACCCGTTGTTGTTTCCGAACCAACAGTTGGCTTCATTCACCACGTCGAACGTGAGGTTATTGCTGCCCACAGCAAGATCGGTCCCATAAGTGGGCGGGTTGGAATTGACCCCGGTTGCCGTGGCATTGGCGGCTTCCACCGATGCGAAGGTGAAAGTACCCGTTGCTCCAGGTGCCAGGTTGCCACCATCTTGACGATAAAAATAATCAAGCCAGTTGGTTCCATCTCCATTCCACTTCAGACCCACGTTGATGTCAGGCGAAGCATCCGTCCAAGCAGCCGTACCGTTGTTTTTCACTGTTACCGTCACACTGCGCGTGGTTCCTGCACACCAAGTAGACGCACCATAGTTGCTCGAAACGAACTTGGAACGATATGCGGGAATGGTGGTGGTGATGGTGCGTGCCGTGCCGTTTCCACATCCGTTGGAAGGAGTAACGGTGATGGTGGTGTTGGCAATACCAACGGTTGCCACGATGGCATTGGTGCCTTGACCTGAAGCAACCGACCAACCACTTGAGCCGGAGAAAGACCAAGAATAGGTTACACCTGCCACGTTGGTGACGCTGTAAGCCTGGGTTAGACCGATTTCCGGATCCAAGGTGCCCGCGATTGCCGAGGGTTGAGCAGGAACAGAACCGACCGTCACCGCCAAGGTACTTGAGGTGGAACTTCCGCAGGCATTGTTGGCCACCACGGAGATGTTGCCGCTGCTTCCTACGGTAGCGGTGATGGAGTTGGTGGTGGACGTGCCAGTCCACCCTCCAGGCAAAGTCCAAGTGTAGGAGGTGGCGTTGGCCACAGGCGAAATGCTGTAAGTTTGGGAACTGCCATTACAAGGTGTGCTTGACCCGGAAATCGCTCCAGGATTGCCGACCGTTGGGCTGGTTCCATAGGTAATCGTAGAGGAATTGCCGCTCGTTCCGCAAGCATTCGTGGCCCTCACACGATAGAAATAGGTGGTTCCGGCCGTCAACCCGGTCACGCTGTAGGTGGTCACGTTGCCGACATTCAGGTTGCTGAAACCCGTCACGAAAGTTGCGAAGGTATTCACCGTGGACACATCCAAGGAATACGCCGTAGCGTTGCTGGAGGCAGACCAATTCGCAGAGAAAGAGGTACAAGCCGGGTTGGATCCATCCAACGCAACTGGAGCAGAAGGTGTGGGAGGCGTGGTCAAAGCCGTGATTGTGGAGGAGCTTGCACTCGTACCACAGGTATTGCTGGCCCGGACGCGGTAATAATATGTGGTGCTGGCGCTAAGCCCCGTTACACTTGCAGTGGTCACGTTACCGAGGCTCAGGTTGTTGTAGCCCGCCACGAAGGTTGCGAAGTTGCTCACGGTGGATACATCCAAGAAATAACCGGTAGCATTGGAAGATGCGGCCCAGTTGGCGGAGAAGCCAGAGCAGCTCAGGTTGGTGGCGGCCGATGCAGCCGGTGCGGCTGGCGTGGCAGGGAGCGTAGAAACCGTGATGGTGGAGGAGTTGGTGCTCGTTCCACATGCATTTGTGGAGCGGACACGATAGAAATAGGTGCTTCCTGCGTTGAGTCCAGTGACACTAGCCGTGGTCACGTTGCCAAGGCTCAGGTTGTTGTAGCCCGCCACGAAACTGGCAAAAGTGTTGACCGTGGATACATCCAAGAAATAACCCGTCGCATTGGCAGCAGCGGACCAGTTGGCCGAGAAAGAAGTACAAGCCTGATTGGAACCTGCAGAAGCGGTAGGCACGGCAGGAAGGGGTGAAACCGTAGTCGCCAAGGTCTGAGCCGAACTGCTTCCGCAGCTGCTATTGGCAACAACACTCACATTTCCCCCCGTGGCACCTACGGTGACGGTGATGGAAGTGGTGGTGGATGATCCTGTCCATCCGGAAGGAAGGGTCCAGGTGTAGGAGGTGGCTCCGCTGACGGCCGCAATGCTGTAAGTTTGAGAGGACCCCTGACACGGTGTGGCAGGACCACTGATTGCCCCGGGAGTCGGGACACTGGCGCAGATATTGACATTGTAATCCAATGCCTGACCATAGGCACTTCCAGATGCGCCGCAAGCCTGGGCGTCGGTAATCTGGGAATCGTCACCTGCCCTTACGCGTAAACGGGTGGCTCCAACCGTAGCTCCAGATGGAACCGTGAAAGAAATGGTTGCCGTGCCACCTGCGCCAGCGCTTATTCCTGTGGAGAATGATTCACTGGCCTCGAAAGTACCATTTTGATTGAAATCTATCCAAATCCTCGAAAATTGATTCGGGTCGGAACCCATCGTAATGGAAATCGAATAGTTGGACCCCGCTACCAAAGTCGGTACAGCATTTTGAACCGACCTGCGGTCGAAGTAATAGGGTGTTGTATTGGCTGGAGGCGCATCTACAAGGGTACCCAGTGTGACATTGGTGATGTTATCCGTGCTACCACCGGAAGAATAGGTCGGCGTGCAATACGTAATGACATTCATATTGGCCGCATTGCTGTTGGTTGGGCAGCCTCCTCCGGTCACCACGCAGCGATAAAAGTAATTGCTCCCGGCGGGCGTCGAAGCACCGGTAGAAACGGTCAGGGATGCCCCTGTGGCACCCGTATACGTTACGCCGGCTGGGGTACCATTGGCCACGTTTGTGTAAGTTCCTCCGGCGGAAGTGCTGTATTGCCATTGATAGGTAGGTGTACCGGAAGCCACTACTGTGTAGGTAATGGATGCACCCTGAAGGACGTTCTGGTCAACCGGTTGGGTGGAAATCGTCGGACCAGGATTGACCACAATGCTCCTTGCGGCAGAATAGGCAGCCGGACAGGAACCACTTTGCACCAATGCACGGTATTCCCAAGTGCCTGCCGAAGATGGGACTTCACTGTAGGTGGTAGCGGTATTGGCAATGTTGCTCCAAGCTCCTGCATTGACCCGTTCCTCCCACCTGACAACCGTACCCGTATGACCAGAGAGTGTCATGATGCCGGTAGATTCATTGAAACATATCGGGGTGGTGCCACCGGAAATGGAGCCACCAACAGAAGCAGGGCTCACAGAACCACTCACGGCCACATTTCTTTGTGTGGCGCCTGAACTCGTGCAAGCAATGTCCCCGTTTGCCGGGCTGGATGACAAAGCCGCCATGCGGGCATAGATGGTTGTGGTGGTCACCGTTCCGCCCGATTGTATCAAGGTGAGGCTGGTACCGAATCCCGAGCCTGAAGTGGTGGATATTTGGAATCCGGTAGGGGCAGTCACGCTGATGTTACCCGTGAGGTTGGAGCCTGAGACCGTGAAAGTTTGCTCGGTGCTGGCTGTGTTGATGCAAGCCTCGAAAGCGTTGAGTCCGGTGGTAGATACGAAGATGGTCGGCGTGGTGCACGTGGTGATGGTCACCGAAGAAGTGGAGGCACTCACACATTGCCCAGTCCCTTGGGCCGTGGCCGTAACGGATTGCCCGGCCGTCAAAGCGGAAACCGTACGCGTCCATGCACCGCCGGCGTCAGCTACAACAGCGGGTTGGGCTACACCATTTACCGTCACTACGACGGTTGCGTTGGGAACACTCGTTCCGACGATGGTCGTCGCGTTGGCACAAACAGGAGTGGTGATGGTAGGAGTAGCTGTGACGGTTTGAACTGTCACGGAAGCGGTACTGTTCGCAGTCCCATACGGGGTGGTGACACTGATTTGACCGGTTGCGCCCGCCCCTACCGTGGCAGTGATTTGCGTGGCGCTATTGACAACAAATGATTGAGCTGCAGTCCCACCAATTGAAACCGAGGAGGCACCAGTAAAGTTAGTCCCTGTGATGGTAACGGTCTGATTGGAGGAGGCACAAACCGTTGAGGGTGTAAATGAGGTGATGGTGGGAAGAGGAGTTACTACTACCCATTCTAATGTAAATGTTCCTTGTCCCGACGAAAAACCATCCTGAATCCAGTACACAGTTTGCGTGGAACCTGTATTGTTGTTGAAATAATAATGTGTTAAATCATTATCATCTAAACAACCCGCAATGGTTCCATTGGTCGTTTGCGTAGGTAGGTTGCCAAGGTAACCCGTATTGATTTCAGTTGTTCCAGGGCAAGATCCACCGTATGCAATTCTGTGCTTGGAGTCGTATGCATTTGTTGATTGACCAATAAAAAGCTCAGCTCCGGCTGGAACATCAATTTTAAATATTCTATCACCACCTGTTCCGTTCAAACAAGATGTTGTGAAATTATTGGAAAATCCTATTGTAGTACCACTAAATGGACTAGTTAACAAAGCGAGGTCTTGGACTAAACCACAGCTGGAGCCTTCTAATGTACTGAAGGTGCCCCCGCTGACCCATGCCGATTTGTCAGTGCCATTACAATTTGACCTTACCCACCAGTAATAAGTGGTATTTGGCAATAAACCCGTAATGTTTTTTGTAACCACCCCGGCAGCAGTTGTTGTGGTTGCAGTAGTTCCTGCAGTTGGCGCAGTTGATGACGTCGAATAATAAATATCGTAGCCACTACCTGGGGCTGGTGAAGCTGCTGTCCAGGAAAGAGTAGCGGTAGTTGTACTTGTAATCGAAGAGGTTAATGATGACGGCTGAGCTGCACAAGTTGGTGAAACCTTAACTGAAATATCATCTATGGAAATATACCAAGGTGTTCCGTTCATAAAGCCTTTGATTCCCATGTAATAAACTCCTGATGTGGAAGGAGTAAAGGTGCCATTAATTGATTGGTAGTTTCCATCAACAATCCCCGTCGGACCGGTAATGGTTGTCATAGACGCGGCAGAAGCACTCGATCCATAAGCCAAAGTGATATTGGCATCTGTTGAGGTTGCCATGTCTTGGCGAGCAAAAACTTCAAAAGTGTAATTTGTACCACCAGTTAACTGTACGGGGTAAAACAGCCAATCTTCATTGCTATATTGAAGGAATGCATTAAAAGAACCTGTTCTTGGTGTACGGTTGTAGGTTGTAACACTACTATTTGCAGTCCAAACTTGAGTACCCGTTACTGATGTTTGGTTCCAACCAACTGTTATTCCGTCCGCGTATCCGTTTTCAAATCCCTCAGTCCAAGGAATCGAGGCCACAGAAATCACAATTCTACCATTTGCTCCAGCGCCTGACGCAAATCCACTTATATCATCAGAACCACCGCCACCACCGCCGGGAGCAGTACCAGATTGGCTAGGTCCTGTTGTTGCAAGTGAATTACCTCCATTTCCTCCATTAAGTCCTGCAATTGCTCCAGAAGCAGTGGTTGCAGCTGTTCCATTTGCATTTGTTCCCGCCGAAGCACCACCGCCACCGCCACCCGAAGTAGTACCTTGTCGTCCGGTCCCGCCGCTGTATTTTATTGTACCAAAACCGGATGTTGCAGACCCACCATTTGCTGGAGCAGTTGTACTATTATTTACACCCCTACCTCCTCCTTTTGCCAACACCCCGGCCGTTGAAGTGGGTGCAGAATTTGCGGTATTGAACCAAGAGTCACCACCAATACCAGCCAATGCAGTGTTTGAGGTTGCAGCCCCGCCTGTCCCAACGGAATAATAATAAGTCACTCCGGGTGTAACAGAAATGACAGATTCGCTGTAAGCCCCTCCGCCTCCTCCTGTTCCACCGTTGGTTGTTGTGTTAGCACTACTTCCTCCTCCACCTCCTGCTCCCCAAGTCCTTACAAGAACTTGGAATGTACCTGCGGGACACACCCACGTACCTGAACCAGAATTATAGGTGTTAAGGACCTGCCCCCACGCCCCCAGTGGTAGCATGTTCAACAATAAAACGAAAGTGAAAAACCAAAATCGGATTTTCATCACGTTCAAAACGCAAAAAACCGTCCTGAAGGGTCGGGATATGCTCACGGCAGAAAGCGTGATTTGGAGGTTTGTCTGTTTATTCATCATGTGCTGAGTCGATTGGGAGTCTCATCAGTGATACCAACTTAGACATCTTTTTTGATTTTTCCAAATTCAGGGCCGCCCGATTGGGCGGCCCTGTTTGGAAGATTCTAATTTCAGAGTTTCACGAACCGGAGGGTTTTGCGCTCCTTGTCGGTCACCATCTGCAGGTAGTAAAGGCCTGCGGGCAGGTGATGGAGTTCGAAGGCAGTCTCCGTGGATTGGATTTTCACTTTGTGAACCACTTGTCCAAACTCGTTGACAATCATCACATCGAGCTGGTCATTAGGCTGCACATTCAAGATCAAATCAAACGATCCTTGGTTCGGGTTGGGCACGATGATGGCATTCATATCCAACTCGTTGCTAGCTTCATCGGCAGCGCTTGCGGCCTGAGTGGTAGCGGCATCCAGAACAGGATCCACATCCACTTCATCTTGACCACCCGCCACGCTTCCGTTACCGTTACAGCTACCACCGCGACCCAAGATTGCAAATTGGTAGGAGCCCTCGTTGCAGTCGTTGTTAGCAATGGTCACTTGAGCCACCCGGTTGCCCAAAGCACTCGGGTTGAACTCGATGGTGAAGCTAGCAGTTGCACCTGGCAGGACAGTTGCAGTGGGCGAAGCGATGACCGTGAAGTCAGCCGCGTTTGCACCGGTAATCAACACCCTCGGGTTGCCAGTCAATTGCAGGGCACCCGTACCCGTATTGCGGATGACGAAGGTCTTCGTGATGGTACCAGAGCAGTGCGACACTGAGCCGAAGTTCGTGTTGTTCAGCGCTGAGGTGTTACGGGTACCGCTAGCGATGGACCTACCGTTTCCGGTCACGTCAATCTCAGGCGTGGTCACCGTGACCGTCTGCACACAGGTGCTGGAGTTTCCATACTGGTCGGTTGCCGTCCATACCACGTTGGTGGTACCCAATGGGAAGGTGGAACCGGTGTAGGAGCGCACGATGGTCACGTTGCCGCCGCAGGCATCGGTAGCCGTTGGGTTGGTCAAGGTAATCGTGGCCGGAGCACAAGACACGTTCTGCACAATGTTGGCAGCACAAGCGATGACCGGAGCCGTCACATCCACCGTGCTCACCGTGAAGGAGCAGGAGGCAGTGTTACCGGAGAGGTCGGTGGCGGTCAGGATTACCGTGGTAGTACCCACACCGTTGAGGACAGTACCTGCTGCAGGTGATTGCACCACAGAAGCCAATCCACAGTTGTCAGAGGCCACGTTGCCGCCCGTGTAGTTCGGCATGGTCACTTGGCAGCTGCTGTTGAGGTTGATGCTGCGGTTGGAAGGACAGGTCACCACAGGGGCAATATTGTCCACCTTGTTCACCGTGAAGCTGCAGGTAGTTGCGTTGCCCGCTGCATCGGTAGCCCTCAAGGTCACCGTGAAGGAGCCCGTTCCGAATACCGAGGTACCGGCTGCAGGCAATTGGGTGTAAGACACCACTCCACAGTTGTCGGAGGCGCTGCCGAGTGGCAGGTAGTTGGGCACAGTTGCGTTGCAAGAGGCACCCAGGTTGATGGTCTGCGTACCAGGGCAGGTAACCACAGGAGCAGTACCATCACGCACAATCACGTTCTGCGCACAGGAGGAAACGTTTCCGCTCACGTCGGTCACCGTCCAAATCACCACCGTCGTACCCAATGGGAAGGCGGCAGGCGCGTTGTTGGTGATCGGTCCCAAACCACAGTTGTCGGTGGCAGTTGCAGTACCCACAGAACCCACATACGTGCAACCCGTGTTGGCGTTGACCGTGAAGGTAGATGGGCAAGCAATGGCTGGAGCAAGGTTGTCTACTACCTGAATCGTTTGGGTACAGGTAGAGGAGTTGCCGTTGTTGTCCGTGGCAGTCCACACAACCGTGGTCGTACCAGCAGGCAGGGTGAACGGAGCGTTGTTGGACAGGGATGCGAGGCCGCACTCGTCAGAGGCGAACGGCGAGTCGATGCTGCCCACATAGTTACATCCGTTGTTCGGGGTAACCGTCATGTTGGCAGGGCAAGAAATCACAGGAGCAACCGTGTCGATTACCTGAACCGTTTGTTGACAAGAGCTGGAGTTGTTGGCAACGTCCGTCACCGTCCATACAACCGTCGTGGTACCCACGTTGAATCCACCCGTCACGCTTTGTCCAACACTTTGGATGGAACAGTTGTCGTTAACGATTGGACGTCCGATGGAGCCAAGGTATTGGCATCCGGAGTTCGGAGCAACCACTTGGTTGGAAGGACACACGATGGTAGGCAGGATCAAGTCTTGGACCGTAACCGTGACTTGGCAGGTAGCAAAGTTCAGACTTGGGTCCTCAACTTTCAGGGTAACCGTGTTCTGACCCAATTCGGAGCAGTAGAAGTCAGTCCTGTCAAGACCCAAGGTGAAGGTGTTACAGTTGTCGGAGGAACCGCCATCCACCATTTGCGGGGTGATGGAAGCAAATCCAGTGCTGTCCAATTGGATGGTAACGTTTTGGCATACTGCCACTGGAGCCACCACATCCAATACCGTCACAACCGCCACACAGGTGCTGCTGTTACCACTCAGGTCGGTGACCGTCAAGGTCACGTTGTTGGCACCTTGGTTGGTACAGTTGAAGCTGCTAGGTGAAACTGACAGGCTGACCGTACCGCATGCATCGAAGGAACCGTTGTCGACTTGGCTGGCCGTGATGTTGGCTACACCGTTAGAGCTCAGGTTCACAGTGATGTTTTGGCAAATGGCAACTGGCGGAACATTTTCTTCAACCGTTACGACAGCGGCGCAGGTGCTCGTATTGCCGTTCACATCGGTGACAAGCAAGGTTACTGCGTTGGCACCCACGTTGGAGCAGTTGAAGGTGTTTGGCGACACAGACAAGGAAGCCACACCACATGCATCGTCAGATCCATTGTCAATCATGCCGGCAGTCACCGAAGCGTTACCCGTAGCGTCAAGTTGCACGGTCACGTCTTGGCAGATGGCCACTGGTGCGACCGCATCGACCACCGTCACTACAGCCACACAGGTGCTGGAGTTTCCGTGAATGTCGACCACGGTCAGGGTCACGTTATTGGCACCAACATGTGAGCAGTCGAAGCTGAGCTGCGAAGCAGTCACAGTGTCAACTTGGCAGTTGTCATTGGAGCCGTTGTTGATTTGGGCAACCGTGATGGAACCTTGGCCGAGGGCGTCCAAGTTGGTGGTCACAGCTTGACAAATCGCATTCGGAGCTTGGTTGTCGATGACCGTCACCGTGAAGCTGCAGGTGCTCGTGTTGTTGTGGATGTCCGTCACAAGGAAGGACACCGTGGTCACGCCAACGTTGTAGGTGCCGGACACGTTGGCCGTGGCGCCGCCGGTCGTCGAACCGGAACCGCTCGTCACACCGCTCAAGGTCCAGGAAGTGCTGGCGATGCCGCACTCGTCGGCCTGAGCGAGAATGAGGTTATTCACGACAGCATTGCATTGGTTGAGATCGTTGTTGACCGTCACGTTCGCTGGGCAAGTGATCTCGGGCGACTCGTCGTCGATGACCGTCACCGTGAAGCTGCAGGTGCTCGTGTTGTTGTGGATGTCCGTCACAAGGAAGGATACCGTGGTCACGCCGACGTTGTAGGTGCCGGACACGTTGGCCGTGGCGCCGCCGGTCGTCGAACCGGAACCGCTAGTGGCGCCGCTCAAGGTCCA
>Ga0068872_10000142_pt1 | contig 59827 bp, 43 predicted proteins | sample NOAtaG_7_FD_66441 | JGI IMG/M metagenome (GOLD analysis project Ga0068872, IMG submission 66441) | Freshwater lake microbial communities from Lake Erie, under a cyanobacterial bloom - NOAA_Erie_Diel1S_2200h metaG | ecosystem: Environmental > Aquatic > Freshwater > Lake | place: USA: Ohio, Lake...
GAGCCGTGGCGCTGGTGGCTGTCCCTGGCGCTGGCACTGGCCATCGGGCTGGCGCTGACGGCCGCGGCGCTGCGGCCCGAACCCGGCGCTGCCGGGGCGCCGCGGCGACTGATCGTGGTGTTGGACACAGCGCCTTCCATGGCGACCCTGCGCTCCGATGGCCGCAGCCGTTTCGAGCATGCCCGCGAGGCGTTACGCGGCCTGCTGGGCGAGGGCGCGCGCGGCGATCGCATCGCGCTGGTGGACACCATGGGCATGGGCGGCGCCCCTTCATTCCAGGAGGCCTCCGCGGCGCTGGCGTCGGCGCAGTCGCTGCAGCCAGCCGCGGCCGGCCGGCCGCGGCTTCCCGACCTTGCGGCCCTTGCCGGCGCCGTGGCCGATACGCCGGTGCTGTTCATCACCGACGGCGTGTGGCCCCAGGCGCTGCCAGCCGATGCGCGCACGGTGTCGGTGTTCGAGCCCGCTGCCAACGTGGGCATTACGGCCTTCGAGGTGCGCGCCGCGGCCACGGATCCGCGTCGTTTCGAGGCCTTCGTGGAGGTGGCCAATGCGGGCAGCGAGGCCGCGCAGGTGCGCGTGTCCATCTCCGGGGCAGGCCGCGAGCCCGTGCAGCGCGACCTCACCGTGTCTGCGCGCGATTACCGCGCCTTCAGCGTGCCCGTGAGCGGCTTCGCGGGCGGCGCGCTGCGCGCCACGGTGCGCGCCGAGGGCGACGCCTTCGCGGGCGACGATTCCGCCTGGGCCTTCCTGCCGCTGAACCGCTTCCTGCGGGTGGCGTTGGTGACAGCGGGCAACGCGCCGCTGGAGCGCGCCTTGCGGCTCGATGGGCGCCTGCAGGTTTCGGTGATTGCCCCGGCCGGCTTCCGGGCGCGCGAGGGTGTCGACCTGTACGTGTTCGACCGCTTCGCGCCCGCCGAGGCGCCCACTGTGCCGGCGCTGCTGTGGCGCCCGCCGCGCAGCCCGTGGCTGCCCGGGTTGCTGCCCGAGCGCGTCAAGCCTTCGGTGGAAAACTGGCTGGAGGGCCACCCGGTGCTCGACAACGTGTCGCTGCGCGATGCGCAGATAGAGCGCGCCGCGGGCTTTGAGGTGCCGCAGGGCGTGGCGCCCGCGGCGCAGTCGTGGACGGCGCTGGCGCGGGCGGGCGACGGGGCAGCGCTGGTGGCGGCCTCGACTTCGGCGCCGCGGCGGCTGGCGGTAGGCTTCGCCCTGGCCGATTCCGCCTTTGCCGACACCGCCTCTTTCCCGGTGCTGCTGGCCAACGCCGTGCAGTGGTTGTCCGACGAACCGCCGGCGGTGCTGCGCGATCCGGGCACGGTGGTGGTGCCCATGGAAAACGCCCGCATCTTCACGCCTGGCGGCGAGACGCCGCCCGTGCGCCACGTGCCCGGCGCCACGCTGGTGGAGGCGCGCGAGGCCACGCTGTTCACCGCCGAGGCCGAGCAGGGGCGCATGCGCGTCATCGCCCAGTCCCTGGACGCGGCGCGCAGCGACGTGAACGCCTCGCGGCTGCAGGCCAGTGCCTTGCCTGCCGGGCGCGGCGGACAGGGCGCGGCACCGCCGTGGTTGTGGCTGCTGGCCCTGGCTGGCGCGCTGATGCTGGCGGAGTGGCTTGCCTGGAACCGGCGGGTGACGCAATGAGGCTCCCATGAGCGCCCGGCTGGCCGTGGAGGCGTGGTGGCCGTTGCTGGCCCTGGCCCTGGCGCTGCCGCTGGTGTGGCTGGCGTGGCGGCGCTCCCGGGCCGGCCTGGCCCAGGGGCGCATGGCGCCCCTGCTGCTGCTGCGGGTGGCGGCGCTTGCCTGCGTGGCGGTGGCGCTGATGCGTCCCACGTGGCTGGCGCCAAGCGCCCAGGTGTCGGTGGTGTACGCGCTGGACGTGTCGCGCAGCGTGGCGCCGTCCTTCCAGGCTGCCGCCCTGGAGTGGATGGCCGCCGCCGATGCCGCCGGCCGGCCGGTGCGCTCGCGCGTGCTGGCCTTCTCCGACCGGGCGCGCTTCGCCGACTCGCCGGGGGCGCTGCTGCGCACGCCGCTCACCGACCGGCTCGGGCCGGCGGCGGGCGCCGACGATCCCCTGGCGCGTTCGGTCACCAACCTGGAAGCGGCCCTGGACGGCGCGTGGCTGGGGCTCGAGCCCAACGCCGTGAAGCGCGTGGTGCTCATGACCGACGGCAACGCCACCGCAGGCGACACCTGGCGGGCGGTGGAGCGCTTGCGCCGCGAAGGCGTGCGGGTATTCACCGTGCCGGCGCTGGTGAGCGCCGGCACCGATGCCTGGGTGGAAGGTTTGGACCTGCCCGCCGATGCGCGCCGCGATGAGCCGGTGCTGGCCACGGTGCGGGTGTACAGCCAGTCGCGCCAGCTGGCGCGGGTCTGGATCGCCCGTGGCAGCCGCGACATTGCCAGCCAGCAGGTGACGCTGGCGCCGGGCCTGAACCGCGTGGCGCTCACGGTGAAGCTGTCCGAGGCCGGTCCGGTGCCGCTCACCGCCCGCGTGCAACCGCGCCCGGCGGCAACGCAATCCGCGGCGCAGCCGGCGGCGGCAGGCGTTACGCAGACGGTCACCGTGGGAGAGCGTCCGCGGGTGCTGCTGGTGCAAGGCAGCGCAGCCGCCGGTGGCGCGCTGCCGGAGGTGCTGCGCAAGCAGGGCCTTGAGGTGGCGCAGGCGGCGCCGGGCGAACTGCCGCGCGAGGTGGCGGGCTTCGCGGGGCGCGATGTGGTGGTGCTCGACGATGTGGCCGCGCGGGATGTGGCGCCCGAGTCCATGACGGCCCTGGAGACCTGGGTGCGCGAGCAGGGCGGCGGTGTGCTGTTCGTGGCCGGCCCCAACACCTACGGCGAGTCGGGCTGGCGCGAATCGGCCCTCGAGCGGGTGCTGCCGGTCACCTTCGAGGCGCGCGAGAAGCGCCGCGACTTGGCGCTGCTGATCGTGCTCGACCGCTCCTACAGCATGAAGGGCCGCAAGCTCGATCTCGCCAAGGCCGCCACCCTGGGCGCCCTCGACCTGCTGGATGAGAACCACCGCTTCGGCGTCATCACCTTCGACGCGCAGCCCGACATGACGGTGCCGCTGGCGCCTGTGCGCAGCAAGCGCCGCGCGGAAGACCTCATCTCGCGCTTCACCGCCAGCGGCCAGACCAACATCTACCCGGCGCTGCAGACCGCCTACCGGGTGCTGGCGGACCAGAAGGAGGTGCGCTCGCGCCATGTGATCCTGCTCTCCGACGGCGACACCCAGCCGGCGGATTTCCAGCGGCTGGTGAAGCGCATGGCCGACAACGGCATCACCGTCACCACCGTGGCCATTGGCGGCGAGGCCGACAAAGCGCTGCTGGAGAACATCTCCAAGTGGGGCAACGGGCGTTTCTACTTCACCGAGAGCGCCGAGCGCGTGCCGAAGATCTTCATCGAGGAAACCCAGCGGCTGGTGAACGAGAGTTTCGTGGAGGAGCCCGCCCGCGCCGTGCCGCGCCGCCAGGCGGAGCTGCTGCGCGGCATCGACTTCGACAGCGCACCGCCGCTGAAGGGCTACGCCAGCCTCAAGGCGCGCGAGGCGGCCGAGGTGACCCTGTCCACCGAGACCGGTGCGCCGTTGCTGGCGCGCTGGCAGGTGGGTCTGGGCCGCGGCGCGGTGTTCGCCTCGGACGCGGGCAACCGGTGGGCGGCCGACTGGCGGAGTTGGAAGGGTTTTGCGCCGTTCTGGTCGCAACTCGCGCGCGAGGTGATGCGGCGCGAGCGCTCCGAAACCGGTGTCCTGGAGGTGATGCGCGAAGGCGGCGTGGTGAAGGTGAGCCTGTCGGCCTTGCGTGCCGATGGCGCCTTCCGCGACGGCCTGGAGCCAACCGTGCGCGTGCGCTCTCCGGGTGCGCCGCCGCGGGTGTTGCGGCTGCGGCAGACCGGGCCGGGCCGTTACGAGGTCCGGCTGGCGGACGATCCGGCGGCCGCGGGCGCGGCGCGCGTCGAGCTTCTGGCCGGCGGCGGGGTGGATGCCGGGCTGGTGCGGGCGGCGGGCGTGCGCGACTTGCAGCCGCCCGTGGATGCCGAGGACCGCCTCATGCCCCCGGATCGCGCGCTGCTGCAAGCCATTGCCGACCACACCGGCGGGCGCTACGCACCCAAGCCCGCCGAGGTGTTCGACCCCATGGGGGACACGGTGCGGCTGAACCGGCCCCTGTGGCCGTGGCTTGCCGCCCTGGGCCTGCTGCTGTGGCTCGCCGACCTGGCGCTGCGGCGGGCGCCCTGGGGCGGGCGGCGCTGAGCGCGGCGCCAGGGGGCTCGGCCCGGTCGGCACAGGCGCCCGCGCCTGGATTACCCTTGCTGCTTCATCAACACCGGCCGCTTCTGACCACCATGCAACGCTTTCTCGCTACCCTGTTGACCTTGACGCTGTGGTGTCTGGCGCTGCCGGCCGCCATGGCTGCCGACGCGGCTCCCATGATCCGCCTGGAGTACCGCCTGGTGGCCTTCGGTATCGATCCCAACGGCTTCGAGGGCGCCACCCGCAGGCTCTGGCGGGTGGGCAATACCCAGTTGCGCTATGAGGAGCCCCTCAACCCCTCCACCGGCGCGCAGCTGCTGGTGGTGGTTTCCATGCCCGATGCGTGGTTCATCGATGCGGCCGCCCGACGCGGCACCTATCGCAAGGATCCGGATGCCGCCGGGAAGGTGAAGTTTCCCGCTTTCGCGCCCCAGTTCGGCGATGAGATCGCGAAGATGGAACTCGGTTTCGAGCAACAGTGGTTTGCTGAGCGCAACGCGGTGGACGCCGGCGAGCGCACCGTGCAGGAGGTGGACTGCCGCCTGCAGACGGTGGAGGCGGACGGCAAGAAGGTGACCCTGTTCTCGCGCAAGGCCAACGGCCTGCCTTTTCAGATCGTGGTGGAGACGGCTGAGCGCGCCGTGGCGGTGCGCTTCGCGCGTTACGAGCGCGCGCTGGAGGTGGACAAGGCGCTGTTCCAGCCGCCCGCCGGCGTGGAGATCCAGGCAGAGGCGCCGGCCGCGAAGCAATAGCGGCCCGCAGGCGCGCTCACATTGTGCGGATCGGATGGTCATGGCCCCCGCCAGTCGATCCGCGCAACGTGGGCCCGACCGGCGGCCGGCGTGGTCATCGCACCACTGGCGAGCCCGCCGGTGGTGCTGTCAGAGCGGGTCTGATGCGCCCGAAGGCGCCGCGCTTGGTTCCCGTAACGTGCTGGAATGGGAAGGTCGTCGAAGTGTCTGCCTGCAACTGACAAGGGGGATCGAAAATGCCTGCTGCTCTGCCGTCTTCGTACGCGTGGCTCAAAGAGGAACCAGGGCCTCGCATCCTCAAGGAGTTCGTCGGGGTTTACGGCGTTGCCGAGGATCCAGGTCCTGGGTCGAATCCCGCGATCCTCACATGGGCCAAGATGGTGGGACTGGAGCGCGTCTATCGCGATGACGCCACGGCCTGGTGCGGTCTGGCCATGGCCTATGTGGCTGGTCAGGCGGGTTGGGACAACGCGCCGCGCGGCAATTCCCTGTTGGCGCGCAACTGGCTCTACTGGGGTACCGCAGCACTGGTTCCCATGCTTGGCGACGTACTGGTTTTTTGGCGAGGTGCGCCGACGGGTATCAAGGGTCACGTGGGCGTGTACGTGGGCGAAGACGAGGATGCCTACCACGTGATTGGCGGCAACCAGGACGATCGTGTCAGCATCAAGCGCATCGGCCGTCAGCGCCTGCTCCAGGCGCGCCGTTGCCCGTGGCGGATCAACCAGCCAGCCAATGTCCGGCAAGTCCGCCTCGCGGCGAACGGGGCTTTGTCCACGGACGAAGCATGAGCCGCAAGGCAAGCCGCTTTCGGTCAGGGGTGCCGTAGGGAGCGTTCTGCTCGAGGGGGCGAGCCGCCACGATGCCCTTGTGCGCCTCGCTATGGGACCGCGCGGAAGGGCTCCTCGCGCCCGGAGCTGCTGGGGCGTGGAGCAGCCTGCGGGCGGAACGGGCCGGCGGTTCAGGCCGATCTCCGAACGGGTTGGTGTTCCGGGCCGCGTCGCAACACTTGCCCGAGCGTGCGCGATTGACGCGGGTTGTTGGCCGGCGGGATACTCGTTTCGCAACGATTCCGTTCCCACCGATCGCCACTGCAAGCGGAGGAGCCATGTCCGTTCCGTTCCAGAACCGCGTCTTCACCTTCACCCAGCCCGATGGCAGCACCATTCAGGTACGCGGCTGGGGTGACCAGCACCACGCCGTCTTCGAAACCCTCGATGGTTTCACGGTGACGAAGAACCCGGCCAACGGCTACTTCGAAGTGGCGCGCGTCTCGGCCGACGGCAACGCGCTCGAACCCTCGCCGGGCCCGGCGGGCCACCTCGATGCTGCTGGTGCGGGCCTGGCGCCCGGATTGCGGGTCAGCGCGGCACGCGCCAAGGCGATCGGCCTCGAATCGGCCTTGCGTAATGCCGGCCGCCGCTGCGAGCAACGTTGGCTCGAGCGCCGGCGCCAGTTGCAAACCGTCCGGGCCATCGGCGCCGCGGGGGGGCCGCTGCTCGCACCGCCGCAACGCCAGACCATCGGCGATTTCGTCGGCCTGTGTCTGCTCATCGACTTCAGCGATGCGCCAGCCACCATCCCGCGGGAAGAGGTCGATCGCTTCTGCAACCAGGCCGGCTACACGGGTTTCGGCAACAACGGTTCGGTGTTCGACTTCTTCCGGGACAATTCCGGCGGTCTGTGCCGCTACACCAACGTGGTGGCGCCGTATGTGCGAGCCTCCCGGCCCAAGAGCTACTACACCGACCCCGCCGTCGAGCAGCCCGTTCGCGCGCGCGCGCTCATCACCGAGGCCCTGAACCAGCTTCGCGCCAACGGATTCGACTTCTCCCGGCTCACCACCGATCGCCAGGGTTTCGTCTACGCCCTGAACGTGTTCTACGCCGGACCCGTCACCAATAACTGGTCTGAAGGGCTCTGGCCCCACTCCCACTACCTTGCCACAGCGCAGCAGCTCGTGCCCGGCAAGTCGGCCTACGACTACCAGTTCACCGCCATGGGCTCGGAGCTGACGCTCGGCACGTTCTGCCACGAGAACGGCCACATGCTCTGCGACTACCCCGATCTCTACGACTACGGAAGCGAGTCCAGCGGCGTGGGCCTCTACTGCCTCATGTGCGCCGGCAACTTCAACGAGAAGAACCCGATTCCCATCAGCGCCTATCTCAAGCGGGCTTCGGGCTGGGCGAGCAGCGTGGTGCCGATAGAGCACGACAAGACCATCACACTGACGGCCGGCAGCAACGAGTTCGCCATCTATCAGCGCAGCGGCCGTGAGTACTTCCTTCTGGAGAACCGGCAGAAGAGCGGTCGTGACGCCGGACTGCCCGATGCGGGGCTTGCCATCTGGCACATCGACGAGGACGGCAGCAACAACCACGAGCAGATGCGGCCGGACAGTCACTACGAACTCTCGCTCAAGCAGGCCGACGGGCTGCTTCAGCTCGAACGGCTGCGTGATCACCTGGGCGACGGCGGCGACCTGTACGAAGGCTCATCGGCACGCTTTGCCGACGACACCACGCCTTCCAGCAAATGGTGGAGCGGGGTGGCCTCCAACCTCACCATCGACCAGGTCAGCGCCAACGGCCCGAAGATGACTTTCCGTTGTCGCATTGGCGGGGGCACGGTGACGCCGCCCCCTGGCGTACGGTACGTCTCGTCGCCCAAGCAGGCGATTCCCGACAACAATGCCACCGGTATCAGCGACACCATCACGGTGCCGGAATCGGTGAGCATTGCCGCCATCAAGGTGGGGCTCGACATCACTCATCCCTACCGGGGTGACTTGCGTGTCACGCTGACCACGCCGTGGGGCGTGGTGGTGGAATTGCAGCCCAGGGGCGAAGGCGGCAACGCGCGTAATCTCAAGCTCACCTATGACGAGGCGATGCTCCCGGCCCTGAGCACGCTGCGCGGTAAAGGCACCCAGGGCGCCTGGCGGCTCACGGTGCAGGACCTGGCCGCGCGCGACGTGGGCCGGCTCAACAGCTGGGGGCTCGACATCACGGCGGCAGCCGCAACCGCAGGGCCGGTGGAGCTGAAGGAGGCGCCCGGCACCCCCATACCCGACCACCCGAGCCCGGGCATCGAGCGCTCGCTCAGCAATGCCGCCGCCTTCCCGGTCGGCAGCGTCGAAGTGGCGGTGGACATCTCTCACAGCTACATCGGCGATCTGCGCGTCAGCCTCGTTTCAGCCGCCGGCACCGTGGTGCCATTGCACGAGCAGGCGGGCGGCTCGACCCGCGACCTGGCAAAGACGTACACGGTGGCATCCACGCCCGCGCTCGCGGCGCTCGCGGGAGAGGCCGCGGCGGGGAAGTGGCGCCTGCGGGTGGTGGATGTGGCGGCACAGGATCAAGGCAAGCTGAACTCCTGGCGCGTGATCCTCAAGCCTTAAGGGCGAACTGTTACTACGCTGCTTCGGAGGGCAACTGGAGGAGGATATGTTCCTGCAACGTTCAAAACTGCGGCCAATCCGGCACGTTCTCGATGAGCTTGGTTCCTTTTTCGTCGCCTTTGGCGGCTTTGTCGTCTTCGGTCTTGAGAGGGTCCAGTGACAGGATCTTCAGCAGGTGCCATTCGACGGAAAGTGATGTCGCGAGCAGGCCTTCCTCGTCACTGGGTGCGCCGGGTTGAGGGTTTTTTGGATAGTTGACCGTGACCTCGTAGCGCACCGCTTTCCCTTTGTCGTTCACCAGGTCCTTCACCTTGCTCTCTGCTTCCCTCTCGTGGTCGCCGTTACTTTTGTAGGTTAAAGGGGTCAGGTTTCTCAGATCGTTCCCTGGCCCACCCAAGAGGCGATTCAAGAGATGCCCTTGGACGTAGAGTCGCGTGTCATTTCGCTTCTTTTCGATGTTATCCATGATTTTTGGTTTAACGGAAACCGCAGACCCCTTGTTTTTTTTCGGGGTAAGCGGATTGGCGACCACTTTGGTGCCGCCCCTATAGGGATCTGCTTTTCCGTATTTGATCTCGGTTTCGACGTTTTTGGCGTCAAGAGAGGTCTTCCCCCCCGTCTTCTTTTTGACCTTTTCCCCCCCGGTAGGATTGATGACGTACTTGATGTCCCAGTTGTCGCCGCCTTCGACCACTTCCAGGGACTTGAAGACGCCCTTGAACTTGCGGCGCGCTGAATTGACTCCGGCCTCCACCTCTTCTTTCGAAGCGCCGTCCTTGGCGTAACGGGTAGTCAATGCCGAAAGGGCCGCAAGCGCCGGCGTGATCTTCTCTTCGGAGGCCTGCTTCCCTTTGCTTTTGGCGGCAGCTTCCTGCTTGCCGCCAGCCGCCTTGACGTCCCCTCCTGCGGGCTTCTTGCCCTTCTTCGCCGCCTCGTCCTGGTACTGCTTGACGGTTTTGCCGGTGGCGGTGCGCGCGTTCGGGTCGGCGGGCTTGCCACCTTTGCCGGCGCTGCCGGGTTGGACCTTGGATTTCGCGGCGGGTGGCGCCCCGGCTTTGCCCGGCGCGGCGTTGCCCTTGGGCGAGGCCTTGGGCGGCGGGTCCGCTGCCTTGCTGTTCTTCTCGCTCCACTTGCCAGGCTTCTCCACGTCGCCGCCCTTGCCCGGCTTTGCCTTGTCGCTGTAGAGGTCCGTCATGAACTTGCTCGAGTCGAACTCCACCGGCTTGAGGTCCAGCTTCGGCCACTGACCGGAGCCGAAGACATAGTCGATGGAGGCGCCGATGCCGAGCGGGCTGCCCAGTGGCCACTCCTTGCCGCCCAGGGGCCAGGTCCATTTCTTGTCGGGCACCGGAGACCACCAGGGCGCATCGACCTCGACGAACAGGTCGCCGCTCAGGCCGAGGAAGGGTTGGGCCACGATCTCCATGTCACCGCGGATGAACCACTCGCCCTTCTTGTCTTCGCCGGGCGCCGCCTTCTCGCGGTAGCCGATGATGGGGGTCGCCTCCGCGTAGCCCTTGATGCCCGCGATGCCGTTGACACCGGCGCCAGCCTTGATGTCGTGGCCAAGGACTTCGAGCCCGGCGCCGCCTTCCCCGCGCAACCGCGCGCCCGCGGCCGCGGAGATGTTGAGCGTCCCCTGGATGCTGAAGTCCTGGCACTTGGCGGGGTCCGTGGAATACGTTCCCTGGACGATGATCTTGTAGAACTTCGCCGGGCCGACTTTGGCGAAGGCGTCCATGCCGACGTTGGCAAAGATGAAGATGTTGCCCACCACCGGGATGCCGTAGGAGGCGCGGATCTCCACCTTGAAGAGTTGCCTGACGTAGTCCTTCTGCGGAAAGAGCTCGAACTCCCGCTGCGGCGTGATCTTGCCGATGATGGTCACAAAGCCCTTCGGGTCCACGATGACGCGGGCGGTGCCGTTCAGCCAGGCATTGAAGACGAAGGAAAGATCGCCCTCGCCGAAGACCACGTAATCCACTTTTTTCGAGGCCCTGGCGGCGGCGGGCGAGGGCGCTGCCGGCGCCTGCTCCGGCGGCGCCTTCTTCTGCTCTTCGAGTTGCCTCGCCTGGTCCTTGTCCATCAGCCGCAGCGTCACCTCGCCCGAGAGCTTCTCGCCCTTGTAGCCCGCCTTGCCTTCTCCGGTAACGGCCTGGCCATCCCAGGCAACGTCGATGCTGCCGCTGAAGTTCTTCGGCAGATTCAGGCCCACCGCTGCCTTGCCGGTGATGAGCCCGTCGGCGGCACGTTTCATTTCCAGCGCCCCGGTGGCGAGGCCCTTCACGTCGATGGTGGCGCTTGCATCGAAGGCGATCGCCTCGTCCTCGGCGATGAGGGTGATCTTGCCTTTGAACGCCTGCCCCAGGGTGATTGGCACGCCGCTCAGGCCCACCTTGAGCCTGCCCCCGGCAATGGTGTTGACCACGCCCGAGAGCGCGCCAAGGCTGATGCCGGCCAGCCCCAGAACCTCGGGCGCCTTGCGGATCTGGGCATCGAAGGCATCGAGCTTTGCGCCTGCGGCGAACCCGACCCGCCCCTCGATCTTGGTGCTCTCCACATTCACCACGAGGCAGGGTGCCAGCCCGGGCACCGCCTCGCCGACCCGGGCGAACATCGGGTGAGAGAGCGGCAGGCGCTGGTTATGAATGCGGTAGTTGCCCTTACCGCGCGTCTCGATGTCGATGGGGCCCTCGGCCAGCTTGCCAAAGCGGGTCTGCACGCGGCTTTTCTTGCGCCCGTCCAGGAAGGCAGCGATGGGTTGCTCTGGCCTGAACGCATCGCCCATGGCCTTGAGGTCCATCACGCCCGGTGCCATGTCCTCGCCGGCCGGCGCCCGTCCCAGGGTCACTGCGGCGCCGCCCGCCTGCTTTGCGGAGGGGGCGGGTGCAGGCCGCGACGGCGCGGGCGCCGGGGTCTTGGCTGCCGGGGCCGGTGCCTTGGCGGGAGCGCGCGCGGCCATTCGGGTGCTCAGCTATCCTGCCGCAGCGGGCACACGCCGCCCGCCTTGCGGTATTCGCGGCGGATCGCGGCGAGTAAGTCTTCGTCGCCAAGCGGCGAATCGCGGTCCAGAGCCAGCAGCGTTGCGTGCAGTGCCGCATTACGGATCTGCCCACCGGAGAGGGCGCAGCGCTGTGCCACATCCCACAACAGCCCATCGTCCACGGCATGCGCGGCGGGCAGGTGCAGGCTCCAGATGGCCAGGCGCTCGTCCGGCTGGGGCAGCGGAAAATCCACCACCACGTCCATGCGGCGCGCGAAGGCGCCGTCGATGCGATCTCCCGCGTTGGTGGTGACCAGAAGGATGCCGCCAAACGACTCCACGCGCTGCAACAGGTAGTTGGTCTCGAGATTGGCGTAGCGGTCGTTGGAGCTGTCCACATCAGTGCGCTGGGCGAGCAGCGCGTCGCCCTCGTCGAGCAACAGCATCACGTCCAATTCCTCGGCGCGGGAGAAGGCGCGCTCGAGGTTCTTCTCGGTCTCGCCGATGTACTTGTTTACCACCGCCGCCAGATCGATCCGGTAGATGTCCTTGCCGAGCGCGTTCGCCAGCAATCGCGCGGCGAGCGTCTTGCCGGTACCGCTTGGTCCCTTGAACAGCGCCCTGACGCCGGCGTTGACCGCGCCCGGCGGCCCGCCGGCGAGCCGGCCCAGGCTTTCCCGGTGGCGGCAGCGCACCTCCAGTTCATGCAAGTCGGCGAGGGTGTGGACGGGTGCCGCGAGGTGGCTCCAGTCCCCCGCGCCGGACACCGGGGTGGCGATGGTTTCCAGCGCCTCCCGGTGCAGGCTGCAGGCTGCGGCGCGCACGTCCTCCGGTGTGACGGCCTCGCGGCCGTCGAGTGTTGCCCGGGTCGCTGCCAGGTCCGCGGCGCGGCGGATGCTGCCGCGGCCCAGCCGCATCGCGCCTGCGATGGCGCCCAGGTCCGTGCACGGCCTTGTTCCCAGAGCCGCCTGCCAGTGTTCGCGGCGCTCTTCCGGCCCCGGCATGGGGAGTTCGAGTTGCACCGCCTGCCGCACCGGGGCGCCGGAGAGGCCGCCCTGACGCTCCATCGTGATGCCCAGCGGGCCCGCAAGGCCGGGAAGGTCCGGCACCACGGCCGTCTCGCCAGGGCCGGGCCGGAGCACCAGCACGGGCATTGCACCCAGCAGCGTGGCGAGCGGAGCGGCGAACCGCCAGCGCTCGTCCGTCTGCGGCGCAGAGGCGTCGATCTCCAGCAGGCCCCGCCCCGTTGCCCGGGCAAGCGCCCCTAGCAGCGTCCGCCGGCCGTTGGCACGCGGACCGCGCACCACCACCGACTGGATTGCGTCAGCCGCGAGGAGCGCCGCGATCCCCTTTGCCTTCTGCCGCAGCGAACCGTCCAGCAACAGCGCATCGAGCGTTTGCAGGCCATCCGCGCTCTGGAACCGTGCCCAGGGGGCCGGGCGCTCTGCCGCGAGGCCCCGCATCGCGTCCCACAGCAAGGGCGGCACCGCGAGCTGCCACTCGGCGCGGGGCGCCTCCTGGCTGACTGGCGCCAGAAGGCCGCTGCCCGACAAGTGCCGGATCGCTTCGTGGACATCGGCATCGCCCGCCCACCACGCTGCCAACAGGCCCACCGTGGGACGGCGCAGCCCCCGGGTGCCGTTGAGTTGCTCGAACAGGGCGCCGAAACGCGCGTCTTCCTCGGGCAGCCCCACGGTCATGAGCAATGCCATCTCGTCGCCCCCCAGGTCGAGGGCTTCGCGCAGGGCCCGCAGCGGCAGGTGCCCGTCGTGGGCGTTTTCCCAAGCGCGCACCGCGCCATCCCAATGGGCCGCCGCCTCCGGCGCGGGGACCCCGGCCAGCCCGTGGTCGGCGAGCTGATTGGCGTAGTGCGCCAGGAACGGAAAGTCCTCGAACGCCTGGTCGAAGGAACCGCCGTTCTCCACCATGCGCCCCATCACCCGCGCGATGGCGGCATAGAACCACAGGCGGAAATGCGTTGCGGGGTTGCGGGACAGCGCCGCGAAGGGCTGGGCCAGGGCCCCGGCCAATTCGGCGGGGTCAGTCATAGTGGAAGGCCACGTGGTGGCCCGCCGCGGGCACCCAGCCGGGGTCCCGGTCCAGCCCCGCGAGGCGGACCTCGACGGGCAGGCTGGCGAGCTCGAGATGGACGTCGAGGCGGGCGGCGCTCACCGTGATGCGGGCCGGTCGCCGCAGCAGCAGGCGCGCAGCGCGGTGCGGATGGCGCACGCCCAGGCCCGCGGCCAGCCGGCGCCGCAGGTAAGCCATCACCCAGCCGGTCCAGCGCTCGATGGGGTGCACCTCTGGTTGCCCCGCGGAATCGGCGTCGTGCCACAGCCGGAAGCGGAACTGCTCGCGCCAGGGGCGCATTTCCCGGCGAACCTGAGCCTCGGCCGGGCACGCGTCCCGCGCCACGTCGAGCACGGCGAATCCCGCGGGATGATGCACGGTCAGCCGCCCGCCGCAGACCTTCCAGCGCCATGCGCCCCGCCGGCCCGCGAAGGGCACGAGCCACGCGGTGGGCATGCGCCAGTTGCCGGGCGGAACGAAGCTCAGGCCGGGCTCCGAATCGGGCGCGCGGCCCGCGAGATCCGCGAGCAGCGCCCAGATCGGGTCGCGGCGGATCGCTGGGCCGGCGAGATGCTCGCCCGCGCGCGCGAGAAAATCCCAGGGCGCCAGCTCGATGCCCGGTTCCAGCGGCGCAGTGAAGTCGCCGTACAGCCCCAGCGCGATGGCGGCGTTGATCAGGCAGAACAGGCCGCCGTAGCCGGTCGCGACGGTGCGCGGCTCGCCGGAGGGCTCGTCCCGCGGGCGGGGTGCGGGAGTGATGTCGGCAGCCAAGGCCGGAAGCGCCTGCTTCCGTGAGAAGGGGGCCGGCGCGGGCGATTCATGCAGGGCCGATGCTCCGGCCGCAGCACGTGCGCGCAGCGGCCCCGGCGGGTGATGGCCGGGCGGCGCAGCCGGGGGGGCGGCAAGGATCGGCTCCCGCGCCGCGGTGCCCGAGGGCATGGCACCGAGACCCGGGCCTGGCAACGGGCTGGCGTGCCAGCCTCCCGCGGCACCACGGGATGTGCGCGCGGGGAGCGATGGGCCGGCGGCCGCCCGGGGCGGCCGTGCACCGGCCAGCGGCGCAGGGGGTGCGGACGCGCCGGACTCGGCCGCGACGCTCGGCTCGCCATGGGCTTCGTACTGCCTCAGCCAGCGCGTGACGGACACCGCGAATGCAGCGGTTCTCGCCTCGGCGGGGGCGCGCGCCAGGGCCAGGGTCACCGCGAGCAGCGCCCGCTGGGTGGAGGACAGGGGCTGCGCCAGCGCCTCGGGCGCGCGGCTGGCGATCAGCGGAGGTGGCTCAAGAGCCAGCGTCGCCGGTGCCTGCGCGGCTTGCGGAGCGGCAACTGCCGCCCCGGCGGCGGCCCGCCGGGCGCGGTGATGGTGAGCAGGCGTGCGGGGCGGCGTGTCTTCCGTCGCCGCCATCGCCTCCCCGAGCGGGACAAGGCCGTGGGCGCGGAGCACCGCTTCGAGAAGACCCTTGGCGACGGTCTCGTCCAGCGCCCGGGCGAAGCGCACCGCGATGTCGTGTCGCGCGAGACTCGCCATGGCCGGGGGCACGAATGCCGGCGTCTCGGCCCAGGCCCTGCTCAACGCCCGGGAAATGTCCTGCCCGCGGAACAGGGTTCGCCACCACCAGCGACCAGTGGCCACGCCGTCGAGCCAGTCCCGGGCCAGACAGGCCAGAAGCTCGGCGCGGTCGTTGAAGAGCACCGATTCGGCGCCCGGCGGCACCGGCCCCGTGGCGGGACGCGCGGCCTGCCGGGCGGCGGCGTCGAGGGCCTGCGCCACCGCCGCGCTCCAGCGCGGGGGCGCGGGTCCGGGACGGCGCAGCGACACCGTGCCGGGCAGGGGATCGCGAAGGGTGCGGACCAGCAGTACCGCCGCCGGCGCAAGGCCGCGAGGGCTCAGGTCGGCCGCCGCCAGTGCGGCACCGGTACGCAGGGCGGCGCCGACCTGGTCGCGGACAGTGCCGCGCAGCCGCAACCGCCCGATGGCAGCCCCCCCCGCAAGGCCTCCACCAAGGGCATCGAAGCTCACGCCGGCCCTTCCCGCAGTCCGGGCCGTGGGCGACGGGCCCCCAGCATGGCACCAGCGGCGATCATGGCGAGGCAGACGAGCTGATTGACATCCAGGGGCCCTGCCACCGGGACGGCATCGGCCCGGAGAAATTCGATCGCCAGGCGGGTGACGCCGTAGAAGGCAAGGCCCGCCGCGAGGCGTGCCCCGGCGGGCCGGGCGCCCATCCCGAGCAGGATCGCAAAACCCGCCAGCCCCGCCACGGCGTGGTAGAGCTGGGTCGGATGCACTGGCAGGGTGTGTGCGGCGTCTGGGCCGATCAGCCCCGACGCCGCCTGCACCGCGAAGGCCTCCGTTTCGGGCCCGAAGCGCACCCCCCAGGGCACCGCCGTCACCGTGCCGGCACAGCAACCGTTGAAGAAGCAGCCGATGCGGTAGGTCGCATAGCCCAGGGCAACGGCAGGCACCGCCGCATCGGCATAGTGGAGAAAGCGCTCGCCGCGCAGCCGCAGCACCAGCCAGGCCCCGCCGGCCGCGCCAGCGAACGCGCCCAGCGCCCCCTGGCCCTCAGCCGCCGCGTGGTCGCGTCCGGCAACCAGCAGCGCCGCATAGCCACTACCCGCCATCGCGGCACAGGCGAGGCCGCCGAGGCCGGCGAGATACATGGACCATGGGTCCAGCCGGTCTCGGGCCGCCTGCCATGCCGCGGCGGCGAGGGTAATGGCCACGGCGGCGGTCCAGTAGAGCAGGGCGTTGGCAAATGGCGCGGACATCGCCCGCCTCAAACACCGGTATGGCCGGGTTTAATCGTGTCGCGCTTGCGGCGGCGGAGGAAGGCGAGGCCGCCCACGCCCAGGGTGCTGAACAGCGCAAGTCCTGCCGGGAATTCGCCAAGACCGGGACGTTCATTCGACGCGAAAACTTTATTCAAGAGACATCTCTGGTCGCCGCACTGGCAGGGCTTACCAAGTTGGCCCTGGATCGTGGTGGTCTGGCCCGGGGCAATCACGATGGGGTCCTGGGGGAGGGAGTACTGCGTGCCTTCGAGACCCGGTGGGAAATGGGCGGCTTGGACTGTGAGGAACACCGCCTGCTCGACCGGCTGCGTGTTTCCCACAAGGAGCTTGATGGGCAAACTGCCGTTGTTCTTTATCAACGATGTCGGAAAGAGCTGTATGACGCCCCCAATGGGTTCAATGATGCGGTAGGTCGTTCCGCTAGGCGGAACGGAAGTCGGGTATGCAAAGGCTGCCAGCGACAAAATGATGTTCTCGCGGCCATAACTTTCGCGCAGGTTTCCCGGGATGCCTCTGTCCGCTCGCCCTGTGTATTGGGCGAAGGCACCAGATATCAGTTCAAAGTCGAAAGAGGCAAAGGTGATAGCTGGACGATCCAGAGTCCCCATGTCAGCGGCACGAACCGGTCCGTCAAGCCCCGCCATCGCGCAAGCCCCAGAACAGGTTCCGCCAGTCATGGATATGTTTTGCTGGGCGACGTGAAGACCATCGGACAAGCCGTACGCCGTCATGAGCGTCTGCAAATCGCCATCGGAAAGGGCTGCACCGTTAGATAGTCTGCTCTTAGGGAATCGACCATTGTCCGAGGTGGGTAGCACGTACACCTTGACGCATGGGTGTCCAGGCGAATCAGCCATGGGGCGATATCCGCCGTCGCTAGTGGTCTGACCGCTCGTTCTGGCGTAGTTGGTTTTTTCGGAAGCGCTGTTACTCCCGCCCACCCCCACTTGAACGTTCGGGATAAGGTCAATGACTTGCCAATTGGTCTGGCCCGTGCCATGAGGACTTACAACTACTAGGACATCCCGGTAATCAGCGCTAGCCCCCGTGTTGTGTAACGTGGCTTTAACCTTGAACCTGCAAGGCGTGGACTGGTATTGATAAGTTGCGGAGTCAGAGTAGTTGGGGCAACCGAGCACCGCGATATCAGGGCTTGTCCACGGCGGGTCGCCTTTATTGATTGTGACGTCGCCGGAGAGGTTGGCTGCGGCGATACCCCACTTGGCTGGTTTCATCCAATCGTTGCATCCGGAAGTGGGGTCGGCTGGATTGGTCAGTAGGTTTGAGGGTGCCGCTACAGGCAGATCGGATGGAAACCTGGCTGCGAAGGCATCCACGGCATTGCCGGTTGTGGTTCCGAGATCATTAACGACGATCAGAGCGAGATTAAGAATGTCATTGGGGCTGACCCCCATTTGTATTTGTGTCTTTGGAACCTTCAGTTCGATCCTGTAACGACTCGTGTCGTTGTTGTCGATGCCCACCTCGATGGAAGTGGGCCATGAATGCTGGATCCAGTTTGGGACGTTGTTTCCGGAACACATTCTGGATCCCGTTGCCTTGTAATAGGCCTTGGTCCCCCTGCACGGGGCCGACATGCAGCTTCCTTGTGAGGAGGTATCGTAAATGTCACCGTTACGGCGGAAGTTCGTCACGACGAGTTTCGTGCTCGCCATGGTCAATTGGTTCTGAAGTTGCTGCGAGCTGTCGAATTGGACAATCAGCTTTTCGCCCGCGCCCGCGCTCACATTGCTTGTGCTGTCCGGGATATCGAACGCTAAATAGACGTTATTTCCGTCCTGCTTGGCATAGACCTTCAGATCTTTGCGCATGGGGTTATTCTTCGAACCATCGTGAAACGCCGAGAGACATCCCTGCCCTGACAAGGAGAAACTGGCGTCCCTCCATTCGGTGGTGTCGATGGTTCCGTCGATGGTCACAACATTCTGGTTAGTAAAGGGCGCGTGAATCTGACATCTCGCCAACGTCTGTCCGGCAGCGCCTGCGAGAACCCAGGCTACCAGCAATGCAACAATGTACTTGGCGGTTCGGCGCGAATCCCGGTCACTAAACCGTTCTCTTGGGCTCATGTCGCTCTCCTGGCTAGTTGCTCTCGATGACGAAAGACCTCGAGGCCTCGATGGCCTCTTGAAGCTTGCTTGAACGAACTGTGAAGGTGCATCGCACCTTGGTGTTTGCATCCGGGGCCGTCAGCGTGACCTCCACTGGAGTCGGTTGCCCTCGCGGAAGGTTGACGCCCCTCTTGGTAAATGTTCGCACGCCGCCAAGAGTTTCGTCGGAATCCGCCGTTCCGCCCATGGGCATGACGAACCACTTGTCCAAGGAATATGCCGGGTTCGCTTCTTCAAGCTTGACGATGAGGACGAAACCAGGGTCCGGAGGGGTCGCGCTATTATCGTCGTACTTGAATTTAAAGGTGAGGGTTCTGTCCTCTGTCTTAGGAATCCTCCCATCTATGCCGACAGTGCTGGATGCGAAGTCGCGAGGCATTAAGACGTTTTCCAACGCGAAGGTGCGCACCACCTCGTCGCCCAGGGCGTTGGACACTTGAAGAGCGACCTCGCCTTCATCGTTCAGATTGGGAGCGAGGCCTGCTTGGGCGGACACCTTCAGACGTGGTTTCTCGCCAAGAATCGCACCGGCGGGCGCCACTACGAACGCGTCGACGGATACTCGGGTGCCCTGTGGTACGGTTATGGTGATCGAGGGTCTGTTGTTTGAAAAGTATGCGGCCTTTGACCAGTCACCCGACGCATCTGTAACCCGAGCCGTCAGCAAGATGGGTAGGCTCTGGAATGTCCCGTTTGACACGCCAAATGTGTGTTCGGTCGGGCTTGGGTCTCCTGGTACGACTTTGATGCCTTTTTTGCTCCCCTTGTAACCTATCGTCACGTCTCCCGGGATCGGTTGTGTTCCGCCCTTGCCGTCGGTGGCTATGCTCTGCAGACTGAGCACCCGCACCTGAAGGTCCGCCACATCCGCCAGAAGCTGGTTGAGCAAACCGGCTGTGATCAGATCGCCGGGTTTCACCTGGTCCGTGCGCCGGCTCAGGATGGCGATCAGGAGCTGCTCCTTCTCCGTGGCCGTGAGCTTGCTGCCGAGCTTGTCGAGGATGTCGCTGACCGGCACGACCATCTCGCCGGGCCTCACCAGCCGGAGTGCGTTTTCGAGGGGGGATGCCATCAATGCCTCCTTCTTTCTGACATGATCGGGTGCGCCGGTCAGCGGTCGATGGGTGTGTTGGCGTAGTCCCAGCGGGACAGGTTGAAGCGGGCGTCGGCCCGGTAGGGCATGTGGCCGGTAGCGAACACCAGGCAGGCACGGGGTGCAGGGGTGAGCTTGTAGTCCAGCGCCTGGCGGTTCTCGCGCACGTAGTAGAGCCAGATCAGCTCGCCGCTCGCCAGGTCGATGGGCGGGTAGGCGTAGGAGTCGCGAATCAACCGCTCCAGGTTCGCGCCCTCCATGTGCGCCGGGCCGCGCACGGTGAGGCCGTCGAAGAACCTGGCAATGGCCGCCGCGTCGCCTGTGGGGTTGCCGGGAATGGGAATGAAGCCCGCGGGCGGCAGGTAGTCGAAGCGCTGCAGCGCGCTGATGCCGCGTGCGTCTGCGCTGCTGCCCAGGAGAGAGGCGAGGTGCTCCTGGAACTGCAGGAACATGGCCTCGCCCTCCGCGAGGCGCCGATCACCGGCAACCATGGGCCACGCGCCGGCGGCGCAGCGCTGCGTGATACGCCGGCGAACAGACCACTGGTCCACGAAATCGATGTTCACCTCGAGCTTGACAATGGCCAGGGGAACGTCGCAATCGGAAAGCGCCTTGTCCGCGAGTCCGGCGAGGAGGCCGTAGGGTTCCTTGCCCGCGCCCAGGGGGTCTGTGATGAATGCGCGCAGGGCATCGGCGCCGAAGCATCGATGGGCGATCCGGTTGCGCCACAGGCTGAGCTTTGCCGGGGCGTCGGGCTTGGAGGGCCGCTGGTCGATGGCAAGCCGCTCGTCTTCCAGCAGCTGCCCCAGGGGCAACAGCCGAAACTGGACGGCCTCCACGAGGGTGTCGGTATTGCAGGGCACGGCTGCGTCGTCCAGGGCGTGGGTCAGGGCCTTGCCCTCCCGGTCTTCGGCGGGCGCGAGCGTGAGCAGGTAGATGCCGGGTGCGGCGGCGTAGGTTCCGCTGGTCAACCGGCCGCAATCGTCGAAGGTGCGCGATGCCACGGCGCGCGGTGGCGCGCGCCGGCCGAGGGTGACCTCCGTTTCGGATTCGAGATAAAGCGCCCGCCCGCTGCGGCTCACCGCAAGCCCCGGCTGGACACGCACGCGGGGGTCGCCCGCGGGCACGTTCTCCACTTCGAGACCCCAGGCGATGCCGTGCCCGTTGGCCTGCGCGATGCGCCGGTCGGATTGGCGGCGTGCGTCCTGCTCGCGGCTCAGGTCCTTGCCCGTGAGCAGCCGGCCGTTGAAGAAGTTGACCGAGCGGATTCCGCCGTCGAGCACCGCTTCCTGAAGGAGCTTTGTGGTCATGCTGGGGCCTCCGGGCCGGTCACGCGGGAACCGTGAACATGCCCACCTCGATCAGGAATTCGATCGTCTCGAGCGTGGGGACATCGACTTCGGTGGCGCCGCGCGTCACCCGGAGCACGAATCCGTCGGGCTCGAACGCGAAAAACCGCACAGCCGCCACCGGGAGCTTCGCGCTGTGCACGGCCATGGCCTTCACCACGTACTGGGTCTTGTCGTCCGGTTGCGCATACTGGCCGAAGCCGAACTTCACAAGACCCTTCTTGACGCCCAGCGCCTTGAGTTCACCGAACACGGGCGGGTCTCCGGGGGCGGCCGCGCCGCGGACGCGGCCGGCCGCGACGACGCGATACCCGCTTGCGGGCGAAGGGGCGGGCGACGGGCTGGGTGGCGGCGAAAACTGAAACAGACCCTCCTGCAGCGCACGGAGGTGGAGCAGCCATGGACGCAGGGATTCGTCGCTGCCGTTGAGTGCCTTCACTCGCCAGCTCTGCCCAACGGGAAGCTCCACATCGACCTTCAGCGTGGCAAGGAGCAGACGCTCGTCGTGGTCTGCCGCCGTTTGCGGGGCCGCGCAACCGCAGGCGCGGCCGTAAGCCAGGGGACGCAGCTCGGTGACCCAGATTCGCAGTGCCTCTCGCAGATAGGCCTTCGCGTCCGCCGCTGTCACGGCGAGCCCGGTGGGCGCGGAGGCTTTCGGGGCCCAGGCCGATACCTTTTCCCGGAACGTGTTCAGGGGTGTCGAGGTGCCAGACGCCGCCATGGGAATCGCCCGCAACCAGCGGAGGAATTCCCCGAGGGCGTCCTCCTCCGTCTGCCGCGGGGCGTCGAGGGACAGCTCGAGCAGGAAGTCATCGGCGATGCGCGAGGGCGCCTTGAGCTGGTCCTCGCTGCGGCACGGCTCCCCGGGAACCGGCGCGGAGTCGGTGGGGCAGTCGCGGTAGGAGAGCACCAGATGCAGATCCATCGACCCGCTCGAAACAGTGGCGCCGAGCTTCTTCGTTACCTCCTCGCCGTGCCCTTTCAGCCATTCGTTGAGGTAGCCGCATTGGGCGCGCGGCACGCAGATGAGCCGGCCGCAGGGGTCGAGGGCGGCACCGCCGCTGACGGTGACCTTCCACTTCTTCAGCTGGTCCGGGGTTGCAGCCTTGTCTTCGTCCACCTTCACGGCCAGGCCCCGTGCCGTGCCGTAGCCGAGCAGGTCGCGGGCGAGCCACTGGTCGCGTCCGGAAAGGTAGGCGAACTCCTGGGTGAAGTCGTCTACCCCAAGCACCATGCCCTTGACGTAGTTGACATGACGGGTGGGATCCGGCGCCTTGCCTTGAACGAGGCTCACATCGGTGGCGAAGCAGCTCATGGTCTCTCTCAATGGGTCAGGCGGTCGCGGCCGAGAATGGCACGGTCCGCTCGTTGCTCAATCGTTGTGGGAGAGGCGTAGCCCTCGCCCAGGTACCCGCGGCCCAGGACCATGGGCACGATGAGCTGCTCGCGAGCCCCCTCGTCGAGCAGTGTGTCGTACCCGAGCCGGGCTTCCCCGACCCTGAACATGGCCCAGTAGAAGCGCAGGTCGAAGAGGGTATGGGCCGGCTTTTCCAGCTCCACGATGCGCCGGGCGAGATCGAGGCGGCGTTGCGGCTCCTGCGGCGTGAGCTCCGGGCCGGTGGGCATGGGCAGCAGGACGGAGAAGCGATGGGCGGTGTGGCGCATGGCCAGCACGGCGCTCTCGAACTGGAACCAGTCTTCCAGCGCGGCTCCGTCAGGGGGCAGCCGGCCGGGCAGCGGGATGAGGTCGAAGGCCTGCCAGGCGGTGGAGTACTCCGCGTTGAGCGCGCCGACGGTGGCATAGCGGCTGCGAAGGAAGGCCTGCCACGCAAGGCGTTCAACGGGGGTGCGCGAGGGGGCGGGCGCGCGCATGTGGGCGATCCAGTCGCGCAGCACGCGCGCATCGGCGGGCTGATTGGCGGGCAGCCCGATGGCATCGAAGCTCTCGTAGCGCGTGCCCCATGTACGGTCGAGGGCGTCAGCGTCCACGTGGGTGGCACCGAGGTGCTCGCGCCAGGCCTGCTGCTCCATCGCCGCAGCCCAGGGTGTGAACCCCAGGGCGCTTTCGCAGAACAATGCCCAGTCGGTGGCGTTCTCGCCCGCTGGCGCCATGACGGGAAACTCGGGCAGCGCAGCGCCATCCGGCGAGCCGGTGAAGCGTGCATAGCGCTGTCGCAGGGCCCGGCCGCCCTGGGCTGGAAGCCAGGGCCGTCGATCCTGTTCGGAGACCGTTTGCGCCTGCGTCTGCCCAGGGTCGCCGAACAGTACGTCCGGGAGTTTGCGTGTGAGGTAACGCTCGATGATGCGCACCCCGAAGCGCTCGGGCTCGAGGCAGCCGGGCGCCGCCAGGCGCGACTCGTCGATTTGCCTGTCCAGCGCCAGCGACAGTGCCAGGCGAAGGCCGTGGGCAGTGCCCCGCCACTGGAAGAACAGCATGGCGTGGCGGATGAAGAGCCGCCGGCGTTGCTCGTCCCAGGCCGGGTCGAGTGCAACGCCAAACCAGCCGGCAAGCCACTCGAGCGCGTCGGCCGGCGCGCTGCGCCAGTCGAACAGGACCTGCGCAGCAGCCATCCGGTCTTCGGTGGCGGTCCAGAAGCCTTCGAGGTTGGCAAGGAAGCCGTCGAGGAACGCGGCGGAGCTGGCATCCTCCCGGTACACCGCCGGAAGGTACTCGCCCAGGTACGAGAAGCGCGGATACCACACGCGCAGGGCTCGCAGCCGGGGTGTGTTGCGCTCGTTGCCTTCGAGATCCAGCCTCAGGCGCAGATAACGTCCCCGGGCCCCGCGCAGGAGCAATTCCCAGGTGCCTTCTCCGGCCGTGCCGCTGAGCTTCCACGGGGCCCGGAGCCACGGCAGTTCGTTACCATCGCTTCGGAGATATGGCGACGGCTCTTCGAGCCAGGGCTGGACATCGAGCACATCCGGGTCGTCGCCGGCGCGGCTCCAGACGCGAACCCGGCAGTCGGGCGGTATGCAACCGTCGATGAGCAGCCGATGCCAGACGCAGTCGGGCTGCTTGCCGTCGAATACGCGGGTGAGGACCGTCGCCCGGGGTTCATGGCGCGGGCGCGGCTGGCGGATGAGGGGAACCCATGCCTCGGCGAAGTCGTAATGGGGCATGCCGCCGGAGACGACGACAGCGCGCCCGCCGAAGCGCCGCATGGGCAGGTAGTCGGCCATGGGCTCGAGTGCAAGCAAGCCAGCGGCATCCTCGATCAGGCGGAAGGCGAAGCCCTGATTGCCGCCGGCGTCCGCGATGTACAGGCGGCCCAGCTCGAGGGGCTTGTCCAGGGCGCCGGATTCAGACCGCGTGGCCGCGACGAAGGCCATGTCGTGGCCGATGAGCGAGAAGTCCGCACGGCTGTCGGCCTCGATCTCGTTACGCATGGCCGAGGTCGAGAGGCGCTGTTCGAGCTTGCCATCCCGGTAAACGAGGATCTGGGCGAAGACCGCCGGACCGGTGCTGGCCGGATTCGCAAGCACCAGCAGGGTTCCATCAGCCAGAACCTCCACCGCCACGGCCTTGTGCGCGGGCAGCTTGAGCGCGCTATCGAGACTGATGCCCGCCGGGAACACCCGCGCCGGCACCTTGCGCGTTGCGCCGCCGGCGTCCGGCTGGAACGTCTGGGCCGCCGGCGAGGCGGCTGGAGCGATCCCCTGGTCCCAGCGCACCACGTGGAAATCCCGGTCGAGGATCCAGCATCTCTCGTTGCTGCGGTCGAGCACCCACAGTCCGCACAGCGGACCGGCCGCGATGTCGAAGGGCTCGAACGGAACGTGCCCTGGCCACAGCAAGTGCCGCGGGGGGCCGCCGGAGAACAGGTCGAACACCAGCAGTCCGGGGGGGTGAAGGGTGCCAACCACCAAGTGGTGATCCGTGGTCGCCGCCATGCCCGCCAGTTGCGCCACTGGCGCCTGGGCCGCCGCGTCCTCCAAGGGGCCGAATGCGCCTTCGGGCCGGGCCGGGACTGCGTCGCCGGTGGGCCAGAAGTCGGACACGCCGTCGGTTCCCGCCGAGCGTACCCGGATGCCGTTCCTGCCTTCGTTCACCCAGTACCAGTTACCGAACACATCCGCCGCGGCCCCGCGCCGGTCGCGGTCCGCCGCCACGGCCACGTCCAGCGGAGCAGCGACGAACCGGAACGGCCTGCGCCGCAAGGTCAGTTCGCCGGCCTCGCGATTCCACTGCGCTGGCGCCGTGGCCTCCCCCGTCACGGGCTGGCACTGTGCAAGCGCTGCGTCGGGTACGCGCGTGCAGCGGCAAGAGGACCAGTCAGCGTCGCCGAGCAGCAGGTGGAAGCGGGTGCCGTTCGCATCCATCAGCATTCCTCCGGTATGACGGGCACCGGAACCAGGCGCCTGCTGCCTGCGGCGGTGGCGTCGCCCCCACCCGTCTGCCCGTCCCGGGGTGCGCCGCGAATCAAGTCCTGGGGGTCCGGCGCATCGCCGATCTGCACCGCGATGCCCGCGATCCGCGGCATCTGCAGCCCGCGCATGGGGATATCGGCGGCTTCCACGCCCGCCGCATTGGCCAGGCGCACCTTGTGCACCAGGCGCACCCCGGGCACCCGGCTCGCCACGGCCATCAGTTCGAGGGCTGAGACCGCCTTGCGCAGCGGCCATCCCTTCTGCATGTCGGCGTACTCGGGCGTCACCGTCGAGGCAAGGGGCTCTGGCAGGCCCATGTTTCGCAGCGGCGAGAGAAAGTCCCCCAGCTTTCGTTTCACATCGTCTCGCACCTCGGGCACGCTGCGTCCCAGGGCGAGCACATCGATGCCCACGGTGATCCAGATGCTCTGGTATTCGGGACCCCGCAGGATCAGTTCAGTGGTGATGAGCCGCCGTGGATCGAGGTGCCGGCACACGGCGTTTAGGAAGAGCCGGTCCGGCTCGGGCGTGTCGGGATGGAGCGGGTCGGCACGGGGGATGACCAGAAGCGTTACCGCCCCGGGTGCATTGCCGGGCGCATCGGGCGACAGGTCCGGGCTGAACGCGGGCAGTACCTCGACCCGGCCCATGTCGAGGCCCGGGGTCCGCAACGCCAGGGCCTCGAAGTCAGCGACTGTCACCAGCCGGTCCCGGTGCTGGAGATAGCGCGAGATCTGCTTCTCGCCTTCGGCTTGCGTTTCGGCCGCGGCGCCGCCCCAGGTGCGTACGGGGTTCGAGACCTTGAATCCGGCCGGGAGCGACGGCGCCGAGTTGATCGCATCTTTCGGGAGATTGCCGTCGGGGCCTCGGCTGTGGTCATAGGTGGCCCGCAACGCCCTGCCCTCCGGCGGACGGCAGCCCCGGAAGCCATCGCCGAAGCGGATCTCACCGGATTCCGCGTCCACGGTGAACACCTTGCTGTTGCCTGATAGGCGCGGTTGCGCGCCCGGCGGTTGCCGCGGGTCGTGGACTGGGACTTCCGGGCCAGCGGCCAACAGGTCGTTCACCTGCGCCCATTCGTCCCAGGACCCGTCCTGCTGGCCAACAAAGACACGCACGGAACCGGGGATCACCGGTGGATGGGCAAGAACGCGCGACTGATCGGGCTCCCCGGTGCCCTCCGCCAGCACCTCGCTCTCGATGCGGTCACGTTGGGTGATCTCGACCGCGTTGATGCCAACCCACAGGAGCCTCGAAGTCAGAGGGGCGTCGGAGCCGATCCGTACCCAGGTGACCACCCGCTGCTCGAGGCGGGCGTCGTTGAGGGCCGGGGGAAAGCCGCCGGAGCCGCTCTCGAGAGGGTCGAGGTCGCTCCACAGTTGCATTTCGCTGGCAGCGGGCAGGCTCACCTCGACGACGCCGGGTTCAAGCAGCACGTCCACGCGCGAGCGGGCATCGAGGCTGCGGTACTCGGCCTCCCGCGGGGCAGGCTCGGCGGGGAGTCTGCCGCCCTGTGGCGGCCGGGGCACCTGAAAGCGCAGCAGCGGCTGGGTCCCGTCCGCCGACCGGCCGCCAGGATCGAGACGTCGCGCGGCGTGTCCCAGCGCTGGCACGATGCCGATGTTGAGGGTCTTGCCTGCGATCGCATCTCGCAGGGCGTCGCGGAGCTTTTCCTTGTCCTTTTCCTGCGCGTCGTCGGCGGCCCGGGCGAGAAGCGCGATCCAGAGGCACCCGTCCACCGTGTCGTCGCTCAGGCTGAGGCCCGGCCCGCGCTCACCGTCGAAGGCGACGGTTTCGTAGAGGGTGAGTTCGGTCGCCGCCCCCGTTTCTTCCTTCTTGAGCGAGGCATAGAGAAGGTTGTAGTGGGCACCGAGTGTTCCCGTCGGGTCGGCCACCCGCCGCTTGTAGAACAGGCGCGCCTCGACCGGCAGCACATCGAGGCCCCGCTCGCTGCGAAAGGGGATGTCGCCCGCCAGCGCCTCGATCCCCGCATTCAGTGTCAGGGCGCTGCGATCCCCGTTCTCATTGGCGATGGCCAGCAGCCCGCGCGCCGATGCAGCGGGGGCCAGGGGCACGCCGATGAGTTGCAGAAACTTGGCGCGATTGCGCTCGGGGATCTGGTTGGCGCGGTACAGCAGGCTCTCCGTGAGAAAGGCGAACACCTGGATGAGGGTGACCCCGGGGTCGCTGGAGTTGAAGTTGGTCCACTCCGGCGTGTGGACCGGAATTCGCGCGAGTGCCTCGTCCAGGAGATCCTGGTAGGTGCGGGTGTCGAGGCGCGGGGGAACGAGGGGCATGGCGTCGGCTCAGCCGGATAGCTGCACGGACAGGCTGACCCTCTCCAGCGCCTGGGTCGCCACGAGCCGGTAGGTGAGCGTGGCCACAGCCGCCTCGGGATCGCCAGGGTCCGGCTCCACGCTCACGGATTCGAGGCGAATCCGCGGCTCCCACTTCGCCAGCGACTCCTCGATCGCTTCGCGTATGCGGTGCCGGGTGCCCGGATTGTTGGGCTCGAACAGAAACTGGCGCAAGCCGCCGCCGAACGCCGGAAGCCGCACACGTTCGCGCGGCTCGGTCATGAGGATCACGCGGATGCTCTCGCGCACGTTCTGTTCTCCTTCGGACCAGGTAATGCGACCGTTGAGTCCGACCCGCGGCGGGAAGGACATTCCGCGCCCGAAAATGCGCCCGGGATCGTTCATGGCACGCCCTCCGGTTTCTTGGCCTTCAGCCCGGGGATTGGGAAGCACATGGCGAACCACGGCAGCCACCGGAAGATGAAGTCGAGCAGGCTCACGATGATCATGAGCAGGATCAGGGCGCAGATCGTGATGATGGGCAGCGAGAGCGAACAGATCATCCCGATGGTTGCGCCGGGTCGCTCCTCGCACGGCGCGAGGCCGCCCACGTCGAGGTCCTTGTGCAGGGGCCACGGGAGCACCGAGCGCACCAGGTCACCGAGCCCCAGTCCCTTGGCGCGCTGGATCTGGCCGCACAGCACGTCCGAGATCACGAATGCGGTGTTCCTGTTGTGCTTGCGCATGCCCGCGGGCGTGGTGTCCAGGGGCAAGGAGATGCGGATGGGGCGCGCTGGAGCATCGGGATCGAAGAAGCTGGCGAGCTGGAATCGCTGGGTGGGTGGGCTGATCGTGGCGGGCTGCAGGGGGCCGCAATCGCAGCGGATGTGGACGCAGCGCAGTACGAACCAGCCCGGGTCGCCCTGGGTGGTGACCAGCGCATCCCGCAGCCGCACGGCAAAGGGCAACGGCGGCGCGGCCGCGGCGGTGGTGTCGCCGTCGAGCGCGCCGATCACGAGCTGCACCAGCTTGTCCAGAAATGCCGCCTCCGTCTCGGCCTTGCGCAGCACGGCCGGCTTGGCGGGCGCCGCGGCATCCGCGTCTTGCCCGCCAGCCGGAGGCGTGCCGGACGCCCCGGGAAGCGATTCGTGGACACCGGCGGACTTGTAGCCGCCCTGGGAAGTGATCACACCGGCCAGCGGGTAGGCGAACCCGGGCCATTGGAGGCCTGCGTCGATCTCCTCGGGAAAGGGGCGTGTTGCCCGTTCCAATGCGAGACGCGTGGCGGCGGTCGCACGAATCTGCTGCAGCGCTTCGCGAAGGGTCGTGGCGAATGGTCTGCCATCGCGCGACATCTTGAGGTTGGATGCCGGTGCGGTCTGCGGGCTGTTCATCCAATCGAACAGGCGGCGCTGCCCATCGGTGGCGAGGCTGGAGCGCCTGGCCGGGTCGAGCACGCAGTTCCAGACAGGCTCGAGATGGAGTTGAAGATAGTCGGCGAAATCCAGCAGCACGAGCCACGACTGGCCCTGCGCCTGGTCGTTGTGCGCGAGCGCTGCCTTGTCCCTTTCGGCGCCGGGCATGGCTTCGCTGGTGCTCCCGTCCATGATCCGGTCCGCGGCGTAGATCGCGGTGCGCACCAGGTTCTTCCATGGTTCCACCACCTCCATCTTGAGCTGTTCCTTGCGGGTGGCGATGGGGCTCGGGTTGGCGGCCACGCCGGCCGCGCCAGCCCCCTCGCCAGCCGATGACCGCTGCATGCGGGTGCCCATGTATTCCTCGCGCCGTCCGACCGGCACGAGACCCGCGAGCAGTCGCCGGGGGTGGTTCGCGTCATCGCGAAAACCGAGCGGGAACAAGGGCAGAAGCTCCTCGCCAGCCAGGAGCCTCGCGGCCGGGTCCGCCGCCCCGGAGTCCGGCTCAATGCGCTGCCAGCGCGAACCCGTGGCGTCCTTGATGAACGCGTATTCCTCCAGGGGCGATTGCGCGGTTGCGCCCCCTGGCGGAAACAGGCGCCGCAACACGAAGCCCACCTGTTCGCTGCCGTTGGTGTTCAAGACACGGTCGGGCAAGCCCACCCGCTCGCACACGAGGTTCGCGCCCACAAGGTAGTAGCGCTGATGGGCGGGCTGGTAGAGCTTGAGGGTCGTCGTGCGCGCGACGCCGTTTTCCTTCGCCACGATCTCATGGGTCGTCGGCGACAGCGCCGTGGATGGCGCCTGAGCTCTCTGAAGGCGGGCCAGGCTGCGCGCGATTCGGGGCAGCGGCACCCGCTCCACGAGGTCGGGCGCATCGCCCAGTTGGCTTCGCCACGTCTCCGGCCTTGCGAGCAGGCTGCCAATCTGTCGCGGGTCGGCTGCAAGCATCGCCAGCAACTGATCCATGAAGTCGTCGCTGGCAAAGCGCAGGATGGATGGACGCGCCTGGTCTGCGGTCAGGAATGCCGTGCCGGTCCCGTTGGCCCCTTCGAAGCGACCCCAGAGCGGGGCGGGAGCTATCCATCTGACCACATGCTCCATGGCGTTCACCAGATGTTCCCCGCGCCTGGCGTGTAGGAGGCGCTGATCACCGAGTTGCTGATCACGGTGTCGGCCTGTACGACGCCGCTGAACTTGGACATGCCCGCATCCACCGTCACCATTCCAGCCGAGATGGCTACCTGGCTGGCATTGATGGTGACCTTGGCTGAGGCGTTCACGGTGATGCCGGACGTTTCAAGCTTCACCGAGTTGCCGTTGCTGTCCTGGATTTCCACCGCCCCAGGCCCGTCCTTGAGCGTGACTTTCTGGCCGCCAGGCGTTTCGAGAATGAGTTTCTCCTGGCCGTTCTGGTCGTCCAGCGTCACCTTGACGCCGTTGCGCGAGCGCAGCACTTTCTTGAAGTTGTTGCCGGCGCCGTCCATGGATTCGGGTGCCTGATCGCTGCCGTTCCACAACCCGCCCAGTATGTAAGGCCGGCGTGCGTCGCCGCCTTCGAAGGCCACAAGGACTTCGTCGTTGGTATCGGGGATGAACCAGCTTCCGCGGTTGTTGCCGCCCATCAGCGTGGCGAGCCGGGCCCAGGCCTCGTAGCGGCTACCGCTCGGGTCGGGCGCCCAGGGGAGCGTAATCTTGACGCGCCCTTGACCGTCGGGGTCCTTGATGTCGGTGACCAGTGCAGGAAACACGCCGTACCAGCGCCCCCCCAGCCCGGTGGCGGCGCGCTGCAGCAGCGACTGCTCCAGCAGGTCGGTGTCCAGCATCATGGCGTCGCGGCCGCCCTCATGGCCGCCCCAGGCCCGGGCGCTCGCCGGTGAATTCCGTGCGCAGGCCGCGGGCACCGTCGAACAGGACACAGGTTTGGCTGAGGTAGTAATTGCCGCTGAACAACGGTCCCAGACCGTCGAGAGCCACCGTGGTGCCGACTCTGAGGCGCGGATCGGGCTCGGCGACGCCACGGCCCACCACGAAACGGCGAGCGGCTGCTCGATAACGCGCTTCGGCCTGGGCTCTGGCCTCGTCGGCGGCAAACGGCACTGTGTGGGCGAGGGCCTGTATGCGCTCGCCGAGCACCGAACGCAGGATGGCCGAGCCGCCCTCGTCATTGCCCAGCTCACCCCCAAGCGCCGCCGCCTCGGCTTCACCCTTTACGGCCGACTTGGAAGCCACGTCCCACCCGCCAGCCGTGAGCTTGGTGCACTGGCCGGCGAGATCGGCGACCACGGAGAACTCTCGCAGACGGGCGCCATGCACGAGCCTCAGGGGTGTGCCGCCGCGCTGGGTTCTGCGTGCGGCACGAAGGTTGTTGCCCTCGATCCAGATCTCGGCGCCGGCGGCCCGGGCGCGCTCCCGCAAGAACGCCAGGTCGCTTTGGTTTACCTGGGCGAGTATCTTGTGGGTCGGACCCGGGAGCGCCGCCCCTGGTGTGAGGCCGTGGTCCCGGGCAATGCGACCGATGGCGTCCGAGTCGCTCATGTCAGCGAAGCTGCGGGTGCGCCGGGTCATACGCAGGTCCTGGAGGCGGTCTTCGGCCAGGATGCGCACCCTGGGCGGTCCGCCCGCGGGAAACTCGCCGTGCAACGCCATGATTCGCCCATCGAACAATAGGTCGTTCCCCAGCCGCACTTCGAAGCGCTTGCCGAATTCGAGCGTGCGGCGGTCGAAGTACAGGAATCCTGGGCCGCTGTCGGAGCTCCCCCAGTTGTTGAACAGAGCCTCGCAGCGATACAGCCCTTCGCAGGACTCGCGGATCGCCAGTTCCAGCAGGCCGCCCTGCAGGGCCGGCTGGTCCACCCCGCCCACGTAAACCGCCGGGCGGGCTGCGGCCAGGGGAAGCGCGTTTCCGTCTGGCATGGTCAGTCGGCCCAGACGCGCAGCGCGCGTTCGGCGAGCAGCCGGGCCACTTTGGCGACATCCTCGGCGGCGGGTGGCGATGCAGACGCGTCGCGGGAACGGGAGTCCTGGTCCTGCACGACGGCCTGCCGTTCGGGCTCAGGCACGACTTCGAACTCGCTGATCACGACGGTCATGATCGCGATCCCCGAACCTGGACGAGACCTTGCGCCAGGGTCAGCAACTGTCCTGGCTGCAGGCTGCGCGGATTCTCGATGCCGTTGGCTTTGGCGATATCCTGCCACTTGCCGCCCTTGCCCGCGGCCTCGGCCAATCCCTGCACGGTGCTTCCCTGCGCCGCCGTGGCCATGGGTTCGGTGCCAGGCGATCCCCGCTGTTTTCCCGCGCCCATGCCCTCCATCTTTGCAATGACAATTTTTTGTTGCGACATCCCGAGGGACATGCTGGCTCGCAGCGGCACCCCCTGGTCCGAGAAGTACTCCAGGCTCTCATCGAGGGAGTCGATGATGCCGTCGAACTTGAAGGAGCCCCACTCGAAGCGCACCATCGGCGGCACGTACACCTTCTTGTCCTGTTTGGTGGGTTCGGGCTTCATCAGCTCGGTCACCTTCTGGGTGAGGCGGCGCACGTCGTCCACCGGTCCCTCGGTGCCCGGCATCGGCGCGTTGATGTCGAACCAGATTTGCAGCGAGAGCTTGGTGGTGCCAGCACCAACGAACTGGCGGCTGGTGGATCCGTCGCTCTGACTGCCTGAGCCCGCTGGCGGCTCCACGATCTGATTTGCGTAGGTCACCTTCAATGTTTCGGGATTGAACTGCACGATTGCCTTCTTCTGGCCTGGTTTGCCCTGGTCGTTCAACTCGAAGAGCTTTGCTGTCACCAGGCCGCTCATCGCGATGCCTGCGGCAGGGATACGGTTTCGTAGGCGAGCTGCAATTCCTCGACGGCCACCACGCCTTCCCGGGCGTTGAGGGCCGGGGTCTTGAGCTTGACGGGGATGCAACGCGACAGGACGAACCGCGCCTGCTCGCTGCTGCCGTCGGCGGCGAACAGCACTACCTCGGCATCGGCCCGCAGGCCGGGATCGTCCAGGGTGGCGGAAAACCACTTCCACAGGTCAAAGCCCTTGGTCATGCCGCGCTTGAGCGTGAGCTGGCCAAACGCCGCGGGGCCGGTCAGCCGGATTTGCCGACGGTTGTCGCCGCCTTGCCGGATGGTCTTTACCTCCATGGTCATGTCCAGGCCGTCACATTCCGCGAACGCCCCTCCGCACAGCGGCGCGGATTCGCCTTCTCTGCGGATGCGCACTTCAAAATTGAAGGCGGTGAACGGATAGCCTCGTGTTTCGGCGGCCATCACAGCACCTCCGATACAGCGGCACCGGACCCCGATTGGATGAGACGTACCGTCATGAAGCGCAGGGCCTGGGCGGGCCGGATCCTGATCTCCACCACCAGCCTGCCCTCATCCACGTCCACTGCACGGTTGATTGCCGGCCCTGCGAACACCTGGAAGGCGTCCGCCGCCCTGCGGCCCGCGAACGCCCCTCGCTGGAACAGGGCTTCGAGCGCGTGCTCGAACCGCCGCTCCACCGCACCCCGCAACGCCTCTCCATGGGGTTCGAAGACGAATTCGGTCCCAAGCCGCAGGGCCAGACGGCGAAGCAGGATGAGAAGCCTGCGAACCTGAATGGGCCGCAACTCGGGCTCTGCGGCGAGCGTGTCAGCCGCCAGCGCCATGAAGCCCGCGGGTTCGCGCCGAAGTACATTGACCCGCGACTCCTGAAGGTCCTGCCAGCGCGCGGGAAGAAGCAATGGCGTAAGCGCCACGGCACCCCGAAGCGGCTCGTTTGCCGGCGCTATCCAAGCCCCCCGCTCGCGCGAGCGCCGGGCGATAACGCCCGTGGCGGGGCCGTCGGGTGGCACCGGAACGGGGGTCTCGCCGCCCGCCGGAGCCACGGTCCAGGGGTGATAGAGCGCTGCGAAGCTCCCCGCCGAGACGGTGCTCTCGTCTTCATCTTCGAGGCCCGCGAGCCGCCCCGCATGCTCCAGCGCGTCGTCTTCCCGCCAGTCCTCCGGCAATGCGAGCACCGCGAGCAGGTCGCCTCGCGCGGCGGCCATGGTGAGCAGGGCGCGGTGCACGGGCAGCAGCGCCGCGGGCTGGGCGTCGGATTCGATCGTGTACTCGTGACGGGCGGGGAGGCGTATGCGCAGGGTGTCCGACCATGGACCGGCGCGCCCCTGCGATTCAGCCCGGACACGGTAGAAGTACTCGCCGGGCTCACGCCCGAAGACAAGCAGCTCCGATTCGTCAACCGACCGGCTGAAATCGGTGATGGCGAAGTCGCCGATCGCCGATTCCTCCACTCGGTAGCGCAAGTTGCTGTGGACCGGACCCGTCGCCCAGCGCAACCGCAGGTTGCAGGTCGAGGCGTCGAATCCCGGTGCCACGGACCACGCCGGACGCGGCAGCAACGGTGCGTTGCAGTCGGAAAAGCTCAGCTCGTCCACGCCGCCGTCCCGCGGGTCGGCGCGCTCCAGCGAGAACCAGTCGGCGGGCAGGGAGCTGCTCTCGCGCTGCCAGGGGCGATGGACAGCGTCGGGCACCGCCACCAGGGTGACCTCTTCGGCGACTTCAGCACGGTTCCAGCCCAGCAAGGCGTGCATGCCGGTCAACCGCCGCGGTACCGGCGCCCGGTATCGCAGGTAGTCCGCCTTTTCCAGCAGTGTGGCGCGGGTCGCTCCTGACAGCTCCGGATCGGTAAACAGGCTGTCGTCGAAGCGGTCGAGCCCGTCGCGCTCCAGCGCGGTGCGGTTGTCGGGCTCCGCGCCATTGCCCTCTCCGAAAGCACCGGTCATGTCCACGGGAAAGCAAAAGCCGTCGCCGACAGTGCCATCTCCGGCCACGGGAAAGCGTTGACTGGCCAGACCTTTTCCGCCCACGCCGGCCTCGCCGTACCTTTGTGCGTCAGTGGCCAGCTCGTTCCAGTAGCGGGCGTGGCCCGAGGCAAAACCCAGCGCGTCGATCTCGTGGCATTCGTCCTTTCCGTTTTGGGCGCGAAGATCGAAGGTGACAATGTCCGCGCGGGTAGCCGCGGCGGTGAAGAATGCCGGGTCGGCATCCGCGGGGTTCCGGGCCGGGTGCGAACACATAACGGCCGGTCCCGCCCGGACGATGGAGTTGCCATGGGCGTCCGTGCCCTGGACCGCGGTCACAGGCGCGAAGGCTTGTCTGTCATCGATGTCGGACGTCAGGCGCAGCAGGTCCCCGGGGTTTAGGGAAGGCGCTGCCGTCAGCGCCAGTTCCAGTTCGCCGCCGCCGAGGCTGCGGGCCGCGAGAACACGTGCGGGGCGGGTTCGCAGGCGGGTGGCAATCCGCAAGCCGTCGGACCAGCTTCCTTCGCACCGCGCCCGTGCCAGCGGCGGGCGCAATTCCCAAAGCGGTCCGTTGCGCCTCGCCGCCATGATTCCAGGCATCGCGAACAGGTTCATGGAGGCGTGGGCGTGTGCCACTCGCGCGACCCAGCATCGGGTTCCGCCATTGGCGAAGAATGCCTGCACTGCGCCTGGCAGGTGAGAACTCACCCAGCGGCTGCGTGCCCGATCCCAGGCGAGCCGGACGGCGCCCCCGAAGATGTCCGCGAACTGCGCCGGCCCGTCGATGGCCACAGGCAGGTTCAAAGGCCCGCGCGCCGCAAACCCTATGAAGCCAGCCACGTCCATGCGCGGCAGGACAGCTTCCAGGGTGCGCGGTCGGTCCTCGAAGCGGATGCCCGGCAGTCGGCGCGCGGCAGTCTCGGTCATCTCACTCCATCTCCAGCCGCTCGTAGGCGAGCACCAGTTCTTCCATCGCCACGTCGGTCCCCTTGGCATTCATCGGGCCGCTGGTGTGCTTGATAATGCGCGCGCGCAAAAGCTTCCAGCTCTGGACCACGGCCGTGTGGTCCTCGTTTTGCAGGTGCACCGTCACAGTACGCAGGGCGTTCTGGTCGCCGTTGCGGATCTGGTGCAGCCATTGGTACAGGTTGAGCGAACCGATGACGCCGCGTTTCATGGTCACGTCGGTGGACTTGTTCATCCCTGTGATCTTCATGACGCTGTTTTCCTTGGCGTTGCCGTTGCGGTACTCGGCGACGGTCACTTCCATCCCGATGCCGCTGACCTCCTGGAATCCCGCCTGGGGGCCCTCGGTGTTGCCGTCGCCGAGGTCCACGAGAAAATTGAACTGGACGTAGGGACGCTCGCGTAGAACAGCCATGTCGGTCTCCTGGTTTGGTTAGTTCTTGCGGTCGGACGTCCACTGGCCGATGCGGAAAATCACGAACTCGGCAGGCTTGAGGGGGGCAACGCCAATCAGGCAGATCAGACGCCCGTTATCGAGATCGTTCTGGCTCATGGTGGAGCGGTCGCACCGGACGAAGTAGGCCTTCTCGGGCTTGTCGCCAAGCAACGCGCCGCTTTGCCATTCATTGAGGAGGAAATCCTCGATGGTCCTTCGGACATTCGCCCAGAGCGCCTCGCCGTTGGGCTCGAATACGGCCCATTGCGTACCCTTGTCGATGGAGCGTTCCAGATAAGCAAAATAACGCCGTACATTGACGTACTTCCACTCCGGGTCCGAGCTGATGGTGCGGGCGCCCCATAGCCTGAAGCCACGGCCCTCGAAGAATCGAAAGCAGTTAACGCCCTCTGGATTCAGGACTTCCTGCTGGGCCTTGTTGAGCATCCTCTCGAAACCGATGGCGAGGTTGACCACCTCGTTCGCGGGCGCCTTCCAGACCGCGCGCTGGATGTCGTTGCGCGCGTAAATGCCGGCGACGAACCCGCTGGGCGGAAGGGCAATCTCCCGGCGTGTGACCGGGTCGAGTACGGTGACCCATGGGTAATACAGCGCGGCGTACTTGGAATCGATGCGGCCCCGGTGCTCCAGGACTTCCCCGATGCTCTGCCCGTCGCCGGAGTCGAGAACGGCGATGCAGTAGCGAAGTTTCTGGGCGTGAGAAATGAGCAGGTTGGTGATTGAGCGGGCGTCGCTGGCGTAGCCGTTCAACAGCCCTTGCGTGGACCCGGGCGCCGCGACGATGGAGATGTCCTCGAAATCCTCCAGAGCCCGCAGCCCCGTCTTGTAGTCGGGTGTCTCCAGCCCTTCATAATCGCCGGCCGTTGGACGAACGCCGTCGTTGCCGCCGTTCAGGGCGTATTCCATGACCACCGGCGTTGCCTCGGGAAGATTGCCATCGGTCGCCGCGAACAGCGTCTTGTACAAGTCCAGGGCGTGCTTCACCGTGGAGTCTGCAAGCAGCACGATGGGCAACTCGCGGGCGTCGCTTGCCTTGGCGGGACGCGGGTCGAATTTGGCCGTTACCGAGTCATCGGCACCAGCGCGGCGATGACCCGGCTGCAGCGCGAGACCGCTCCAGGCGAGCTGGGAGCCGTCCTTGAACACCACCTCGACGGTCAGGGTCGCTACGCGGGCCTGCTGGGTGGAAGCGTTCAGCTTTGGCTTAGCGGGGGCTGGACTCTGGGGCTGGTTCAGCCAGTATTCGATGCCAATCGCCGTGCCGTCGGTGCTGAAGAACCAGTCGTTTTCCGCTTCGTTCTGGCCTGCGATCAGAAGCGTGCCCGGGTTGTTGGCCGTGGGGGAGCTGATCCACACCAGGTCACCTCGCTGAAGACCGCGCACCAGTTGGTCAGCGCCACTGGTGGTGAGCGCGTTCTGGCCGAACCGTAGTACCAAGCGCACCGAGACATTGCCGGCGTCGCCCGGGAAGCGGGCTCTGAGCAGAACACCGTTCCTGCGAGCAACGCCGGGTGCGCTGGCCGCCGCCGCTGCCGCCGTCGAAGTCTGCGCAGCCGCGCCCAGGACAACGTTGGCGGCGTCCCGTACGCCTGTCAGCGCCGTAAGCGCGTTGCGTGCCGCGTGGAGCCTGGGCACGCGCGCCGCCAGCGCGTAGTCGAGAGCAGTGGTCGCCTTGGCGGCGAGACTCGTGATGGCGGCAATGGTCTTGTCTATCTTTTCCTGGACCGCAGCGGCGGCCTGGTCGGCATCGGCCTGCGCTCGTGCCCGCCGCGCGTCCATGAGCGATGCACTGATTTTTGGCACTGCCGCCACGGCTGCGGTCCAGAGGTCAACCATCGCCGTGTCGGCGGCACTGCGCTTGGTGCTGTCGCTCTTGGCCTCATCAGCCTTGGTCTTGGCGGCGGTGGCTTTGTCGGTGAGTGCCTTGACAGCCTTGCCCGTTTGCCCGGTGAGCTTGAGGGAGTCGCGTACCGCGTCGACGCGCGACGAGAGCTCACCGGTAAGACCCGTTGCGGCGGTCGTGGCGACGGTTTCCGCCGTGCCACGCTGTGTTTCGACATCGCCTGCGGCCTTGTCTGCTGCGGTTGCGGCGGCCAGGAGCGGCGTCTCGGCGATCGTCGCCCTCAGGGCTTCATCGGAGGCAAGCTTGGCCAAGTTGAATTTCGTCTGTACATCCGCCGTATCAATCGTACTGGCGGCGAACTCTGTCTTCGCTGTGGCGGCCGCGGTCTTCGCCGAGGCGAGCGCCAGGCCCGTCTGGTCGAGCGCGGTTGCGGCTTGCCGGAGGGCTGCCATCGCGGCGTCGGCCGCCCGGGTTTGGTCGGCGGGCGTTGCGCCGGTATCGACTGCGGCGCGTGCATCAGCCTCGGCGCTCTCGACGGCAGCGCCAGCGGAGGCGAGAGCGCCATTGACGGAGGCTGCCAGCAGGCCCGCGACTCGTCCGGCTGCGCCCACCGCCGCAGTTTGTTCCGTGAGCCAGCACCTGGCGTGCCCATCGGTTCGATAGCGGCCACCGCTGAGCGGCGCCGTGTCGTCCGCCAGTGTCGCAGCAGGCGGAACGTACCCTTGCGGGGAGAGCGGCTCCAGCGGGCGGTAGACCCGCGACACGTACAGGCGTTTTCCGCCTTCCTCGAAGAACGCCCTGACCGCGTGCCAGAGATAGTTGTGCTGTTCGTCGTCGCCGTGGCGAAGCTGGCGGCGGTCGCCGTACACGCGCTCGTAATCGAGGAGACTCGTCAGTATCTCCGGATCGAGCGTAACGGGTCCGTAGCGGCTCGGACCGATGAAGCCGGTGGTCGTTGTACTCACACCCTCGATCGACTTCGCGCGGAAAGAGGTTTCCTCTATGTAAACGCCTGGGGCGAGGTATTCCGGCATGGTGTCTCTCCTCGTTGGGAAGACCGAGTGGTCAGATTGTTGAGATGAACAGTTCGGACCGGCCCTCGGTCCGCAGTATCAGTTCTTGCGCCAGCTTCAGGTTGCAGTCGAATGCGTTGACGATCTGGTCGGGATTCAACTTTACGAACAGCTTCATGGAGGGGCGGCTGGCTTGGTCGAGCAGGTCACCGCGATCCGGCAGATCGCTGGGTCGGTTCTGCGACGGAGCCGCCAATGAAGCGTGGTGGACCTTGATCTTGAGCGGCCAGGTGAACCGCTTTGTAGATACCCCTGGAGAGGATGGCGGTTCGGGGTAGGAGAACATCACGGCAACTTTCCCGGCGGCGTCCGCGATGCTTCTTCCCGCGGCCTTGCCGGCGCACTCGACGATTACCAGCGCGTGCGCCAGGCCGGGCCCGGACGGATGTTTTGTAAGTTGCGCACGCACCACCGCGGTCGAGTGGGGTGCAAAGCGCGCGGGCGCCGAGTGCAGCTCCATGGATGCTGGCATCCCCGAGGGCGGGCCGCCAGTACCGAAGGGGCCCGGCGTTGGAATCATTGTGCGAAAGGAGATCGGCAGGAAGCGGCCCAGGCGGTCGCGGACTTCGACCACGAAGGGCTCGGCCGTGGCCATGGCCTTCTGCCAGAATTGCTTGTTGCCTTCGGCGAGCTCGGGACGTGTTTTAACGCCGTTACCGAGGTCGAGCCTGCCGAACCCCGGAACTCTGTGAGTGAAAAAGACGCCGCCATGCGATACCAGCGCATTGACTCGCGCGGTTGGCCTGGTGAGCGGGAACAGGGTTACGTCGAGCCCATCGGCAACAGGCATTCCCGTGGCCGCGTCGACGAACCGCGCGCCAAAAAGCGCCACACTCGTGACGCGGTCGGGTGAGCTCGTCGATCCGTTCACGAGCTCACCAGTTGGCCCGCCTTGAACTCGCGCGAACGTACTGCCACCCCGTCGCCCATTTCCAGGTCAGAGTCGAGCAGCACCATGCGGGCCACGTAGTTCAGCGACACCTGCATCTTGTTCTTCAGTCTGTCCCAGATCTGCAGGTAGTCCTGAAGCCCTAGCGGATCGCACACCAGTTCAACCGCTTCGCCCGGCCCGAAGGTGTCGGCGTTGGCGTCGAAGCTGTTGAGGACGCCCGGTGGCAGGACGCTTCGATCATCGAGAAACCGCATCGCCCAACCGAGCATCTGGTGCTGACGCGTGACGTTGGTCGCCCAGGCGGTCAGAAAGTAATGAAGATCGACGGGGAGCGAGGGCCTTACCAGGGTCCCGGCAGCGTTACGTCTCGGAGGGCGATTCCGGTTTGTCGTGTTGACGGTGATCCGATACAGCGTCAATGAAAAACCGTAGGCCATCGGCGCTGCGAAGTTCGTGGGGGCGTAGAGCTTGAAGTCGGCGGCTGGCGGCAGGGTGGCTGGATAGTTTTGCTCCAACAGACCAATGACGGCCTGTCCTACTGCTGCGATCGCGTTGTGCTTGGCCATCGTGCGTATCAGCGAAGGAGGTGTTCGGAAGGCGTTGTCTGAAAGGGCATCAAGGTCTTCCTCTTGCTAGCCGATAAAGGCCTTGTTCGGAACACACCACGACGCCGTTCGATTCCAGATAGTCGAGCGCCTCCTGGGTGAGCGAGAGAGTTGCCTCGATGCGCTGCCTCAGGATCCACCATCTCGCGATGTGCTCTTTCGTATCGGCTGCCAGTGGGTGCGCACCAAGGTAGCGCTCGATCTCTGCCGCAAGCGCAATCACCTCCAACTCTCTACCGCTCATGCGTCCCCCTGTGTTCATGCCGCCAGCGCGCTGGCGATTCTCTGCAGGTGCGGTACAGCGAACCCATGCCTGATGCCTGTGATTGATTTGTCCTTCACCTTCCGCAAACCTCGCGCCATGCGGGGGTGATGCCGTAACCACATGATTTCTCTACGGCATGCTGATCCGCAGCCAGCGCTATCCGGGGCGTTTTTGCAGCAGGGCTTTGCGGCTTAAGCCGATTCAAGCCACTGATCGGTCAGGGAATGCCTGCTGAGGATTGAGTGCCGCAAGGTGTGGCGTTGTCATCTCACCCAAACGGGTGACAACACTCGCCCGCAGTCCCGCCGTAGGGCGGTTGAATTCCCCAGGGGGATGGTTTGTTACCGCGCGCTGAAGGGGGGGCGGCGGTAGTTTTCCGGCTTGATGCCGTGTTTACGCACTAAGCGGTTGAGGGCGCCGCGATCCTGTTGGGCGAGGCGGGCTGCCAACGACATGTTTCCCCGCGCGCGCATGAGGAGCGCGTCGAGATAGGTGCATTCGAATCGGCGAACGGCCTCCGCCTTGGTTTGACTGAAGCCCAGGGTCAAATCCGTACCGAAGGCGCCCGGTGTGGAGTCCACCTTCATGATGGCGGGTGGCTCGAACCGCAGGTCCGGGCCGTTGGACAACAGAAACTCGCGTAACACGAGACTCTCCAATTCCCTGACGTTGCCCGGCCACGGGTAGCGCTGCATCCAGTCAAGGCTATCGGGATGGAGTCGCACAGGTTGGCGCCTGTACTGGAGGCTCAGACGATCAAGGAATGCTTCGGCGAGCAACTCCACGTCCCCCTGTCGTTCCCGAAGGGGCGGCAGTACAACCGAAAGCACGCCGAGGCGATACAGCAAATCGAGCCGGAATTGCCCGCGGGCGGCCAGTTCCTTCAGGTCTGCATTGCTGGCGGCAATCACTCGTACCCGGGAGACCGTGAACCCGCGTCCACCCACCGGGCGGTAGACATGGTCCTGCAGAAAGCGCAACAGCACCACCTGGGCGCGCGGACTCATGGCCTCCACTTCGTCGAGGAAGAAGGTGCCGCCAGCGGCGCTGGCTACGAGACCCTGGCGCGATTCACGCGCATCGGTGAACGCGCCCCGTTCGTGCCCGAACAGTTCGCTCTCGAGAAGAGCGTCGGGGAGCGCGCCGCAGTTGACAGGAACGAACGGCAGGTCGCGCCGCGGGCTGAGGTTGTGGATGGCACGAGCTGCGATCTCCTTCCCGGTCCCGGTCTCGCCTTCCAAAAGCACCGTGGCGTCACAGTCGGCGAACCGCTGGAGGAGGTCAAGTGCCCTGAGGAACGCAGGAGACTGCCCGATAAGATTTAGCTCGGTCAGAATATCCATGTCTCGCCGCATCCAAACCGGGGTTTTTTCGCACGGCTAATGCCACATAAACCGCACCACAAAACAGGCGCGTGCTGCCATCAAAACGGCTAGAGCATGATAACCCCAATCATGTTGCGTTTTTGCGCTTCGATACACCCTGTCCTGACCGAGCCACTGTCTTGCCGCCTGTGGTTCGCAGTAGCAACGCGCGGCTCTGTCAGTGGTTCGTCCCTAAGGGGAAGGTTGCGCAAGATCGGTATTGCTGGAACAGCAAGCGATTGGCCGGGATATGTCCTTTTCGACGGCCTCTGCATGCAGCCCCTTCCCGTTACTCCAGTTGCTGCATTCGACATTGGTGCCAGGGAAGTGGGCGCTCCTCGCGAAGGTTCAACCCTTCTTCAAGCTGTCGCGAATTTCCCGCAGCAGCAGTACGTCTTCAGGCGTGGCAGCAGGCGCGGGCGGGGGTTCGGCGCGCTTCAGGCGGTTGATCTGCTTCACCATCATGAAAATGATGAACGCCAGAATGATGAAGTTGATCGCGGTGGTGATGAAGTTGCCGTAGGCGAACACCGGCACGCCGGCCTTCTTCACCTCGGCGAGCACCATGGGCACGCCAGGCGGCACGTCCTTCAGGACGACGAAGAAATTGCTGAAGTCCAGGCCGCCGAAGATGCGGCCCACCACCGGCATGATCAGGTCGGCTACCACCGAATCCACGATCTTGCCGAAGGCGCCACCGATGATCACGCCCACGGCGAGATCGATGACGTTGCCCTTCACTGCGAACTCCTTGAACTCGGATGCAATGCTCATGGATTGATCTCCTGTTGTCGTTGTCGGGAACTGGGAACGTCCTCGCTGGAGGCCACCCGTGCGCTGGCGCCGGTGACGCGGCGAGCTTCCAGGAACAGCGCCCGCCAGTGGCGATCGTCGAGCCTGTCCTTGCGCACCGCCCGTCCCGAGGACGGTGCATGAACGAAATCGCCGCCGCCCACGTAGAGGGCCACATGCAGTTCCTTGCGTTTCGGCGTTCGCCAGTAGAACAGCAGGTCGCCGGGTTGCAGGGCGCTGCCGGTTTCCAGGAGCGGTACGGACTTGCGCTGGTCACGGGTGGCGCGCGGCAACTCCACGCCGGCGTCGCGGTAGGCATAGCGCACCAGGCCGCTGCAGTCGAAGCCGGCGGGATCGAGGCCGCCGAAACGGTACGGTGCGCCGAGTTGCGCCAGCGCCGCAGAGGCGGCCCGCTCGCCAGCGCTGCGGGGGGGCGATTCCGGTGCGGCCACGCTGGCGGGCGAGCCCGCGTCCGCGGCGGTACGGTCGGAGTGGTGCGCGCAACCGGCCGCCAGCACCACGGCGGCGCCGGCCAGCAGGCGCCACAAAGCCTGCCAGGCCGGCCGGTTCATGACGCGATCTTTTCCGTGCCGCACCAGCCCGCCAGGAACAGAGCCAGCACGCACGTCACGTCCGTCATGCTGTCGATGCTCACCGACTCGTCGATGCCGTGGATGCGGGTGGCCTCGGGGCCGTAGCAGGTGGCCGGAGTGTCGCCGTAGAGGTTGAAGACGCGCGCGTCGGTGGTGGCGGTGCTCGCCATCCACTGGACGGGAGTGCCGCGCACCGCCTGATGGCTGGTGGCGAGCAGTTTCATCATGGGCAGGTCGCGGGCGATGGCGCAGCCCTCGGACTGGAATCCGCCGTAGCGCACCTGGTAGGTGGCGCCGGCGAGGGACGGATCCTCGCTCGCGGTCCTGGCGAGCTGCGCTTCCACGGCGGCGCGCGCATCGGCGGCGCTCATCCCGGGGTGGAAGCCGCAACGTATCTCGATGGTGCAGCGCGTGGGCACTGAGGAGGGCCATTCGCCCCCTCGGATGCGGCCGAGATTGAAATTGATGGCGTGGGGATTGTTCGCGAAGGCAGGGTGGCGGGCCTCGGGGCGGTTCCACGCATCCCTCAGGGGCAGCAGCCCGCGATACAGGGCGAAGGCGGCCTCGATGGCGTTGACGCCTTGCTTTACGTCCAGCACATGAGCCGGGCGGCCATGCACGTCCACGGCGAGCCACAGCACGCCCACCTGCGCGTCCATGATGGTGTGGTCGAAGGGTTCTGGAATGATGGCGGCCTCGGCACGGTAGCCACGGGCCAGGCAGGCCAGCGCGCCGTTGCCGGTGCATTCCTCCTCGACCACCGACTGCATCCACACGGGCGCTGCCGGCTGGAGCCCCAGCCGGCGCAGCGCCTGGAAGGCAGTTACGTAGGCGGCGATACCAGCCTTCATGTCGCCGCCGCCGCGGCCGTAGATGCGCCCATCGCGCACCACGGGGGTGAAAGGCGGCGTGCTCCACAGTGCTTCGGCACCCACGGGCACGACGTCGATGTGGCCGTTGAAAATGAGCGAGCGGCCAGTGGTATGGCGTGGTGCGTGATGCGCCACCACGTTGTCGTGGCGCTGCCAGTGGCCCGTGGGTGGCGCGTAGCCGGGCAGGTGCGTGAGGTCGGTGTCACGCACCTCGAAGCGGTCCACGGCCAGCCCCATGCCGCGGAACAGCCCCTCCATGAAGTCCTGCGCGGAGGCCTCCTCACCCATCAGGCTGGGAAAAGACACCAGCGTGCAGGTGAGCTGCACCAGCGCATCGCGCAATTCCTCCACGGCGGCCAGCAGCTCACGCTGCAGGCCTGGGTCGAGGGCAGGCGTGGCGAGCAGGGGCGCGGCGCTGTCCACGCCGCGTCAGTTGCCGTCGAGCGGGCGCAGTTCCACGCGACGATTCTTCGCGCGGCCCTCGGGACTGTCGTTGTCCGCCACCGGTTGATCGGGACCATAGCCCTTGGCCACCAGGCTGGCTGCCGGCACGCCCTTGGAGATGAGGTAAGACATCACCGCATCGGCGCGCCGCTGGGACAGGGCCCGGTTCATGGAGGCCGAGCCGGCGGCGTCGGTGTGGCCAGCCACCTCCAGGCGCTGGGCTGGGTTTGCCAGGAGTTGAGTGGCCAGTTCATCCAGGGACGGCAACGAAGCCTTCAGCACTCGCGCCGAACCAGTAGCGAAATTCACGCCATCGAGGCGGGTTACTGGCGGCATCGGCTGGCCCTGGGGCAGCGTGGGGGGCGGAGCGGCTTTGGTGGTGGGGGCGGCTGGTTTGGCCTCGCAGCCGGAGGCATCGACCTTGGCGCCGGCTGGAGTGTTGGGGCAACGGTCGAGCACATCGGGAACGCCGTCACCGTCGCTGTCCAGCGCGCAGCCGTCCTGACCGACCTTCACTCCGGCCGGTGTGCCCTGGCAACGATCGCGGCTGTCCGGCACGCCGTCGTTGTCGGTGTCTTCCTCGCAACCGTTGTCCAGCACCTTCGCGCCAGGCGGGGTGTTGGGACAGAGGTCGCGCTGGTCTGGAACACCATCGGAGTCCGAGTCGGTGCTGATGGAGCAGCCGGTGGCGTCCACCGGGACTCCCTTGCCGGTGGCGGCGCACTTGTCGGCGGAGTCGGGAACGCCATCGCCATCCGTGTCGGGGTCCAGGGCGCAGCCGGAGGCGGATACGCGGGTGCCCTTGGGCGTGTCCGCGCAAAGGTCCACCGCGTCGGGTACGCCGTCGCCGTCGGCATCGGGCGGGCCCTTCTGCTCCCAGTTGCAGGCGAAGTACCCCACGGTGCCGCCGATGATCGCGCCGATGAGCGCCGCTTCCTTGTTTTCGGTGGACGCGGCGCCGCCAGCCACCAGCGCGCCGCCTGCAGCGCAAATGTAGGGGTTGTTGAACCACTGGCGCCCCTGGGTTGCCGCCTTGTCGTAGGGTTCCTTGATGGCGTTGGGTGTGGCGCAACCGGCCAGGACGACGGTTAGCAGGGCGGCGGTCAGGGCAAGGGACGGTTTCACGAGCGGTCCTTTTGTGGCGAGGGCGTGGGGGCCCGGGGAGGTCTAAATGCCTCGGTTTTCACCGGCAGGCGCACGATACGCATTCTAACCGCTGGCGGTTCCGGCGGCGCCGCCGGCGGCCGCCTGCCATTCCTGCTCCTGCAGCGAACGCCATTGAATCTTGCCCGTGCCCGAGCGTGGCAGGGATTCCATGAACTGCACGCGTCGCGGCACCTTGTAGGCCGCCATGTGCTCTCTGCACCAGGCGATCAGCGCCGCTGCATCCACGGCGCCGGGCTGCTTGAGCACCACGCAGGCCTTCACCGTTTCGCCGCGTCGCTCGTCGGGGGCCGAAATGATGGCCACCTCGTGGATGGCAGGGTGCTGGTAGAGCACGCCTTCCAGTTCAGCGGGCCAGACCTTGTAGCCGGCGGCGTTGATCATGCGCTTGAGCCGGTCGGCGATGGTGAAGAAGCCTTCCTCGTCCATGCGGCCCAGGTCCCCCGTGCGATAGAAGCGGCGGCCGTCGATGTCCACGAAGGCCTCGGCGGTGGCCTCGGGGCGGTTCCAGTAGCCCTTCATGAGCTGCGGGCCGCTCACCACGATCTCGCCCACCTCTCCGGGCGGCAGCTTGCGCAGGGTTTGCGGGTCCACCACGAAGGACAGCGTGTCGAAGGTGGGGATGCCCAGCGACTGCCTGCGCAGCATGTGCGGCGGGTTGATGTGGGTCTGGGAGATGGCCTCGGTCATGCCGTAGCCCTCCATGTACTGGATGCCGCAGCGGCGCTGCAGCTCGGCGGCCACAGCCGCGGGCATGGAGGAGCCGCCGCCGAACACGTTGCGCAGGCTGGACAGATCGCGGCTGGTGGTGTCGGGATGGGCAAGCAGGTCCACCACCATGGTGGGCACGTTGGCCCAGTGGCTGCAGCCATAGCGCTCGATCAGGTAGCCGGCCGCGGAGGCATCCCAGCGCGGCAGCAGGGCGATGGTGGCGCCGGCGTACACGCCCGCGTGCATGCTGTGCTGCATGCCGGTGACGTGGAACAGGGGGGCGGTGGAGAGGATCACTGCGTCCTGGGTCACGTTCTCGAACAGTGCCCCGCCCACCGCGGTGGTCTGTATGGTGCGGTGGGTGTGCATGCAGCCCTTGGGACGGCCGGTGGTGCCGGAGGTGTAGAGGATGGCGGCGAGGTCGTCGGGGCCGGCGGTGTGGGGGCGTGGGGTGTGGACCGCTTCCAGGGCCGCGTGCCAGGCGATCACCCGAGGGTCGGGGGCAGGCGCACGGGGCGTGCGTACGAAGGCCGGCACCTGCAGGCTGGTTCCGCTGCCCAGCGCGTCGGAGTAGGTGACGGCGATCACGTGGTCCAGCGCGGTTCCCAGCAAGGGCAGCACGCGCTCCACCACCTCGGCGCCCACGATGGCCACGCGGGCGCCGCTGTCGGCGCACGCGTACGCCAGCTCGTCGGTGACGTGCATGGGCGTCACCGGCACCACCACCGCGTCGGCGCGGGCAATGGCATAGGAGGCGACGATGAATTGCGGGCAGTTTTGCAAGTCGAGCAGCACGCGGTCGCCACGGGCCACGCCGCAGGCCTTCTGCAGATGGCCGGCCAGGGCGGCGGCCTCGCGCGCCAGCGCCGCGTAGCTGGTGCGCGTGTCATAGAAGACCGTGGCGGCCTTGCCTGGGTAGCGTGAGGCGCTCACCTCGAGGTTGGCCCAGAGGCTGGTTTCGGGGACGGTGAGATGCCAGGAAAACTGCTTGGGCCAGTGCTTGGGAGCGCTCATTGCGGGTTGGCGGCGGGAGGGGCAGAAAACGATAGTCCGGAACAGCGGCAACCGTCACGGGCGGGCCGCGAACTCCCGCTCTTGCAGCGCGCGCCACTGCACCTTGCCCGTGGCCGATTTCGGCAGGGACGCAACGAATTCCACCACGCGCGGCACCTTGTAGGCCGCCATGTGCTCGCGGGCCCAGGCGATGATCTCCTCGGCATTGCCCTGGCCTGCGTGGCCGGGTCTGAGCACGATCAGCGCCTTCACCGTCTCGCCGGTGCGTGCTTCGGGGGCGGCGATCACGCAGGCTTCCTGCACCGCCGGATGGCGGTAGAGCAGGGCCTCCACCTCCGCTGGCCACACCTTGAAGCCGGCGGCGTTGATCATGCGTTTGAGCCGGTCGGTTAGAAAGAAATAGCCGTCCTCGTCCATGCGGCCCAGGTCTCCGGTGCGCAGGAAACGCCGGCCGTCGCGCTCGAAGAAAGCGGCGTGGTCGGCCTCGGGCCGCTGCCAGTAGCCCCGCATCACCTGCGGGCCGCTCACCACGATCTCGCCGGTCTCGCCAGGCGCGAGGTCGGCGAGCGTGTCCGGGTCCACCACGCGGGCATCCACGTCGAAGATGGGAATGCCCAGGCACTGCCGGCGCGGCCGGTCGGGCGGATTGATGTGCGTGGCGCCCATGGTCTCCGACAGGCCGTAGCCCTCCATGTAGGGCAAGCCGATGAGGTCGATCAGCCGTTGCCCCACAGCCTCGGGCATGGCCGCTCCGCCGCCGCCGATGCGCTCCAGGCTGGAGATGTCGTATTCGCCCAGGCGCGGGTTGGCGAGGAAGTCGATGGCCATGGTGGCGATGTTGGTCCAGGTGGCGGGCCGGTAGCGCTGAATGAGCCGGGCGGCGGTATCCCGGTCCCAGCGCTGCATCATCACCAGGGTGGATCCGTTCCAGATGGCGCCGTTCATGCAGCCCTGCATTCCCGTCACGTGGAACAGCGGCAAGGTGGACAGCAGGCTGCCGCCGGGAATGGAGCGAAACCACAGCGCCCCGGCCAGCAGCGTGGCCATGACGCTGGCGTGGGTGTGTACGCAGCCCTTGGGCAGGCCCGTGGTGCCGGAGGTATAGGGCATGACGCACAGGTCCTGGGGGCCGGCCTGGCTCGGAGCCGGCTCCAGACCCGCGCCCAGGGCATCGGCCCAGAGACAGACGCCGCGCTCGTGGATGGGCTCGCGCGGCGCCGTGCAGGCGTCGGGCAAGGGCAGGTCCGTGCCGCCTTCCAGATAGTCGCCGTAGGCGGCCACGATCAGCTGCTCGAGGGCGCCCTCGGCCAATAGCGGCGCGAGGCGGGGGTACAGCTCCTGGCCCGCGAAGGCCACGCGTGCGCCGGAGTCGGCCGCGTAATGGCGCAGTTCCTCTGTGAGGTTCATGGGATTCACCGGCACCACCATGGCGTCGGCGCGAAGGATGGCGTAGTAGGCCAGGATGAACTGCGGGCTGTTTTGCATGACCAGCATCACCCGGTCGCCGCGGCGTACCCCGCAGCGCTGTTGCAGGAAACCCGCCAGCAATCGCACCTGCCGCCAGGCTTCGCCGTAGGTGAGAGGGCTGTCATAGAAGCGGCACAGCACCGCGTCCGGATAGCGCCGCGCGGAGACCGCAAGGTTGTGGTGCACCGGTGTGACGGGCCGGGTGATGGAACGGGGCAGGTTTTTCGGCCAGACAGAGAAGTGGCGGGTATTCATGGCGAGGCAATCCCGATCGCCGGCCGGTCATGGAATCTGGTGCCGGACAGCCGTTTCTGCGCGCATGGGCGAAGCCCGGGGACGCATGGTGTGAAGATCATAAGGCCGCGGTGCCCGGCCCAGTCCCGGGGCTGCGAGGCCGCGGGTGGCCAGGGGCACGTGCGCCGGGCTATCGTCACGAAAGATGCCTTCCGGAGAGATCAGCATGGACAGCCACGCCCCGCAACACTCGCCGCGCTACATGGAACTCGCCACCTTCATGCGTACGCCCTGGCAAGCCGACCCCGCGGGATTGCAGGTGGCCCTGGCGGGCGTGCCCTATGACGGCGGCGTCACCTGCCGTCCGGGCGCGCGCCACGGCCCTCGCGAGATCCGCAACCAGTCCACCCTGGTGCGCGGCATCCACCACGTGCACCGCATCAACCCCTTCGAGCGCCTGAACGTGGCCGACGTGGGAGATGTTCGCTTTTCGCGCATCTTCGACCACGAGGCCGTGCTCGCCGATATCGAGGCCTTCTTCGCGCGCATTCACGCCGCTGGCGCCCGGCCCCTCACCGCCGGCGGCGACCATTCCATCACCCTGCCGATCCTGCGTGCCATCGCCCGGCAGCAGCCGGTGGGCCTGGTGCACGTGGACGCCCACACCGACACCTGGGGCGAGTGGAATGGCAGCCGGTTCCACCACGGCGCGCCCTTTCGTTGCGCCGTGGAGGAGGGGCTGGTGGACCCGCGCCGCGCCGTCCAGATCGGCATCCGCGGCGGCCAGATGATCGATGACGGCTGGCGCTTCTCGCGCGACTCGGGCATGCGGGTGATCTTCATCGAGGAGTTCACGGCACTGGGAGTGCCGGCGGTGATCGCCGAGGCGCGCCGGGTGGTGGGCGATGGGCCCGTGTACGTGACCTTCGACGTGGATGGCCTCGACCCGGCCTACACGCCCGGCACCGGCACGCCGGAGGTCGGCGGCATCACCACCCGCGAGGCCCAGCAGTTGCTGCAGGGCCTGATGGGGATTCAGGTGATGGGTGCCGACGTGGTGGAGGTGTCGCCGCCATTCGACCCGAGCGGCAACACGGCTCTGGTGGGAGCCACCATGATGTACGAACTGCTGTGTCTGATGGCCGGGGAGGGCGCGCCGCGCTGAAGGCGCGCCCCGGGCCGGTCAGTTGTCGGGATAGCTGTAGGCGGCGTTGGTGACCCGCGCCTGCCACTCCATCTGGCGGCGTTGACGCTGTATCAGGGCACGGCCCTCGGCGGGCGTGATGGAGCCTTCGTCCACCGAGCGCTGCACCGAATGCACGTAAACCTCGTAGCTGTTGAGCTCCGCCCCTTCCAGGGCGGCGCGGCTTTCCGACACCGCCGGCAGGGTGGCTATGGAGGTAAAGCCCGCGCGCAGCCCGCCCGCCTCGCCCGGCGGCTTCATGTCCGCCCCCACAGGGATGGCAGGTGCGCCGGCGCAACCGGCAAGCAGACCAGCGATGACGACGAAACCGGCATTGCGCATGGCGAAGCCCTCCTGGCGTTAGCCCCGCGGCCCATGACGAGCGCTGCGGTGGGACTAAATTATTCCTGCCCGCGCCCGGGCGCAACACATTTTTGTGACAGGAAGATGACGGCTTTCCGTGTTTGCATTCGAACACAAGGGCGGCGGGTCGCCGTGGAGGGGGGCGGAGATGGATGGGTACAGGGGAAGGATTGCGGCGCGCCGCGCGGCGGCGGGATGGGCAGGGCGCGCCACGGCGGCCGCCGTGATGGTGGCGCTGGCGGCCGGTTGCACGGCGCCAGGGGCTTCCCGGCCGGGAGCCGCGGCGTCGCAGCGCTGCGATGCGCTGCACCAGGACACCCGGCTCGATCCCCTGCGCGGCCGCATGCGGCTGCCGATCGTTCTCGGGCAGGCCCTGCCCGTGGAGCAATTGGCCGAGCGCGGACGCGTGAGCGGCGACGCGGAGCGCGACGCCATCAAGGCCCTGGAAGCGGTGCGGGCCGAGTGCCGGCGTCTCGCGGAGGCGGCATTCGGCCCGCTGCCGCGGTACCGCAGCGATTCGGAGGACCGCGTTTCCGAGACGCTGGCCGATCTCTACACCGGCGCCATCAGCTGGGGGCAATTCAACAAGACCCTTCTGCACATCGGCGAACGCGACCGCGCCGCCCGCGAAAACCTCGGCGACGAACTCGCCGCCCGGGAGCGCTGGCGGGCATTCCACGACTTCGGCGGCAACTGACCGGTCCTGGCGGCGCGCCCGCGTCGCCGGCGGGGGTTATTCGCAAATCGCGAACCGCGAATTGCGAATACAATCCCCTCCATGCTCAAGCCTCAGGACGTATGCGTCCTGCTCAAGATCGTGGCCATCGGCCCCGAGCCGTGGTCCTACCAGCGGCTCGCGATCGATCTGGGCATGTCGGCCTCGGAGGTGCACGCTGGCGTGCGGCGTAGCGCCGAGGTGGGCCTGCTGAGGCTTGACGAGGGCTGGGGTATCCCCGTCCCGGGGGCGCTGGACGAGCTGCTGGTGCATGGCGTGCGCTATGTCTGGCCCGCCGCGCCGGGTCCCGTGACCACGGGTATCGCCACCGGCCCCTGGGCGCCGGGGCTGGAGGATGCGCCGGAAGGCGACGGCCTGCCCTGGGTGTGGCCCGATGCGCAGGGCGGGGTGCGCGGACAGGCCGTTGAGCCGCTCTACAAGTCCATGCCCGCGGCGGCGCAGCGCGACGGGAGGCTTCACCTGTTGCTGGCCTTCGTGGACGGCATCCGGGCCGGCAACCACGACCAGCGCGTGTGGGCCGTGGGCGCCCTGCGCGCCTGCCTGGGCACCTCGCGCGCCGCGCCCACCCGCGGCAATGCTGCAACCGTCAACAGAGGCCACGATGGCAAAAAAGGACAACGCGTACACGGCTGAGGACATCGAGATCCTCGAGGATCTCGCCCCCATCCTCCACCGGCCGGGGATGTACACCGATCCGGTAAACCCCAACCACGCGCTGGTGGAGATCATCGACAACGCCGCTGACGAGGGCCTGGCGGGTTTCGCCCGCAGCGTGGTGGTGCGGCTCTTCGAGGACGGTTCCGCCGAGGTGGTGGATGACGGCCGCGGCATTCCGGTGGACATTCACCCGGTGAAGAAGGTGCCCGCCGTTCAGGTGATCTTCACCACACTGCACTCCGGCGGCAAGTTCCGCAAGACAGACAAGGATGCGGCCTACCGCATCGCGGGCGGGCTTCACGGCGTGGGGGTGTGCGTGAGCAACGCCCTCTCCACGCGCCTGGAGGTGGATGTGAAGCGCGATGGCGCCGCCTGGCGCATCGTGTTCGGCGACAACGGCAAGGTGTTGCAACCGCTGGCCCGCGCGGGCAGCGCCGGCCCGCGCGAAAGCGGCACGCGCATCCGCTTCTGGCCCGACGGCAGATATTTCGACTCGCCGCGCATCGTGGCCGCCGACATCGGCCTGCTGCTGCGGGCCAAGGCCATGCTGCTGCCGGGCGTGAAGTTCGCCCTCGAGGTGGAAAAGGGCGGGCGCTTCGAGTCCACCACGTGGCACTTCCCGCGAGGCATCGCGGGCTACTTCCAGGAGGCGGTGGCGGGCTTCGAGCCGGTGGCCAGCCCTTTCCTGGGGGAGCGCTACGTGACCGCCCAGTCCGAGTCGGACAGTTTCGCCGAGGGCGAGGGGGCGCTGTGGGCCATCGCGTGGACCCCCGAGGGCGAGCTCACCACCGAGTCCTACGTGAACATGATTCCCACGCGGCATGGCGGCACCCACGTGGCCGGCCTGCGGGAGGGCGTGCACGCGGCGATCCGCAATTTCATCGAGCTGCATGCCATGGGCCAGCGCGGCTTGAAGATCGTGGCCGAGGACGTGTGGTCGCGGGCCAGCTACGTGCTGGCCGTGAAGATGCTCGACCCGCAGTTCAAGGGCCAGGTGAAGAACGAACTCATCTCCCGCGACGCCGTCAAGCTGGTGGCGCAGATGGTGCGCGATCCCTTCGAGCTGTGGCTCAACGAGCACGTGGCCGAGGGCAAGGCCATCGCCGAGCTGGTGATCCGGCAGGCCATGGCGCGTACCCGCGCCGCCCAGAAGGTGGAGCGGCGCAAGTCTTCCGGGGTGGCGGTGCTGCCCGGCAAGCTCACCGACTGCGCCTCCGATGACCCGGAGCGTAACGAGCTGTTCATCGTGGAGGGCGACTCCGCCGGAGGCTCGGCGAAGATGGCCCGGGACAAGGAGTTCCAGGCGGTCCTGCCGCTCAAGGGAAAGCCCAAGAACACCTGGCAGGACAGCGGCGACACCCTCTACGCCAACAAGGAGATCGAGGCCATCGCGCTTGCCATCGGCGTGGACCACCACAAGCCCGCCGACAGCCCCGATCTGTCGGGCCTGCGCTACCGCAAGATCATCATCCTGGCGGATGCCGACGTGGACGGATCGCACATCCAGGTGCTCTTGCTCACGCTGTTCTTCCGGCATTTCCCCAGGCTCATTCACAACGGCCACGTGCACGTGGCCCAGCCGCCGCTGTTTCGCATCGACGTGCCCGGCCAGGGCAAGGGCAAGCCAGCGCGCAAGCTCTACGCGCTGGACCGTCAGGAACTCGCGGTGCTCGAGGAGAAGCTTGCCGACGAGGGTGTGCGCGAGGGGACGTGGACGGTAAGCCGCTTCAAGGGCCTCGGCGAGATGAACCCCGAGCAGCTTTGGGAAACCACCCTCAACCCCGACACTCGGCGCATGCTGCCCGTTTCCCTCGAGGACGGCATGGATCCGTCCAACGAGATCTTCAACATGATGATGGCCCGCGAGAACGCCTCCCAGCGCCGGGAGTGGATGGAAACCTACGGCAATCTCGTGGATGCCGATGTGACATGAGGAAAACCATGATCGCTCGATTCGCCCCCCACTTGTTGGCCTTGGTTTCGGCGTCCGCCCTTGCGCAGGGTTCGCCCTCGGGCCGGGTTGTGGAATACGGAATTCTTTCCGGAGCCGAGGGCAAGCCCGAGTTCGTGCAGAAGACCTCCAGGATTCCTCTGCGCAAGGGGCTGCGCTTCGGCTTCTGCGCCGAGCTCGAGGGCCTCGATGCGGTCAATGGCGTGGCGGGGCTCTCCGAGCAGGTGCGCCACCCGCTGCTCACCCAGCCCAACGGCATCGAGACCAATGGCTGGAACGTGCCGCGCACAGTGCAGGTGGTCAATGGCCGCGCCCGCTGGTGCGGTGGTCATACCTTCCGAGAGGAATGGGAACTGGTGCCGGGGACGTGGCGGTTTGTGATCGGCGACAGCGCCGGCGACCTGGTGGTGCAGGAATTCAAGGCCGTGCGCGAAGGCAAGTGAGACCGGAAACATGAACGAGGACCAGCGCGACCTGTTCGATGAAGCGCCGCCGGCGCCCCCCGCCGCGGCGGCCGTGACCCCGCCGGTGGTTCCCGCCGGTGAGGCGCTCGGCGCCGCCGCGGTGCAGGCCGCGGGCGTGGCGGTGGTGGAGCGCCCAAGCGGTGAGGGTCTTGCGCCGCCCGCGGCGGGTGGCGGCGGCGGGATGCCGCCGCACTTCGCACCCCTTTCGGGCGAGTTCGGCGACACGCTGCCGCTGGGGCGCTACGCCTCCACGCAGTACCTCCAGTACGCCATCGCCACGGTGAAGGATCGGGCGCTGCCGCGCGTGGCGGACGGCCAGAAACCGGTGCAGGGCCGCATCCTCTACGCCATGTGGGACAACGGCACGCGGGCCGGCACCAAGCGCACCAAGTCCGCCGCCGTGGTGGGTGACGTGCTGGGCAAGTTCCATCCGCACGGCGACCAGTCGGTGTACGACGCGCTGGTGCGCCTGGCCCAGGACTTCACCATGCGCTACCCGCTGGTGGACGGCGAGGGCAACTTCGGCTCCCGCGATGGCGACGAGGCCGCGGCCTATCGCTACACGGAGGCGCGGCTGACCAAGTTCTCCGAGGTGCTGCTCTCGGAACTCGAAATGGGCACGGTGGATTTCGCGCCCAACTACGACGGAACCCGCGAGGAGCCGGTGGTGCTGCCGGCGCGGCTGCCGGTGGTGCTGTTGAACGGCGCCTCGGGTATCGCCGTGGGCATGGCCACCGAAATTCCCAGCCACAATCTCAACGAAGTGGCGGCGGCGGCGGTGGCCATGGTGCACGACCCGGACATCTCGGTGGCCGGCCTGATGCGCCACATCAAGGGGCCCGACTTTCCCGGCGGCGGGCAGATCATCACGCCGCGCGCCGACCTGCGCGAGGCCTACACCTCGGGCCGCGGCGCGGTGCGTGTGCGGGCCCGCTGGACCATCGAGCGCCTGGCGAGGGGGCAGTGGCAGATGGTGGTGCACGAGCTGCCGCCCGGCACCTCCACCCGCAAGGTGCTCGAAGAAATCGACGCCCTCACCAACCCGCAGCCGCGCCCGGGCAAGAAATCCATCACACCGGAACAAAGCCGCGAGAAGCAGCTGATGCTGTCCATGCTCGATCGCGCCCGCGACGAGTCTGACCGGCTGCATCCGGTGCGGCTGGTGCTGGAGCCCAAGTCCTCGCGCACCGATGAGAACGAGTTCGTCAACCTGCTGCTCGCCAAGACCAGCCTCGAGGGCAATGTGCCCCTGAACCTGGTGATGGTGGGTCTGGACGGGCGGCCCACCGGCAAGAACCTGCGCGACATCCTGCACGAATGGCTGCAGTTCCGCTTCGCCACCGTGACACGGCGCACCCGGCACCGCCTGGAAAAGGTGCTCGACCGCATCCACGTGCTGGAAGGCCGGCTGCTGGTGCTGCTCAACGTGGACCAGGTGATCCGCATCATCCGCAACGCCGACGATCCGAAGGCCGACCTCATGTCCGCCTTCCGCCTCACCGAGCGCCAGGCCGAGGACATCCTCGAGATGCGCCTGCGGCAGCTCGCCAAGCTCGAGCACATCCGCATCGAGCAGGAACTGGCGCAGCTCAGGAGCGAGCAGACCGGCCTTCAGAACGTGCTCGATGACCGCGGCACGCTGGAGGCGCTGGTGGTCTCCGAGATCGAGGCCGACGCGAAGACCTTCGGCGACAAGCGCCGCACGCGCATCGAGGAGGCGGAGAAGGCCGAGGTGGAGACGCCCGTGCTGGACGACCCCATCACGGTGATCTTCTCCCGCAACGGCTGGGTGCGCGCCCGCCAGGGACACGGGGTGGACCCCGCTGCGCTCACCTTCAAGGAGGGCGACAGCCTCGGCGTGCTGATCGCCTGCCGCACGGTGGATCCGGTGGTGTTCATCGACTCGAAGGGCCGCGCCTACACGGTGGAGGCCACGCAGCTGCCCAGCGCGCGCGGCGATGGTGTCCCGGCCTCCTCGCTGGTGGACGTGCAGGACGGTGCGAAGATCCTGCACTGCGTCGCGGGCAAGGCCGACACCAGGGTGCTGGTGGCCGCCACCGGCGGCTATGGGTTTGCAGCCACCCTCGGCGACATGGTGTCGAACCGCCGGGCCGGGCGGGAATTCCTTTCCCTGGAGCCGGGCGATGCGCCCTTGCCGCCGGTGGTCTACACGCCCAGCCCTGGCAACTATGCGGCGCTGCTGGCCGACAACGCCAAGCTGCTGCTGGTGCAGATGGGCGAGGTGAAGCAGCAAGCCAAGGGCCGCGGCACCCAGCTCATGGGCCTGGACAAGGGCGAGCGGCTGGTGGCCGTGGCGGTGTCTGACCAGCCTGGGCTGGCGGTGCTGGGCACGGGCCGCGGCGGTAAGGAAAAGCTCATCGAGCTGGGCCGGCGCGAACTGGGGCACTACGCGGGCAGCCGGGCCCACCGCGGGCGCGTGCTGCCCGAGAAGATCAAGCCTCTGGGCCTGCGCCTGGCGCCTCGTCCGCCGACGTGAACCTCCGCCCGGGCGGCGGCCGCTGGCAGCCGCCAGGGCCCGTGTGGATGGGCCACGGCGGGCGAAAGCCGGGGCTGGGCCGGCCGGCCGCGCGGCACCGGCCGGTGGGTGACCCAGGTCACGGAATCCGGCGCGTGCACGGGTATGCTCCCGCATGGGCAACGCCGCCCGAGAGGAGGGTTCCATGCTTTCCGTCACGCCCGTAGACCTGCATCGCCTGTTGTGCGATGGCCCGGTAACCCTCATCGACGTGCGCGGCCCGGCGGAGTTCGGTGCCGTCCACGCTGTTGGCGCCGTCAACCTCCCCATGGCTGAGCTGCTGGTCCCGGGCAGGCTCGCGCACCTGTCACCAGAAGGGCCGACCTATGTCATCTGCAAGTCCGGCGGACGATCGCGGATGGCCATACAGACCCTGGAGGCCATGGGCCTCGGCAACCTGTTCAACGTGACGGGCGGAACCGACGCCTGGATCGCCGCCGGCCTGCCGGTGCAGGGCGACCTCGCCAGGGTCGGCTGAGTGGATCGGGGCGACGCGGGCCCGAGCCCCTCCGCCCAGACTGCGCCGGCAGGTTCCCGGCCCCCGCTCGCCAGGCGGTACCGCGGGCTTTTGCATCGCCTGCTGCCCTGCCTGTCCTGGCTGACGGGCTACCGGCGTCATGATCTCGGCGCGGATCTCGTGGCTGGCGCCATCACCGCGGCGGTGCTCGTGCCCCAGGCCATGGCCTTCGGGCTGCTGGCGGGCCTGTCGCCGGCAGCGGGCCTCTACGCGAGTCTGCTCCCGCCCTTGCTCTATGCGCTGCTGGGCACCAGCCGCGTGCTGGCCGTGGGGCCGGTATCCATCGCGGCCATCATGGTGGCGCATGGGCTTTCCTCCCTGCCGGCGGGCGCTGATCCGGTGGCCGCGGCCGCGCTGCTTGCGCTCATGGCGTCCGGCGTGCTGCTGGCCCTCGGGCTGCTCGGGCTGGGATGGCTTGCCAACTTCCTCAGCCACCCGGTTCTGTCCGGTTTCACGTCGGCGGCCGCGGTGCTGATCATCGGCAGCCAGCTGCCCGCCCTGGCCGGTACGCGATGGCTCGCTGAACCCGGCTGGTCCGGCGTGCCTTCAGCCTTGGTACGGGCCCTCGGAGAGGTGCACGGGCCCACGCTGGCGCTGGGCGTGCTGTCGGCCGCCGTCCTGCTGCTGGCCTCGAGCCCGCTCGAGCGGCTGCTTCTGGCCGCGGGAGCGACACGGCGCCGGGCCGTCATCGTTGGCCGTGCGGTGCCGCTTCTGGTCCTGGTGGTCGCCACGGGTGCTGTGGCGGCGCTGTCGCTGGATCGCGCGCACGGGGTGGCGGTGGTGGGGGCCGTTCCTCCCGGCCTGCCCGCGCTGTCATTGCCGTGGCCGGGATTCCAGGCGGCCGCGGCGTTGTTTCCCGCGGCGGTGCTCATCGCCCTGGTGGGGTATGTGGAGAGCGTGGGCATCGCCCGCACGCTCGCCAACCGGCGCCGCGAGACCATCGATCCAAACCAGGAGCTCATCGGCCTTGGCGCGGCCAACCTGGGGGCGGCGCTGTCGGGCGCCATGCCGGTGGCGGGAGGGCTCAGCCGCACCATGGTCAACTACAACGCGGGCGCGCGCACCCAGGCCTCCGCCGTGGTTACAGCGTTGCTCGTGGGGCTGGTGGTGTTTGCGTTCACGCCGCTGCTCGAGCACGTGCCGCGCGCGGCCCTCGCCGCCATCATCATCGTCGCCGTGGCGCGGCTGGTGGATCTGCGGGGGCTGCGGGCGGCGTGGCGCTACGACCGGTCCGATGCGGCCGTGATGCTTTCCACGGCACTCGGGGTGATCGTCCTGGGCATCGAAGCGGGCCTCATGGCGGGCATCGTGCTGTCGCTGCTGGCCACCGTGTGGAAGGCCTCGCGCCCGCATGTGGCCGAGCTGGGCCGGCTGCCGGGCAGCGAGCACTTCCGCAACGTGCGCCGCTACCGCAGCCTGGAAACCTGGCCGTCGCTGTTGCTGCTGCGGGTGGACGAGCACCTGTCCTTCGCCAACAGCCACTGGCTGGAGCAGTACTTCGCCCAGTCGGTGGCGGCCCACCCGGGCGTGCGCCACGTGGTGCTGGTGGCCAATGCGGTCAATGGCATCGACACCACCGCCCTGGAGATGCTCGAACGGCTCGCCCTGTCCTTGCGCGAGGCCGGCGTGACGCTGCACCTGGCCGAAGTGAAGGGGCCGGTGATGGACCGGTTGAAGCGATCCTCGCTGCTGGCCTCCATGGCGCCCGGGCGCGTGTTCCTGAGCGCCCACGAGGCGGTGCAGGAGCTGGGGAAGCAGCACTGAGAGCGGCCGCCAGCGGCTTTCGGTTACACTCGCGCCGCGTTCGTCGAGCATCGTCAGTGGCGGCCGGTCCGTGCGGGCCGCCAAACCCCGAAGAGGTCGTTGCCGCCGCCGCTTCCGGCGGCGCAAGCGTTGATGGGTGCGCCAGGAGGAGATTTGTCATCGTGATCCGTCGCCTGCCGGTCCTGTTGCCGGCCTGCGC